>AZIG01007433.1_pt1 | contig 17889 bp, 13 predicted proteins | sample 359071 | NCBI WGS metagenome assembly AZIG01 (sample SAMN02429714, study PRJNA222667) | marine sediment metagenome | biome: Sediment sample; isolation source: enrichment culture of sample MGS-AQ(UA) from oil contaminated terminal site... | place: Jordan: Aqaba | collected 2011-05-15 | depth 18 m m | reverse complement strand
CCCCGGCTGCTGCCCCTGCACCGGCTGCTACCGCACCGGCCGCTGGCAGCAATGCCAAGGTTCACGCAGGCCCCGCTGTTCGTCAGCTGGCCCGTGAATTCGGTGTCGAGCTGGGTGCAGTTGCTGCCACCGGCCCGCACGGTCGCATCCTGAAAGAAGACGTGCAGGTCTACGTCAAGGCCATGATGCAGAAGGCCAAGGAAGCGCCGGCAGCCGCCGGCGCAACCGGCGGCGCCGGCATCCCGCCAATCCCTGCCGTGGACTTCAGCAAATTCGGTGAAGTGGAAGAAGTGGCCCTGACCCGCCTGATGCAGGTCGGTGCTGCCAACCTGCACCGCAGCTGGTTGAACGTGCCGCACGTCACCCAGTTCGACTCCGCCGACATCACCGAGCTGGAAGCCTTCCGCGTTGCGCAGAAGGCCGTGGCCGAGAAGGCTGGGGTGAAGCTGACCGTGCTGCCACTGCTGCTCAAGGCCTGCGCCTTCCTGCTCAAGGAACTGCCGGACTTCAACAGCTCGCTGGCGCCAAGCGGCAAGGCCATCATCCGCAAGAAGTACGTGCACATCGGCTTCGCCGTGGACACCCCGGACGGCCTGCTGGTCCCTGTGATCAAGAACGTCGACCAGAAGAGCCTGCTGCAACTGGCTGCCGAAGCCGCTGCACTGGCTGAGAAGGCTCGCACCAAGAAGCTGTCGGCCGACGAGATGCAAGGCGCTTGCTTCACCATCTCCAGCCTCGGCCACATTGGCGGCACCGGCTTCACGCCGATCGTCAATGCGCCGGAAGTGGCTATCCTGGGCGTCTCCAAGGCGACCATGCAGCCAGTCTGGGATGGCAAGGCCTTCCAGCCAAAGCTGATGCTGCCGCTGTCGCTGTCCTACGATCACCGTGTGATCAACGGCGCTGCCGCCGCGCGCTTCACCAAGCGCCTGGGCGACGTGCTGGGCGATATCCGCACCATGCTGCTGTAAGGCAGCACACTGCCCCTCCTTGCGAGGGGCAGTTCCCTTTTCGAGCTGCCACGCTCGTACCTCAACCCCGTCGATTGGCGGGGCTTTTTTTGCCCGACGACAAGGTTCTTGCGCCTGAGGGATCGAGCGGCGAAAAATCAAGGCGAACTACAGATTCCCGCCCATCAGCCGATAACCCGTCTACAGCATCGCGCATGGCCGCTTGCCAGCCCTCGGGACATGATGCAACCTTGCCAAATCCGCCGCAGCCACAAGGCAGCGTTCCCTCTTCAAGCGAGTCTTCGATGAAAAGCCAACCCGATGCCGTCAGCCGTGTGGCGGCCGAGGTCGTGACGCAGTTACCCGTGCCCTCGCGGCTCGGCATGCTGCGTTTCGAAAGGCTCAACGAAGCCACCTGGGCCATGCTCTACCTAGACCCGGCCTGTGAGCGCCAGTTCGGCCTGCAAACCGGCGAGCTGTGTGCACTGATTGACGCGCCCTACGCCAGCCTGATGGAACCCGAAGCACGCTACCGGCTGCACGACGAAATCCAGCTGCAACTGGCCCAGCGCGGTTACTACCGCGTGCGCTACACCCTGCACACGCCGAGCACCTCGCTGCGCCTGCTGGAAGCGGGTGAGGCCTACAAGCAACACAACCGCCAGCTGTTGCGCGGCTACCTGAGCGTGCTCGACGACCAGCTGGAAGATAGCGGCGAACTAGGCGCCAGTGACCTGGAGTCACGCAACAACCGCCTGCAGCTGGCCCTGCAACTGAACCAGCGCACACAGCAAGAACAGCTGGAGCACCTGGAGCGCGTGCGCGGCCAGCAGGACCTTATCCTGCGCCTTGCCCGCCAGCGCTATAGCGCGGGCAACTCGCTGCTTGAAGCGGCCCAGCTGATTACCCAGAGCGCCTGCGAAATCTACAAGGTCGACAGCGCCAGCATCTGGCACCTGGAAGACCAACGCCTGGAACCGATCATCGCCTGGTACCGCGACGCACAGGAGCACCGCCAGCCCGAAGCCATCGATGCCAGCCGCTTCCCCGACTACCTGGATGCTCTGCACGCTAGCCGCGCCATCGACGCTCACAACGCCGGCCACGACCCGCGCACCCGGGCCCTGGCGCAAAGCATGCGCCCGGAAAACAAGGCCATGCTCGACGCCAGCATCCGCGTCGATGGCCAGGTGATCGGCGTGTTGTGCCTGGAGCAAACCGGCCAGCCTCGAGCCTGGCAGTCGGACGAAATTGCCTTTGCCGGTGAGCTGGCCGACCAGTTCGCCCAAGTGATCACAAACCACAAACGGCGGGCCGCGGCCAGTGCCCTGCACCTGTTCCAGCGTGCGGTCGAGCAGAGCGCCAGCGCCTTCCTGCTGGTGAATCGCGACGGCCGGGTGGAGTACGTCAACCCCAGCTTCACCGCCATCACCCAGTACAGTACCGACGAAGTGCAGGGCCGCCAGCTGGGTGAGCTGCCGGCACTGGAGAACCTCAGCGAACTGCTGTTCGACTCGCCGTCGAGCCTGGCCATGGGCAACAGTTGGCAGGGCGAGTTCAAGAGCCGGCGCAAGAACCTGGAGCCGTACTGGGGCCAGTTGTCGATTTCCAAGGTGTACGGTGACAACCGTGAGCTGACCCACTACATCGGCATCTACGAAGACGTCACCCAGACCAAGCTGGCCCAGCAACGCATCGAGCGCCTGGCTTACACCGACAACCTCACCAACCTGGGCAACCGCCCGGCGTTCATCCGCAGCCTGGACGAGCGCTTCGCCCGGGACGGCGAAAGCTCGATGTGCCTGCTGCTGGTGGACATCGACAACTTCAAGCGCATCAACGACAGCCTTGGCCACCAGACCGGCGACAAGCTGCTGATCAGCCTGGCCAGGCGTCTGCGCAACAGCCTGCACAGCGGTGGCATCCTCGCGCGCTTTGCCAGTAACGAGTTCGCCGTGCTGCTCGACGACACCAGCCTTGAAGATGGCCAAGGCGTTGCCCAGCAGTTGCTGTGCACCCTCGACAAGCCGATGTTCGTCGATAACCAGTTGATCAACGTCACCGCCTCGGTAGGCTTGGCCTGTGCACCGTTGCACGGCGTCGACCCGGCCAGCCTGATGAAGAATGCCGGCCTTGCATTGCACAAGGCCAAGGCCAACGGTAAACACCAGGTACAGGTGTTTACCGAAGTGCTCAATGCCGAAGCCAGCTACAAGCTGTTCGTCGAGAACAACCTGCGCCGTGCCCTGACCCAGAATGAGCTGGAAGTGTTCTACCAGCCCAAGCTGTGCCTGCGCAGCGGTCGCCTGCTGGGCCTGGAAGCGCTGCTGCGCTGGAACCACCCCGAACGCGGCATGATCCGCCCGGACCAGTTCATCAGCGTGGCCGAGGAAACCGGCCTGATCATCCCCATCGGCAAATGGGTGGTGCGCCAGGCGTGCTGCATGAGCCAGCAACTGCGCAAGGCCGGCATGGGCAACCTGCATGTAGCCATCAACCTGTCGCCCAAACAGTTCTCCGATCCGGACCTGGTGGCGTCGATCAGCACCATCCTCAAGGAAGAAGCCCTGCCCCCGCACCTGCTGGAGCTGGAATTGACCGAAGGCCTGCTGCTGGAAGCCAGCGAAGACACCCACCGCCAGCTGGACGAGCTGAAGGCTCTGGGCCTGACCTTGGCCATGGACGACTTCGGCACCGGTTATTCGTCGCTGAGCTACCTGAAGAAGTTTCCGATCGACATCCTCAAGATCGACCGCAGCTTCATCAACGAGATCCCCGACAACCAGGACGACATGGAAATCACCTCGGCGGTGGTAGCCATGGCCCACAACCTGAAGCTGAAGGTGGTGGCCGAAGGGATCGAAACGCCGGAGCAGCTGGCGTTCCTGCGCCGTCACCGCTGCGACGTGGGCCAGGGTTACCTGTTCGATCGGCCGATTCCCGGGCGCGAACTGGCCGAACGGCTGAAGCGTTATCCGCGTGGCCCGGTGGCCTGACAGCGGCGTAATCCTCGGGCACTATAGAAGTCATTCGGGCCCTTTCGCGGGCACGCCCGCTCCCACAGGAACACCACAACCTTTGAATCCTGTGCTGTACCTGTGGGAGCGGGCATGCCCGCGAAGGCCCAACCCCCTACCCCACCGAATAAACACAGAGGAACGGCTATGGTCCTGCGCTCGGAAATCCTGGTGAACAAAAACGTCATGCCAACTGCGGAACAGGCCCTGCCTGGCCGCGAAACGCCAATGAGCCTGCCCGAGTTCCACTACGTCTTCAAAGATACCCCACTGCTCGGCCCGTTCTTCGAAGGCGCCATCGACTTCGCCATCTTCGGCCTGGGTTGCTTCTGGGGCGCAGAGCGCCGCTTCTGGCAGCGTGAAGGTGTGGTCAGCACCGTGGTGGGCTACGCCGGCGGCTTCACCCCGCACCCTACCTACGAAGAAGTCTGCTCGGGCCTGACCGGCCACACCGAAGTGGTGCTGGTGGTGTTCGACAAGGACAAGGTCAGCTACCGCGAACTGCTGGCGATGTTCTGGGAGCTGCACAACCCGACCCAAGGCATGCGCCAGGGCAACGATATCGGCACCCAGTACCGCTCGGCCATCTACTGCACCAGCCCGGAACAGCTGGAACAGGCCAAGGCCAGCCGCGACGCCTTCCAGGCCGAGCTGAGCAAGGCCGGCTTCGGCGAAATCACCACCGAAATCGACCAGGCACCGACCGTATATTTCGCCGAGGCCTACCACCAGCAGTACCTGGCCAAGAACCCGGACGGCTATTGCGGCATCGGCGGCACCGGCGTGTGCCTGCCACCCAGCCTGCAAGGTAACTGACGCATGAGCACGATGACCCTGTTCCACTCGCCGTTGTCGCCTTTCGTGCGCAAGGTCATGGTGGTGTTGCACGAGACCGGCCAGCTTGAGCGGGTGCAACTGCAGCCAGTGAACATCAGCCCGGTGAGCGGCGACCCGCAGCTCAACCTGGACAACCCGATCGGCAAGATCCCGGCCCTGCGCCTGGAAGACGGCACCGTGCTGCATGACAGCCGGGTGATCTGCGAGTACCTCGATCTGCAGCACGTTGGCCTGCCGCTGCTGCCACGTGAAGGCTCGGCGCGCTGGCGGCGCATGACCTTGGTATCACAGGCCGATGCGATCATGGATGCGGCGGTGTCGAGCCGTTATGAGAGCTTCCTGCGGCCAGAAGACAAGCGCTGGGATGGCTGGCTGCAGGCACAGGGTGACAAGATCCGCCGTAGCCTGGCCAACCTGGAGCAGGAGCACTTGCCTGAGCTGATATCCGGCTTCGATCTGGCGGCGATTGGCGTGGCCTGTGCGCTGGGCTATCTGGATCTGCGCCAGCCCGGGTTCGGCTGGCGCGAGCACCAGCCGGGGTTGGCGGCGTGGTATGCCGAGGTGGTCAAGCGGCCGTCGATGGTCGCTACAGCACCAGTGGCCTGACAGGACCCCTTCGCGGGTAAACCCGCTCCTACAGGTTCTCCACAGTGTTCGCTATCTGTGGTGGGCTTGTGGGAGCGGGCTTGCCCGCGAAAGCTTCACCTAGGTATCACAGGAAACAACAGCCCGATCCTGAGCGCCAACCAGCTCCCGATCTCTCTATCCTCCCTCATGCCGCCCTCCCCACACGCGCCCAGTCCAGCCGCCGGGTCAGCACCATGAACACCCCAAGCAAGCCGAAACACAACAGCGACCCCATCAGCAGGGCATAGTCTTCGGCACTCAGCAGCCCGAAGAGCAGCGCGTACAACGCCGCCAAACCCGCTGCAAAACCCACCCCTCGCCTCAGGCTGCGCAACACATGGCTCAGGTAGAAGCCGATCAGCAGCACACAGGCTGAGGCCGACAGCCCATACGCCAAACCAAAGCCAATGTGCTCGGACAACGACAGCAGCAGCAGATAGAAGAACGCCAGCGCCACGCCCACCAGGATGTACTGCACCGGGTGCACACTCAGGTTCTTCATTACCTCGAACAGGAAGAAGCCAGCAAAGGTCAGGGCAATGAACAACAACGCGTATTTGATCGCCCGCTCGCTTTTCAGGTACTGGTCCACCGGGTCTATAAAACTCACGCCAAAGCTGCGCTCACTGAAATCTGCACACTGCCCGGCGTTAGCGCACTGACGTATCGCGTCCTCAAGGTTGGTAGCGAAGAACGAGGTTTGCCAGTGGGCACTGAAGCCTTGAGCATCGATCTCGCGGCGGTTGGGCAAGTAGTTGCCGACGAAGCTCGGGTGCGGCCAGTTGGCGCGCATGTCCACGCTGCTGGTACGGCCCACGGGCACCACGTGCAACTGGCCGGTACCTTGCAGCGCCAGGTCAAAGCCATAGCTGAACGCTCGCGCCTGTAGCCCGTCCAGCCCCGGCAGGCTGGCGTGTACGCCGCCACGCATCCAGTCGAGCTGGGTGCCGGCCTCGAACGGCACTTTTTGCTCGTCCATGCTCAGCTCCAGAGCACTTTCGATACCGCGGATATCACTGATGCCCACCACCAGGAACGGCGTGTCGAAGCGGTAGTCGTCAAAGTCCTTGTCGATCCCCCAATGCTCCGGGAGCTTGAAGCGGCCGCTGATACGGCCTTTGGCGTGGAACAACCGCGCCTGGTAGATGCCTCGGGCGCGCAGTTCGGTGTCCACACCCAGGTCGGCGTCGAAGGTTTCCGGCAGGAAGTACAGGTGGCCGGCGATGGTGCTGGTTTCCTGGGTACGCTCACCGTCCTTTTCGATCCAGCGGCGCTGGTACTTGCGGTACGGCACCACCAGCAGCGGGCCGCTGAGTTGCTGGTCGAAGCTGGTGCTCCGGGCGATATCGCGCAGCACGCCATCGCGCATGGCCTGGCGTTCGTCGATCAGGCCGTTGATCAGCAGTAGCGGGATGAGCAGCAGCAACATCAGCATGGCGATCATGCCGAGTTTGAAACCGAGGGTCTTGTTCATGTGGCCTCCTGTGGCAGTGGGCGCAGTGTCTGCGCCTTGCGTGGAGGCTTTGTGGAGAGCGTGTGTGATTTAAGTGTATTTGGGGCTGCTGCGCCCCCCGCCTATCTCAGCTAATGCGCCGCACCGGCAGCCACAACCGCACCCGCACCCCTCCATCGACGTTGTCCACCGCCAATGCCCCGCCATGCAGTTGCATCACCTCGGCCACGAAGTTCAGCCCCAGCCCGGTGCTCTTGCGCCCGCTCACGGGCCGCGGCAGCGAGTAGAACCGCTCGCTGACCCGCCCGATGGCATAGGCCGGTATCGCTTGCCCCTGGTTGAACAAACTCAACGCCACCCGCTCGCCATCGCGCTCCAGGTCGAAAAGCAGCGTGCCACCTTCCGGAGTGAAGTCCAGTGCGTTGTCGAGCAGATTGGCCAACGCCTGGCGCATCAGGAACGGATCGCAGAGCAAACGCAAAGTGGCAGGCACCCGCTGACGTACCTGCAAACTGGCGCCTTCGATACGCGCCGCATGGGCCAGCAGCAACTCATCGACCAACGCTGCCAGCGCCACCTGCTGCTCGTCCTCCAGCGCCTGCATCTGCTCGACCCTGGCCAAGTTGAGCAGCCGCTCGATCATCTGCTGCAAACGCTCGCTCTCGCGTTCGATATTGCCGGCAAAGCGTGCCCGCTGATCAGCGGCCATATCCTCGCCCTGCAACAGCTCGGAAGCACCACGGATGGCCGCCAGCGGGCTTTTCAGCTCGTGAGTCAGGGTATGCACGTAGCGCTCGACATAGGCCTTGCCTTCCAGCTGGGTGCGCATGCGCTCCACTGCCTGTGCCAGGTTCGCCAGCTCGCCGCCCTTGTAATGCGGAAGCTCCGCACGCTCGCCTTCGCTGACCGCCTGCGCATAACCTGCCAACTTACGCAGCGAGCGCGCAAGCCACCACGACAGAGCCGCGCCGATCAGCAAGCCCAGGCCGATCAGCCCCAGCCCCAGGGTGAGCAGGCGTCGCTCGGAGCGGTCGATGTAGGGTTGCAATGAGCTATTTGGCTTGGCGACAGTGACAACGCCGATGATCTTGCCGTTGTCGATGATTGGAGCGCCAACGTGCATCACCGAGGTGCTTTCGTCGTTGGGGTCGCTGCGGGTGGAGCGGGCGCCATACTGGCCACGCAGGGTCAGCAGCACGTCATTCCACTGCGAGTAATCCTTGCCAAGGGCCTCGCCACTGGAGTCCAGCAACACGATGCCCTTGGCGTCAGTGACATAGATGCGGTGGCTGACCTGGTTCTTGGCCAGGCCCCAAATCTGTGCCCCCGGGCTGCGCGAGCCGTAGGCCTTGAGCACCTCGGGCAGGCGGCCCTGGTCCAGGGTGCCGGCCTTGACCTCATCCCGCAGGATTTCTGCCAGCAGGTTGGCAGTGTCTACCAGTGTTTCTTCGGAGGATTGGCGCACCACCGGGCGAATCTGTTCGCGTACGGTATTGAGCAAGAAGTAACCGGCCAAGCCGACAAACAGGAAGTACACCAGAAAGATGCGAATGCCCAAGCGCATCAGGCGTGGTCCGGGCTATAGCTGTAACCGAGGCCGCGATGGGTCTGGATCGGCTCGGCATCACCCGCTACCTGGCGCAATTTGGCGCGCAGGCTCTTGATATGGCTGTCGATGGTGCGCTCATAGCCCACATCGGAGGCCACACCCAAAGCGTCGAGCAACTGTTCGCGGCTGAACACCCGCTGTGGTTGTTCGAGCAGGCATTGCAGCAGGCGGAACTCATGCCGGGTCAGCGTGAGCGGCTGGCTGCGGTAGGTGATCTGCATGCGCAGGGTGTCAAGCTGGAACAAGGAGGTTCCGCCGGCAGCCTCGGCCCTCGGGGCCATGCGTTTGAGGATCGCCCGAACGCGCGCTGCCACTTCACGAGGGCTGAAAGGTTTTACCACGTAGTCGTCGGCGCCGATTTCCAGGCCTACTACGCGGTCGATTTCACCGTCCCGGGCGCTGAGAAACATCACCGGCACCTCGGTGAACCGGCGCAGCTGGCGACAGGTTTCGAAGCCACTGATGTCGGGCAGGCCGATGTCGAGGATAACTAGGTCGGCCGGGCGCTGGCGCTGCTGGTCGAGGGCGGCACTGCCCAGGGTTACCCACTCGGTGCTGTGACCGTCGGCCTGCAGGGCGTAGACCAGGGTGTCGGCGATGGCGGCTTCGTCTTCGACGATGAGGATATGAGGCATGGCGTCCGGCCTTGCGGTTTTGAAGGTTGGCACATCTCTGTGTAGGAGCGGGCTTGCCCGCGAACACCGGCGAAGCCGGTGCCTGACACCACATCATGTGTGTTCGCTACATTGTTTGGCGCACGCTTCAGTTCAACAGCCTGGCTTGCCAGCAGTAAATTTCTTCGCCGGGTTAACCGCAGCCTTGAACTCACGCAGGGCCTTGGAACCCACCAGCAGCGGGTAGTTGAAGTTGCTGCGGTCCACCAGATTCACCTCGACGGTACGCTTCACATCCCCCAGGCACAGCTCCAGGTCGACCACCGGGCGCTTGGAGACCTCTGGCGCATCCCCTTCGTCCTCTTCATCGGCACGGCCTTTGATCTTGCTGATGCGCGAGACCTTGTGCTCGTACACCTTGCCGTCCGAGTCCTTGGTCGCCAGGCGGAAGCGCACCCACTCGTCGCCATCGCGGGTGAACAGCTCGATATCCTTGGCCGACAGCGACGCGGTGAAGGCGCCGGTGTCCATCTTGGCCTTCAGGGTTTCGCCCAGTTCAGGCAGGGCAATGTTCTCGTAACGGCCGTAGATAGTGGGTTCGGCTGCCATTACCGGCAGCGCCAACAACGACAACAGGGCAAGCAGTGGTTTCACAGGCAGGCTTCCTTGAAAGGGTCAGTGCTTAGACTGCACTGGCAAGAGAGGTTCGCTTACACAAGACTAAATAACATAACGTGAAACATTTGTTCCCGCCGCCGGGCATTGGACATTTGGCGTAGGCCACCGCCCTGCTTATCATTGCCAACCGTTTATCTCCCACAACAAGAGTCTCTTTATGCGTCGCCTGCTGACCGGCATTCTCACTACCACCCTGCTGCTGCTCAATACCGTGGTGTTGATCTGCCCGCTGCTGGTCTTCGCCCTGCTCAAGCTGGTGTTGCCAGGCCGTGGCCGCGACTACGCGTCGTGGGCGGTGATGTGGGTGGCCGAAACCTGGTCGGAAATCGACAAAGCCATCTTCGCCCTGTGCATCCCAACCCAGTGGGACATCCGCGGCGTGGAAAACCTGCGCAGGGACACCTCGTATCTGGCCGTGAGCAACCACCAGACCTGGGTCGACATCCCGGCGCTGATCGAAAGCCTCAACCGCCATACACCATTCTTCAAGTTCTTCCTGAAAAAGGAGCTGATCTGGGTGCCGTTGCTTGGCCTTGCCTGGTGGGGGCTGGATTACCCATTCATGAAGCGCTACAGCAAGGCATTTCTGGAAAAGCACCCGGAGCTCAAGGGCAAGGACCTGGAAATCACCAAGGCAGCCTGCGAGCTGTTCAAGCGCCAGCCGGTGACCGTGGTCAACTACCTGGAAGGCACCCGGTTTACTGAAGCCAAGCGCCAGGAGCAGCAGTCACCGTATCGCTACCTGCTCAAGCCCAAGGCTGGTGGTGTGGCGTTTGTCCTCGCGGCATTGGGCGAGCAGCTGGATGCCCTGCTGGACGTGACCATCGTGTACCCCGGCAACAAGGCGCCGGGGTTCTGGGACTTGCTCAATGGCAGCATTAGCCGGGTGATTATCGACATTCAGGTGCGGGAACTGGACCCGGCGTTGTGGGCGGGGGATTACGAGAATGATCCTGAGTTCAGGCAGACGGTGCAGGCCTGGGTGAACCAGTTGTGGGTGGCGAAGGACCAGCGGATCGAGCAGCTGCGGGCGGAGATGGGCTGAGACCTCTGCCGCCTGAGCTGGCCTCTTCGCGGGTGAACCCGCTCCTACAACCGCTACATTCAGGCATGCGCTGCCTCATGGCTTGAGGCTTTGAGCGCCCTCCGGGATGCCGACGCTGGAATCCTCAGACCGAAGGCTGGGCCAATGGCGCTGGGGTAGTCCACAGGCTCCCCAGATTCTGCAACAACGACCCGGCAATCCCCTGCTGCCCCAAGTACTGCAGAATCAGCGGCGCAAACTGCCCGATCATTCCGGTATCCATGCCTAGCGCCTTGAACGCGTTGTCCAGGTCGCTACGGCTTTCCACGTCGTTGCCCAGCGCATTGCTCAAGGCGGACTGGCTTTCGCTGTTCTTGCCGAGCAAATCACCCAACCCACTCAACCCGCCCAGTGCATTTGCACCGGCCAGCAGGTCCAGCCCTGGCACCGCCTTGGTCAGTTGCCCGTAGTCATCGCTGCTAAGGTTGTTGCGCGCCAGCCCCAACATGGCTCCTGCTCCGCCTACCGCCTGTTCAGGGGTAATGTTCAGCTGGCTGCCCAAGGTATTGAGCAAGTTGGCCTGCGCTTCAGGTGCCTGTACCTGGCCTGGTTTTGGGTTCTGCATGGCCGAGACGGCGTTGGCGGCATCGCTGAGGTTGAAGGCGAACACCGGGCTTGCGGCCAGGGTCATCAGGGTTGCCAGGGTGAGTGCTTTCATCGAAGGGACCTCGTCGGCCGGAATGGCCTGGGAAACGAGGCATTCGACTGAATGTTTAAAGATTTGTTCCAAACCATATATCGGGCTGCGTGGCTGCTCGAAAACTATCCCACCTAGCATTTTTGCTAATTGTGCATGTGATCCTGAGCGGCAGACACTGACCACCGTCCTAACCGTGGTCCGGCAGGTCAATCATATTGAATGGGATAGGCCAATGAGCATTCAGCATGCATTTCTATCAGGGCAGCAATCTACATAGTATCAAGTCGAGCACGCAGACAAACTTACTGTTTCGTCATCAGGACAGGCCACTCGCGGAACGGCGCGGGGCAAGCCAAGCGAGTTTACTTGGCTCCGACCTTGCTCGATCGGTACTGATGGGCCATCACTCATCTTCACTAACACCTTTTTCTTATACCCCGCACGGGCACCTGCCCGACGGGATTGAAGCTACGTCGTCGCTGGGCTTCAATGGTGAACACAGAAATCCGCTCGGCTTGTACCTGCTGGGCAATGGGTATCGCGCTTATAACCCGGTACTTATGCGCTTCCATTCACCGGATTCCATGAGCCCGTTTGAGAAGGGTGGGCTAAATGCCTATGCCTATTGCAAGGGCGATCCGATAAATCATAGAGATCCTACGGGGCATTTCGCGGAACTTTTCGGCGCCACTATATTGCTTGTTATCGTAGTTGTAGTCCTCCTCATAATTGGCTTTACACAACTCAGTAAACTCGGACCTAAATTTACAAGATCGGCCCGTTATGAATCTTCAAGAATCAGGCGTTAGGATTTGCCAAGACAGGCTGGTCTGTTTGCGAGCCTCCCCGCAATAACTCGCTGTCGCATCAGGGGATTGGTCGCCTGTGAGATTACGCGGCACTAAAGCCCGCAGAGACATGAAAAAAGCCCCTCGATATGAGGGGCTTTTCATGACATCACAGCATCACGCCGCGCCCCACATCTTGTGCGGGTCGATCACGAATTTCTTCGGCACCCCGGCATCAAACTCGCCATATCCTTCCGGCGCCTGATCCAGGTTGATCACCTGCACACCCACCACTTCAGCAATGTTGATGCGGTCCCACATGATCGCCTGCATCAGCTGGCGGTTATATTTCATGGTCGGGGTCTGGCCGGTGTGGAAGCTGTGCGATTTCGCCCAGCCCAGACCGAAGCGGATGCTCAGCGCGCCGATCTTGGCAGCGGCATCGACCGCGCCCGGGTCCTCGGTCACGTACAGGCCCGGGATACCGATGTTGCCGGCTACGCGGGTCACTTGCATCAGCGAGTTCAGCACGGTGGCCGGAGCCTCGTGCTTGGCACCTTCGTGGCCATGGCCACGGGCCTCGAAGCCGACCGCGTCGACGGCGCAGTCCACTTCCGGCTCGCCGAGGATGTCGACGATCTGCTCGTGCAGCGGGGTGTCCTTGGACAGGTCGACCACTTCGAAGCCTTGCGACTTGGCATGGGCCAGACGGGCCGGGTTCAGGTCACCGACGATCACGCAGGCGGCGCCCAGCAGGCGCGCCGAGGCAGCGGCGGCCAGACCGACCGGGCCGGCACCGGCAACGTAGACAGTGCTGCCTGGACCAACGCCAGCAGTCACGGCACCGTGATAGCCGGTGGGCAGGATGTCGGACAGGCAGGTCAGGTCACGGATCTTTTCCATGGCCTTGTCGCGCTCAGGCAGCTTCAGCAGGTTGAAGTCGGCGTATGGCACCAGCACGTATTCAGCTTGGCCGCCGGTCCAGTCGCCCATGTCGACGTAGCCGTAGGCACCGCCGGCGCGCGCCGGGTTGACGGTGAGGCAGACACCGGTGTGCATCTCTTTGCAGGAGCGGCAGCGACCGCAAGCGACGTTGAACGGTACCGATACCAGGTCGCCGATCTGCATGCGCTCGACGTCGCGGCCCTTCTCGACGATTTCACCGGTGATTTCGTGGCCCAGGACCAGGCCGACCTGGGCAGTGGTGCGGCCACGGACCATGTGCTGGTCAGAACCGCAGATGTTGGTGGAGACCACCTTCAGGATGACGCCGTGTTCGATTTTCTTGCCGCGCGGGTCCTGCATTTTCGGGTAGTCGATGTGTTGCACTTCGACCTTGCCGGCGCCGAGATATACCACTCCACGATTGCCAGACATTGCTTGTACCTCGCTTGATTATTATTTATGCAGCGTTGGTTGAAGCGCCGCCATCCGTGGGCGGCATGTACTACTGGAATGCAGGGAATTGTGGGCCGGATGGGGCCGGACGCACTGACTGGAAGCGACAGGGAGATGCCTTTTAGCGGCAGGGTTGTCGTTGGGGAATATGGGCAGACAGAGGGGCGGCCGGCGCGGGACTCTTCCCGGCTAAAGCCGCTCCTACGGGGACCGCACCAACCCGAGGGCTGTGCTGTACCTGTAGGAGCGGCTTTAGCCGCGAAGAGGCCGGTACCGGTTATTACAGAACGACAGTCCGGTTGGCGTTGAGGAACACCCGCCGCTCGATGTGATAACCCACCGCCCGCGCCAGGGTCAGGCATTCAATATCCCGGCCTTTGGCAATCAGGTCTTCGGGATAGTGACTGTGATCCACCACCTCGACGCCCTGGGCAATGATCGGCCCTTCGTCCAGGTCGTTGTTGATGTAATGCGCCGTGGCACCGACCATTTTCACGCCCTTGTTGTACGCCTGGTGGTAAGGCTTGGCGCCTTTGAAACCCGGCAACAGCGAGTGGTGAATATTGATCGCCCAACCATCCAGACGGCGGCAAAGCTCGGGCGACAGTACCTGCATGTAGCGGGCAAGGATGACCAGCTCAGCACCGGTCTCCTCAATTACCTGCAGCACCTTGCGCTCTTGCCCGGGCTTGTCCTTGGGGTCGAGGGCGAAGTGGTAATAAGGAATCTTGTGCCAATGCGCCAAGGGTTCGAGGTCCGGGTGGTTCGACACCACGGCCACCACATCCATACCCAGTTGGCCAATGCGCTGGCGATACAGCAGATCATTCAGGCAATGGTCAGCCTTGGACACCATGATCACCACCTTGGGGCGGTGGTTGGGGGCGGTCAGCTCGAAAGCCATGCCGAACGCTTCGCTGCGCTCGGCGAGGCCGGCCCGGAAGCCAGCCTCGTCGAAATCGTCCGGCTGACGGAACTCGACGCGAATGAAGAAGCGCCCCGACTGCCGGTCATCGAAGGAGTGGTGCTCCGTCACGTAGCAGCGCTGCTCGAAGAGGTAACGCGTCACCACGTCGACGGTACCGAGCATGCTCGGGCAGTCGGCGGTGAGAATCCAGGTATCCGGTGCCCGACTCATGTTCTGGTCTCCTTAAGCTTCGATGCTCAAGCCGTATTCGGCAGAAGCGTCCTGCAGCCACAGCCACCAGTAGTCGGCAAAGCTGCGGCGAATCACCAGCTCCCAGGTGTCTTCTGCAGTGCGGCGGATCACCAGTTGCGACTTGGCGAACACGGTGCCCACAGCCTTGCCCACCGGGAAGTTGTTCGGGTGAACATCATAGCTGGTGGACTTCATCAGCACGTCGCGCACGTTCGGGCCACGCAGTTCCAGCAGGCTTTGCCCGCCACTGACATTGACGACCTGAATGTGCTGGCCTTCAAGGGCCGCGCGCAGCTTTTGCTCGACTGCCAGCTCCTGACCGCCGGGTACGATCAGCAACCACTCGTCGGGGCCGACCCATTGCAGCGACATATCCTTGTTGGCGACCACGGTCAGCGCCACTGGCAGCTCCAGGCCAAGGGCCTTGTGCACGCCGGCGGCGAATTCCGGGTTGTGGCCATCACCGCGCAGGGTGAGGTGGCCGAGGAACTTGCGTTCACGCAGGGTCACGCCTGCGTTCTTGCGGCCTTTGCCTACCAGGCTGGCCAGGTCGGCATGGTGCAGTGGCGACTGGGCTTTGGCCTCGGCGCCGGGGTTTTGCTGGAAGACGTTGATAGCGCTCATTTCTTACCTGCCTTGAATTCTGGATTCGACCACGATGCCTGCGGGAGACGGCCATCCTGTGGGAGCGGGCATGCCCGCGAATGCGATGTTGAATTCACCGCCCTCTTCGCGGGCACGCCCGCTCCCACAGAGACCTCATTCCACGCCTGACACCGGTTGGACCGGGGGCCTTAGACGTTCTGCCGCTCACCCTTCGGATCGAAGAACACCGAAGACACGATTTCCGCCTCGATCACGCTGCCATCCGCCTGCGGCGAGTAGACACGCTCGCCCATGCGCTTGAGGCCGCCTTTGACCACACCCATGGCGAACGAGTAGCCCAGGGAGTTGGACGCGTAGCTGGAGGTGACGTGGCCGACCATGTCCATCGGGATTGGCTGTTTCGGGTCGAACACCAGTTGGGCGCCTTCCGGCAGCCACTTGGTCGGGTCGACCGGCTTCAGGCCCACCAGCTGCTTGCGGTTCTCACGTACGCAGTCTTCGCGGTTCATGCCACGCAGGCCGATCCACGAGAACGGCTTGTTGCGGCCAACGCACCAGCTCATGTTCAGGTCGTCCGGGTTCATCGAACCATCGGTGTCCTGGCCCACGATGATGAAGCCCTTCTCTGCACGCAGTACGTGCATGGTCTCGGTGCCGTACGGGGTCAGGTTGTACTTCTTGCCGGCCTCGATGATCTGTTCCAGCACGCCCATCGCGTAGTTGGCCTGCACGTTCACTTCGTACGACAGCTCGCCGGTGAACGAGATACGGAACACACGGGCCGGCACGCCACCGACGTTGCCTTCCTTCCAGGTCATGAACGGGAAGGCTTCCTTGTCCATGTCGATGTCGGTCAGCTCGCTCAGCAGCTTGCGGCTGTTAGGGCCGGACAGGGTCATGGTGGCCCAGTGGTCGGTAACCGAAGTGAAGTACACCTTCAGCTCTGGCCATTCGGTCTGGTGATACAGCTCCATCCACTGCAGCACGCGGGCAGCGCCGCCGGTGGTGGTGGTCATGATGAAGTGGTTGTCGCCGACGCAGGCGGTTACGCCGTCGTCGAAGACCATGCCGTCTTCCTTGCACATCAGGCCGTAGCGGGCCTTGCCCACGTCGAGCTTGGTCCAGGCGTTGGTGTAGATGCGGTTGAGGAACTCGCGCGCGTCCGGGCCCTGGATGTCGATCTTGCCCAGGGTCGAGGCGTCCAGCAGGCCCACGCTGTCGCGCACAGCCTTGCATTCGCGAGTCACAGCAGCATGGATGTCTTCACCGGCTTTCGGGAAGTACCACGGGCGCTTCCACTGGCCGACGTCTTCGAACTCGGCGCCGTTCTTCACGTGCCAGGCATGCAGGGCAGTGAAGCGCACGGGCTCGAACAGGTGACCACAGTGACGGCCCGCTACCGCGCCGAACGTCACCGGCGTGTAGTTGGGGCGGAACATGGTGGTACCCATTTCCGGGATGGTGATGCCGATCGAACGGGCGGCGATGGCCAGGCCGTTGATGTTGCCCAGTTTGCCCTGGTCGGTACCGAAGCCCAGCGCGGTGTAGCGCTTGACGTGCTCGACCGACTCGAAGCCTTCACGGGTGGCCAGTTCGATACCGGCCGCGGTCACGTCGTTCTGCTGGTCGACGAACTGCTTCGGCCCCTTGGTGCCTTTATCGTGCGGCACCAGGAACAGTGCCACAGTGGCCTCTTCCTTGCGCGCCACGGTTTTTGGCAGGGTGCCGACAGTGGCCTTGAAACCAGCCTCGGTGGCTGCGCGAACGCCGCCTTCAAAGCCATCGGCAATCACATCGCCCAAGGCATACACGCCGTTGATACCACCGACGCACTCACGCTTCTGCGGAGCATCGCCCGGCACGAAGCCAAGGATATCGTCACGCCATACCGGGCGACCGCCCAGGTGCGAAGCCAGGTGCACGATCGGGCTGTAACCGCCCGAGGACGCGATCAGGTCGCACTCGAGGACTTCGCCTGGGCTGGTGACTTTGTGCGCCTGCACATCGATGGCCGCCACACGGGCACCAGTGACGTGCTTGCTGCCTTTGGCCTCGACCACGGCGCTAGAGGTGAGGATGCGAATGCCTTTGGCACGCGCTTCTTCAACCAGCGAACCACGTGGGTTGTGGCGGGCGTCGGCGATGGCGACCACTTGCAGGCCTGCGTCGTGCCAGTCCAGCGCGGCGCGATAGGCGTGGTCGTTGTTGGTCGACAGTACCAGCTTGCGACCCGGGGCCACGCCATAGCGGCGAACATAGGTGGAAACAGCTCCGGCCAGCATGTTGCCCGGCACGTCGTTGTTGCCGTACACCAGCGGGCGCTCGTGGGCGCCGGCAGCCAGTACCACGCGCTTGGCGCGAACGCGGTGCACGCGGTGGCGAACCTGACCGATCGGGGCGCGATCGCCGAGGTGGTCGGTGAGGCGCTC
>AZIG01007274.1_pt1 | contig 18827 bp, 16 predicted proteins | sample 359071 | NCBI WGS metagenome assembly AZIG01 (sample SAMN02429714, study PRJNA222667) | marine sediment metagenome | biome: Sediment sample; isolation source: enrichment culture of sample MGS-AQ(UA) from oil contaminated terminal site... | place: Jordan: Aqaba | collected 2011-05-15 | depth 18 m m | reverse complement strand
GGCCAGGGCGCGGATGGCGTCGGCGACCTGGCGCATCAGCGGCAGCAGCACTTCGTCGCGGCCGGCGCGCAGCATCAGGGCGTGGGACAGGTTGTTGATGTCCTCGCTGGTGCAGGCGAAGTGGATGAACTCGTTGACCTTGGCCAGCTCAGGCAGCTTGGCGGCCTGCTCCTTGAGGAGGTATTCAATGGCCTTGACGTCGTGGTTGGTGGTGCGCTCGATTTCCTTGACGCGCTCGGCGTGCTCCAGCTTGAAATCGTTGGCCAGGCTGTCCAGCAGGGCGTTGGCTTCGGCGGAGAACGCCGGCACTTCGCCGATTTGCGGGTGGGCGGCCAGGCGCTGCAGCCAGCGCACTTCGACCAGGGCGCGGAAACGGATCAGGCCGAATTCGCTGAAAATGGGGCGCAAGGCCTGGGTTTTGCCGGCATAACGGCCGTCTACAGGGGAAACCGCAGTGAGCGAAGAAAGCTGCATGGGGTGTTCTCGGACAGTCAGGCTTTTGGAAGGGCGCATATCATACATGAAAAATGCGCCCAGGTCGGGTGGCTGACCAAAGGTCGGCCCAAATTTGGATCGGGTGGCAGACCCTGTGGGAGCGGACATGCCCGCGAACACCGGCGTAGCCGGTGCCATACACCGCGTCGCCTGCTTCGCGGGCAAGCCCGCTCCCACAACGGGCAATTCAGCCCGTCAGCTGGGGCTGCGCATCATGTCGTACAGTTCGTTCAGCAACTTGCGCCGGCTGAACACCAGCTGCCAACGGTGCCCGCCCAGCTGCCGCCACAGTCGCGCGGCGCGGATGCCGGCCAGCAGCAGGGCGCGGATCTTCGAGGCGTTGTTGGGCTGCTGCAGGAAGCGCATGTCGCCGTGCACCTGGATGCGCTGGCGCAAGGTGCTCAGGGTGTCCTGGTACAAAGCTCCACTGGAAGCGATGACGTTTTCGTGAACCAGGCCGAAATGATCGGCCTGCGACTGGATTTGCGGCAGGCGGTTGCCGATGGTGTCCAGCAGGTCGCCACGCTTGTTCAGCTGGCGCTCCAGGCCGAGCATTGACAGGGCGTAGCGCAGCGGCTCACGTTGCAGGCTGTTGGGGTCGCGCTCAAGGGCGCCGATCAGCGCTCGATAGCCGTCGCGCAGGTTCAGGTCGTCACCGCCGAACACCTCCAGGGTGTCCTTGGGGTCGCGCACCAGCAGGCTGCCCAGCATGCAGCCGATATTGGCTTCACTGGCCTGGCCGGTGCGGGCGATGCGGTCGACCAGCACGGCGGCCTGGAACACGCCACCCAACGCAATCAGCTGCTCCTGCAGGTTGCTCATGCGCGCGGGCTCCACGGCTCGGCAGCCTCGATCACGCCGCCGCCCAGGCACACTTCGCCATCGTAGAACACCACGGACTGGCCAGGCGTAACGGCGCGCTGAGGCTCGTCGAACACGGCGCGGTAGCCGCTGGTGGTACGTTCCAGGGTGCATCGCTGGTCGCTCTGGCGGTAGCGCACCTTGGCAGTCAGCTGGCGCGGGCTGCCGAGGTCAACCGGGTTGACCCAGAAAATTTCCGAAGCCAGCAGGGCGCGGGAGAACAGCCATGGGTGCTCGTTACCCTGGCCGACCACCAGCACGTTGCGAGCCAGGTCCTTGTGCAGCACGTACCACGGCTCGTCACTGGCATCCTTCAGGCCGCCAATGCCCAGGCCCTGACGCTGGCCGATGGTGTGGTACATCAGGCCATGGTGGCGGCCGATCACTTCACCTTCGGTGGTTTCAATGTCGCCCGGCTGGGCCGGCAGGTACTGCTTGAGGAAGTCGCTGAAGCGGCGCTCGCCAATGAAGCAGATGCCGGTGGAGTCTTTCTTCTTGGCGGTGGCCAGGCCGTGTTTTTCGGCAATGGCGCGTACTTCGGGTTTTTCCAGTTCGCCGACCGGGAACAGGGTGCGGGCAATTTCCTGGCCGCCGACGGCGTGCAGGAAGTAGCTCTGGTCCTTGTTCGGGTCCAGGCCCTTGAGTAGTTCGGTGAGCGCGCCAGTATCGCGGCGGCGCACGTAGTGGCCGGTGGCGATCAGGTCGGCACCCAGCGACAGGGCGTAGTCGAGAAACGCCTTGAACTTGATTTCGCGGTTGCAGAGGATGTCGGGGTTGGGTGTGCGGCCAGCCTTGTATTCCTCAAGGAAGTGCTCGAACACGTTGTCCCAGTATTCGGCGGCGAAGTTGGCGGTGTGCAGCTTGATGCCGATACGGTCGCACACGGCCTGGGCGTCGGCCAGGTCTTCACGGGCGGTGCAGTATTCGGTGCCGTCGTCCTCTTCCCAGTTCTTCATGAACAGCCCTTCCACCTGGTAGCCCTGCTCGATGAGCAGAAGGGCTGAGACGGAAGAGTCCACGCCGCCGGACATGCCGACGATGACGCGGGTCTTGGCGGGGTCTTTAAGTGCTGGGCTGGTCATGGGTACCGGTGTGTATCAAGGGGGAAAAACGCCGATTCTATCAAACCCGTGGCGCCGCGTCAGTCGCGTAGCAGGTCGAGGCTGTGCAGCGGGCCGTTGAGGTAGTCATCCAGGCAGCGTGGCACCAGTTCGCTGCGCCAGCGGGTTGGGTCGGCCAGCAGTTCGTCGCGGGTCAGCCAAACGGCGCGGACGATGTCGCTGTCCAGTGCCAGGTCGGCATGATGGCGCACGGGGCGGGCGGCGAAGCAGACGCGCTGGTAGGTCACGCCGTTGCTGGGGGCGGTGTACAGGTAGATGCCGACCACACCGGTCAGCTCGACTTCCCAGGCGGTTTCTTCCAGGGTTTCGCGCAGGGCGGCCTGGGGCAGGGTTTCATTGGGCTCGAGGTGCCCGGCGGGCTGGTTGAAAACGTGCTGGCCGGCTTTGAGTTCTTCGACGAAGAGGAACCTGCCTTCGTGTTCGACGAGGGTGGCGACGGTGATGTGGGGTTGCCAAGTCATTTGCGCTGTCCTTTTGGATGGCTGGGGCTGCTTTGCAGCCCTTCGCGGGCAAGCCCGCTCCCACAAGGTGCGGCGCAGGTCTCACAAACTGCACCTCTCCTGTGGGAGCGGGCTTGCCCGCGAAGGGCCGCAGAGCGGCCCCATTTCCCAGAAAGCACAAACCCCGGTGCGTGGCCGGGGTTTGTGCTGTTACTTCAAACGAACCTTACAGGGCAGCAATGGCGCTGTTCAGGGTCTGGCTCGGACGCATCACCTTGGCGGTCAGCTCGGCATCCGGGGCGTAGTAGCCGCCGATGTCGGCTGGCTTGCCCTGAACGGCGTTGAGCTCGGCGACGATGGTCGCTTCGTTCTCGGCCAGGGTTTTGGCCAGCGGTGCGAAGCGTGCCTGCAGGGCAGCGTCGTCCGACTGAGCAGCCAAGGCCTCGGCCCAGTACAGGGTCAGGTAGAAGTGGCTGCCGCGGTTGTCGATGCCACCGACTTTGCGCGACGGCGACTTGTTGGTGTCGAGGAACTTGCCGGTAGCCTGGTCCAGGGTGTTGGCCAGAACCTTGGCGCGCGGGTTGTCGTAGGTGTTGCCCAGGTGCTCCAGGGAAGCGGCCAGGGCCAGGAATTCACCCAGCGAGTCCCAACGCAGGAAGTTCTCTTCAACCAGCTGCTGTACGTGCTTCGGAGCCGAACCGCCGGCGCCGGTTTCGAACAGGCCGCCGCCGCTCATCAGCGGCACGATCGACAGCATCTTGGCGCTGGTGCCCAGTTCCATGATCGGGAACAGGTCGGTCAGGTAGTCGCGCAGCACGTTGCCGGTCACCGAGATGGTGTCCTTGCCTTCGCGGATGCGGGCCAGGGAGAACTTGATGGCATCGACCGGTGCCAGGATGCGGATGTCCAGGCCGGTGGTGTCGTGATCTTTCAGGTACTGCTGCACCTTCTCGATCATGACGCCGTCGTGGGCGCGGGCCGGGTCCAGCCAGAACACCGCCGGGGTGTTGCTCAGGCGGGCACGGTTGACGGCCAGCTTGACCCAGTCCTGGATCGGTGCGTCCTTGGTCTGGCACATGCGGAAGATGTCACCGGCTTCAACGCTCTGCTCCAGTACCACGTTGCCCTTGCCATCGACCACGCGCACGACGCCGTCGGTGTTGATCTGGAAGGTCTTGTCGTGAGAACCGTACTCTTCGGCCTTTTGCGCCATCAGGCCAACGTTCGGCACGCTGCCCATGGTGGTCGGGTCGAAGGCGCCGTTGGCCTTGCAGTCTTCGATGGTGGCCTGGTAGATGCCGGCATAGCAGCGGTCCGGGATCACGGCCTTGGCGTCTTGCAGTTCGCCTGCGGTGTTCCACATCTTGCCCGAGTCACGGATCATGGCCGGCATCGAGGCGTCGACGATCACGTCGCTCGGCACGTGCAGGTTGGTGATGCCTTTGTCGGAATTGACCATGGCCAGGGCCGGGCGCTCGGCGTACAGGGCCTGGATGTCGGCTTCGATCTCGGCCTGCTTGTCGGCTGGCAGGTCCTTGATACGGGCGTACAGGTCGCCGATACCGTTGTTGGCGTTGAAGCCTACTTCGGCCAGGGCAGCAGCGTGCTTGCTCAGCACGTCGTTGTAGAATTCTTCGACGATGACGCCGAACATGATCGGGTCGGAGACCTTCATCATGGTGGCTTTCAGGTGCACGGACAGCAGCACGCCGGCGGCCTTGGCATCGGCGATCTGCTCGGCGATGAAGGCTTTCAGGGCCTTGCGGCTCATGGTGGCGCAGTCGATGACTTCGGCGGCTTTGACGGCGGTCTTTTCTTTCAGCACGGTGGTGCTGCCGTCTTTGCCGACCAGCTCGATGCGCAGGCTGTCGTCAGCTTCGATCAGTGCGGCTTTTTCGCTGCCGTAGAAGTCGCCCTGGGTCATGTGGGCAACGTGCGACTTGGAGTCGGCGGCCCAGGCGCCCATCTTGTGCGGGTGCTTGCGGGCGTAGTTCTTGACCGACAGCGGCGCGCGGCGGTCGGAGTTGCCTTCGCGCAGCACCGGGTTCACGGCGGAACCCTTGATGCGGTCGTAGCGGGCGCGGGATTCTTTTTCTTCCGCGGTCGCCGGCTCGTCGGCGTAGTCAGGGATGTTGAAGCCCTTGCCTTGCAGTTCCTTGATCGCGGCTTTGAGCTGCGGTACCGAGGCGCTGATGTTCGGCAGCTTGATGATGTTGGCTTCAGGGGTGGTAGCCAGCTGGCCCAGTTCCGCCAGGTGATCGCCTACTTGCTTCTCTGCGCCCAGTTGCTCCGGGAAGGCGGCAAGGATACGGCCAGCCAGGGAAATGTCGCGAGTTTCGACAGCGATGTCAGCCGAAGCGGTGAACGCTTCGATGATCGGCAGCAGCGAGTAAGTGGCGAGGGCGGGGGCTTCGTCGGTGAAGGTATAGATGATCTTGGAACGGGTGGGCATGCGGGTTAACTCTCTGTGTGCTGAGCGTGCTCGAGTCTCGTGGTGCGCAGGGTAGGCGCATCGCCCTGGCAGCGCCATGAGCGGAAAGTCGAGAGGCTGCGAGCGGTGATGGTGGATGCATCAGTCGAGCGTCAAGTGCTGGGGTGCGGTAACAACCCAGGCTTAGTGGCCATTCATGGCCTAGGGCGGTCCGCATTTTCCTGGGATTCGCCCCGATGACCCTTCGGTCGCGGCGGAGTATACCAAACCATTTGGGCTAATCAGCAAGGCCAAGTGATATCGGCCCATTTATAAGACCAAAGACTAAGCGGCAATGTGGCGGGTTGTCGCATGCCTTGCAGGTCGGCAGATGTGGTTTAGGCTCAGTGGATCGCACGATGTCCAAACCACACCCGACAGCGGAGTAGTGCAAGCATGGGATACCAGAAAATCAAGGTTCCGACCGACGGCACCAAGATCACCGTCAATGCAGATCATTCGCTTAATGTGCCTGATCATCCGATCATTCCTTACATTGAAGGCGACGGGATCGGCGTCGATGTCTCGCCGGTAATGATCAAGGTGGTCGATGCCGCCGTTGAGAAGGCCTACGGTGGCAAGCGCAAGATTGCCTGGATGGAGGTGTACGCTGGCGAGAAAGCCACCCAGGTGTATGACCAGGACACCTGGCTGCCACAGGAAACCCTCGATGCCGTGCGTGATTACGTGGTATCGATCAAGGGCCCGCTGACCACCCCGGTCGGTGGCGGCATCCGCTCACTCAACGTGGCCCTGCGCCAGCAACTGGACCTGTATGTGTGCCTGCGGCCGGTGTTGTGGTTCCAGGGTGTACCGAGCCCGGTGAAAAAGCCTGGCGACGTCGACATGGTGATTTTCCGCGAGAACTCCGAAGACATCTATGCCGGCATCGAGTGGAAGGCCGGATCGCCCGAGGCGGACAAGGTGATCAAGTTTCTTAAAGAGGAAATGGGTGTCACCAAGATCCGCTTCGACCAGGACTGCGGCATTGGTGTCAAACCGGTGTCGAAGGAGGGTACCAAACGACTGGTGCGCAAGGCCCTGCAATACGTGGTGGATAACGACCGCGAATCGCTGACCCTGGTGCACAAGGGCAACATCATGAAGTTCACCGAGGGTGCCTTCAAGGACTGGGGGTACGAGGTGGCGCGTGACGAGTTCGGCGCTGAACTGCTCGATGGCGGCCCGTGGATGAAGTTCAAGAACCCCAAGACCGGCCGCGAGGTCATCGTCAAGGACGCCATTGCCGACGCCATGCTGCAGCAGATCCTGCTACGCCCGGCCGAGTACGACGTGATCGCCACCCTCAACCTCAACGGTGACTACCTGTCCGATGCCCTGGCGGCGGAAGTGGGCGGTATCGGCATTGCGCCGGGCGCTAACCTGTCCGACACCGTGGCCATGTTCGAGGCCACTCACGGCACTGCGCCCAAGTATGCCGGGCAGGACAAGGTCAACCCGGGTTCGGTGATCCTCTCGGCAGAGATGATGCTGCGCCACATGGGGTGGATCGAGGCTGCGGACCTGATCATCAAGGGCACCAATGGCGCCATTGCGGCCAAGACCGTGACCTACGATTTCGAGCGGCTGATGGACGGCGCCAAGCTGGTAAGCAGCTCAGGCTTTGGCGACGAAATGATCAAGCACATGTAAAACAACAGAAAACCGGCCGCCTCCTGTAAAGAAGCGGCCGGTTGTTTCGTATACCGGCACAGCGCAGGCAGTCAGGCTTTTGCGGTTTCGCTTTGCGGCTCGCCCAAGGGTCTGGCAGCCTCTGCTGCTGCGGCCGCGGCATCCTTGATTTCGACGGCGTGCAAGCCTTTGGGGCCCTGGACGATGTCAAATACCACGGCCTGGCCAGCCTTCAGGGTCTTGTATCCGTCCATTCGGATGGCGGAATAATGGGCGAACAGGTCATCGGATTTACCTTCCTCATTGATGAATCCATAGCCCTTGGCATTGTTGAACCACTTGACTTTACCGCTTGCCATCCCTATGTCCCTCTGCAAAGGACTCCATCACTGGAGTATCATCCACTTCATCCGCATACGAACCTTGCGAAAAATCTGGTTGACTGCGCGGATCTTTATCGCCCACGGTGGATTCTTATTGGTTGTAACACCGTTTTGCCGATAGTCAAGGTCACGCGGCGCCTGCGCTGGCGGTGGCCTGTGCAGTCAACCCGCAACCTTAACCTGACGCTCATGATGAAATTCTTTCCATGCATGCACCTAGTGAGATTCGACTAACATTCAATCAGGATCGCCCGCAATCGAATGAGGACGACGGCTCAGGTCTTGCAGTCCAGGAAGCCAAGCCGATCCTGCAGGCGCCACCGATGTACAAGGTGGTTTTGTTCAACGATGACTACACGCCAATGGATTTCGTCGTCGAAGTGCTCGAGACGTTCTTCAGTCTGAACCGCGAGCTGGCGACCAAGATCATGCTGACCGTCCATACCGAAGGGCGGGCAGTGTGCGGATTGTTTACCCGTGACATCGCCGAAACAAAGGCTATGCAGGTCAACCAATACGCCAGGGAAAGCCAGCATCCGCTACTCTGTGAAATCGAGAAGGACGGTTAATCGCCGACCACTTGGGTATGAGGTGAAGCTATGTTAAACCGCGAGCTCGAAGTCACCCTCAATCTTGCCTTCAAGGAGGCCCGTTCGAAGCGTCATGAGTTCATGACCGTCGAACATCTGCTGCTGGCACTCCTTGACAATGAGGCTGCCGCGACCGTTCTGCGCGCCTGTGGCGCCAATCTCGACAAGCTCAAGCACGACCTGCAAGAGTTCATCGATTCCACCACGCCGTTGATCCCTGTGAACGACGAAGACCGTGAAACCCAGCCGACCCTGGGCTTCCAGCGCGTGCTGCAGCGTGCCGTGTTCCACGTGCAAAGCTCTGGCAAGCGCGAAGTGACCGGCGCCAACGTGCTGGTGGCGATCTTCAGCGAACAGGAAAGCCAGGCCGTGTTCCTGCTCAAGCAGCAGAGCGTGGCCCGTATCGACGTGGTCAACTACATCGCCCATGGCATCTCCAAAGTGCCAGGGCATGGTGCGCAATCTGAAAGCGACCAGGACATGCAGGACGAAGAGGGCGGTGAAACCTCCTCTTCGAGCAACCCGCTGGACGCCTACGCCAGCAACCTGAACGAGCTGGCCCGTGCCGGCCGCATCGACCCGCTGGTAGGTCGCGAGCAGGAAGTGGAGCGCGTGGCGCAAATCCTGGCCCGCCGGCGCAAGAACAACCCGCTGCTGGTGGGTGAGGCAGGCGTGGGCAAGACGGCCATCGCCGAAGGCCTGGCCAAGCGCATCGTCGATGGTCAGGTGCCCGACCTGCTGGCGCAGAGCGTGGTGTACTCCCTCGATCTGGGCGCCTTGCTGGCCGGTACCAAATACCGTGGTGACTTCGAGAAGCGCTTCAAGGCGCTGCTCGGTGAGCTGCGCAAGCGTCCGCAGGCCATCCTGTTCATCGACGAAATTCACACCATCATCGGTGCCGGTGCGGCGTCGGGCGGGGTGATGGACGCCTCCAATCTGCTCAAGCCGCTGCTGTCGTCGGGTGAAATCCGCTGCATCGGTTCGACCACGTTCCAGGAGTTTCGCGGCATCTTCGAGAAGGATCGCGCCCTGGCGCGTCGCTTCCAGAAGGTGGATGTCAGCGAGCCATCGGTCGAAGACACTGTGGGCATTCTGCGCGGCCTGAAAGGCCGTTTCGAAAGCCACCACAACATCGAGTACAGCGACGAAGCCCTGCGCGCAGCCGCCGAACTGGCCTCGCGCTACATCAATGACCGGCACATGCCTGACAAGGCCATTGATGTGATCGACGAGGCTGGTGCTTACCAGCGCCTGCAGCCGGAGGCCAATCGCGTCAAGCGCATCGATGTGCCGCAAGTGGAGGACATCGTCGCCAAGATTGCGCGTATACCGCCGAAGCATGTCACCAGTTCCGACAAGGAATTGCTGCGTAACCTTGAGCGCGACCTGAAACTGACCGTGTTTGGCCAGGACCAGGCAATCGACTCGCTGGCCACCGCGATCAAGCTGTCCCGTGCCGGCCTCAAGTCGCCAGACAAGCCGGTGGGTTCGTTCCTGTTCGCCGGCCCTACCGGCGTCGGCAAGACCGAAGCGGCGCGGCAGCTGGCCAAGGCGCTGGGTGTGGAATTGGTGCGTTTCGACATGTCTGAGTACATGGAGCGCCACACCGTGTCGCGTTTGATTGGTGCGCCGCCGGGTTATGTCGGTTTTGACCAGGGTGGCTTGTTGACCGAGGCAATCACCAAACAGCCGCACTGCGTATTGTTGCTCGACGAAATCGAGAAGGCCCACCCGGAAGTCTTCAATCTGCTGCTGCAGGTGATGGATCACGGGACCCTGACCGACAACAACGGGCGCAAGGCCGACTTCCGTAACGTGATCCTGATCATGACCACCAACGCCGGTGCAGAAACCGCGGCGCGGGCGTCGATCGGCTTCACTCATCAGGACCACGCGTCCGATGCCATGGAAGTGATCCGCAAAAGCTTCACGCCAGAGTTCCGCAACCGTCTGGATACCATCATCCAGTTTGGCCGCCTGAGCACGGAGACGATCAAAAGCATCGTCGACAAGTTCCTTATCGAACTGCAGGCGCAGCTGGAAGACAAGCGTGTGCTGCTGGAAGTCAGCGATGAAGCGCGCGGTTGGCTGGCAGTGTCGGGCTATGACGTGCAGATGGGTGCGCGGCCAATGGCGCGGCTGATCCAGGACAAGATCAAGCGGCCTTTGGCCGAGGAGATCCTGTTTGGCGAGCTGGCCGAGCACGGTGGCGTGGTGCACGTCGACCTGCGCGATGGCGAACTGGTGTTCGACTTCGAGACCACGGCTGAGGTCGCGTGATGTGCAGGGGCTGCCTTGCAGCCCCTGCAATTTCTTGAGGCACAAAAAAGCCCGGCACCTGGCCGGGCTTTTTCATGGCTTGAGCTTAGCGCGCACGGTAGGTGATGCGGCCCTTGCTCAGGTCGTACGGCGTCAGCTCGACGCGGACCTTGTCGCCAGTGAGAATACGGATGTAGTTCTTGCGCATCTTTCCGGAGATGTGCGCGGTTACGACGTGCCCGTTTTCCAACTCCACGCGGAACATGGTGTTGGGCAGGGTGTCGACGACAGTACCTTCCATTTCGAAGCTGTCTTCTTTCGACATGCAGTTGAGCCCTCGGATCCAGTGTTAGCCCGACGCATATCCGCACCGGGCAAAAAAGTGGCGTGGATTATGCCGGAAAACTGCGTGTCAAGCCAATGCTTTCAGTTGAGGGTGACCCAGCGCTGGTTTATCAGCAACTCGATGGGGCGGTACTGCGTCTTGTAGTTCATCTTCTTGCAGTTCTTGATCCAGTAGCCCAGGTAAACCGCCTCCAGGTCCTGTCGCAGCGCTTCGGTGATCTGCCAGAGAATGGCGAAACGGCCAAGGCTGCGGCGCTCCTCGTCCGGCTCGTAGAAGGTGTACACCGCCGACAGGCCATTGGGCAGCAGGTCGCACACTGCCACCGCCATCAACCGGCCTTCCAGGCGAAACTCGTAGAACCAGCAGAACGGCAGGTCGCGCACCAGGAAGGTGGAGAACTGATCGCGGCTGGGCGGGTACATGTCGCCATCGGCGTGGCGCGTTTCGATATAGCGCCGGTACAGCTCGAAATACTCTTCCCTGAACGCCGGGCGTGCCGCGGTTACGGTCAGGTCGGCGTTACGCTTGAGAATGCGCCGCTGCTGGCGGTTGGGGATGAAGCGCGCCGCCGGAATGCGCGCCGGCACGCAGGCGTTGCAGTTCTGGCAGTGCGGGCGGTACAGGTGGTCGCCACTGCGACGAAAGCCCATTTCCGACAAGTCGGCGTACACATGCACGTCCATCGGCTGGCTGGGGTCGAGGAACAGTGTGGTTGCCTGCTCTTCCGGCAGATAGCTGCAGGAGTGGGGCTGAGTGGCATAGAACTTCAACCGCGCCAACTCTGTCATGATCAACCCCTTCGGTGAGACTTTGTTTTAAGTGTAAGCCAGCTACGGGAACTCGCCTAGGCAACCCATGAAGCGCTGTTGGGCTGGTCAAGGTGGCGTGCCAGGTAGTTGGCGAACTCGGCACGGCTGATGGCGTGGGCGCCCAGGCTGTGCAGGTGGTTGGTGGGCATCTGGCAGTCGATAAGCACGAAGCCGGCGTCTCGCAGGTGGTTGACCAAGGTCACGAAACCGACTTTGGAGGCGTTGTCGGCGCGGCTGAACATCGATTCGCCAAAGAACAGCTGGCCCATTGCCAGGCCGTACAGGCCTCCGACCAGTTCGCCGTCCTGGCGAACTTCAACCGAATGAGCGATGCCACGGCGGTGCAGTTCGCAGTAGGCGTTGCGCATGGTGTCGGTGATCCAGGTACCGTCAGCGTAGTCGCGTGGTGCGGCGCAGGCGGCGATCACGCCCGGGAAGTCGGTGTCGAAGCTGACCTGGTAGCGGCCTTGGCGCATCAGCTTGGCCAGCGAGCGCGACACATGCAACTGGTCAGGCAACAACACCGTGCGCGGGTCAGGTGACCACCACAGGATCGGTTGGCCGTCCTGGTACCACGGGAAGCAGCCGTGGCGATACGCCTGCACCAGGCGCTCGGGGCTCAGGTCTCCGCCGGCGGCCAGTAGGCCGTTGGGGTCGTGCAGCGCCTTTTCCAGGGGGGGGAAGGTCAGCGAGTCGCGGGTCAGCCAGGTGAGCATGGTCTATCGTGCGGTGGGGGAGGGGAGAGGGCAGCATGGCTTGGGTCAAAAGCGGGGTCAATCTCTTTGGGGGTCTCAACGCCGGCGCGGTACCCTGCACAAGGCTACCCCTACAGAGGGGCACAGCAATTTAGGCAATTTCCTACACATTCATCAAACCGCAGGCACCATCCGCTACATTTGCTGTCACACCTGTGCAAAAACACAGCATAAGCCTTTGTCACAAAAGAAAATGCGTGCTCAAATTGCAGCTATACGAATTCGCCTCCGGCCAAACCCCCATGCGGCGTGCCGCCATGGCGGCTGGCGGGCAGTAATGTTAAAAGTAGTGGTTCGTTGGTCGCGCAGCGGCCGATCACTATTGGACGCGCACCACGCGCAGGAATAGACGCGTTTTGAAGAAATCCACCGCAACTCCAGCTCCATTGCCTGTGCCACTGTGGCGGCAGCAGCTGCATTATCGCCTCAAGGAAGGTGCGTTGATCGCTGTCGGCGCCCTGTGCCTGTACCTGTGGATGGCGCTGCTGACCTACGACACCTCGGACCCGGGCTTCAGCCACACCAGCAACGTCGACCAGGTGCAGAATGCTGCCGGGCGTGCCGGTGCCTACTTTGCCGACATCCTGTTCATGGTGCTGGGTTACTTCGCCTATATTTTCCCGCTGCTGCTGGCGGTCAAGACCTGGCAGATTTTCCGCGAACGCCACCAACCGTGGGACTGGAGCGGCTGGCTGTTCTCCTGGCGGCTGATTGGCCTGGTGTTCCTGGTGCTGTCGGGGGCGGCGCTGGCGCATATCCACTTCCACCCGTCAGCCGGCCTGCCGTTCTCCGCCGGTGGTGCGTTGGGCGAAAGCCTGGGTGACCTGGCGCGCAACCTGCTGAACGTGCAGGGCAGCACGCTGATGTTCATTGCCCTGTTCCTGTTCGGCCTGACTGTCTTCACCGACCTGTCGTGGTTCAAGGTGATGGACCTGACAGGCAAGATCACCCTCGACCTGCTCGAGCTGGTGCAGGGCGCGGCCACCCGCTGGTGGGATGCGCGCAACGAGCGCAAACGCCTTGAGGCACAGCTGCGCGAGGACGAGCCGGTGTTCAAGGCTGCGCCAATGGCTGCCGAGACGCGCGAGCCGGCCAAGCCGTCGCTGCGCGAGCGCATCCTCAAGCGTGAAGAAAAACCCGCCCAGCCGGTTGAGCCGACCCTTGCACGCGAACCGATTGTACCGCCGCGTGAAACGGCGCCTGAGGCATTGACGCCGCGTGAAACCGTGGTGCCCCGCCAGCAGCACCCGGCGCCCACCATTGTGCCGCCGTCAGCCGCCAGGGCGCCGGAGCCGAGCAAGCGGGCGATGAAGGAAAAGCAGGCGCCGCTGTTCGTCGACAGCGCCGTGGAGGGCACCTTGCCTTCGATTTCCATTCTCGACCCGGCCGAGCAGAAGAAGATCGAGTATTCGCCAGAATCCCTGGCCGGCGTCGGCCAGTTGCTGGAAATCAAGCTCAAGGAGTTCGGTGTTGAAGTAACGGTGGATTCGATCCACCCCGGCCCGGTGATTACCCGTTACGAAATTCAGCCGGCCGCCGGCGTGAAGGTCAGCCGCATCGCCAACCTGGCCAAGGACCTGGCGCGCTCGCTGGCCGTGACCAGTGTGCGAGTGGTCGAGGTCATCCCTGGCAAGACCACGGTGGGTATCGAGATACCCAACGAAAACCGCCAGATGGTGCGCTTCTCCGAAGTGCTGGCCACGTCGCAGTACGACGAGCAGAAATCGCCCGTCACGCTGGCGCTGGGCCACGACATTGGCGGCAAGCCGGTGATCACCGACCTGGCCAAGATGCCTCACCTGTTGGTGGCCGGTACTACCGGCTCCGGTAAGTCGGTGGGTGTGAACGCGATGATTTTGTCGATCCTGTTCAAGTCCAGCCCGGAAGACGCGCGGCTGATCATGATCGACCCGAAAATGCTTGAGCTGTCGATCTACGAAGGCATCCCGCACCTGCTGTGCCCGGTGGTCACCGACATGAAGGACGCCGCCAACGCCCTGCGCTGGAGCGTGGCGGAGATGGAGCGGCGCTACAAACTGATGGCGGCCATGGGCGTGCGTAACCTGGCCGGTTTCAACCGCAAGATCAAGGACGCCCAGGAAGCAGGCGAGATCATCCACGACCCGCTGTATCGCCGTGAGAGCATGGATGATGAGCCGCCTGCGTTGAAAACCCTGCCGACCATCGTGGTGGTGGTGGACGAATTCGCCGACATGATGATGATCGTCGGCAAGAAGGTCGAAGAGCTGATCGCCCGTATCGCGCAGAAGGCGCGAGCGGCGGGTATCCACCTGATCCTCGCCACCCAGCGCCCGTCGGTGGACGTGATCACCGGCCTGATCAAGGCCAACATCCCGACCCGTATGGCGTTCCAGGTGTCGAGCAAGATCGACTCGCGTACCATCATCGATCAGGGCGGTGCCGAACAGCTGCTGGGCCATGGCGACATGCTGTACATGCCGCCGGGCACCAGCCTGCCAATCCGGGTACACGGCGCATTCGTGTCCGACGACGAAGTGCACCGCACGGTCGAGGCGTGGAAGCTGCGTGGTGCCCCGGACTACAACGACGACATTCTCAACGGCGTCGAAGAAGCCGGTAGCGGCTTTGATGGCGGCGGCGGTGGTGGCGACGGTGACGATGCCGAAACCGATGCCCTGTATGATGAAGCGGTGCAATTCGTGCTTGAGAGCCGTCGTGCCTCCATTTCTGCCGTGCAACGCAAGCTGAAAATCGGCTACAACCGTGCCGCGCGCATGATCGAGTCGATGGAGATGGCCGGTGTTGTCACCCCGATGAACAGCAACGGCTCGCGGGAAGTGATAGCCCCGGGCGGCCCGCGCGACTGATGAACACCCTGCCGGGCGCCAACGGTGGCGCCCGGCCTTTTCAACGCTCAATGAGGATTCCCATGCGCGCGATTCGCATGCTGTTGGTTTCTGCCCTGACCCTGGGCTCGGTTACTGCTTATGCCGGTGAGCAAGACGTACAACGCCTGACCCAGTTGCTGGAAAAGTCGCAGACCATCGAGGCCAACTTCTCCCAACTGACCCTGGGCGCCGATGGCGTCAGCCTGCAGGAAACCTCGGGCAAGATGACAGTCAAGCGCCCAGGCCTGTTCTACTGGCATACCGATGCGCCGCAGGAGCAAGTGGTGGTGTCGGATGGCAAGAACGTCACCCTGTGGGACCCGGACCTGGAGCAGGCCACCATCAAGAAGCTCGACGTGCGCCTGAACCAGACCCCAGCCCTGCTGTTGTCCGGTGACGTGTCGAAGATCAGCCAGAGCTTTGACATCGCGTCCAAGGAGCAGGGCGAAGTGATGGACTTCACCCTCAAGCCAAAGACCAAGGACACCCTGTTCGACTCGCTGCGCGTGTCGTTCCGCAAAGGCCTGATCAATGACATGCAACTGATCGACAGCGTCGGCCAGCGCACCAACATCCTGTTCAATGGCGTCAAGGCCAACCAGGCGGTGCCGGACAGCAAGTTCAAGTTCGACATCCCCAAGGGCGCGGACGTGATCAAGGAGTAACCAGAGCTCGCCATGGACCTGTTTCGAAGCGAACCCGTCGCCCAGCCTCTGGCCGCCCGCCTGCGCCCGTCCAGCCTGGATGAGTACGTCGGCCAGGAGCACCTGCTGGCGCGCGGCAAACCGCTGCGCGAGGCCCTGGAACAAGGCGCGCTGCACTCGATGATCTTCTGGGGGCCGCCCGGGGTCGGCAAGACCACGCTGGCGCGGTTGCTGGCGCAGTTCTGTGATGCGCACTTCGAAACGGTGTCGGCAGTGCTGGCTGGGGTGAAAGAGATCCGCCAGGCGGTGGAGGTGGCCAAACAGCAGGCTGGCCAGTATGGCCGTCGTACCATCCTGTTCGTTGACGAAGTGCACCGCTTCAACAAGTCGCAGCAGGACGCCTTTTTGCCCTATGTGGAAGACGGCACCCTGCTGTTCATCGGCGCCACCACCGAGAACCCGTCGTTCGAGCTGAACAATGCGCTGCTGTCGCGGGCGCGGGTGTATGTGCTCAAGAGCCTGGACGAAGCGGCCCTGCGTAAGCTGGTCAACCGTGCGCTGACAGAAGAGCGTGGCCTGGGCAAGCGTAACCTGCGGGTGGGCGACGACGCCTTCAAGATGCTGATGGCCGCCGCCGACGGCGATGGCCGGCGCATGCTCAACTTCCTCGAGAACGCCTCGGACCTGGCTGAAGACGGCAGCGAGATCGACGTCGAGATGCTGCAGAGCCTGCTGGGTGACAGTCGCCGCCGTTTCGACAAGGGTGGCGAGGCGTTCTACGACCAGATATCCGCGCTGCACAAGTCGGTGCGCGGCTCCAACCCCGATGGCGCCCTGTACTGGTTTGCCCGCATGCTCGACGGCGGCTGTGATCCGCTGTACATCGCCCGCCGCGTGGTGCGCATGGCCAGCGAGGACATCGGCAATGCCGACCCCCGTGCGCTTAGCCTGTGCCTGGCAGCCTGGGATGTGCAGGAGCGCCTTGGCAGCCCCGAGGGCGAGTTGGCGGTGGCCCAGGCCATCACCTACCTGGCCTGTGCGCCCAAGAGCAACGCGGTTTACGTGGGCTTCAAGACTGCCCTGCGCGAAGCGGCCGAGCACGGTTCGCTGGAGGTGCCGTTGCACCTGCGCAATGCCCCGACCAAGCTGATGAAGCAGTTGGGCTATGGCGACGAGTACCGCTATGCCCACGATGAGCCCGACGCCTACGCTGCTGGTGAGGATTACTTCCCCGACGAACTGGAGCCACGCCAGTACTATCAGCCGGTGCCCCGAGGCCTGGAACTGAAAATTGGCGAGAAGCTGCGCCACCTGGCCGACCTTGACCGCAACAGCCCTCGTCAGCGGAGAAAACCGTGATTGCACTCATCGCCGCGGTCAGCGCGGGAGGTATCGCCGGCACCTTGTTGCGCTTTGCTACCACCAACTGGGTAGCGGCACACTGGCCACGGCACTTCTATGTCGGTACGCTGGCGGTCAACCTGGTTGGCTGCCTGCTGATCGGCTTGCTCTATGGTTTGTTCTTGCACAAGCCGTTGGCGCCGGTCGAATTGCGCGCCGGCCTCATTGTCGGCTTTCTCGGTGGCCTGACGACCTTTTCCTCCTTCTCGCTCGATACCGTGCGCCTGATGGAAAGCGGGCAAGTGCCCCTTGCCTTGGGCTATACCAGTATCAGCGTGGTGGGCGGGCTGCTCGCAACCTGGGCTGGCCTGTCCCTGACCCGATTCTGAACCAACACCTACATATAACGAGAGAACGATATGCTCGATTCCAAACTGTTACGCGGCCAACTTCAGGAAGTGGCGGACCGCCTGGCCTCCCGTGGCTTCAGCCTGGATGTCGCGCGCATCGAATCACTGGAAGAGCGCCGCAAGGCGGTGCAGACCCGCACCGAACAACTGCAGGCTGAGCGTAACGCCCGTTCCAAGTCCATCGGCCAGGCCAAGGCCAAGGGCGAAGACATCGCCCCGCTGATGGCTGATGTCGAGCGCATGGCCAACGAACTGACTGCCGGCAAGGCCGAGCTGGACGCCATTCAGGCCGAGCTGGATGGCATCCTGCTGACCATTCCCAACCTGCCGGACGCCAGCGTACCGGTCGGTGCCAGCGAGGACGACAACGTCGAAGTGCGCCGCTGGGGCACGCCGAAGGCGTTCGACTTCGAAATCAAGGACCATGTTGCCCTTGGTGAAATCAGCGGTGGCCTTGACTTCGAAGCGGCTGCCAAGCTGTCCGGCGCCCGTTTTGCTGTGCTGCGTGGTCCGGTTGCCCGTCTGCACCGCGCCCTGGCGCAGTTCATGATCAACCTGCACACCGGCGAACATGGCTACGAGGAACACTACACCCCGTACATGGTGCAGGCCCCGGCGCTGCAGGGCACTGGCCAGTTGCCGAAGTTCGAGGAAGACCTGTTCAAGATCACCCGCGAAGGTGAGGCTGACTTCTACCTGATCCCGACCGCTGAAGTGTCGCTGACCAACCTGGTGGCGGGTGAAATCCTCGATGCCAAGCAGCTGCCACTGAAACTGGTTGCCCACACCCCCTGCTTCCGCAGCGAAGCCGGCGCTTCCGGCCGTGACACCCGCGGCATGATCCGCCAGCACCAGTTCGACAAAGTCGAGATGGTGCAGGTGGTAGAGCCGGCCAAGTCGATGGAAGCCTTGGAAGGCCTGACCGCCAACGCCGAGCGTGTGCTGCAGTTGCTTGAGCTGCCATACCGCGTGCTGGCCCTGTGCACTGGCGACATGGGCTTTGGTGCGGTGAAAACCTACGACCTGGAAGTGTGGGTGCCAAGCCAGGACAAGTACCGCGAAATCAGCTCGTGCTCCAACTGTGGTGACTTCCAGGCGCGCCGCATGCAGGCTCGCTGGCGCAACCCGGAAACCGGCAAGCCAGAGCTGGTACACACGCTCAACGGCTCCGGCCTGGCCGTAGGCCGTACCCTGGTTGCTGTGCTGGAAAACTACCAGCAGGCCGACGGTTCGATCCTGGTGCCGGAAGTGCTGAAACCGTACATGGGCGGCGTCGAGGTCATCCGCTAAATGGATTACCTGCCGCTGTTCCACAAGCTGCAGGGCGGCCGTGTGCTGGTCGTCGGTGGCGGTGAGATTGCCTTGCGCAAGGCGCGCCTGCTGGCCGATGCCGGCGGCGTG
>AZIG01007426.1_pt1 | contig 19063 bp, 16 predicted proteins | sample 359071 | NCBI WGS metagenome assembly AZIG01 (sample SAMN02429714, study PRJNA222667) | marine sediment metagenome | biome: Sediment sample; isolation source: enrichment culture of sample MGS-AQ(UA) from oil contaminated terminal site... | place: Jordan: Aqaba | collected 2011-05-15 | depth 18 m m | reverse complement strand
CTCGCCGAGCAGGACGAGCAGGACACCGTGATTCGTGCGCCGATCACCGGCGTGGTCGGCCAACGCCGGGTGCGCACCGGCCAGTACGTGGTGCCGGGCCAACCACTGCTGGCCGTGGTGCCGCTGCAGCAGGCCTATGTGGTGGCCAACTACAAGGAAACCCAACTGGCCCGCATGCGCCCCGGGCAACCGGTAGAAATACGTGTAGACAGCTTCGCCAGCCAGCCACTGCATGGCCATGTGGCCAGTTTTTCGCCAGCCTCGGGCAATGTCTTCGCCTTGCTGCCGTCGGACAACGCCACAGGTAACTTCACCAAGATCGTCCAGCGTTTCCCTGTACGCATTTTGCTCGACAAACCGCTGGATGGCCCGCAGGTACTGCCCGGCATGTCGGTGGTGAGTACAGTCGACACACGCCCTGCAGAGGTTGCCGATGCGCACTGAGCAAACGGTCTCGCTGCGTGCCTGGGTGGCGGTGCTTGGCGGCCTGTTCGGCTGCTTCATGGCGGGTATGAACGTGCATGTCACCAGCGCCGCACTGCCGGAAATCCGCGGCTCGCTGGGTGCAAGCTTCGAGGAAGGCTCATGGATCTCCACCGCCTACCTGGTGGCAGAAATCGTGATGATTCCGCTGACTGCATGGTTGGTGGACGTGTTCTCGCTGCGTCGGGTCATGTGGACCGGCTCGCTCATCTTTCTGATCGCCTCGGTGGCCTGTTCCTGGGCACCCAACCTGGAGGCGATGATTGTACTTCGGGTGATCCAGGGTGCTGCGGGCGCGGTGCTGATTCCCCTGTCCTTCCAGCTGATCATCACCGAACTGCCGGCCAGCAAGATGGCCATGGGTATGGCACTGTTCAGCCTGGCCAACAGCGTGGCGCAGGCCGCCGGGCCGTCGATTGGCGGCTGGCTGACCGATGCCCATTCATGGCGCTGGATCTTCTATCTGCAACTTTTCCCCGGCATTGCCCTGCTGCTTGCCATCGCCTGGTCGATCGAGGCCAAACCGATGAAGCTCGAGCTGCTACGAAAAGGTGATTGGCTGGGTATCGCGGCCATGGTGATCGGCCTGGGTGGCTTGCAGATCGTGCTGGAAGAAGGCGGTCGGCTGGACTGGTTCGGCTCTCCGCTCATTGTCGGCATGAGCGTGGTCGCCGCCATTGCGTTGATGGTGTTCGTGGTGACCCAGCTGTTCGGCCAGCGCGCGTTCATCAACCTGCGCTTGCTCGGGCACTACAACTTCGGGGTTGCCAGCGTGGCGATGTTCATCTTTGGCGCTGCCACGTTCGGCCTGGTATTCCTGGTGCCCAACTACCTGTCGCAGTTGCAGGGGTTCAGCGCACACGACGTGGGCGTGGCGCTGATCGCCTATGGCGTGGTGCAGTTGCTGCTGGCGCCGTTGATGCCCAGGCTGATGGGCTGGACCAGTGCCAAGTTCATGGTCGCCAGCGGCTTTTTGATCATGGCGCTGGGCTGCTGGCTGGGGGCTAGCCTGAGCGCCGACAGTGCCGACAACGTGATCATCCCGTCCACGGTGGTACGCGGTATTGGCCAGCCTTTCATCATGGTCGCGTTATCAGTGCTGGCGGTGGCCGGGCTGGACAAGCGTGAAGCCGGCTCAGCCTCAGCGGTGTTCTCGATGTTGCGCAACCTGGGTGGCGCTATCGGTACGGCCGGGTTGACGCAACTGGTGGCGACCCGTGAACGCTTTCACAGTGAGCGCATTCACGAGCAGGTGACGCTGTTCGAGCCAAGCGTGCAGGCGCGCATCAACCAGACGGTGCAAAGCTGGCTGCCGCATCAGCAGCAAATGCTGGAAGCGTTGGCGGCGACCATCCGGCGAGAGGCTTACCTGATGGCCTACAGTGATGCGTTCTACCTGGCGTGCCTGGCATTGGTCGGGTGTGCACTGGCAGCGTTGCTGCTGCGGGCCAGGCAGCCGCATTGACGGCGGTATCGACCTCTGCGGGCGGCTGGAGCGCTCGGCATTCTGCCGCTGTTACACTGTCAACCGATGAGTTTTACGAGCCCGAGCAAAGGTATGAACCCGACGCGCTACTCCACCGTGGCAAAGGACTTGATGCAAGCCATTGCCAGCGGCCGCTACCCGGTGGGCAGCCTGCTGCCCACCGAGTTCGAGCTGTGCGACCTTTACAATGTGAGCCGGCACACGGTGCGTGCCGCTATCAACCAGCTGCTCACTCAGGGGCTGGTGTCGCGGCGCAAGCGGGTGGGCACCCGCGTGGAGGCCAGCAGCCCGCGCGGGGGCTATTCGCAATCGTTGGCCAGCGTGGCCGACCTGGCGCACCTGGCAGACACCCAGCAGCGGGAAGTCCAGGGCGTGCGCCACTTTGTCGCCGACCTGAGCGAGGCGGCGAGGCTGGGGCTGGTGCCAGGGGAGCATTACTTCTGCGTGTCGAGCCTCCGCGTCGACCGGCAGCACGATGGCGCGCCAATGTGCTGGACTGACGTGTATGCGCCGCGCGATTACACCGCGGTCATCGAGCTCGCACGCGAGCACCCTGACCAACTGATTATCGGGTTGATCGAACAACACTATGGCCGGGCAATCGCAGTGGTCGACCAGCAGGTGCGCGCGGTGTTGCTGACAGCGGAAATAGCCCGGGCGCTGAAGGCCGAGGCGGGCTCGCCAGCGCTGAAGATCATCCGCCATTACCGCGAGGAAAATGGTGATTTGATGGCGGTTTCAGAGACCGTGCACCCGGATGACCGCTTTACCTTGGTCACCCAGATGCGCCGCGACCGCTCCCCTGCCTGATCAGTTTTGAACAAGGCCGTCGCTCCTGGCGCGCCAACTGGCTGATGTCGGCCAGGCTGACGATGGTATCGCCAGCGCCTAGGGACTGTCCCTGATGCGCCCGGCGGTTGCAAGGCGAGACGTGCCCAGGCCAGTAACGTCCGTTTGTTCATGCACTGCTCCGATCACAGGGAAAGCGGTTGCAGGAAAGATCGGGCAGGACTATAAGAGCTCAACTTAACTTTAGGTCAACAGGCATGGCAGCGGACAACACACGGATGCTCACAGTGGGTGAAGTAGCCAAGCGCAGCGGCGTGGCGGTATCTGCGCTGCACTTCTACGAAACCAAGGGACTGATCGCCAGCGTCCGTACGGCAGGCAACCAGCGCCGCTATCCCTCGCTGGTGCTGCGTACCCTGGCGATCATCAAGGTAGCCCAGCGCACGGGAATTCCGCTTGAGGAAATCAAACAGGCCTTCAGCCGTTATGCCCCCAACAGCAAGCTCACGGCAGCACAATGGAGCGAGATGTCCACGGCCTGGCGTGAAGACCTGAATGCCCGCATTCGCACACTGGAGGCATTGCGCGACAGCCTGGACAACTGCATTGGCTGCGGTTGCCTGTCGCTTGAAGACTGCCCGCTGCGCAACCCCGAGGATGTGCTGGCCAAAGAAGGAACCGGGGCGCGGATACTCGAGAAGAAGGCCCGCCAGGCTACAAACTTGCCCAGTACGTAACGGTCAAAATGCTCGATAAGCCCGCCTGCTTGTCTTCGATCTTGCTTGCGTTGGAACCATTGCGACGCGCCACCGCCCTAAGCCTGTGTTGTTGACACTCAGTCGCTCACAGGAAGGAACACAACCATCATGAAACGTGAACAGATCGAAGGTGTTGCTGAAAACCTCGCAGGCAAGGCGCAGAGCGCTGTAGGCCGACTGGTCGAAGATCCGGCACTGGAGGCCGAAGGCGATGGGCGTCAGGCCGCAGGTCAGTTGACCAAGTCCTATGGTGACACGCTGGACACGGTGTCTTCATACGTCAAGCAAAAGCCTTTCGCCGCACTGGCCATCACAGCCGCCGTCACACTGTTGGTCTCTCGCCTGCTGCGCCGCTGAGCGGGGTACCGCAAGCAAGGCCTGGGCCGGGTATGTGACCCGGCCCGCGCCATCACCAGATGGCGATATCGTAGGTAAGGTACAGGCGGTTGCTGTCGCGGCCGCGAGCAAAATCCGAACGATAGACATAGTTGCGCAGTTTCACGCCCAGACCTTTCAGTGGCCCGCCCTGCACCACGTAGGCAATCTCGGCGTCACGCTCCCATTCTTTGATGCCCTCGCCACCTGAACGGCCATTGTCACCACTCAGGTAGCGCGTCATGAAGGTCAGCCCCGGCACCCCGGCGGCAGCGAAGTTGTAGGCATAGCTGGCCATCCAGGTTTTCTCTTCCTCCTCGATGAACTTGCCGATGCCGACGTTGCTGAACGAATAAACGGTCGCACCGCTGATATACGGCAAACCGGCATCTCCATCGAGCACCTGATAACCGGCCCCCAGGGTATGGCCGGAATGCGCATACGCCACCTGGCCACTGAACATCTGGTTGTCGATGCCGCCGCCATAAGCCGCCCCGCTGTCGCGGCTTTTGAAGTAGCGCAGGTCCGTGGTCAGAACCCCGCCGGCCAGCGGCAGGTCATGCACCAGCCCGGCAAAATCCTGGCGATAGAAGTGCTCCAGCTGGCCATGGTAGACACTCAGGCGCAGCTGTTTGCTGACGGCATAGTCGGCACCGGCAAAGCTGAAGTCACCCGACTTGCCGCCCCCATAGCCATCCAGATAAATGCCGGTGCTGTTGGCCGAGTCACGCTGCTTGAAACGGTCAAGGTGCCCGGCCGTCAGGGTCAGCCCGTCGATATCCGTGCTGGTCAGCTGAGTGCCCTGATAGGTCTGTGGCAGCACCCGCGCATCGTTGTAGACCAGCACCGGTGTCTTGGGCAGCAAGGTGCCGTGCTTGACCACGGTGCTGCCCAGTCGGGCTTTGGCCGTGACCCCGGCACTGGCGAACTCATCCGCCGCACGGCCATCGTCGTGCACCGGCAACAGCCCGGTACCGCTGCGCCCGCGCCCGGAATCAAGGCGTACGCCCAGCAGGCCCAGTGCATCGAGCCCCACACCCAACGTACCTTGGGTGAAACCTGACTGGTAGTCGAGCAGAAAGCCTTGAGCCCATTCCACCCGTTCGCTTTTGGCCGTGGCGGCAGCGCGGGCACTCATACCCTGCTCGTCACGGAAATTCTCGTTGAAATACACGTTGCGCAACTGCAGCTTGAGCTTGCTGTCTTCGATGAAACCGGCGGCACCGGCCACAGGCAGCCAGCCGCACAGCAGGCCACAAGTGGCCCCACGGAAAAGAAATCGGGACATGATGGTTACTCTGTTGTTGTTCTTGGGCGATTCAGAGGGGCGCCGAGCGGCGCCCTGGGTGCTTCAAACCATGAAGGACAAGGCGCCCGTCAGCAGTGCCAGCGCAGTGATCACCAGAGAGGTGAGCACGGCCCATTTCACGGTGGCTTTCTGGAAGTCACCGATATCCCGGTCGACCATGCCCACCAGCAACAAGGTGGAGGCCACCAGAGGGCTCATCAGGTGCACAGGCTGCCCCAGCACCGAGGCGCGGGCAATTTCCACCGGGTCGATACCATAGGCGGCAGCGGCGTTCGCCAGGATCGGCACAACGCCGAAGTAGTAGGCGTCGTTGGACAGCACGAAGGTCAGCGGCATGCTGGTCAGCGCCACCACCAGCGGGAACCAGTGGCTCCAGGCTGCCGGAATCCAGTCCACCAGGGTCTGCGCCAGTGCGTCGACCATCTTGGTGCCCGAGAAAATACCCGCAAAGATGCCTGCGGCGAACACCAGCAGCACCACAGTCATGGCGTTGCCCGAATGGGCGAGAATGCGTTCTTTCTGCACATTCAGCTGCGGGTAGTTGATCATCAGCGCGGCGACGAAACCGATCATGAACAGGATGGCTGCGTGCATCAGGCCCAGCACCAGCGCAGTCATGACGACAATCACCAACACCAGGTTCACATAGGCCAGACGCGGGCGCTTGTGCGGGTTGTCGCCGAGGATTTCTTTGATGTAGCAGTTGCCTCCGCCGGACTCCAGGGCAATATTGCCGATACGCCGACGCTCGGCACGGCCAAGCAGATAAGCGGTAAACACGACCCACACCGCCCCACCGATGACGGTGGGCAACATCGGAATGAAGTACTCGGTCGCATCCAGACCAAGCGCGGCAATGGCGCGGGTGGCGGGGCCGCCCCACGGGCTCATGCCGCTCATGATGCTCAATGACAGCATCGATACGGTAGCCAGGATCATCGGGTTCATGCCGATGCGCTTGTACAGCGGCAGCATGGCGGCACAGGTAATCATGTAAGTCGTGGTGCCATCACCGTCCAGCGCAACCAGCAGCGACAGCAGGGCGGTGCCGATAGCGATCTTTATCGGGTCGCCATTCACCCGCTTGAGAATCTTGCGGATCAACGGGTCGAACAGGCCGGCGTCGATCATCAGGCCGAAGAACAGGATGGCGAACAGCAGCAGCGCGGCAGACGGTGCGACCATTTTCAGCCCATCGAGCATCATCTTGCCCAGATCTGGCGCGAAACCGCCAATAAGGGCGAAAACAATCGGCACGATCGTCAGCGCGACGATAGGGGACAGGCGTTTACTCATGATCAGGTAGGTGAAGGTCACCACCATGATCAGGCCCAGAAGTGCGAGCATGGTTTGTTCTCTTGTTTTTATTGTCTATGTGGCCACCTGCAGCGCAGACGGCCCCCTGACCCCACCCGGCAACGCCTGGTGGGGGCCTGTGAAAAGCTTGAGGGTGTCGGGGCTCAGCCGTGACGGCGCGGTTCGGCGACCCAGTCGGCTGTTTCAGCGACGGGGCTGACCACCGGCTCGCCGTTCAGGCGGCTGTGCAGCGTCTGGCGGTCACAGGCGTTTTCCGACAGCGAAACAACCACCGTAGCCACTGCGTTGCTGGCAAGACTCGTCAGCGCACGGGCTTCCGACATGAAGCGGTCGACCCCGATCAACAGGGCCAGGCCGGCCAGGGGAATGTCGTGGATCACGGTGAGGGTCGAAGCCAATGCCACGAAACCGCTGCCGGTAACACCTGCCGCGCCCTTGGAGGACAGCAGCATGATCGCCAGCATGGTGACCACCTGGCCCAGGCTCAGGTCGATGTTGCAGGCTTGTGCGATGAACACTGCTGCCAACGACAGATAGATGGCAGTACCGTCCAGGTTGAACGAGTAGCCAGTGGGCAGCACCAGGCCAACCACGCCTTTTTTGCACCCAAGCTTCTCGAGTTTTTCGAGCATTCGCGGCAGTACCGGCTCGGTTGAAGAAGTCCCCAGCACCACAAGGAACTCTTCGCGGAAATAGCGCAGCAGCTTCCACAGGCTGAAGCCATGGGCCCGGCAGATGCCACCGAGCACCACCAGCACGAAGAACGCGCAGGCGATGTACAACGTCCCCACCAGCTTGGCTAGCGCGCCAAGGGATGTAATGCCGTACTGGCCCACGGTGAATGCCAGTGCGCCGAAAGCGCCGACCGGGGCAAAGCGCATCAGGTAGCCGAAGATGCGGAACACCATGGTCGAAGCCGACTCCAGCACGTCCAGGACCGGCTTGCCTTTCTCGCCCATCGACGAAAGGGCGAACCCGCTGAGTACGGCGATGAACAGTACAGGCAAGACCTCACCCTTGTTGAAGGCACCTACGAAGGTGTCCGGGATGATGTGCATGAAGAAGTCCACCACGCTCAGCTTGGCGGCCGAGGCGGTGTACTGGCTCAGGCCCGCCGTACTCAGGGTGGCGGGATCGATGTTCATGCCGGCACCTGGCTTGAACAGATAGACCGCCGCCAGTCCGATCACCAGGCTGACCACCGTCAGGCCCAGGAACAGCAGCAGGGTCTTGCTCATCAAGCGCCCCAGGGAACGTTTGTCGGTCATGCCGGCGATGCCGGTGACGATGGTGCAGAACACCACCGGCGCGATCATCATCTTGATCAGTTTGATGAACGCATCACCCAGCGGCTTGAGGGCCACGGCCTGTTGCGCCCAGAAGTGTCCGACCACCACGCCCAGCAGGACGGCGCAGAGAATCTGGAAATACAGCGATTTGGCGAGTCTCATGAGGCATCACCCATTGTTGAAATTGTGCGGATGCGCTTGTTACGAATGTGCAGGTCTGGATCAGCGCCTGGAGCTACCCGGCCAACCTGCGGAATGTAGGGGCGTAGACGAACCCTGAGAAGAGCCGCCGGGCGGTTCGCACCACCGAAGCCTGGATCGTCTGGCCATCGGCACCGCTGCGCGTCAGCGCAACATCGATGCCGCCACTTGGATGCTCCAGGCGGACCTCGGCCAGTTGCTGTGCACCTTCGCCCAACAGGTCGGCAATCACGGTACCAGGGCTGACGCAGGCAGTCGCCAGCCCCACGGCGCCAGTGATCGCCAAGGCACGATGGCAGTTGTGCGGCATGAAATAGCGAACCTGCAGCGTGCCATCATAGCGAGGCTTGGACACCAGCACTGGCTTGGGGATGACCATGCCACTGACATCGCCCAGGCCCATGGCCTTTCCGGCCTTCAGCCGCAACGCTTCCAGGCGTTCGAGCAGCGCGCTGTCGGCGTCCAGCTGAGCAGGGGTTTCCGAGCCACTGACCCCCAATTGGCTAGCCTCTACCACCATCATCGGCATGGCCATGTCGATGCAGGTCACCGGCACGCCATCAATCACGTCCTGGGCCTTGCCCGTGGGGAACAGCTTGCCGGTCTTGCTGCCGACCGCGTCGAGGAAGGTCAGGTGCACCGGGGCGGCAGTGCCCGGTACCCCATCGATCGCCGTGCGGCCTTCGTAGCGCACGATCCCGCCGGGCGTTTCGACCAGCGAATTGACGAAGGTGCCAGTGTTCAGGTTGCGAATGCGCACCAAGGTCTTGCCTTCCTGGCCTTTTACCAACCCCTGTTCGATGGCGAATGGCCCAACAGCACACAGCATGTTGCCGCAGTTGGGGGCGGTATCGACGCGGCGCTGTGCGACCATGACCTGCACGAACAGGTAGTCGACGTCAGCGTCGGCGTGCAGTGACGGGCTGATGATCGCCACCTTGCTGGTCTGCGGGCTGCCGCCACCGATACCGTCGATTTCCAGCTCATGGCCAGAGCCCATGAGGTTGATCAGCAACTCGTCGCGCTCGACCACATTGGCAGGCAGGTCCCAGGCGTGGAAGAACGGCCCTTTGGAGGTACCGCCGCGCATGAGTACGCAAGGAATTCGTTGCATGATTTCGCACTCTTGTTGATCAATGGACATCATTGATGCTGTGAGCAAAAGAGTGACAGGGATGGATAAATCAATCCAATGCAAATATCGTAGCGATTATTGCTTTTCACAAAACAATTCCTCTTTGAACGGGCCAAGGCTTTTATATGGAATATGAGCTGCAAGATATCCGATCTTTCGTGAAAATCGCCGAACTCGGCAGCTTCCACGAAGCTGCCGAAGCACTGCATCTCTCCCAGCCAGCGCTAAGCCGGCGCATAAAGAAGCTGGAGGAAGGCCTAGGTACCTCCTTGCTCGAGCGCACCACCCGTCGCGTCAGCCTGACCAGCGTCGGGCGCGACTTTTTGCCCAAAGCCAGACGGTTATTGGACGACTTCGAAGACTCCATTCTCAGCATCCGCGAACTGGCAGAACGACAAACCGGCCAGGTCACCCTTGCCTGCATCCCCACGGCAGCGTTCTACTTCCTGCCGTCGGTGATCCGCGACTACAACGAGCAGTACCCGAAAATCCGTATTCGCCTGCTCGATCTAAGCGCCAACGACGGGCTTGAAGCGGTGCTGCGGGGTGAGGCTGACTTCGGCATCAACATGATGAGCGGGCAACACCCGGACATCGAGTTCGTCTCGCTGGTGCAGGAACACTTCGTCCTGGCCTGCCGGCGCGACCACAAACTGGCAGGCCGTGACGCCGTCACCTGGACCGAGCTTGCCGATTACCGCCTGATCGGCGTAGGCCGACTGAGCGGTAATCGCATGCTGCTCGACCACGCGTTATCCGGGCTCAACTTGCGCCCCAAGTGGTTTTACGAGGTACAACACCTCTCGACCTCGCTCGGCATGGTGGAGGCCGGGCTGGGGGTATCGGCAATGCCCAGCCTGGCTATGCCCACCGCCGACCATCCAACCCTGGTCAGTGTTCCGTTGATCGAACCCCAGGTCACCCGAACACTCGGTCTGGTTTACCGACGCGGCGCCTCGCTTTCGCCTGCAGCTGAAAAATTCGTGTCGATCCTGCTGGAGAAATGGCCCAATCGTTGACTGGGCGTGCCCGTCAGACCGCCGACATCCACCCTGTGCTGCTGCGACCATCAATCAGTCGCTGCCCAGGCCGAGTGTGTCGGGGCGGCGCTTTTCAAGCGCGAACTTGAGCAGCGCCGCGCTGCGGAAAAGGCCGTGGGCGAACTTGCCGTAAGGCAACGTGATGAACAGCGCCATGACCGTGCCCAGGTGAACGGCCAACAGCACCGCCATGGCCCCGGTATCCCTCAGGCCCAACAGGGCGAGCCCGGTGAGGCTGATCAACAGCAGGAGCAGGATGAAGGCCCTGTCCATTGGCCGCTGCCTGGGGTCGCCCTGTTCCGGCGCTCGGCGCAGGTTCAGCACAAGCAGCCCGGCGGGGCCAATGACCAGGCCGATCCCCCCGACCGTACCCAGCAGCACAGGCAGGCTCAGCACGGGGTAAGGCGCTTGAAGGTCGAGTACGTAGTGATATGCCGTGGCGACCAAGGTAGCCGCGAAGCACAGCAAGAATCCGTAGAAGGTCAAGTGGTGGAAACGGCGCCGCCACAGGGTGTAGCGATCATCCTCGTTGTTACAGCCCTGGCCATGCCCTCCGTCGAGGTACTTCAAGGTCAGCACAGCTGTTGAAGCTTCAAGGATTGCCCCGTCAACAGGCGGAGCCTGAGGCTCGGCCGGCGAAATGCTGCGCCAGAACCGCCTTATCGCCACCGCCAGCGCAACACCGCTCAGGCAAAAGACACTGCCGAACAACAGCGCCAGCATGTTGTGCGGAAAAACCGCATAGAAGTCGCCGCCCAGGCGACCAGGCAACAGGGTTCCGTTGACCTGCAAGGCCAGTAGCAAGAACAGCGACAAGGCAATCGCCAGCGCAGTGACCACATAGGTGCCATTGTGCCGGTAAAGACGGCCGAACGCGGCCGGCCAGGCATAGTCAGCGTACGTCTGGCCACGGACCTTGGCCATGGCCTGAGGCACGTTGACAGCAAACTCATGAGGCGCGGCGTACTGGCAGGCATGCAAGCAGGCGCCGCAGTTATGGCACAGGTTGGCCAGGTAATGGATATCCGCCTTGGCAAATGTCAGCCTTCGGGTCATGGCCGGAAACACGGCGCAGAAGCCTTCGCAGTAGCGACAGGCATTGCAGATGCGCATCTGCCGGTCGACTTCCGTTTCATCCATGTTCAATACCGGAATCAGTTCGGCCCGGCCCGCCGGGTCATACGTGTGGGGTTCAGGCAATTGCGCGGTCATGACAGGCCTCGTTTGGGGATGAAATACGTGCAGCAGCAGCCGCGGAATGGGTGCCGGCGATACGGCCGAAGGCGGTGCCTATGGACATGCCGACGCCAGCGGTGTAGCCCTTGCCCAGCACGTTGCCCGCCATCATTTCGCCCGCAACGAACAGGTTCGGGCTGCGCCGGCCAGCGAAATGAACGGCAGCGGTCTCATCCGTGCGTAACCCCAGGTAGGTGAAGGTCACCCCTGGACGCAACGGATAGCCATAGAATGGTGGCGTATCGATCGGTCGTGCCCAGTGGCTCTTGACCGGTGTCACGCCTTGCGTGTGGCAGTTGTCCAGGCGGGTATGATCGAAGCTGCCCGCCTGACACGCCCGGTTGTAGGCGTGAACCGTGTCAAGGAAGGTCGCTACCGGAAGGCCCAGAAGCTGCGCGAGTTCTTCCAGGGTATTGGCCGTGATACCCCCGAAAACCGGCGGCATGAACCGCCCCAACGCTTTCTGGTCGATGATGGAGAACCCCACCTGCCCCGGCTGATGGGCTACCAACCTGCCCCAGATCGCATAGCGCTTGGGCCAAAAGTCCTCCCCTTCATCATAGAAGCGCAAGCCTTCACGGTTGACCACCACACCCAGCGAAACGCAATCGATACGCGTGCAGATACCGCCGTCGTACAAGGGCGCGCGGGCGTCTATGGCTACCATGTGCGCCTGGGTCGGGTCACCGATAGTATCGGCCCCCAGATCGATCATCCGTCGCAGCAGTACACCATCGTTGAAGCGGGTGCCACGGACCAGAAAATTGTCCGCTGGCCACTCACCGCGTTCGTTCTGCCCCCACGCCTCGCGCAACCAGCTTCTGTTCGACTCGAAGCCTCCAGCCGCCAGCACACAGGCTCGCGCCTGGATGCGTTCGGCCGGCAAGCGGCGCCCTGCGACATCACGCGCCGGTACATGGGCCGCAACGAAACGGTCGCCGTCCAGCTCGATATCGCACACTGGCGTGTCATAGCGAACCTCAACACCCAACCGCTCGGCACTACGGAAATAGGCATTGACCAGTGCCTTGCCACCGCCCATGAAAAAGGCGTTGGTGCGCGCCGTGTGCAACGCGCCAGAGAGCGACGGCTGAAAATGCACGCCATGGTGCCGCATCCAGTCCCGGCAATTGGCCGAAGCCCTGATCACCAGCCGCGCCAGTTTCTCGTCGGTTTGCCCGCCCGTGACCTTGAGCAGGTCTTGCCAGAATTCCTCTTCCGGGTACGCGTCAACCAGTACATCCTGCGGCGCATCGTGCATGCATCGCAGGTTGCGGGTGTGTTGAGAGTTGCCACCACGCCATTCACGCGGCGCAGCCTCCAGCAGCAGCACACTGGCCCCCGCCTCGCGGGCCATTAGCGCCGAGCAAAGGGCAGCATTCCCGCCGCCAATGACAAGCACATCGATCATTTTGCCTCCAGGTCTCGAGGAGCCAGAACGTTCGGGGTGCTCCTCGCGGACCACGGACTCTAGTGAGACCTGGCGGGTGACGAAACGCGATTACCGAAGGTAGGTGTTCAGTTTTTCTAAAGGCTGATGGTGCCCAGGCGGCCTCAGAGCAGGCGCGCCCCGGGCCATTGACCGCAGGCAACCCGCTCGCGCGCGACCTCATGCAACACGACCCGCGTCGCAAGCGCAGCAGGCGAAAGCTCATCCTCACTCAGGCTCACCACCAGATTGCGGCGCTGCGCCTGGGCATCGTCGATGGCGAATACGCGCATGCCTGCTTGCGTTGCCCGGGCTACTGCCGCACCGGGCTGCAGGGTGGCGGCGTGGCCCGCCGCTACGCAATCCAAGAGCAATGACAGGCCATCGACCTCCATGACGATGTTGGCTTCCAGCCCCGCCCTGGCCAGGATTGCCTGTAACGTGGCGCGCAAGCCATGCTGACTGCTCGGCATCACCAGCGGCAACGTCGCGATCTGCTGCAACGTCAGCGATTCGCCCCAGCCACTTTGCACCAATGCCAGCGGAACCAGCGCGAACAGCCGTTCCTGCAACAGCGGACGCACATCCAGGCGCGCCCCCGCGTCCGGCTGGAACAACACAGCCAGGTCCAGGTGCCGGGCGTTAAGCTGGCTGACCAGATAGCCCGACAGCATTTCCACCAGGTGCAAGTGGATGTCCGGATAGCGCTGGCGCATGCGGTCGATAAGGGCAAGGCCCAGGACCGATGCAGTGGTCGGGGCAAGGCCGACACTTACATACCCGCTCATGCGCCCACTCTGCGCGGCAAGCATGGCGTGTTCGGCCTGACGCAGCGCCAGCCGGGCATGGTACTCGAAGGCCAGACCTGCCGCTGTCGGGACGACGCCGGTACTCGAGCGCGTCAACAGCCGGGTGCTGAGCTCGTTTTCCAGCTTCGACAGTTGCTGGCTCAGGGCGGAGGCGCCCACGCCAAGCTCGAGCGCGGCCCTGCCAAGGCTGCCGTGCTCCAACACACTTAAAAAGTAGCGAAACTGGCGTAACTCCACATTGACCTCTCGATGCCCCTGCCTTGCCCGCATTGTACGCAGGAACGGCGAGGTCATGGGGGAGCCTTGCTGACAGCTCGAGTCATTACTCGGCTCGGTAACGACAGCCTTGTCCTTGCATCGGGTTGCGCAGACGTGCAAGGCTAAAAAGGGATCACCCATGACGAAAAGGAAGCAAAGCACCTCATGCTTGGAATCACACGTATCCATCGCTATTTGCGCCCACTGCCTGCGAAACCGACCGCAGCCAGTGGGCGTGAACTCAAGGCCAAACGCGCCACCCGCCTCGCCTCGAAGGTTGCCAACCTTCTCTGCACCCCCCGCTCCGCCCCGCCTTACCTCTGTGTCACCCCTGAGCGTCCCGCTGTCGAACGTGTGCCCCCGACCTGACTGCCTCCTCTGCAGCTCACACACCGTACTCGCCTGTTGCAGGCGGAGTGCCTGACGCAACGACAAGGGGCAACAGCCAATGCTTTTCTTTCACGGTAAACACATTTTCAGCGCCATCTTCGATATGGATGGCACCCTCTTCGACACCGAGCGCCTGCGCTTCAAGACACTCAAGCAAGCGTCTCTGGAAATCTTCGGCAAAGCGCTGAGCGAGCACACCCTGATTGGCTCGCTGGGCCTGAGCGCAAAGAAGGCCGAGGCCCTTGCCAAGGCGCATAACGGCGAAGACTTCCCGTACGCCGAAATCCGCCAACGCGCCGATGAACTTGAACTGGAGTACGTGCGCAATCACGGCGTACCGATCAAGGCCGGCCTGCTGGAGGTGCTGGAGCGCCTGCGCAAGTCGGGCCTGACCATGGCGGTGGCCACCTCCAGCCGCCGTGCCATTGCCGAGGAGTACCTGATCAACGCCAACGTGCTGAAGTACTTCGACATCACCGTTTGTGGCGATGAAGTCAGCCAAGGCAAACCCCACCCCGAGATTTTCCTGAAAGCCGCCCGCGCGCTCAATTGCGAGCCAGGCCAGTGCTTCATGGTCGAGGACTCGGAAAACGGCATGCTGTCGGCGATGCGCGCCGAAGGGCAGGCGATCCTGATCGAGGACATCAAGCCGCCTGCGCCGGAAATCAAGGCGGGCGCGCTCAAAGCCTACCGCAGCATGCATGAATTTCTCGCCGACCTGAGCGAGTGCGTACCCGACCTGGGCATGCCTGCATTGAGTGAGCCGTTCCCGGCCTCGATGAACCAGTTCAGCGTGGGCATTCATGGTTTCGGCGCCATCGGCGGCGGTTACCTGACACAGGTATTTTCCCATTGGGACGGCTACACCCGACCGCGTGAAATCATTGCCGCAACCCGCTCGCGCATGCTGCGCGAAAGCGTCAGCGCCTTTGGCCGCTACAGCGTGCGCTACGGCGCCACGTCGTTCGACCAGACCATCGACAACGTGCGCATGATCGACATGGACGATGACGACGCGGTCATCAGCATGTACACCACTGCCGAAATCATCGGCCTGAGCCTGCCCGAGCAGGCCATCAGAAGCCAGGCCAGGGTGATCGCCCAAGGCCTGCTGCAACGCTTCGAGCGCCGAGGCCGCGAGCTGACTCTGCTGATCGTGCTGAACAAGGTTGGCGGTGCGGCGTTCGTGCGTCGTCATGTGCAAGCCGAACTGGCGTTACTGTGCCCGCCTGCGATCAGCGAGCAGGTTATGCAAAAGACCCATTTCGCTGAAACGGTGGTCAGCCGCATCGTGTCCAAACTGGGCAATGACGCGCTGGTACGGCAACTGCGCATCAAGTCGCAGATGTTCCAGAACAGCCTGGAAGACGAGCCTGCAAGCACGCGCAAACCCTCGGCGCCGCTACCAGAGTACGAACGGCTGATCGGCCACTTCAGGCCCTTTGCGCAGCCCAGCAGCGCCATGAGCCAGCTGCATCTGGTGCTGTTCAACAGCGAAGCTGACATGCCGCTTTACGCCGAGCGCGGCAGCGATCTGCTCGAACGCCTGCGCCAGGTGAAGACAGTGCCAGACATTGCCCAGATCCAGATCATCAAGAACCGCCTGTGGAACGGCCCGCACGCCATCGTGGCCTGGTACGCCAGCCTGCTGGGCCATGTCTGGGTCGGCCAGGGTATGGGCGATGCGCGGGTGAATGAACTGGCCGAGCGCCTGATTCGCCAGGAGGTCGCGCCCGCACTGGTGGCCGAATACCCACAGATGGCCGAGGTGGTCAGCCGCTTTGCCGAGGCATTCCTCGAACGCTGCAAAACCTCGTTCAAAGACCCGTGCGCCCGGGTAGGCCGCGACCCCTTGCGCAAGCTGCAACGCAACGAACGCATCCTCAGCAGCATCGACCTTGCCCGCAAGCACGGTATTGCAACCCCGGCCCTGGCTTTTGGCGCAGCCCTGGCCATTCACCATGCCCTGCGATGCGAAGACGACAAGGATCAGGAAGCTCAGGCGATCAGGCAGGTTTATCTAGACCACGATGCCAGTGTCGAGGCCGTGCTTACCCATGACGGCAACTGCAATGGTAAAGGCTTTCCAGGGTTGCACCCGATATGTGACGCACAACTGATCACTGCAATTTCAGATGCCTTCCGGCAGTACCCGCGAAGAGATCCGGCAACCAATCTGGACGGCCTTTGTATAGGCGCATGAGCCATCGATGGAGCAGAACGGCCTTGCGCAAAACCCGCACGCCTGCCTAAACCCCTTCAGGAGCGGCTTTAGCAGCGAACACCGGCGTGGCCGGTGCCATCCACCGAGTTGGATGCTTCGCGGCTAAAGCCGCTTCCACTTGTTCAACGCTGCCCCCTGCACACGAGAGATGAATACCCGGCGAGCGAGATGCTGCAAAGGCGTCGCGCTTTTGTGTCACGCCACGCTTGAACATGACACAAAGTGTCATTATGATCGCCAAGTGTCCTGACGACATCCCGATGTCACTTCATCTTTTCCTCAAGCAGGTACCGCCCATGACGACCACCATGCACACCCCCAAGGACCAGCTTGTCAAACTCGCCCAGCAACAGATGCTGACGGCGCTGGCCGACAACACCTATACCGCGCGACAAAAGCTCGCCCTCACCTGCCGTATCCTGTTCGACGGCGGCCACGACTCTGGCCTGGCCGGGCAGATCACTGCGCGCGCGCAGGAACCTGGCACCTACTACACCCAGCAACTGGGGCTTGGCTTCGACGAAATCGCCGCCTCCAACCTGCTGGTAGTGGACGAAGACCTGACGGTGCTGCAAGGCCGTGGCATGGCCAACCCGGCCAACCGCTTCCACAGCTGGCTGTACCGCGCCCGCCCCGACGTCAACTGCATCATCCACACCCACCCGCTGCACAGCGCCGCCTTGTCGATGCTGGAAGTTCCGCTGGCCATCTCGCACATGGACCTGTGCCCACTGTTCGACGACTGTGCATTCCTCAAGGAATGGCCCGGTGTGCCGGTGGGCAACGAAGAAGGCGAAATCATCGCGAAGGCGATTGGCGACAAGCGCGCAATCCTGCTTTCCCATCATGGCCTGCTGATCGCTGGCCGTTCGATCGAGGAAGCCTGCGTGCTCGCCCTGCTGTTCGAGCGTGCAGCAAAGATGCAACTGCTGGCCATGGGCGCCGGTGACATCCGCCCCATCCCCGAAGCCTTGGGCAAAGAAGCCCACGACTGGATTTCCACCCCCAAACGTCACGGCGCCGCCTTCAGCTACTACGCGCGCCGTGCCTTGCGTGCCCATGGCGACTGCCTGGGCTGATCGAAGCTGTACTCTTTCCTCAACAACGGCAAAGGTGCCTGGTCATGTCTACATCTGTAATTCGCGGCGTTATCGGCTACACCATCACCCCCTTCACGGCAGACGGCACACTCGACCTGGATGCCCTGGGCACGTCCATCGATAGCCTGATCGCAGACGGCGTGCACGCCATCGCGCCATTGGGCAGCACCGGCGAAGGGGCTTATCTGTCCGATAGCGAATGGGAAACCGTGGTGCGCTTCAGCCAGGCACGCATTGCCGGGCGCGTACCCAGCGTGGTCAGCGTCTCCGACCTGACCACTGCTCGCACCGTGCAGCGTGCCCGCCTGGCACAGGCCTGCGGCGCTACGGCGGTGATGGTGCTGCCCATTTCTTACTGGAAGCTCACCGAAGCCGAAGTGGTCGCCCACTACAAGGCGGTCGGCGCCGCCATCGACATTCCGATCATGCTCTACAACAACCCGGGCACCAGCGGCACCGACCTGTCGGTGGAGCTGATCCTGCGTATCCTCGGCGAGGTGCCCAATGTGACCATGGTCAAGGAAAGCACCGGTGACATCCAGCGCATGCACCGCCTGTTCACGGCTACAGATGGGCAGGTGGCGTTCTACAACGGTTGCAACCCGCTGACCCTGGAAGCCTTGGTGGCCGGCGCCACGGGCTGGTGTACCGCCGCGCCCAACCTGATCCCGGCACTCAACCTGGCGCTGTGGGACGCCGTACAACAAGGCGATCTGGCCGAAGCCCGTGCGTTGTTCTACCGCCAGTACGAGCTGCTGGAGTACATCACCCGCCGTGGCCTGCCGACCACCATCAAGGCCGGCCTGAAAATGCTCGGCCAGGATGTCGGCGCCCCACGCCTGCTCCTGCAGCCGCTGGATGCGCAAGGCAGCAACCACCTGAAAAGCCTGCTGGTGGCGCTGACCAACTGACGCCCAAACCTGCCCGGCAGCCTGTCGCTGTCGGGCAGCCTTTTTCTTCAGGGACAGCCTTGGGCTGCGAAAGGGCCAATGACGCTGCAGTCGGATTACCCCTTCGCCGCACAAAACTGCTCCTCATCTGACCATTACCAGAGGCAACCATGGACGCGCCTGCACAAAGCTCTGCTACCCCACTGAGGCTGACAGACATCCTTCACCCCGTGATTGCCGGACTCGTTTCGGTGATCGTCAACTACGGCGGCACGTTCATCCTGGTGTTCCAGGCAGCCAAAGTGGCCGGGCTGAGCCCGGAGCTGACGTCATCGTGGGTCTGGGCAGTGTCGATCGGCGTCGGCCTCAGCGGCCTGGCACTGTCCTGGTACAGCCGCGAGCCGGTCATCACAGCCTGGTCCACGCCAGCCGCCGCGTTCCTGGTCACCGCCCTGGCCAGCGTGCCCTACAGCGAGGCCATAGGTGCCTACCTGCTGTCGGCCGCCGGCTTCGTGGTGCTGGGGCTGAGCGGGTGCTTCGAGCGC
>AZIG01006426.1_pt1 | contig 19124 bp, 28 predicted proteins | sample 359071 | NCBI WGS metagenome assembly AZIG01 (sample SAMN02429714, study PRJNA222667) | marine sediment metagenome | biome: Sediment sample; isolation source: enrichment culture of sample MGS-AQ(UA) from oil contaminated terminal site... | place: Jordan: Aqaba | collected 2011-05-15 | depth 18 m m | reverse complement strand
AACATGGACTTTGAGGATGGCTGGCTCAACAACAACCACAAGAACAACGAGTTTCTCGTCCGCCCCGTCCGCAGATTCGCCCGTTGCGAGCTTTACCTTCGAGGAATTGGCTCAGGCTTACTACGACTGCCGCCGGCACAAGCGGAACACCGCGAGCGCCCGACGCTTCGAAGTCGATATGGAAGCCAATCTCCTCGACCTATTCGACGAGCTCCAGGCAGGCACCTACCGGCCTGGCCGCTCAATCTGCTTTGTGGTCACCCGGCCAAAGGCCAGAGAGGTCTGGGCCGCCGACTTCCGCGACCGCATCGTGCACCACCTGCTGTACAACCGCATCGGCCCCGCCATCGAGCGCAGCTTCATACCGGACAGCTGCGCCTGTATCCCAGGGCGCGGAACGCTGTACGCCGGCAAGCGGATGGAGGCGAAGATCCGCAGCCAGACGCAGAACTGGTCGAAGCCTGCCTTCTACCTCAAGTGCGACCTGGCGAACTTCTTCGTGTCGATCGACAAGCGTGTGCTGGGCCGGCAGCTGACCGAACGGATTGAAGATCCGTGGTTCAGACAATTGGCCCTGCAGGTGCTGATGCATGATCCGCGAGAGAACTACGTCGAGCGCAGCCCGGCGCACCTGTTCAACCGGGTACCGCAGCACAAGCGACTCACCGCGCAGCCAGCGTACCTAGGCCTGCCCATCGGCAACCTGTCGTCGCAGTTCTTCGCCAACGTCTACCTCGACGCGCTGGACAAGTTCTGCAAGCACACGCTCAAGGCAAAGCACTATATCCGCTACGTCGACGACTTCGTGCTGCTGCATGAGGCGCCGCAGCACCTGACCGAATGGCTGCGCCAGATCGAAGGCTTCCTGCCCAGCCTGGGCGTCAGGCTCAATCCGTCGAAGACCATCCTGCAGCCGATTGACCGCGGCGTGGACTTCGTCGGGCATGTGATTAAGCCCTGGCGGCGCACCACCAGGAAGAAGTCGGTTGCCCAGGCCATGAAGCGCACCGCCGCAGCGCCAGCAGACGACCTGCGCCAGACGGCCAACAGTTACTTCGCTCTGCTCAGCCAAGCCAGCCACAGCCAGAAAGATCGGGCAGCACTGGCCAACCTGGTGCTGCGCCGTGGTTATGCGGTCAATGGCGCGCTCACCCAGACCTACCCGAAGCTATAAATCGGAGACATCCATGCCCACAGCAATTGATCTGTTCGCCGGCCTCGGCGGATGGAGCACCGGCGCGCGCGCCGCAGGCGTCCAGGTTCTCTGGGCGGCAAACCATTGGCCGGTGGCCGTTGAATGGCACAGCGCCAATCATCCCGACACGCAGCACGTTTGCCAGGACCTGCACCAGGCCCGCTGGGAGCAAGTGCCGGCGCACGACATCTTGCTTGCCTCGCCCTGCTGCCAGGGCCACGCCAAGGCCCGCGGCAAGAAGTCGGGCAACCCTGAACACGACGCATCGCGCTCGACGGCCTGGGCGCCTGTATCGGCTCTTGAGTTCCACCGGCCGCAGGCGGCAGTGATCGAGAACGTGCCCGAGTTCACCGACTGGGTACTCTACCCGGCTTGGTTGCAGGCGGTGCAGGCGCTGGGGTATCAGGCAGCGCCGCACATTGTCGACTGCGCAGACCTCGGCGTGCCGCAGCACCGGGTGCGTCTGTTCATGGTGCTGACTCGCAGCAAGGCCCCGCTGATGCTTCAGCTGCCGCAGGAGCGACATGTGCCGGCCAGCACCTTCCTCAACTTCGACGCCGGGCGCTGGTCACAGATAGAGAAGCCAGGCCGGGCCCAGGCCACTCTGGACCGGGTGCGCAACGGCCGCCAGCGCTTCGGCGACCGCTTTATCATGCCCTACTACGGCAAAGGCTCCGGCACCACCGGCCGAGACATCAGCCGGCCAATCGGCACCATCACCACCCTGGACCGCTGGGCCCTGGTCGACGGCGACCGGATGCGGATGCTCAGCGCCAGCGAGGCCCTGGCCGCGATGTCGTTCCCGGCTGACACTCTGCGTCCGGACAACCACCGGCTGACGATGCACATGGCCGGCAACGCGGTACCGCCGCTGGCTGGACAACGCGTCATTGAGGCCTTGATGAAGGCCGCCTGACCGCAGGGCACATTTGTACTCCACCCATCTGTAACCCCTCTCCCCTCTATTCACTGCCGCAATATGGCGGCCAAGGAAGCGCTATGCCCAAGTCAAAGCAGGCGGCACCGTGGTGCCCGGATGAATGCCCGATCACCGGGCGCAAGTTCTTCATGTGGATCGAGCGCGCCGATGGCGGCCAGGTCCCAACCTACGGCGGGCCGTACGACAGCTTCACCCTCGCCCAGCGTGATGAGCAAGGCACCTTCTGGTGCGATCGATTCGACCATGACGAAGGCTGCTGGACGGACAGCGTCCACATCGACTTGCGCCTCATCGACAACCAGCGTGAAGACTTCGAATACGGCCATGTGGCTGAAGTACAGGACCAGTGCACAACTCTGCGACGAGCACTGGGCGGCATGCTGTTCGCTTTCGACGACGGCGTCGGCAAGACGTGGTCACGGGATCTGCTCGACTTTTCCCGCCAGATCACTCCAGCAGTCGAGTTCAAGCCATGATCCGCCTCGCCCTCTGCCTCCTGCTGCTGGCCACCGGCGCCAGCGCAACCGAATCGGTACGGATCGAGAAGTCTGCCAACATAAAAATTGGTGTGAATCGTATTCACGATGACCAGCGAGGAGTGACCTGCTACGTGTACTACGACGGCGGTCCAGGCGGCATCAGCTGCATCCCCGACAGCCAGCTGCAGGCCGGCAACGAGCGCCAGCTCTCCCCGCACGAAACCCAACCCGAACCTACACCCGCTATGGCGCCTGGGCGCTGGATTGATGAGAGGTATCACCTGTGAAGATCGGAAGACTCTTTGTCGGGCTGAAGTGGTGCTACGGCGCTAAAGATCAGGCCGTGATCTTGAGCTGGGCGCTGAAGTGCGGCTACTGGCGTTGGTCGATCTGGTGGCGTAAGCCACAAAAGTGGCTCTGCATGCCGGCCTTCGGGCCTTCCATGGCGGTCGGCACCAAATACTACGTCGGCCACGGCCACTTCGGCGCTTGGGCGCGGCTTCCGCTGATCGGCTCGCTGTCCATCTCAACCCAGCCGCCTTACCCGACGCCGGTGAAGCCATGACCGACCTGATCGAAGTGAGGGTATCGAACCTAATCGGTGCGCCGCTGGACTGGGCTGTGGCCATGGCTACTGACGCAGCCGAGATCGCCATCGGTGAGCATCGCGTCATCTGCATCTATGACACGCCCGAAGGCGGCTGCTGGACGAATCTCTATCAGCCGTCGAAGGACTGGAGCCAGGGCGGCTTGTTGATCGATGAGTACAGCGGAACATCGCAGCACATCCACGGCCTGCCTGCTGACCTGTGCTATGCCGGCGGCCCGGCCGGAGCCGGAGTCTGGTGCTATGGCCCAACCGCGTTGATTGCATTCTGCCGAGGGCTCGTCAACCACAAGCTGGGCGACACCGTCCAGGTGCCGAAGGAACTGATGCCATGACCGAAGTTCACCGTTACAAAGCCGTCAAAATGCTTTCCGAGGCGGGAAACCGCATCAGCTACGAACCTCACGGCCCTTTTGTCGTGATGGCTGATGCATACGACCAGCTCAAGACCGAGAACGAGGCGCTACGCAAGGAGGCCGAGCGCAGCAAGAGCATGCTGCTGGATGCCTGTGTACAGATCGGCTCTATCGGCGAGGCCCTAGGCCTGGATATGGATGCCGACGCCGACATGATGATCGGCACGGCTCGCGACCTGAGCGATGCACTGAACCGGATCATCAAGGATTGCCCGCTGGGCAGCCCCGGCTTTGCCATCGCCACCGAGGTGCTGGGAGAGCTGGGTGTGCAGCAGGAGGACCAGCAATGATTGCCCTCGCCTACATGGCCTACCTGGTATGGAAGGCCCCGCGATGATGACCGATATCGGGCACGGCGTGCTTATGCCGAAGGAATTGGTCGAGCAGCGCGAGCAGAAGAACCTGAGCCCGGGGCGCCGCTTTATCGCGGTTATCCACGGCTGGCACGTTCACAGCAACGGCTTCGACGTGCACGAACTCAAGGCCTCCACGATCGAGGAGGCGAACAAGGAGGCTTGCTGGCTCAACAATCAGCGCGACAAGGCCTTCGACCGTTGCACCTGGGTTGTGATCGAGATCGAAGCCCATGAACACCTCCCGCGCCGCCTGACCTGGCGTGAACGGCTAACCGGCCGCATCAAGTAACCCCTCCCCCTACAACTCAAGCCCGCCGACATGCGCGGGCGAGGATGAACCGTGTCCGATATCACAGTGAAGTGCTCCCGGTGCCGAAACCAGCACAAGGAGAGCGAGCGCGTGCTTGCGCCCTGCAAGTGGCTCAAAGGCGCAAGCACCATGGTGTGCCCGCGTTGCAAGTGCACCAGCTACTACATCGTCAACCCTGCGCCCACAGCCTGACCACCAACCTGCCGCCACCGGCGGCGTGGAGACCATCCCATGGAAACCGAAATCCTTTCGGACGAAGAGCTGGTGGCGATCACCGGCTACAAACCCCGGGCGTGGCAGCGCCGTTGGCTCACAGAAAAAGGTTGGCACTTTGTCGAGAGCCGCGGCGGCAGGCCACTGGTAGGTCGCCAATACGCCCGCCAGAAGCTCAGCGGCGTAGTGATCGACACCGTGCCAGTCGCTGCAGCCCCGCCCCCGGCGCCAGCCTGGACCCCTGATTTCTCCCGAGTAAAGTGAAATGCGACCCAGAAGTACCGAGAACCGCGACCTGCCGCCGGGCATGTACCGGCGAAAGCGCACCAGGAAGAACGGAAAAGTGTGGGTTGGGTACTACTACCGCGACCAGGCCGGCAAGGAAATCCCTCTCGGTACCGACCTGGTGCAGGCCAAGCTGAAGTGGGCCGACTTCGAAGCCAAGGCCACCCCGGCCGAACTGACGACGATGAAGGGGATCTTCGACGAGTACCTGCTGAAGATCATCCCGGGCAAGGCCGCCAGGACCCAAAAGGACAACATCTACGAGCTCAAGCAACTGCGCGCCGTGTTCGACTCGGCGCCGATCGACGCCATCACGCCAGCGATGATCGCCCAGTACCGCGACTCGCGGTCGGCGAAGACCAGGGCGAACAGGGAAATCGCCCTGCTTTCCCACGTATTCAACACGGCCAGGGAATGGGGGCTCACCACCCGGGATAACCCGTGCCTGGGCGTGAGGAAGAACAAGGAGAAACCGCGCGACTTCTACGCCAACGAAACGGTGTGGCAGGCGGTATATGAGGCAGCCCCACCGGAGCTGAAGGATGCGATGGACCTGGCGTACCTGACTGGCCAGCGGCCGTCGGACGTGCTGTCCATGCGAAAGGACGATATGGAGGGGATCTATCTGCTGGTCAGCCAAGGCAAAACCGGCAAGCGACTGAGGATCGTCTTGGAGGTGGACGGGGTGAAGAACAGCCTGGGCCAGTTGCTCGAGCGAATCATGCGCAGGACCAGCGAGCACCTGTCGCCGTTCTTCATCGTCAATGAGCACGGCAAGCGCATGAGCTGGCCGATGTTGCGCAACCGATGGGCAGATGCCCGAGAGGATGCCAGGGTCAAGGCCGAGGTCGAGAAGAAGCCGGACCTGGCCAATCGAATCGCCCAGTTCCAGTTCCGCGACATCCGACCAAAAGCGGCGTCGGAGATCAACGACCTGAGCGAAGCCAGCGTGCTGCTGGGGCACTCGAAAGAGGGAATCACCGAACGCGTTTACCGCCGCGTCGGCGCCATCGCCAAGCCCTCGAAAGGCTGAAGTTTCGGAACTCCATGCCTTTAGTTTCGGAACTCCTGGCTTTTTTGAAGCGCAAAGAAAAACCCCACAGACGTTAATCTGCGGGGCTTTCGAATGGTGGAGGCCGAGGTCGGAATCGAACCGGCGTAGACGGATTTGCAATCCGGAGCATAACCACTTTGCTACTCGGCCTCAAAGGTCGGATCTAGCTGCTTGCGCTTTGCTATCTCCTTGAAACGCTGAACCTTTTTCAAAGTTTGCTGCGTTTCGATGGGCGCCATTATGTCTTCATTCCTTTAACCTTGCAACCCCCTGAACGAAAAAAAATTTCAACGGGTTCAAGGTGTTAGCGCAGGCGGCTGAGTTTACTCCACAAGCCCACCACCGTGTTCTCCACGGTACCGCTGGCGGCCATGCCAATACGCTCCTGCAGGCTCTTGCGTTCGGCATAGTGCAAGTGGAACAGGTTGGCGTTGCGTGCGCGTTCGCTCAGGTACTCGTCACTGGTCTGCAACTCGTCAACCAGCTTGCGATTGAGCGCCGCCACGCCCAGCCAGACTTCGCCAGTGGCCACTTCATCGATGTGCAACTGCGGACGATAGCGGGAGACGAAATCCTTGAACAACTGGTGAGTGATGTCCAGGTCTTCCTGAAACTTCTCCCGGCCCTTCTCGGTGTTTTCGCCAAAGACGGTCAGGGTGCGCTTGTACTCGCCAGCAGTCAGTACTTCGAAGTCGATGTCGTGCTTTTTCAGCAGGCGGTTGACGTTGGGCAACTGCGCCACCACGCCAATAGACCCCAGTACGGCGAATGGGGCACTGACGATCTTCTCGCCGATGCAGGCCATCATGTACCCACCGCTGGCAGCCACCTTGTCGATGCACACGGTCAACGGGATACCCGCCTGACGAATACGCGCCAGTTGCGATGCAGCCAAGCCGTAACTGTGCACAAGGCCACCGCCGCTTTCCAGGCGCAGTACCACTTCGTCACGCGCGGTGGCGAGCGTCAGCAGCGCAGTGATTTCGTTGCGCAGGCTTTCGGTGGCCGAGGCTTTGATGTCGCCATCGAAATCCAGCACGAATACCCGGCTCTTGTCCTCGGCCTTGCCCTTCTTCTGCTGCTTTTCTGCCTTCGCCTGCTGCTTGCGCAGGGCCTTGAGCTGGGCCTTGTCGAGCAGGCCGGACTCCAGACGCTCACGCAGGTCCTTGTAAAAATCGTTCAGGCGGGTGACCTGTAATTGCCCGCCCGATTTGCGCCGACCTTTGCCACGCAGCCCGGCGATGGCCGACAGCACCACCAGTATGGCGATGACCAGGGTGGCGGTTTTGGCGAGAAAGCTTGCGTATTCGGCAAGAAACTCCACAGTAGTCCTCAATGCCCGGAATTAAAGGGCTACGCTACCATGGCTTGTGACAGTTTGGTACGTTCTTGTGACATTCCAAGGCATCCTTGAGGGAATCCCAGCGGGAAGCAATGAGTCATCCCAGCCCAACCCAAGGTGGTCTTGAGGGTCTTCTTTGAGAGGGGTCCTTATCGCCTGCGCGAGGGCCTACGGGGGAGCCTGCGCGGGAAGTCTTGTAATGGTGACCTTTCAGATTTTTCTGTCAGATTCTCAAGGGGGTCTGTGAGACCACAACCAGAACCCCAGTTGAACGGCCAGACAGACCCAGTAGAGGGCCTGTAGGTGGTCCATGGGGTTCTCCTATAGGTTGATGGTTAGATGGCCTCAGCGGGCCTTGAGAGCAGCTAAACGCTGGTGCCTTCTGGCCATCTTCTTGATGTCCCCATAAGGGCAGCGCTCACGTTCGAGCAGGTGAATCACAGCGGCCTGTACTGAGACACGCTCAAAGCCAGACCCTTCCAGTTCAAGCCAGCGCTTGACGATCATGTTGGACAGCTTGAAGGAATACCGGGAGAGCAGCGTAAAGGTCAGCTCCTTGTCGAGGATGGTCAGTGGACGTAGTTCGCCCTTGGCATCCGGGTAACGAGCATCGACAAATTTAACCTCCCCAGATTTGGGGGCGTTGATTAGCTCAAGCTCGTTGAGCATCTTTCGGATGTCTCGGAGTACGTGGTCATGGCGCTTGCCGGTGATCTCAGCGACCTCCAAGGACGACATACCGGGCAGGCCGTTAAGGGTCGTTGGGGATACCGCCCCGGCCTTTGAGATGTTCTCGAAGATGGTTGCTGTATTGGTGGTCATGTTCATGCTTCCACCTCATAGCCCATTGCTTCAATGAGGGCCACAGCGCCCTTGCGGACAGCCTTTACCTCACCTTCAGGAGTGATCCAGACGTTGCCCTTGCGGACCTCAGCGAGCATCTCAGGGGCCATCAGGGTCGCCCTCAAGGACTTGGGTCGGACTGGCTTAACGAGCGCCTTAGCAGTCTTCAGGGACAGGAGAGTGGTTACATTGTTGTTCATGTTCATTGGTCTTTTCCTCTTGTTTGCTCCCTCAAGTTCGCTCCCACGGGCAGCCGAAAGACCCGACCAAGGGTTCTGCCGGTGGCATGAAGGAACAAACAGGAAGACTTTCGATTAGATGGATGCCCAGCGACGGGCGATGATGCGGATAGGTGAAGCTGTGCCCCTGCCGGTCCCTCTTTAGGTCCGGCCTTACGGGGCGCTTTTAGATCAGCTCAGGGCAATGCGAGTGACCAGCGGGAACGGCACTTGGACGGTCTGAAGACCATCGGTAGTGAGCTTCACCTTGACCATGCCGTTGGCGATGATGTCCACCACAGCCATGATCTCAAGGTCCCAGCCTTGGGCGTTCGGATTGCGGGTCGCTTCGATGCGCCACACGCTGCCATCTTGGCGCTCGCGGTAGCTCAGTGAGGTGAACAGCTTGGGCAACATGAAGATGCCGTGGTCGGTCCCGGTGTACGGCTGCACGCCTGCGCCTATGAGGTCCTCGATAGAGTCCTGACCAGCACGTTGAGCAGCACGTTCAAGGACGGCCACCAGTGACACGGGCAGCAGGATCACGAAGTCGCTCAGCGAGGTCCCTACAGTCTGGTTAACGTGGGTCGTGAGGATGTCGATGAGTTCCTCAGCGATCTCAGCAGGCTTACCCGTAGGCTTGGCCTCAGATACGCTCTCGGTGCTTGGGGCAGTCGCCAAGATGGCAGCGACCTTACCGGCTGCGCTGTGCTCAATATCACGAAGCATTTTGTCAGCGGTTTGCTCCATAGACTGGACGGTGAAGCCTGCCATCAGGTTGTGGTCAAGGATGGTGGCACGGTGGCTGATGACCAATGCCGTGTCGGTGGCCTCGGTGAAGATCACAGAACCGGCCAGGACTTCACCCTTGTCGATGGTCTCGTTATCCCAGTTCTTGCGGGGATCGAAGGTGACAGAGCGGTCGGCCATGGTGATGATTTGTTGCCCAGTGGCCTCAGAGCCAGCCGGACGGAACTCACAAGGGGTTGCCTCCATGGCAGCCTCTCGCCACTCATCGCCGTTCAAGTAGTCCTCAGCGGCTTCCACAAGGGCCTCCACGTAGACGGACACATCGGTGGCCGCTTGGGTCCCTGAGCGGACATCGCTATTGTTGAATCGGATTGACCCGTTGTTTCCATCGACAATAGCGGTGGTGTAGGTGGATGGCTTGGTGTACTGGAATGGCTTAGTCATGATTTTTGTCTCCTGAAGTAATTGAATGAAGTAGGTGTGTCGAGGGCGGTACTGTTACCAGCCACCACTATTGGCCCGAGAGGCAGCCCGGATACGTTCACCGTGCTCACGAATGGCAGCGTTCCGGGCATCTCGATCAGCCTTCGCTTGGGCCATCTCTCGGTCTGTGGGCACACGGCAGCGCTCTTGATGCCAACGGGCCTCAGCCTCTCGCTGTGCCTTCTCTTGGGCCTCTTGATAGAGGTGCTGGCGGTACTCTCGGGCAACTACGGGAATCGCTTGGAGCGACAGACCGGCCTCATCGAACGCCTTAACGATCTCGAACTGCTGGCCCTTAACGGTCCCGCATTGGGCGACCAGCATGGGCAGCATGATGTTCTCGACGTACTCACGGTTCAGGGTCTGGCCCGACACGGTGACTTCGTTCTTCAGGACTTTCGTGATAGTGATTTTCATGGTTTGGGTTCTCCTATTGGGGACCCTTTGATTCGTCCTTGCGCCATAGACGCGCACGACCAGACGGCCAAGGAGAAAGCCTTCGCGGGCATCTTCAAGGACGATCAAAAGGTTCTGGGTTTCAAATGGTTTTGATGACGCTGATTCAGGACATGGCAAGCCTGAAGGGCATCGAAGGGATCAACCGTGGCGACGGCTGTTGTGCAGGGTCGAGGAAATTATTTTGTTGTTGGCCTTCCTGTCTTGGCCATAGTGAGGGTTTTTAACGACAGCCTTGACGGACGCCTTCAAGTTGTGAGTGAGATTCCTTCAGAGCCACTCAATGGAATCCTCAAGTGAGTCGAGGCGATGGCTTGAAGACACAACCCTTGTTCAAGTAGTTGATTCAAACGGTCGAGAGTCTTTTGGGGACACTTAGCGAGGACCCGTTGGGCCAGACCATCCATGTCAAAGGTGACCTGTCCTTCCTTATAGGTCCTGAAGTTGGAGCGGTGGTCACTAAGGGCACGACGCAACTCGATGAGCTGGGTTCGAGCTGGTCGAGGGAATACAGTGGACAGGACTGACATATCTTGTTCGGTGAGGCGTGAGTTAGCTGGGCAGACAACGCTGGTCATGTTGAAAGGTCTCCTTTGAGATGGTCTTAAAGATGCCCTTTGAGATGAGGGGAGTTGTAATTAACAACCCCTCTCCCTCTGGGTCTGGTCGATGGGCTGGTCGATGCTTTGACCTGAAGATGGTCGTTGAGATTTTCTTTATATTATCCGGCGTTAAGTCGCTAAGCCCCGGAATAGAGCCTCTGCGCCTACCTCAGCCACAATCTCAGCCTTGATGTCTGGGTGTCTCCCGACATACGAAGCGATCCCATGGGCAGCGTGTCGGGCAGCCTTGGCGATTCGCTGGGCGGTTCTCAAGGAATACTCATTGGTCTTACAGGCGTCCGCTGTGATCTCCGAAAGGAACAACGCACCGATGACCGCTCGGGCCTTGACGTTGATCTTTCCGTTGGTGACTCCGGCACTGGTGATGATTGACCCGGTAATGATGTCGTCTACCCATGGCAGCGGATCGGGAATCGCAAGGAGGTGCATGTAGGCTGCGACAGGGTTAACGAAGCTGGTCTTTGGGCGTCCACGGCCTCGCTTAGGCTTATCGCTTGGGGTCTCTTGGGGTTGCCCTTGGGCTTCGTCGGCAAGGCCCTTGGCGGCTTTCTGGTGGTCCTCAGAGAGGGACTCATCGGCACGACGCTCAGCAGCCCATGCCTGATACTGGGCCTCAAGGTTGGCAGGTCGGACCATATCCTTGCGGCTGATGACCTCGCCTGTGATCGGGTCAATATGAAGGATGGTGCCTGTTTCGTGATCGACGTGGCGGTGAAGTGGTCCGGGTTGAGTGAGCAGGGTCATGATAGTGGTCCTCATATGGCCGCTGCGAACGTGCAGCCATAGTGAGGGTTTTTGCGACACCAGCATCCATGATGCCCACGGCAATTGGGTCACTCGACTCAGCAGCGTTGTATTGGCCGGTCTTGCGGATGGTCGGGAGGACTTCCTCAGCGAGCCACGTTTGGAAGGATTTTGCTTTCTCCGTAGACCCCCGCATCAGCATCCGGTAGATCGTGCTCTCAGTGAAGAACCACGAGGACCCCTGCATGGCCTTCGGGATCAAGGTCTTTGGAATTTCCAAAGTCCCCAACTGCCGAGCTTCCTTGTGGCCAACTGCACTGGCGCAGACACTTGCAGAGTAGTGTGGGGACTTCAGGCCAGCCGCTCGGGCCACCTGAGTCGCCACGAACAGCAGGTCATGCTCAGGGTGTCCCACGAGGACATCCAGCTCGATGCCCATAAAATTGCGCTTTTCAAAGAGACTCAACGGTGCCCACAGGAATCTCAGCGAACCAACCTCAGCGCCTCAACCGTAAGGCCCCTCGAAGCAGCCGCATTGCCCCCGTAGAGATCGAACGCAAGCGACCCTGAGCTATGCCCTAAGATGGCCTGAGCGATGCCCACAGAGACCCCAGCGGCCTTTAGATCGGACGCCAGCGAGTGCCTCAGCGAGTGGAATGACAGCCCTTCCCCGGTCTTAGTGCCCAGCAGGTCTCGGATCATCTGATTGGTGAGTTGATCGAAGCCACTCTTGGACTGTGTGAACAATCGCCCTTGGGTCTGCGAGAGCTTCTCAAGGTGATCCTCTGGGATGCCCAGCAAGGGCACTATGCGACGACTGAAGGAGTTCTTCAGGGTCTTCCCTTCCTTGTCATTAATGTCCATGACCCACTGGCCATCGCCAGTACCCTGGCCATCGGCCTTGTAGATATCACTGCCAGTGAGCTGGTGAATCTCCCCAATGCGTGCCCCAGTGGCGACCCCAAGGGCAATGGCAGATGCCTTCCAGTCTTCCCCAAGGTTACCCATTGCCCATGCTCGAAGGGTCTTTAGGTGGTCCCCGGTGAAGGCTGTGCGGGCACTCTCGGACCCCTTGGTGATCGACAGCTTCTTGGTGTAGTCACGCTCAATGAGACCCGTAGCCACTGCCCAGCCAATGACAGAGGAAGCATGGGTCATGATCTTGTTGATAGAGGAAGGCTTGTGCTCCCCACCAGCCAATAGAGCATCACGAAGGCCCACGAAGGTTGCCCGCGTGTGCTTTGCCATATCGGCGTCCTTGAGGTGCCCGACGATGGTGCTGGTGCAGCTCTTCCAGTTCTTCAGCGTGTTGTCTGACTTGTCCCCGCCCCGTTCGGCCTTGAAGGCATCGTAGAGTGACTGGAAGGTGGTGGCCGTAGAGGTCTCCTGAGAGATGCCCGTAGAGAGCGACTTACAGATAGAGGCAGACACAAGGTCTTTACTATCAAAAGTCCGATCTTGATTGTCTTTATCTATCGAACCCTTCAAGTCCCCATTGAGCAGCTCTACCAGTCCTCTTAGGTCTCCGCTGTGCCGCCCTTGAGCAGCTTCCAGCACCCTCTGAGCCGTCAGAACGGCCTGCGCTTGGGCTAACCCCATGGGCATCGTCTCGGCTATCTGAGCGAGGTTCTCGGAGACCTCAGAGAGGACCAGCCCATAGGCTTCGCCTTGTGGGTTGCCCAAGGCTTCCTCAGCGATGTCTCGGAGGTTATCCCGCAGTTCCTCCCATGATGCCTCTGGGTTGTCGAGGTGGAACGCTTTGAGGGTCTGAAGCAGGTGCTTGGCAGTTGTCATGGCAGCAGGTCGATTGGTGGTCTTGAGCGAGAGCGTACAGGAGGTGTGGCAGCCCTTGAGGCGGACTCGGAGATGATACCGACCCGAGGCTCTACGGTACACGTAGGGCACAGCGATTTGTGACACGTTGGGACGATTTGTGACACTGGATTCAGCGGTAATGATGGTCATTTTGGGTGGAAGCCCCGTGTTGCTTGGCTTTACCCGAGATCAAGGACAGTTGGCAAGAAACTCCACGTTGACTCCTTAAATACCTGCGCCACTACGGCGCGTCACTGTTGCAAGCATACCGTTGCGTCTGTGGTGCTGCCAGCGGGCGTAAACGCTGGCAACACCTTTCAAACAACCTTTTCAAACGCTTGTATGTTTTTCGTTGACAGCCCGTGAGCCGCATCCTAACCTCGCAGCAACCTCCAACAGGCCGGAACCTTTCGTGGGCAATCTCTACCTGATTCGACATGGCCAAGCCTCCTTCGGTGCCGATGACTACGACGTCCTTTCGCCCGTGGGCGTGCGCCAGAGCCAGGCCCTGGGTGAATACCTGGCCCAGTTGGGCGTGCGGCTGGACCGCTGCGTGGCTGGCGACCTGCGCCGCCAGCAGGATACCGCGCGGCTGGCGCTGCAGGCGCTGCACGCCAATGGCTGCCCGGTGCCGGTGGTTGAGACCGACGCGGCATTCAATGAGTTCGATGCCGACGGTGTGATCCGTGCCCTGTTGCCAGACCTGTTGCCGGAAGAGCCCGATGCCCTGCATGTGCTGCGCAATGCCGCACAGCACCGCAGCGAGTTTCAGCGTCTGTTCGCGTTGATGGTGCAGCGCTGGCACGATGGCGAGCATGCCGATAATGGCCTGGAAACCTGGCATTCGTTTACGTCACGCGTACAAGGGGGGCTGCAACGCGTGCTGGACACCGCCGGCAGCGGCGATCATGTTGCTATCTTCACCTCGGGCGGCACCATTGCCGCCCTGCTCCACCTGGTTACCGGTATTACCCCCAGCCAGGCGTTCGCGCTGAACTGGCAGATCATCAACACGTCGCTCAGCCAGTTGAAGTTTCGCGGCCGCGACGTGGCACTGGCTTCCTTCAACAGCCAGGCCCATGTGCAGCTGTTGAGGGCGCCGGAGCTTGTCACCTACCGATAAGCCCGGCTTGTTGTGTCCCTGCGGGGACGTGTAAATCACTCTATAAGGAATGCGCCATGACCTCCGTAGCTGATGCCGTCAAAAAGATGCAAGAGAAATTCAACCCATCCGCTGCCGCCGGCCTGGACCTGGTGTTCGGCTTCAACATCACCGACGAAGACAAGCACTACGCGCTGATCGTCAAGGACGGCACCTGCGACCTGCAGGAAGGCGAAAACCCGGATGCCAACTGCACCCTGGTGATGGACGCCGAAACGCTGAAGGGTATCGTTAGCGGCGAAACCGACGGCATGCAGGCCTTCATGGGCGGCAAGCTGCGGGTTGAGGGCGACATGATGCTGTCGATGAAACTCAGCGAGCTGTTCCCGTCCTGAGGCTGGGAACACCGGATGATCGAAAAACCGAAGCCTGACGGCTTCGGTTTTTTTTGCCCTGCATTCGGTGCAGTGATCCACCAGCAACACCCTCACCTATTTGGCACATGGGACGATTGTTCCAACCCTGGCGGACCATTAGATTACCCAATAGTACTTGCTATCGAGAATAAGGAAGACGCATGACGCTCACCGACCAGTCCACCCAGGTACGCCCCGGCGAAGAACTCGACGCGGCCGTCATCGACCCTTACTTCAAAGCCAATATCCCCGGCCTGCACGGCCTGCCGAGCATCAGCCAGTTCCCTGGCGGCGCTTCCAACCTCACTTATCTGGTCAGCTACCCGGACCGCGACTTCGTGCTGCGCCGCCCCCCCTTCGGTCAAAAGGCCAAGTCGGCCCACGACATGGGGCGCGAGTTCCGCATCCTCAACCAGCTCAACAGCGGCTTCCCCTATTGCCCCAAGGCCTACGCACACTGCACTGACACCCGCCTGATCGGCGGCGAATTCTATGTGATGGAAAGGGTCAAGGGCATCATCCTGCGCTCGGACATCCCGGCCGAACTGAACCTGGACGCCAGCCGGACCGAAGCCCTGTGCAAAAGCTTCATCGACCGCCTGGTCGAGCTGCACCAGGTGGACTACAACGCCTGCGGCCTGGCCGACCTGGGCAAGCCAGAGGGCTACGTGCAGCGCCAGATCGAGGGCTGGATCAGCCGTTATGAAAAAGCCCTGACACCGGATGCGCCACACTGGGAAAAGGTAACCGCCTGGCTGCACGAAAAAATGCCCGCCGACCACCCGCGCCCAGGCATCGTGCACAACGACTACCGTTTCGACAACGTGATCCTGGATGCTGACAACCCCATGCGCATCATCGGTGTGCTGGACTGGGAGATGGCCACCCTGGGCGACCCACTCATGGACCTGGGCAACTGCCTGGCCTACTGGATCGAAGCCGGCGACCCGGCGCCAGTGCAACTGATGCGCCGCCAGCCAAGCAACGCGCCGGGCATGCTCAGCCGCCGCCAGTTCGTCGATTACTACGCCGAGCGCGCCGGCATCCGTCTGGACAACTTCGATTACTACTATTGCTATGGCCTGTTCCGCCTGGCAGGGATCGTTCAGCAAATCTACTACCGCTACTACCACGGCCAGACCCAGGACAAGCGTTTCGCCCAGTTCATTCACATGAACCGTTTGCTGGAACAAATGACCTTGCAGGTCATCGCCAAGTCCAGCTTCTGAGCACTGCCCACGACGACGGATAACAAGGAAAACAGCATGTCCAAGACCCACCTGTTCGACCTCGACGGCAAGATTGCCTTTGTTTCCGGCGCCAGCCGAGGCATCGGCGAGGCCATCGCCCACTTGCTCGCGCAGCAAGGGGCCCATGTGATTGTTTCCAGCCGCAAGCTTGAAGGGTGCCAGCAGGTGGCCGACGCCATCATTGCCGCCGGCGGCAAGGCCACGGCTGTGGCCTGCCACATTGGTGAGCTGGAACAGATTCAGCAGGTGTTCGCCGGCATTCGCGAACAGTTCGGGCGACTGGATGTGCTGGTCAACAACGCAGCCACCAACCCGCAATTCTGTAATGTGCTGGACACTGACCCAGGGGCGTTCCAGAAGACCGTGGACGTGAACATCCGTGGTTACTTCTTCATGTCGGTGGAGGCTGGCAAGCTGATGCGCGAGAACGGCGGCGGCAGCATCATCAACGTGGCGTCGATCAACGGAGTTTCGCCCGGGCTGTTCCAAGGCATCTATTCGGTGACCAAGGCGGCGGTCATCAACATGACCAAGGTGTTCGCCAAGGAGTGTGCGCCGTTCGGTATTCGCTGCAACGCGCTACTGCCGGGGCTGACCGACACCAAGTTCGCTTCGGCACTGGTGAAGAACGAAGCCATCCTCAATGCCGCCTTGCAGCAGATCCCGCTCAAGCGCGTGGCCGACCCCAAGGAAATGGCGGGCGCGGTGCTGTACCTGGCCAGCGATGCCTCCAGTTACACCACCGGCACCACGCTCAATGTCGACGGTGGCTTCCTGTCCTGATCAGGCTTTGACGGCGACCAAGGTGTAACTCAGGGGCAGGCGCGCCGGTTGCTCGCGCAGGCGATATTCACCGTCTTCGCCCTTGACCATCTGCCCCGGCAGCGCCTCCCAAGGGATGCTCTGGTGCTCGACCAGCGCTGTCAGCTGCAGCCCGTGGGCCAGCAAGGCAGTGATCACTTCGCCCAGGCCGTGGTTCCATTCGTGGGTTTCGGTGTGGGCCAGGCGCTGCTCGGTTTCGACGTAGGTCTGGTCGGTGTGCCACACCGTCGGCGTTTCGTGCTCGAAGTACGGATATTCGAGCTGCAGGCGGTCTTGATGATCTTCGTTGACAGCCATCAGCATCGGATGCCCGTCGCGCAGGAACAGCCGCCCGCCCGGTTTCAGCAGTGCTGCGACGGTGCGTGCCCATGGCTCGATGCGGGGCAGCCAGCAGAGCGCCCCAATACCGGTGTAGACCAGGTCGAACGTACCCGCTGGCAGTACCTTGTCGGCGGCATAGACGTCAGACTCGACATACTGGATGGGCAGCGCGCAACGCTCGGCCAATGCCCGTGCCTCGGCCAGCGAAGCCTTGGAATAATCCAGGCCGCAAACCTTGGCGCCAAGGCGCGCCAGCGAGAGGGTGTCGGTGCCGATGTGGCACTGCAAATGGACCGTCTCAAGCCCGTCGATGTCGCCGAGCAGTGGCAGGTCGAAGCGTACGGTTTCGGACAAGTGCCCGTGTTGCTGGACCAGGCGTTCGACTTCGTAGTCCTTCGAAGCGGCGTGCAACGGGGCACGTTCATCCCAGCTGATGCGGTTGAGTTGCAGTGAGCGGTCCATGGAGTCGTCCTTGTGTGGAAGCGCGTTATGCTAGCCGTCACCGCGCCCCCTGCAACACAACTGTCTTGATAAAAAGTGTAAAGCCCGCGCGCCCTCTGCTGTGGCAACAACTGCCTTGCTCATTACCCTGAATAGGCGGGCCCTTGCAGGAGTGGTGATAAAGCCAGCACAGGCGCCAGCCGTTACAGGCAGGTTGCAGCAGCCGCCCGGCGTTGCAGGGCCACGCCGTCGTTCTGCTTCGCGTAGTAATCCACACGCGTCCCGCCCGACCGCGGGTAAACGTCCACGAACGCTTCGGCCTCACGGGTATACACGGTGAACCCGCCCTGCTTGCGCTGTTCCAGGTAGCCGCTGGCGTCATCACCGAACACCTTCTCTTCCTGCCAACTGAACTGGATGCACTGGGCAACCAGCGCTGGTGCCTTGTGCGAGTCGAGCTGCGCAGTCGGCTTGCCGCCACGCGCGGTTTCCATGGTCGCAGAAGCGCAACCGGCCAGCATCAGCACCGCAGCCAACGGCAGAATCGCACGCATGTTCCATCCTCGGGGTCGCGAAAAAGAAGGCGACTCTAGCACTGGCAGGCATCCCGAGTGAATTGCCACGCACTTGCCGCTGTCGCAGATAAGACATGCCGTCAAAAGGAGCGCATCATGAAACTGCACTATCTGCTATTCGCCGTCCTGCCTTGCCTGCCTCTGAGCGTCAGCGCCGCCCCCTCCAGCGAAGAAAGCATCACCGCCCCCGAAACCCACAACCGCGAACTGAACGTCGGCGACAAGGCCCCGGACCAGTACAAACGCGATGACCAGGCCATCAAGGACTGGAAAGCCAAAGGCCTGCCCGAGCCGGAAAAGGAAAGCCACTGGGTGCGCATGGACAAGCACTACGTGCTGGTACAGATCACCAATGGCGTGGTGCTGGCGATTCAACCGGCATCCTGACTCAACACGCCTTGGTCAAGGCAAGCCATTGCAGAGCAACTTGCCGCCGGCCAGGTACGCTTGGAAAGCGTTGATACGCCAGGACTGATCGATGCCGGTCAGCGCCATAGCCCGTTTTTCAGGCGGACGCCTTGGCGCTGATCGCGTGAAGCACATTTTTTTGCCCGCCCGGGAAACCAAATCGATCGGCCCCAGTCTTAAAAGGTGCCCTGTAAACCTATGCGGATCAAGGACCTATATCGTGCTCACGCGTCTTGCAAGCCTTTCCCTGGTTGCTGTTGTCCTGCTGACCGCAGGCTGCCATAGCCATCGTTACCATGATGACGACGGCTGGCGTGACCGCGACCGTGACCATCGCCACCACCATCGCCATGACCGCGACGACGATGACGATCGGCAATACCGCGGTGACCGCTACTACCGCTGAAGCGTCCTTTCAGCCCTGACCTGCCGCCCGTTGCGCGGCGACTTATCCTGATGATTCCTTTGAGGTTCGTATCATGCGTCTGACTCTGCCTTCCCTTGCCCTCGGCCTGCTGCTGTGCCAGGGCGCTTTCGCCGGTGACGGTACTGCCGCCATTGGCGGCGGCCTGGGGGGTGTCCTGGGCAACGTTGTTGGTCAACAGCTCGGCGGCAAGACCGGCGCAGCCATCGGTGCCGGCGTTGGCGGCGCAGCCGGTA
>AZIG01007325.1_pt1 | contig 19226 bp, 23 predicted proteins | sample 359071 | NCBI WGS metagenome assembly AZIG01 (sample SAMN02429714, study PRJNA222667) | marine sediment metagenome | biome: Sediment sample; isolation source: enrichment culture of sample MGS-AQ(UA) from oil contaminated terminal site... | place: Jordan: Aqaba | collected 2011-05-15 | depth 18 m m | reverse complement strand
CCCCCCCCCCGCCCCCCCAAGTTCGACAGTGCAAGCAAAATTTTTATTTTGGATTTTTGGTAAGCTCTCAAGCGCGCGACTGTTGACTTTTATTATCATTCTAACGAAATTATGATCGCTTACCTGTGGGGCAGGTGAAATTTTTTCGCATTGCTAGATATGTTAATAAGAATCACTTCAAGAGGATTTTATATCGCCATAAAAACCGATGCAGCGTGTTGTTTATGCTGATGATTTAGTTTGCAATCAAAAGCTAGAGTATCGCAATGGCATAAATTCTTAACTGATTCTATAAGGTTTTCAGGTCAGAAAACGCAGGTGGCATCGCACTTAGTACAAGCATAGGAGATGGAACAAAAGACAAACACGTGATAAATTTAGCGCTCAATCCTACTTGGTGTCGAGAAAAATGGATAGCTTTCAGACAGCTTCTGTAACAGCACTGCAAGTTCTTGGTGAAAAGTTTGGCTTCCAGCTGTGCATGATCACTCGAGTTGAAGGTGACGAATGGACTGTGATCTACAAAAACGATCACGGTTACGGTGTATGTGAAGGTGACATATTTTCATGGAGCGATTCGTTTTGCAGTGAGATGGTTAAGGGAAATGGTCCGGCCGCTGCTCCAGACGTTTCTAAGATAGCAACCTATACTACAGCAGCTATAAATGAAAAGTTTACAATTAATTCTTATCTCGGTGCACCACTAAAAAATTTAGATGGATCCATTTTCGGTACTATTTGTTGCATTGACCCAAGGCCGAAATCCGACGATTTGCAAGAGGGCGTTCATTTAATAAAATTAATAGCGGACTTGCTTAGTTTAATCTTGCAGCTTGAAACAAAAATTGATGATGAGGAGCGGCGCTCTGAAAGACTTCAAGCCCAAGCTCTTACCGATGCTCTTACTGGGCTTTATAATCGCACAGGCTGGATCCATTTCGTAGACAAAGAGGAAGGGAGATATCGTCGACTCAGAAGCCCTTCCGTCGTGTTGGTCATTGATCTTGACGGACTCAAGAAAATTAACGATGAGCAAGGCCACGCCGCAGGAGACGAACTAATAACAAAGGCGGGAAATGCTATACAAGCGGCGTGTCGAGCGCATGATATCGTTGCAAGATTAGGCGGAGACGAATTCGCGATTTTAGGCGTGAATTGCGACCGACAGGGCGGTATTGCTTTGAAGGAAAGAATTGCCATGTCGCTTGAAAATGTAGGGATAGAAGCATCTATTGGTATGGCTTCTACAACGAGAGAAACTCGTATAGAGGAAGCACTTAAACTCGCTGATTTCGGCATGTATGAAGAAAAGAGATGCAGGGCATTGTCGATAAATGAGTCTGCGCAGGATGACTGCCGTCATACGGCACAACGGCATCAAGAAGGCTCAAAGTAAAGCTTTATTGTCGAATAAAAATAAGATGCTTATTAAATTCCAGTTTGTTCGGAGTTTGAGAGTTAGAGGTGAATTGCTAAAGGCGGTCTCTGGTTCAGTCCTAACTCAACCCCGAACGCCTTGAATTCCCCATTGTGTGCTAGCAAAAAACGATTAGCGAGACCCTACTGTCACAGTTGGGGAGGAAGCCCTTTCGCCACTTCGACGATAACCGCATGCTATAATGGCTCATATAAAATCTCTCTATAGCCTTATAGCCTTATAGCCTTATAGCCTTATAGCCTTATAGCCTTATAGGTGTAATAGGCGCACTATGATAACCAGCATATTTGATATAAATCTTTTGGTTTTATAGCCGTTTACATGCTATTTTCAATTCGCTCACTTTGGGCCTGCCAAACATTTAATGAGCAACGCCTGGTCTTAAAGGATGAAATTAGAGAGTTTGCGTGCGCGAAGCCGCCAGCCTTTATTGGTATGAGATCGACACCGTGACGACTTAAATATTATAACCCACTCGCTTCCCCTGGCTTCAAGTTTCCTCATTGAATTAATGATATATAATATACATAGTTTTATATTGGAATGGTAGTGCGTGACGCGCACTATTAATTGGCTTGCAGGTTTAGCTGGGTGATTAGTAGTGAACTCAGTAGTCACGTATTTTTCATGTAAGTTTATAAATTATAGAAATTTTCATTGCAGTGGGGTTGTATTTTGTCTAGCACTAATGAATGCAAATCTTCGATACTCCAAGGTTTAGGGAGAAATGATGCGCCAAGAACAGGTTCCACCTCCCACAGATCGCTACGACCACTAGTCACGACTACGGCTATCTTCGGATAGTTCGTAACCACTATCCTAGCCAGTTCAATTCCACTGAGATTTCCAGGAGTTTGGATATCAGTTATCAAAAGCGTCCACGATTGATCTTCAATACACGTAAGCCCTTCCTCTGCCGTTGTTACGCTTTCGACTACCGCAGCGAAACAGCTTAAGCTCTCATGAATCAAGTGGCGTAAAACTGGATCATCTTCGATGATTAATATTTTGGACATGCTCTCTCCCTGTATTTTGCGCGCGGCAACTATTTCTGTAAATTTGTATCGAGCAAATTTAATAAGTCTAATATTCAGCTTGGACCAGTAATCCTTTCACTGAACGAAGGGGCGACTCTGCTTTTAATTATGCACCTGTGTTTCTGAAAATTGACGTATAGCCTCTACTACCTTCTGGGCTCCATTTTGGATTTCGACCATTACTCCACCTGCTTGACTAGCAAGCGCTACACCTTCATCAACATGACGAATACTTTCTTTTACGGCTTCAGCAGCCTTTTGAGATATTTGATTATTGCCTTTAACTACTTCCTCAATTTCAATAGTAGCCTTTGCTGTTCTGGCCGCTAGCTGACGTACTTCATCAGCGACGACCGCAAATCCTCTCCCTTGTTCACCTCCGCGAGCAGCCTCAATGGCAGCGTTTAGGGCAAGTAGGTTGGTTTGATCTGCAATCCCACGAATGGCCTGTAAAATATTGTTAATAACCTGTGATTGTTCACTCACGGCGGTGATGCCAGCAGCGGCTCTAGAAAGCTCATCGGCGATACTCTGCACAATTAGTACAGTATCGTTTACTACATTTGCGCCGAGCCGCGCGCTTTCATCTGTTCGAAGGGAGGTTTCGTACGCAAATTTAGCAGCACGAGACTCTGCTTGCTGTTGTGTAACTTGATGCGTGATGTCTCGAGCAAACTTAATAATTTTGTACAGCTTTCCGTGCGTATCGAAAATTGGGTTGTAAGTTGCACTTAGCCATACCGTGTTGCCGAAACGATCCAGGCGCTCGAATCGTCCCGATACAAATTCGCCTTCTGTTAAAGATCGCCAGAAACATTTGTACTCATTAGATTCATAAGTTTCCCTCGTGCAAAATATCCTGTGATGTTTTCCTATTATATTTCTGGCAGGGTATCCCATTGTAGCTTCAAAATTTTGATTGGCCTCAAGTACCTCGCCCTTTAGGTTGAAAGATATTATTGCCATTGATCTATTTATAGCTTTGATTATGCTGACTTGCTCTTGTTCCCGATATATTTGTTCGCTTATGTCTGTCGCAAGTTTGAGTACGCTTTTCACTCTTCCATCATTGTCTTTTATAGGGTTGTAGCTGGCCTCAAGCCAAACTACGGTCCCTCTTTTGGTTCGCCTTGCGAAGCGGTCGCGAACATATTCGCCCGATGCAAGAAGTTGCCAAAATTCAGCATATTCCTTACTTGCTCTAAACTCTGGGAAGCAGAAGATGCCATGGTGCTTCCCCGCTATTTCGTCTATTCGATACCCCATAGTTTCAAGAAAGTTATCATTGGCGTCCACCACTAAGCCTTCGGGGGTGAACTCGATCATAGCTGTGGATCGATCTACCGCCGCGTTCCTAGCCTGTAGACTATTTAATGCTCGCTGCATTTCGGCTATTTTTTTCTTTAATTTCACATTAAACATACTGCTCTCCACTCTCAGTGCTCTTGGTTGAGTAAAGTGGTAGCCAATCCAAGGAGTCACCTATTCCGCCAGGGTTTTAGCGCGTCACGCTCTGGAGCTAATTTCGGCATAATACAAAAAAATTCTTGCAATGGATATGTGTCCAGTCGTCTCTTTGTGTGTGAGTGGTCATTATTTTTTTCTATTATCCTTATTAGTTATTTATTCTTGACTAGAATTGGGGTGCCGGAGATTAATGTTTTTTTACGACTGTAAGGTAAGCAGGCCCGCCGTATGCGTCTCTTGTCCGAAACGGGATAGTTCTTGGAGTGGAGCGGATTGGTAGTGTGCAGTACTTCGATGTTTTGGCTGAAAACTTCGGCAAAACAGTGCGCCGGGAGTTCTCGCTTTCCGGTCGAGAGAACCAACCAAGGTTGATCCATGAACCCATCTGTTATGAGGCGGTTTTATGTTGATCGCGGTGTTCGGTGTGGCGAAGCCGCACTGCGCATATCTCTTCGCTAATCGCCGTGCCAACCGAAGGAAAGTCTTGGTGCATGACGGTGTTGACATTTGGCTGGCAGCGCGACGATTGAACCAAGGCAAGTTTCATTGGCCCTGAATCCGTCACGGATCGGAAGTCGAACTCGATAACGAGCAACTTCAAGCCTTGGTACTGGGTTTGCCGTGGCAGCAGGTCGGGGCAGGCAGCGCGATCACAGTGCTTTAGCCCCTGCCATTAGCCCATCGGTTTATCGGTGTTGACGACCTGCTCCGACACAATCAGCGGCATGACTTCCTCGCCCAACCTTGACCAGATGACACCGGAACAGTTGCGCGGTTTGGCCGAACAGGCTATGCATTTGCTGCCCCAGGTCGACTCCATGAGCCAGAAAATCCAACGCCTCGAAACGGTCAACGAGCAACTGGCCCATGAAATCGCCATCCTCAAGCGACACAAGTTCGCCAAGCGCAGCGAGCAACTGAGCCCCGACCAAGGCAGTCTACTCGATGATCTGCTCGATACAGATATCGCAGCTATCGAAGCTGAGTTGAAAGCAGCCAATACGCCGGCCGCACCGGCCCAGCCACGTAATAAGCCCAAGCGTGCACCACTGCCGCCGCAGTTTCCGCGAACCGTGATCCGTCACGAACCAGAGAATACTCAGTGCGTGTGCGGCTGCCAGCTTCAGCGAATCGGCGAAGACGTCAGCGAGAAGCTCGATTACACTCCGTGTGTGTTCACCGTTGAGCGGCATGTGCGTGGAAAATGGACGTGCCGTCAGTGTGAAACCCTGATCCAGGCGCCTGTACCGGCCCAGGTGATCGACAAGGGCATCCCGACCGCAGGCCTGTTGGCCCACGTGATGGTGGCGAAGTTCGCCGACCATTTATCGTTGTACCGGCAGGAGAAGATTTTTGGCCGGGCCGGACTGGCAATTGCTCGCTCGACACTGGCGCAATGGGTCGGACAGACCGGTGTGCAACTCCAGCCTCTGGTCGATGCGCTGCGTGAGCATGTGTTGGCCCAGGGCGTGATCCACGCCGATGAAACCCGGTTCAGATGCTCGCACCAGGCGAAAAGAAAACCCACCGCGCTTACGTCTGGGCCTATAGCACCACGCCTTTCTCGGCCCTAAAGGCCGTAGTCTACGACTTCAGCCCCAGCCGTGCCGGCGAACATGCGCGTAACTTCTTGGGCACGTGGAACGGTAAGCTGGTCTGCGATGACTTCGCCGTCTACAAGGCCAGCTTCGAGCTGGGCATCACCGAAATCGGCTGCATGGCCCACGCACGCCGCAAATTCTTCGACCTGCATGCAGCCAATAAAAGCCAGTTGGCGGAGCAGCCGCTACACTCGATTGGCGGATTGTATGAAGTCGAGCGACACGCCAAGGAAATGAGCGACGAAGACCGCTGGCGATTACGTCAGGAAACAGCGGTGCCCATCGCTGAAAAACTGCATGAGTGGATGTTGGCCCAACGCGAACGTGTGCCCGAGGGATCGACCACGGCCTAGGCCCTGGATTACAGCCTTAAACGCTGGGTAGCGCTGACGCGCTACCTGGAAAATGGTGCTGTGCCCATCGACAATAACCAGGTCGAGAATTTGATTCGGCCGTGGGCGCTTGGGCGCTCGAACTGGTTATTTGCCGGGTCGCTGCGCAGTGGAAAAAGGGCGGCGGCAATTATGAGCCTGATCCAGTCGGCGCGTATGAATGGGCACGATCCGTATGCCTATCTCAAGGATGTACTGATGCGGCTTCCAACACAGCGGGCGAGCGAAATCACGCAATTACTCCCGCAGCATTGGATGCTTGCCTGATACAGGCTAAGTGGACTTCTCCAAATAGTCAGCTCAAAGGCTGATTGGCATCAACGATTCGGAAGCGACTTTTCTCAGCATGTAGGTTTCACGCAGAATTGATTGACCCATCGAAGGCTCGTGACGCTGCATGATGGCTTCATTGTGCGCGATGGCTTCATGCAGGTTGATCCAGACAGGCCGCATACCATTAGCGATTTCGTGGCTTTCCATTCTCACGGGCTCTAGCTGGGGCGCTACTTCGCATTGATAAAAATGCGAGGTCATGTGCATCAGATCGTACTGTGGCTTCCAGTAGGGCCGGTACTCCTCGATGTAACCGTAGTGCTGGAGCACCTGTATTTCACGAGCACCAGTCTCTTCCTCAAGCTCACGCTTCAGGCCTGTGACAATGTCCTCGTCACCATCAAGACCGCCTCCAGGAAAGCTGAAGTCGTTATAGCGCTCGGTGAACCGCAACAGGATCTGTTCACCCCGCATCACGATGCCGCGTGCTGCATGTCGACGGAATACTCTGCCCAACTTGGATTTCAGCTCGGGGTGAACAATTTCAGTTATGAGTCGCATGTGGTCTCGTTACGGCAAGATCAGTTAGTCATCGTCCAGGGGGGGCACGGCATTTCCGCAGTTCTGGAAATACTGTGGCCAGTGGAACTGGCCCAGCGAAGCAGCAATATGGGTACAGTGGATGTACGCCGCATCGTCGTGGTCGTGCTGCCTATCAGAAACTGCCTGATGCGTGAGTGCCGTACGCCCCCATGACCAAGAGGTCAATGCCGTGCTCTGCCTGATATGCATGCAGTGTCGACTCTACTTTGCCTGGGCGGATCTCGGTATGCACCAGCGAGCCAGAAGAGGCAAGCGTGGTTCGTGCCTTCTCCAGCGCGTTCTGGTTGTCTTCAGAATCCGTTCCAACCATGACGATATGAATTGGCAGGCCTTCGCATAGCGGGCTTGAAGCAAGCATCTGTACGGTCTTGTGGCCTGTAGCGCTGCCGTCAAATGCCACCATGACCGTTTCAGGTTTCCTGAAATGGCTGGTTGTAATCAGGATGGGGCGGTGGATAGTTCGGACTACCGCTTCAATATGGCTACCAAGACTTTGGGCACTGTGCGTGCTGTCCTCACCGACTCTTCCAATCACCAGTAATCGAATATCGTCTTGGAGATCGCTCAGGCTCTCGAGGAGATGACCATGGCACTGCTTCAGAGCAGGTGACATGGCGCCAGAGTGAACTGTTCGCTCGCGAGCTTTTTCAAGCATGTGCTGCCCATGCTCCAAGGCCAGTTAGGCCGGTCGACCGCCTTCGCCCTTTGGATAATGTGGCTCGATCAGGGCGGTCAAGCCTTTCCACGGCACTACCTGATCCATCTCGATCAGGAACAGCTCTCTGCGGGTCTGCTTACGCTTGCCGGCGTACTCGGCATCGGCGAAGGTCATCTGCTTCATCAGGCGTCTCGGCGGTTGAGATCAGACATTCTGCCAAATCTGGAAGTCCTCTTCAGAGTTTCCCTAAAGATGATGTCTACTTAAATTAGGTGAACGCCATCGCCTTAAGCGACGGTGTCAGTAAGGTGTGTTGACCGGACGGTTACTTTTGAAGCGCAGTATAGTCAGCCAAACAAAACCAGAAGTCCATCAATGAAGAGGCCACCCGAATGGGTGGCCGAAGTTACGCTGCAATTAGTTGTCTGGCCAAAGCCATTTCCACCGAATCCCCATCCTGGTTCAACGAGTCGAGTCCTGACTCTGGGACATCTCCCGAAGTGCTCTGAGCCACTGCGATCTTCTTGGCCATCAGCTGCAGACAGGTTATCTGCGAGCTGCCGGCGTAGCCGAAGAAGACCACGCGCACTGGGTGCTTTTGTCCGATCCTCCACGACCGCCGCGCTGCCTGCTGCAGGGTGTACACGTTGTACCCCGTCTGCAGGAACGCGATGGTCGGGAAGTCCAGCAGGTCCAGCCCGGTCTTGACCAGCTCCGGGTTGGTGAGTAGCACATCGACGCCGCGGTCGACCTGGTCGAGAATCCAATCCTCCCGCCGAGCCGTTTCAACCGTCGCCCGCAGTACAGCAACGCGGAGACCTGATTGTTCGAGGACCTTCTTCAATCGGGACGTGGTATCTCGCGTCCCGCTGTAGACGGTGTAAGCGAGGACCTTGCGGCCTTTCGCTTTCTCCTCGAGGCACAGGTTCAGCAGCGCCTGCTCCTTAGGCATCAGCGCATCGTCGCCGAAAAGCGCCGGCACAAAGGCCAGCGTGTCGCGGGTACGGGGATGTTTGACCATCTCCGATCGGAAGCAGCAGTCTGGCCATGCCAGGAGCACATTGAGCACGACCCCAAGTAAGGTAGTGTCGCGACGCGCCAAGGCTTGCCGGAGTGCCGCGGTCAATGTTCCAGCCAGGCGCTGGTAGGCCGAGGCCTGCTCCGGCGCCATGGGCACGTCGACGAACTCCTCCTGGTAGCTGGGCAGCACATTGCCGCCGATATCCTTGAGCTTCAGGAACACGGTGAACGGCAGCACGAACCGGTGAATGCCTTTAGGGCCGAAGCCTGGGGCTTTCACGGTACGGACGGAGAGCTTCTTGCCCTTGGCGGTCTTGTGCGAATCGCCATCGCGCTCGGTGTAGATGTCCTTGAGCACGCCGTGATCGCGCATGAACGACATGGCTGCAGGAGCCATGCTACCGCGTGCATTGGGTCGGTAGCCGTCCTCGATCATGCGCTGGGTGAGGATGCGGAACAGGAGGTAGAACAGGTCGTCGGCGTAGCCACCCATCAAGGTCCCGGTCAGGAGCAAGGTTTTGCGCGCCTTCGCGGCCAACACCCCCATGGCCTGGCCCTGGGCCGAACCGCTGTTCTTGTACTCATGCCCCTCGTCGACCACCAGCAGGTCGAAAAAGCCATCGGGTAGGTAGCGCTTGATGAACTCTGTCGGCTGGTAGCCACCTTCGCCGAAGCCGAACTCGATGTTGGCCATCGCTCGCTCCATGCGCTTGGCTTGGCGGTCGCTGAAGACGAAGTTGCCCTTCGCATCCATCAGGTTGATGAACTCTGAGACGTTGTCGACCAGCATTGAGGCCAGGAAGTCTTCGCCGAAGTCGTTCAGCAGGCGCTCCGCCCGGACTGGGCCGATCGTCGGTATGCGGCACATCGACTTCAGGATCGTCGAGCGTCTGTCACCGCCCTCTGCTTTACCTGGGCGCATGAGCGTCCAGAGCGCAGCGTTACAAGCCGTGCAGTTGCGACGTCGGTCGCCACGTTCGAACTCATCCACGGTGACCAGGTTGCCTTCCAGGTCCTCGATGACTTGGCCGCAATCTGGGCATGCCGCCAGCAGCTGGCCGCCTGCGGCGCGTTTCTTCCCGCAGGCGAGTCGCCAGTGGAATCCCATCCGCATCCGCACGCGGCCGAGGATGAAGAACTCCGGGCGACCATCGTAGGTTTGCCGCGACTGGTCACGCAGCTTGAGCAGCTTGAGCAGCGTGTCCGGGCCGTTGAGCACCCAGACGCGAGCGTTGGGGATGGTTTCCAGGATCTCCCGGCGCCACTTATAGACCAGGTGTGGGGGAGCGATGACCATCGATCGGCGGTAGCCTGCCGCGTGCATGACGGCAGCAACAGCGATGGCCATCATGGTTTTCCCGGTACCCATCTCGGCGTTGATGATCGCGGCTTGTTCGTTGCGATCGAGCAGCAGTGCCGCTATGGCTTGCACCACCTCAGCCTGGGCCGCGAAGGGCTTGCGCTTGAGGTCGTTCATCACCCGTTCGTGTTGTTCGTTGATTGCGCCGGCATAAACCGGAGGGTTGGAGCGGTTGAGTGATTCTAGAAGTTCGTCACCGAACTCGTCGATGAAGTCGGTTAGGTTGATATTCAGAGGGGCGGCGGCCGAGGCGGTCGGCTGGGTCAGTGCATTCATGTGCATCTCCTGCAATTTAATACAGGGTATGCACGAACCCCGGCGGGTATGGGCATACCCTGTGGGTCTATGTGGGGTTGTTCGCCGTGGTGGCGAAAGTCAGTAGTCGCTGGGAAGCAGCAGGGTGGTGGAGCTCCGGTCGGCTTCGGTGATGATCCAGAGTCTGGACTCGTCGCCGGCGTCGATGTCGTAGCTTGAGAACAAACGGTCTCCGTGGGTAAGTGCGAGCTGATTGGAAGCTCGGTCGTCATCGCAGAGCTCGCCCCAGTCACCAGCCAGGTGGCGTTTAAGCGCAGGGGTGGGGTTGAGCTGGCCGGTTTCTACCAGGCGGCTGACCGCGGCAGTCATCACGATCTGCCCGGGATTAAACAACGGTGAAGCAACTGGTGCGGCAGCTGCAGGTGCCTCCTCGATGCTTGCTGGGGAGGAGCTGATGATCAGCACCTGGCCGTGATGCACTGATGAAGGTGTCATTTCCCAGGCACGGATGATCGGGATGAACCGGTCTGTGAGAACCCTGACTTCTGAGACGTTGCCTTTCTCGTCCTCGGTGAATTCGGTCTTGCGCACCTTGTCCTTGTAGGTGTCACCCTTCACGACCAAGATCCGCCCCGACTTCGAACGTACAACGCCGGAGATTGCACCAGCAGCTAATGCCAGTGCGAGATGCCAGCGGGAGAGCTCTCGGACAGGGGCTCGGGGTTGAAGGCCGAGTTGCCCGAAATGCAAGTTGAAGTCGGGCCAGAGACCGCGCAAACGTAGGATTTCCGCAGCGAACTGGTCTGGTTCCAGCGTAATGCGGTAGAAGTGCTCCAGCTCGTTGGCAGTTGATGGGACGAGGTATGGCTGCCATGGCCAGGTGGCTGGGATCTCCTCGGCCTGTTCCTGACCGGCGCCGATCGCCTGTAGGTGAGATCTCACCTGGTTGATTGTGGTCCGAGCCAGATCTTGCCGGCGTAGGCGGATGCCGAAGATCACCACCTGTTTGAAGGTAGGGTCGGCAGCACCGTACACGCGCAGATCTGCGAAGTGGTTGCTCAACCAACCCGTCAGCTCATCGTCTAGCACGTAGTGCGGAACGATCAAAACCATCACGCCGCCGTACTGCAGAAGCGGAAGGCACCGTTGGTAGAACGCCTTCTCCAGACGCCGCCGGCCAACTCCTTGGTATTGGGATGCACCGGAGTGATCCGCGACCAGGTCGCCATACGGTGGATTGAGCCAGAGCAGGCCGAACGACTGGCGGCTGATCAGTGTATCGAACAGGTCGCTGTGAAGTACTCGGTCGAGCAGGCCACGCGCCTGGTCTGCCCGTTCGCGATCGTACTCGACTGCGAACGCTTGGACCTGGTCGCGTCCCAGGGCGTGGGCTGCTTCAGCCAGGGCCACGCCTTCGCCGGCACATGGATCGCAGATCCTCATCTTGCCCGAAGGGGCGGGAATGAGCGCCTGCAGAGTGCGTTCGACGGTGACTTCATCGGTGGGGTAGTAGCCGTTGCGGGCAAAGTTGCGCGCCAGGCGCGGAAACATCAGGGCCATAAAGAGTTCCTTGAGTGGGTAGGTGAGCCCAGGCCTACGCCTGAGCTTCAGTAGTTAGTGCGCCTTGGCGAATCAGCTCTCCGAGAGAGGGCTCAAGCACATCGAGCTTCAAGGCCAGCCGCCAGGCACAGACTTTGCCGATCGCCCCGGGGAGGGCGGTCAGCATTTGGTGCTGGTTAAGAACTTCCATCACGGGCTCGCGCCAGTGGGAAAGAAGAGGAAGCGGGCAGGTCTCGATCACCAGCGGCCAGAGCCGATGGTGTGGGACTTCATTTCGCTCCAGGAGCGCGAAAGCGAAGTGGTTGGCCCGGTCGGGCGCCGAGGCGCGCCGGTCGAACAGCCACAGGTGCAACATGCTGCCGAACAAGGTGCCGCGGAACTGTCGTGTAGTGCGTTTTTCCAACAGGTCTTGATTTGGGAAGACGGGGATGCTCCGACCATCCACGATGATGTGAAATTGGTCGAGACCATTCTCCTCCCGGCCAAGCGTGAGCCTGGCCAGAAACTCCTGCAGACCGGTATCTCGACCCCAAGCAGACAGAAAGACTAAGTTGCGCTGTTCGTCGCACACACAGGCGTCGACGTAGAGATCGGGGCACTCTTCGATTTGGTACAAGGGGGTTGGGTGCATACGGCCTCCGATAGGGAGGCGCACGCTCCAGAGGGCGTGAACGCCCCCCTGGGGTGGTGGGATTAATTGAACGACTGGGTGGCCGGATCGAACGTCGGGCCGTTCTGCTGGTGCAGCGGTCCATGGCCTTCTAGGAAGATCTGGGTCAGGTACTGGTCGCGAAGTTTCACCGCGGCTTCGGCTTGTTCGAGCGAGAGCCCCAGTTCTTCAATGAAGAGATCGACCATCTCCTCATCGGTCGAAACCTCGTTGTTGGACAACTGGTCCTCGATGTTGGAGAGGGTTTGCGCGGTCAGGTTGCTGAAAAGTGCGTTCATGGTTTGCTCCAGGTGAGTAATAGGAGCCCCCTGAGGAGGCCCCTCAGGGTGTGGTGGCTGTGCTTGTTAAGACGCCGTCATGGTCCAGGTTTGGGACTTAAAGTCCATCGTGTAGCCGAGTTGCTCCAGGCGGGCGCACTGCGCTCGTAGACGCTGTCGATCGACTGTTGTGTCGAGCTTTACCTCGGTTGCCAACGGCCATACCGTGCCGAACAAGTCAGCATCGGCACCGCCAGAGGCAGAGGCCGTCGTTGGTGTCGGTGGATCCATCCCGAATGGCTCATTCGAGGAAGAAGAATTGATCCGTGGTTGCCGTGTAGGAGCCGTAGGCTTCTTGACGGGCGGTGCCTCCTCCTCAAGGGGATCGGGCAGGTTTGTGGAGAGATGTTCCTCGTCCTCTCGGCTGAGGCCGGTGACATCTTCCAGGGTCATGCTTTCGAGTTCAGCTCTGATCTCGACAACAAGCCGCCCACCGTGGGAGTAGTAAGACGGGCGGATCTGCTTGATCGCAAAATCACCTCGGTATTTGCCTTCCTGGTACTGATCCAAGAGAGCATCCTTGATGGTGAACTCACCGATCGATGTAATTAGGCGTCCGACGTTGAAAAGCCCCAGACGACCAGAGATGGTACGGATGGCCAGCTGGCCGGTGATGGAGATCATAAGTTTTCCCCATAAAGCATGGGGAGCTCCTGCGGGAGGCTCCCCGCGAGGTGGTGAATGGCGGTTCAGCAATCGAACAAGGGCAGTCCCTCGAGCACGCAACCGTTGGGGTCGAAGACGAGGAAGCGGACGTCCGCTTGTGCGGCCAAAGTGAGGAGTCGAATGACTTCTGGAGGAAATTCCTCCTCCGCCTGCTTGGCCTGGAGTGTTGAAAGCCCATAGCCGATGACGTTGCACAGATGCTCGTCAATCCAGGGTGTGCCGATCAGCTTGAAGCCAACGGCATCGCTGTCAGACAGGCTGAAGCATTCGAACAGCAACAGCGACGTGTCAGCGTGCTCTGCCAGATCTTGAAGTTCCATCCAGTCTGCCTCTGGCAAATGCCCCGAGCAGATCTCGAAGGCCCTGCTGTAAAAGCTGGTCTCAAAGGGATGGTCATTGGGGCGTATGAAGGGGTTGGTAATCTGAAACATTTTCAGCTCCTTGGGTAAGGAGTCACCGAGAGGGTGGCCCCTCTGGGTGAGTGATGTAAGCGGTCTATCGTGGGTCAGCTGCGTTAATCCGCATCGTTAATCCGCAACTCGATGCGTACAAAAGGCGGTTCGCCCTCGTTCCGAACGATGTGCAGCCTCAGCGGCACCAGGGCACGTTCACGACCGGTGCTGAGCTTTTGATAGACCTCGAAGTCAATCGAAGGGGTGTGGGGTTGTTGCTTGAGAACATGCCAGGCCGCTTGTACGACGCTTGCAAGGCGTTGGCTCATTTCAGCCACGCGTGCGGGGTTTGCGAGAAAGATAGTGCGATTCCAGGCATCGCTGGTCAGCACGATAGGGTAGGTGAGGTAGGCCTCGGTCGAGGCAGAGGGTATAGACATTTCAGAGGTCCCCAAAAGAGCGAGGCCTCAGTCCACGAGGATGAGATCCTCGCGAGTAGGTATTGTAGAAAGCACTCCATCACTGTGTGATGCGATCGCGCTGCCGAGTGCTAGGCGATCTTGGGTGGGTTTGCGCAACGCGCTGGGGCCTTAAACCCTGGCCCCGGGAGGCACTGTCAACGACAGTGAACCAAATCAGAATTCTCTGGCTATACCTGGCAGCTACTTATGGCTTGCGGAGAAAGTCCTCCCGAAGGGGGGAACCCTTCGGAACGGAGGAGGTGGCGGACAACAAAGTGGAGTGATTACGGCCAGGTTCTAAATGCGAGGCCCATAGACAGTTGAGTCATCAGTTCGAGTGAAGCATTGAGCCGGAGAGCGAAAGTGCTCTGCGACAGGTTTGCTGCAACGTTCTGCTCGCGCCCGTTCAGCGGCCTTGTTTTGATCGATCATGTTGTTCCCATAGGCAACGATCGTCGCAAGAACAGCCAGAGCCGCAATGGTGAGGAAGAGATGCCGGTACTTGGCCATTTGAGTACTCCAGGTGCAAAGGCGCCCTGGGGCGCCTTGATTGGGATTAAGCAGCTTGGTGGGCCTGCTGAGAGTCGCCACCGAGGTCAGAATGATCCTGATCATCAGTAGGGGAGTTGGCGTTTTTCGGCTTCGTTTCATGAACGAGATTGCCGTCGACTTTGATCCAGTTGATGAAGAGCAGTCGTCCCTTGAGGCTTACGCCAGTTTGACCTTTCTTCGCGCCGGTTTCATAGGTGAACATGTCAGGCCAGATGTCTCCGATACGGAAGGACACAAGGACCTTCTTGTCGGCATCAACAGCAGGCAGGCAGCGACGAACAAGCTTTTCAGCTTCTTCACCGACAACGTTGCAATCGATGTAAGTGTACTCCGCGCTGTCAGTCGAACCACGAAGGGCTGCGACGGTGACGGCCATGAAAGGCTTACCTTTACCGCGAGGTTTTACTTCGCGGATACGATTGAAGTAGCCGATGCCAGTGGTGTGCAGGTCAAAGTATTTGGCTTCGTTAGATTGGTTGCTCATGGTGATTCTCCAGTTTCAAAAGTGAAAGCGGAGAAACACTTTGACCCTGGTGGGGAAAGTATTCCCCGCAAGGGTTGGGCATGGGTGCAGCATGTTGGAAGGGCTTCCATCAGTCCTGAGACTGATCAATCGCGCTACCGGAAGCTTGGCGATTTTGGGGAGGATCAACACCTGGGTAGGTGGGCAGTCTTTCAGATCATGACTACTCGGGCCGGGGTGCTGACGACGTCAGCAGCTCACGAGTACAAGCATGGAAACGACGGAATAGGTTGTCAAGCCCCGAAATGAAAAAGCCCCTCGAGTGAGGGGCTGTGGATCAGTGAGCACGAAGTAGCTTGTGCTTGGAGATCCACCGTTTGATGAGGGGCCAGTTTGCCCAGGCTGCCATTCCCATGCAGCCGAAGAAAACGCAGCCAATGATGATGAGACCGAAGGTGTTCTGGCTCATATCATTCCTCCCGTGTCATCCAGATACCTACCATCCACGCTACCATCCCGATTACGAGGGTACAAGCAGTCAGGATCCGGTGATCGGTGAGGAAAATGGAGACCAAGGCACCGGCAACCGCTGTGGTTCCAACCTTGCGCAGGTCTTCTGCTATCGCAGCATACTGTTTCTGCTTAATGGGTTTCCTAGAGGCTCTGATGCAGGAAACCCGCCCAGTCGGGAGAGTTTCCCGACTGGGGTGAGTATGGTGCAGATACTCAGTGAATGAGCGTATCCAGAGGGCCAAACTTCGGCAGTGGACCTACAAACAGCGTGGCGACAGGAGCAGCTTTTCGCGCACTGCTGCGCTTACGCTTCGGTCTATCCGGCTTGGCCTCTTTGGTGTTCTCCTCATACCAACGGTTCAGATCGACACCTCGACGAGCGAGCGTGGGTGTCCTGGACAGTTCGTCCCAATCGTTGCGTGTGCTGGGTATAGGCAAGGCACCGGTCGGTATGACCGGGGAGGGGTGGTCTCGGTTGGTGGCATCCTTCAACGAGCGAAGGCATGCAGATGCGAATGTGCCAACGGAGTAACCAATGCGGTAAGACATCGGACGGGTCGGTTGAGCAGACATTGCGGTCATGGTGATTCTCCTGCGGGTTGAGGGTACGCGGAGAAACACTGACCCTACGGGGAAGTGTATTCCCCGCTGGATTTGCGGAAGGGGCTTCTATCGACAGGTGTCGATCGACCGCGCTACCAGAAGCTAAGCGGTCTTGGGTTGGATCACACGAAAGTCGTGTCGCAGCATTTCAGATCCGGGCTGCAGGGCATATCGCTGACAACGTCAGCAAGTCGCGAATTGATTGTCGGTAGCAGTAGGGGGGATGTCAAGCGGGGAAGGGCGAGGGAGGGAAGCGAGAAGTGCGGCTGGAAGACCTGAGGGCTTTCCAGCCGTCTCTTGAAAAAATGTGGAATAAGCCACCTGTGCGGAATCGTCGATCCCTGGGCATTGATCGTCTCGATTCTCTTCACCTGGCCGTTCTCGTGGCTGTGGCCAGTAATCATGAGGCACGCATCCGCGCACAAAAGGAGCCCTGGATATCGCCGGTGGGCGGCCGGCAGTCGAAGAATATACCCATTGGGTAGCCTGAAAACCCTGACGTGCAAGGTTTTCAGGCTACCCAAAGGGAAAAAAGAGAAGGGGCCACATTACCAATGTGACCCTTGGATCAAGAAGCACCGAACCTTTTGAAATCCTATGTGCCTATGAACCCGTTTATCACGAGTTAGACGGCTGCGCGACTAGAGAGAGCAGGGAGACACAGGGAGAATCTCAACAAAATCCGCACGCCCTTCCCGGAGCTAAGCGTGCTTTTGGTTTGGTGTTGGGCGGACCGAACACCGGGGTGCTACTGATGACCGTCAGTAGCCAGCGGGGTGAAACCAAAACTGATGTCATTATGGGTTGCACTTCAGCCAGGATGCAAGACTTAGTGCGATTTTCCATCTGCGTCAACGGTCAATAAACCGCAACGACAGAGCCGTCAGGAATTGTTGGCGGAATGGCGATCGAGGTGTGACCGGTAGTAGGTGAGTACAGAACACCTTGCCGATTGATGCCAACGGTCGCTGATTCAGTCTGCTTCGCAAGCACGCCCGGCAGCCCGACCGGCGGGGCGGCTACATACGTGTACGAAACGCCACCCGCGATGTACGAGGTGACACCACTCGGTTTGACGTACCAAGCCGGGAGGTTTAGTGCGGCCTCAGTGGGCGCGCCACTGAATCCTGGATTCGAGTTTGCGTACTCGGCGGCGGCGGCACGATAGACCAGTATATTGCGGCTGAGCGTATCGAGGGTCGCCTGTTCTGAGGTGACATCGGCGCTGTGCTGAGATTGAGCGAAAAAGCCCCCAGCGATTACCAGTATTCCCAGGGCGACCCAGTAAATGTACATAGTCAATATCCTGTTGCTTCGGGCCGATTGTAGCGGTGTACAGGCGCTGTGGACTATAGTCCGCTGACGACCATAGTCAACAATCCCAAAATTCCCACCTTGGATCTCGTGATCTCCGGGTCGGACTTTTGGAATTACAACCAGACTCCTCAAAAAAACACAACCAAGCTTTCGGCACCGTGCTGCTGGAGCTGCGTGCTGCGCGGGGCTTTTCCCAGGAGAAGCTGAGTTTTGAGGCAGGAATGGACAGGTCGTACATTAGTCTGCTTGAGCGTGGCCACAAATCTCCAACCCTGGATACCATATTTAGTTTGTGTAGTGCGTTGGATATCCCATTCGACCAGCTGGCCAGGCTGCTGCAGGCCAGATTGGAAGAGTTGAATGATGCACGAAACGAAAGAGATGACGTTGGGTGAAGGGCTGATCCTCTATCGGCAAAAAATCTCCATCCTGAAGAAGGGCTATGTGCAGGAGAGCTATCGAATCGCAAGCCTTCTGAAATCGCGTCACGCTTCGAAGAAAATGCGCGACTTCTGTAGTCCTGATATCGCCACGATCCGTGATGAACGTCTCGCTCAAATAAATCCCCGTACTGGGGCCTGTATCTCACCATCTACTGTGCGTTTGGAGATGTCGCTGCTATCGAACCTCTTCGACGTTGGTCGCATCGAATGGGGTGTCTGCGACGGCAACCCTGTAACGAATGTCCGCAAGCCAAAGGCTGCACCAGGACGTGACCGTCGTTTGACTGCTAGGGAAGAGCGCCAGATCCTGAGGTACTGCCACGCTCACCCAACTGCTGATCTTTACGTCTTAGTCGTCCTGGCGATCGAGACGGCCATGCGCCAGGGGGAACTGCTGAAGCTTGAGTGGGAGCACATCAACTTGCAACGACGGATCGCGCATCTCCCAGACACGAAGAACGGCTCGAAGCGAGATGTGCCCCTGAGTCTCAAGGCCCGTGATGCACTGATACAGTTGGGCGCCAAGACGAAGGGGCAGGTCTTCAGCTACACCGCCAACGGGTTGAAGTCCGCGTGGCGCATCATGCTGCAGCGGCTCGGCATCGAGGACCTCCATTTTCACGATCTCCGCCATGAGGCCTGTTCACGTCTGTTTGAGCTGGGGACCCTCGATATTATGGAAATCGCAGCAATCAGCGGGCACAAAAGCCTTGCGATGCTTAAACGATACACACATCTGAAAGCTGCCAAGCTGGTCAGAAAGCTTGAGGGCAACAAGCATCGCGGGCAGCAGGTGGTGATCAGTCATCTCGTTCCGTATCCTGCCGTCGCGAACCATACCCCAACAGGTGTAGTTGTTCGGGTTCTCGACTTCGAAGGCGTAGTAGGCCAGGGAGCAACCGCTGAGCAAGCACTGCAGAGCGCTCAAGATGCCCTGCTCAGGCACCTGATGGTGTCCCTCCGGGATAAACGACCCATTCCAACTCCTGACCAGTATTTGGAACAGGTTGATGACTCGGAGATCATCATGCTGGATCCGCTTTGCCTGAGTGCAGCTCCAGGAGCTCCAGCTGGTCTCACACTTTTTTAAAGCACTTATGTCACAGAAAATGGCTTCAATTCCAAGCGTGGCAAGGCGTTGAGAGAAACCACCTTGCCAATCCGG
>AZIG01008352.1_pt1 | contig 19551 bp, 16 predicted proteins | sample 359071 | NCBI WGS metagenome assembly AZIG01 (sample SAMN02429714, study PRJNA222667) | marine sediment metagenome | biome: Sediment sample; isolation source: enrichment culture of sample MGS-AQ(UA) from oil contaminated terminal site... | place: Jordan: Aqaba | collected 2011-05-15 | depth 18 m m | reverse complement strand
CCACACTCCGGATTGGCAAGAAGGTGTGAGGCACTGGCAAGTAAGTGGAGCTCCCTGATTGTCCTTCGACTGCACGCCAATCTTTGGACAGGCATCCCCTTCACGAACCGTGCTCTGAATATCGAGGTATTCGGCGATGGTCACGCGTCCATCGGACTGGAGGGTCCCCCCGCGGACCTCGCCACCGGTGAGCAGGCCCTTGTTGTTCAAGACCCGAACCCAATTGGCATCGGACTGGTAGATGCCGCCGCCCCATTTCTCGCTGTACCAACCGGTATCACCTTTGGTCCTGAACCAGCCTCCAGTGGTCGTCTCACCCGTTGCAGCAACGTTGCGCGCCGAGATGTCGCCTGTAGTCGTGATGTTGCCGGATGCAGTGACAGATCCAGCGTTGTTGATGTTGTTCCCTCCCACGTCGAAGTGGGTGTTCATCCGGTTGTATTCCGGGTGATTTGGCACTGCGTTGCGATAGAGATAGTCATTGGCCAGATCCCCATCCATGAGGAACAGCGCGCTTGCCGTATGGCCGGCACCTGGATTCACCCCATAGTTGCTCAACGCCACTTGCCACCCTCCGCGCACACCCTCGATCACCCCAGGCTGCAGCTTGGAAATAAAGCCACCTGGTCCACCGAGATGCTCCGCTATGGCTCGGATGCCGAGCTCAGGAATGGCCTGGCCGCCCGTAGTGACGACGATCGCTTCGAGCTGGTTTGGGTTCGGCTTCCTGGCCAGGCCGATGAGGGTCTGGCCGAAGCTGTTGGTTGAACTGAAACCGGCCGGTAGGTAATTGGTGTTCTGCAGCATGGCAACCGTTACCTGGGCAGGTGTCGTTGGGCCTGCGCTCGCAAGCAGAACGGCGTAGTTGTCTTTCAGGTACTTGCTGAACGCCTCAGACATGGTCTTTTGCTGTTCCGCAGCAATCTGATAGTCCCGCTTGTTCGTAGCGTCGATTGCCCAAGCCCCGGCCAGGGAGAGAACGATCGTCAGGACAATCAATCCGACAATGGCATCGAGAGACATAAAGCCTCTCTGTTTCTGCTTAATCATCATTCCAGATGTTCCTGCTCGACTGGTTGGCAATGTCTTGTTCCAGCAGCTGAAGTTGGTTCTGCCGGATTTTCTCTCTGATCGCTGGGGCATCCTGGTCTGTCAGCGATAGGCATTGAAGTGTCAGGCGGGCCTGGCGGTTATCGCTGCGTTGGAGCGTTTGATGAATGACCGCAATCAATCCCTGGGACAGGATCTGCATCGCATTGGGAAGTTCTGGCTGGGCGAGCACGGCAATGCGCTCGATGCCTTTTACTACGCTGCCGGCATGTCCGGTGCAGATGATGAAGTGGCCATTGATTGAGGCTTGGACGACCTGGACAGCGGTGGGCGTGTCGCGGACCTCGCCTACAAAAATCAGGTCTGCCCGGGTTCGCAGGGCACGAATGAGGGCTTCGCCGTATCCGCCCTGCCGGCGAGAGACCGGCACCTGGACGCACCGTCCTTTCCCATGCAGGCCGTGCAGCGGTGTTTCTGGCGGGTCTTCGACAGCCAATGCGAGTCCACCGTGTTCCTCCAGGCGTGCTTGCACGATTGACGCTGCACTGGTGGTTTTACCCGACGCCATTTCACCGCAGATGAAGAGAAGACCTTTGGTGGTCTCGCTCATCACGCTGTCGTGTACGGCATCGGGCAGGCCAATCTCCAGCAGTGGAAGGATCTTGGCAGCAGACCGGTTCAATACGAACAACGGTTTTGCATACACGTCGAGCATGTATGTGACTCGGAAGACTACCGAGTCCTCAATCACGATCGAGAACTCGGGTTCTTCCGTTGCGTCGAGCTGATCTTGACATCGAGCCTTCAACAGTTCGATCTCCGTTCGCCATTCAGCCGGTGCGGCAACACGGCGGGGCTGGCCCTGTAGTCCCTTCACATCCGCGAAGTCGTAACCCAGGTAGAGGTCGATGAAGGTTGCGTCTGCAATTAAGCGCACGCCAAGATCCTTAGTACGAGGTCCAGCTCAGGGTGTTGGTGTCCCCTGAGCAGGCAGAGGTCGCCGCTGCCGTCTGAACCTCACCAGAAATGCTCGAGCCGCCATTGATTTTAGTGGTGGTCAGGGTGTCTTTCGCAGCTTTCGTCGCAAGAGCGATACAGGCGCCCTTGGGGTAGTTGGTGCTGGTGAGGGTGTAAGTCATGCCATTGCTCACAAGCGTGACAGTTCCGTTGTACTGGTTGGTCACCGTGGAGCCGGACACGCTCATGCCGCCCGTGCCATCGATGGCAATGAGAGAAGGCAGCAGATTAGTGCCGGATGGACCATACCCAGTACGGGTTTTGATCTGTTTGGTGTTGCTCATGAGCGCTGTGACATTGCTCAGCTCGATGGTCGAGTCAGTACCGGTGAGCACTTTCCAGACCGCGGCGGCAACGAAGCCGAGGACGATCACAGCGAAAATGGTCCAACCCAGGGCGTCGATTGACATGAAGCCTGACTGTTTATTGCGGCGAGAACGCATCATTGCATGTACCCCTTGGTGTTAACGATGAGTAGAGTTAAAGCGAGTCGGTAATGTTGATGGCCAGCTGGAAGATGCCGATCACGACGAGGATCATGAGTCCCCCCATGAACAGAGCTGACAGGGCGGCGAAGGTCTTGGAGATGGTTTCGATGCGCTTGAGCATCTGTTCGAGCCAGCGGTTCGCGAACCTTTCCATGGAGGTAGCGAAGCTTTGGCGGGTGGCCAGCACTTGAAGAAAGTGAATGGCCATCTCGTCCGGGAAGTGGTGGCCGGCGAGCTTCAGAGCGGTACCGAAATCTTTGCCTGAGGAAACGCCGTAGTGGATGGCATCTATTCGCTCTCGCAGCCAGGGAGAAGCGCTACGTTTCAGGATCGCCAGAGCGTTGAGCTGGCTGATACCTGTCCGAAGCATGACTGACATGTTCAGCAGAAAGATCGAGCCCTGCATGACCTTGTAGACCGACCAGGGCGGCAGTTTCTCGAAGCTGATCCGAATGCGCTGCAGGGCGCGGCTTAGTTGTATCTTCCAGTCGGGGCTGTTTGGCTGAATCTCCAGGCCACAGAAGTAGGGCAACGTGACTAGGGATATCACCGTGCCGAGCAGAACCAGCGCGATCAGGAACAACCCGTAGTGGGTGACCAGGTTAGACAGGATGTACAAAAACGCCGGCACTCCGGTCCAGGCCTCTGGGTTCGACCGCAAGGCCATGGTCGGTACCAACCATCCAGCGACGACATGTAACAGGACGCCCATCAGCGACCAAGTTACGGCGGGTAACGCGAAGACCGAGATGATCAGGCGCTTGATCCTTTGTCGGACCTCGATGACCCTGACGCAGTCACGAAACGCTTCCACCAGGTGGCCTGTTTTCTCACCGGTTTCGACCAGGGAGGCCTCCTCGAATGGGAGATAGGCCCTGCAGGAATCAGCCAGTGACTTGCCGCCCCGCACTGACATGGCGACGCGACCGCAAATGATCGAGACGGGATGCAGGACCTTCCCATCATTGCTGAATGCTTTTTCAACGGTCTCCAACGCCTCTTCAATGGCGATGGAGTCCTCGATGACGCCCATGAGTGATTCGTAGAACTGGATACGTTCGTTTTTGCCGAATTGTCGTGCATAGAAGGATTCGATCCAGGATCGGAAGGCCTCTCGTAGGCCTTCCCTGAGATCACCGAACAGATCAAGCATGGGATAGCTCCACGAGCTGTTGGTCGAAATCGAGTGGCCCTACCATCGTCTCTGCATGCCGAGGATCGACATCGCCCGCTGCGATCTTCTTCCGCGCATGGGCGATCTTGGTGATACCACCCATTTCTTTGACCCAATGCCTGCGTGCCGCACTGGCGCCGTGTTCGTTGAAGACCTTCATGAACAACAGGTCAGTAGCTAGGATTTCTGCGACCACGGAACGGCCAATAACCCCACGGCCACTGCAATGTCTGCAGCCTTCCCCGGCCAGGTTCACCTGTTCGACCAGTGCCAACTTGTCCAAACGGGCGAATAATGTGGTGTCGATCATGCTCTGATGCTCCTGTAAGGGAATCCGGCAGTTGGGACAGAGGACGGGGATCAATGACTGGTTGATGATCCCAGTCGTTAGGGCTGGATCAGTGATCAGATAGCGCGGCACACCCATGTCGATCAAACGTGGAATCGAGGCGATGGCATTGTTCGTGTGAAGGGTGGACCACACTTGGTGCCCCGTCATGCCGCCGGTATAGGCTGCTTGGGCGGACGCCAGGTCCCGGAGTTCGCCGTACATGAGAATGTCGGGGTCAAGGCGGACCGAGTTGGTGATCCCGCCACTCCAAGTCTCACCTGGACTCAGGGCCGATTGATTGGCTTTCAGTTTGTATTCAGGCGGATCCTCAAGAGTGAGGATATGCCGTGTCCCCTCGGTCTCGTCATGCAACAGGTTGAGTTGGACCTGGAGGGACTTCGATTTGCCAGAGCCGGTCGGGCCGGTGAACAGGTTCACGCCGTAGGGCAGTCTACGCAGACGACTGAGCTGGGCAATTTGCTCTGGGAGGAAGCCGAGCTCCTCTGGCGTCTGCTTGGAGTCATCGTCATACAGCAATCGCATGACCATCAAAGGCCCGTCCACCAGAGGGCGGGTTGCAACTCGGGCACCAAACAAGCCCAGTTGCTGAACGAATCGGCGGCTGACCCGGGCATCTTGGGGGATATGTGCCTGATAATGCTCTTTCGAGACGTCGCACATACTGTTGTAGAGTGCCGAGCACAGCTCGCCTCCCACTTCGCTTTTTTCTTGGCGAACTTCCCAGAGCAGGCCATGGATGCGGTAGTAAATTTTGGTGATGTCGTCCCCGACGACGATGTGAATATCACTAGCACCCTGCTTGTGCGCATGGCCAATCAGCTCAAGCGCCTGGGCTTGACGCAGCGTCTCTGCTTGGGAGCCCTGCGCTACCTGCTGAGAGGTTTCGTACAGGGCTTTGATCTCGACCATAGAGGCGGTCTTTAGCTGATAGTCGAAGCCTTCGTGCTCCAGCTTGTCGACGAACGCCATGACATAGGCGTCTGCCTGGTAGCCATCTGCAATGTGCAGAACCCCGTCAGCAGTTAACGCCAACACCTTGCGCAGCTCATCTTTGATTTCGAAGCGGGCGCTTGGTGTAGTCATAACGACAGACGATGCGAGTGAGGGGGAGGGGATCACCTGCAGATCGACGGGGGGTACGGCGATATCGTTCATGGCGATTTCCTTATTGACCGGGTAACTGCCCAGAGAGGTTGAAGGGCTGAGCTGCAGTGCGGGTCCCGGTTGAGGTTCCTGCGCTGGAAATGCGGTTTGCGAAACCCAGCGGGTACAGCTTTCCATCGTGGCTGAGCACAACGCCGTCCAACGTGAGTTGATGGACGCTGAAGCCATCAGGCAATTTGCTTCCGATGGCGATGTCGAACTCTGCGCCGCCGCTGTAAAGCAGCGTGGCGCGCAGGCGTTGGCTGGAGCCGGTGATGGCCTTCACGACTGGCAGGCCTGATTCTTGATGGGTGGGCTCAATAGGCGGTGTGAAGGTTTGCCCGCTGGGGATGCCAGCAGCGGGGAGAAGAGAGTCCGGGAAGTTGCCCTCAGCTTTCTGCTGGGCTTCTGCACGTTCAGCCTTGGCCTTGTAGAGAATGGTTTGGCTTTGCACGCGGCCCAGTTCACCGATGTTGATGCTGGACAAGCTCTCATCGGCGGCATGGGCGTTGGCCATTGCCAGTACGGCTGCGAGGGACATCCAATGATGTTTATTTGGCATACAGAACTCCTGTGACGGACCAGATCAAGTGGTCTGCCTTGTACTCGGTCTTGATCTCCTGCAGACGGAGCCCTTGCGTGGGGGCACCGTTGAAGGAGTCGTAGGGCAGAAGGCCGCTGCTATACCGAAGCTCGAATTCCTTCCACTGAGGCGGTGGAGGTGGCGGTGGGGCCGGTTGGCCGGGCAGCGCCGGCTCCTGGACTGCCTTGAAGGGGACTTCCTTGAGATTTGGATCCTGAGAGAAACCGTGGAACCAGGAGGAGAGCGCAGTCACGGCATCGAATGCGTCGAGCAGTGGCTCGTCGCCTGCAGCAGGTACAGACAGGTCGAACTTCAGGGTCACGTTCTTGCCGTTTTCGAAGAAGCTCGGCCGGTCAGAGAGAATGGTGCCGATAGCAGTGATGAGCTGTTGTGCGGTGCTGTTGCCTGTACGTTGGTAGTTGGCCAGTACATGCTCACCGTTGCAGGTGGCCTCTGTGAAAGGCCAACCTTCGATATTTGGCGGCAGCTTGTAGATCACCTGGCTGCAGGCTTCGATGAAGGCCTCGACAGAGGGCAGCTTTGCCCAAGGATGTTCGAGTGCCTGAGGCGGCTGCTCAGTTCCGGTTTGCTCTTGGAGACGGGCCAGCTCTTGAAGGCGTGCTTGTTCGGCTTGAATCCGTGCTTGTCGTGCTAGTTCATCCTGGTGCGACTTCCAAAGCAGCCAGGCACCTGCACAGACCGAGCCGATCACAGCCAGCGCAACGAGCTGAGCCAGTTCTGCTTTCGAAAGCCCGAACACCAGCGGACGAAGACGATATTCGCGCTTAAGCCTGGAGGGCTGTAGCAGCTCCTCGATGTCGAAGGGCTCACCTCCCATATCGAATTCAGGGGGCAGGTATTCGTGAGCAAAGGTGATGCCCAGAGTGCGTTGCTGAGCGACGCGCTTACGCACCTCAAGCGCGCTGCCAATGCGGTCGCTGCCAGGCATGATTGAGCCTTCATGCACAGCCACAATTGCATACTGGTCGTCATCTGCAGCGACACGCCAGGCAGCGATCCAAGAGTCACCCAATTGGCCAGCGAGGGTGGCTGCCAATGAGTACATCCCCTTGTTGACGCCGGCAGTGCGCGAGACGAACCCAGCCTGGATCAGGCTGGTGGTCTTTCGGATGGCCACGATGTCCAGGTCATGGTCCTTACCGAACTTACGTGCTTCTTTCATGTAGCTCGGCACCGAGCCGAGTGGCACCCAGCGCATACCGGTGACGAAGGTCCGCCCATGGTACTTGAGGGTTTTGACGCGGGACTCGGGAGCCTTAGGAGCCTCAGTGTTCATAGTGCTGCTCACTTACAAGGTCCCACAGGCGCGCAATGGAGGCCGGCAGCTTTGTGCCGACCTGGGGTAGCCCCAGGTGGTGGCGATGCTGTCGGCGCCGAAATTGAACGGGTGGGCGTTCAGGCTTCCCAGGCTGTCGGGCAGGACAATCGGCGTGACCAGTACCACCATGGCGCTATGGGTGGTCGACCGGGTACGTCCACCGCCCAGGCCGAAGAAACCGGCACTTCCCACGCCACTTTTCTTGGCGTTCTCGCTGTCCTCATCGAAACCGGTGATGACGAGCGTTTGGCCACTTTTCAGTTGTACCTTGGGCGCCACGTTCTTGGTGTCGTAGTCCGGGGTTTGGACGCTGGAATCGTTGCTGGTGAAGGTCTGGAACGTAGGCTTGCTGCTGATGCTGAGCGTGATCATCAACAGCATGTTTTCCTTATCCAGGAGTTTGGGCAGCAGCATCATGTTGAATCCGCTGGTGATGGTTGCTGGTTGCAGGCTGCTGCTGGTGCCCACCGAGGCAGTCGAAGTGGTTGAGCTCGAGGCGACGTAGCCAGTCACATTGCCGATCTGGATAGGCGCTGGCTGCAGGTTTAATGTGGTGATGGACGGGGTTCGCACTTCGGCGACACGGCCCTGTTCGGAGAGCGCCTGCAGTACGGCTTTCGAGCCTGCCCAGGGTGAGCTGGAGGTATCGAGAATGCTGCCGGTAGCCGACACAGCATCGGTACTGATACCGGCCACCGTGTTGCTCAAGCCGAAGCCCCAGTTCCCAGAGATGGACTTGTAAACGGCATTCCAATTGATCGCGGTCTGGTCTCGGTCGTTGAATGTGACCTCATAAACCTTGACGTTGAACAGCACTTGCCGAGTGATGCTGCGGTTGGTGGTTTTGAGGTACGCCGAGATTCGGTTCAAGACTTCTGGGCGATCGGTCACTGTGAGGGTGCCGGTGGAGCGCGAGAGGGTCGCACGGCCAGCAGGCTGTACGCTGAGCATGGCTTTGACATCGTTCTCGATGTCGCTCATCAGCGAGGTTTTGTAGGTGGACTTCGTGCTTTGATTACTCCCAGATTCACCTGAAGCGCCCGAAGAGGAAGTCGATGTGCCCGAGTCACCACTGCCTGTAGAGGTGAGCAGGCCCGACTTGACGGTGCTTTCGATCTCCAGCTCATCCCCGAAGGTCCACACATCGAACGTACGTGTATCGAAGTAGGTGATGCGGACGCCTTGAAGCTGTGGATCGAAATGCCAGGACAGACCCAGCTGCGAGGTCGTCTGATTGAGCAGCCCAGAGACTCGACCGGAGAACTGGATACCAGTGACCAGTCCAGTGGCCCCCAAGCCAAAATCGAATGCGCTTGTGGCGTTCGGAGTGGCGCCCATAACCCCATTGGGCATTAGGCCAGCCAAACTATCGGGGTTGGGCATAGCCTGCTGAGCACCGTTACCTGCACGGCGCTCGGACGAGAGAATGCCTGGATTCATAGCATCCGGAGCCACAATCACCGGCATGCTGGTCTGCTTGGTGATGTACTGGGCCACTTCGCTGATGGATACAGCACCGGCAGGCCGGTAGGCGATGTCCTGGTCCATCGAGAAGGGCAAACCGCGTTTGCTCACCAGCGGCTGAGTCGACACCCAGGGTTTGTTGCTGAACACCACGGTGTCGCGAGCTTGCTGGGGTTGCTGGTTCTGCAGGTACTTGTTGTATTGCCCAGCAGTGCGACCTTGTAAATCTGCTCGATCGAAGGACTCGTTCACGCGCTGTACCGCGCAGCCCGCCAGAATGGCGACCGTCAGCGGGGTAAGTGCCCAGCGGACCCATGGGGATACGGTCATTTCTTCTTCCTCTCGTCAACGTGCAACACACGCTGCGTATCGCTTCCATCGACGACGAAAGAGCGTGGAGCGGTGTCGTAAAGCGGGAACAGCTCTTTGATGGCGTCCTGGAATGAGCCCTCGAAACGCAGCTGGGCTTCAATCGGGTAATCCAGGTCCTCCTGACTCCAGATCACCGTCCAGATCGGACTGGCCTTCTTGGCCCAGGCCTCGACGCTTTGGCGCAGGGTTGAGCCAGTTTCGGCCGTCCATACCTGGGGCAGCGGCCGAGTCGGTGGAGCGGGAACGGGACTAGCCTTGGCGATTGGCGTTGCAAGTTGCACAGGCGTGGCCGGCTTTGGAGAAGGGGGGGGCACGGCAACGGGTTTCGCGGCAGCGATAGGCTTTTGCGCTTCGGCAATTGCCACCGCAGCAGGCGCGAGCGGGGCCGCAGGCTTCGCTGCAGGGCTAGCAGCCGGGACCGCAGGAGTAGAGCCATCCTTGGCAGGAGGTGCCACTGGGGGGAGCACTTGGGTGGCCGTTGCAGTCGTCGATGCAACAGGCGTTGAGGTGGTGATGGCAGGCGCAGTGGGCACCGCCGCGACAATGACGCTTTCCGTCTTGGTAGCCGCCAGGGATGCGGCGGGCGTCGTTGCTGAGGTATTGCTCGCATAGAACTGGCGAGCTGGGGTTGATGGTTCCGGCAGTTGGTAGCCTGGGCGCAGCGCGAAACATACCTGCCGGTTGACCTCATCGACCTTCACCTGCCAGGCCGGGCCAGCGAGGACCTGCAGGGTGTTACGCAGCGTCATCGGACCGAGCTTGTACTGAGCTGCTGGTAGAGGTCGGGTGTACAGGATATTGACGTGCTGCGAGCTGGGCGGGCAGAGGGCGTACCCTGACCGGTCGACCACGTAGAGCATGGCATCCCGAACGCTCGGGTTCATACTGGACGGGATGGTCACGTCGATGATCTGTGCCATCAGGTCGCGCTGGCTCGCATCGGGTTGGGTGCTCACCAAGGTGTAGCGTCCATACCGAACGACCGGTTCCTTCTCCGGACTTGCCCCGTTCGGGTAGATGTCCGGAGACAGCCATTCGGGATTACGGCTGCTATCGAACGCCGGCTTCGGCGGCTGCTCAGCCTTCTGAATCGCACAACCAGCAACGAGTGCGGCGAGCGAGAGAGTGGTCAACTGCCTGATCATGAGGCCCCCTGTAGTCATTGAGGGCACATTGACAGCCGATCGTATCCTGCGCAGCAGGAAATACATAACACGTAGGGTTAGAATTTTCGGCATGCTGAGTCGATGCCTCCAGCTGCCCGAATCAGCGAGCATACAGACAGCAGCCTAACCAAGGATGCCTATCTACAGGACTATTAGAAGTCAATAAGCAAGGAAGGACGAAAATGTCTGAAGTTGAATACCATGATCGTATTGGTTTAATTCGCAAGCGCCTGGCTTCTTATAGGCCAACTAGCGTGCTGGTGCGGGTGCTTGAGCATTTGCATAAAAGTCAATATCAGAAAGTCCCGGCTATGGGAATGCCATGGATTGCATTGTTCATGCTGAAAATTTCCATGCAGGAAAGCGCCAAGGGTAATAGGGAGATGACTGAAAGAGAGTTCGGTCGTTTTGCAAATTCTATCTATGGCCTTCAAAGCGTGGCATGCCCGTTGGATAGTGGTGCGATTCAATTATTGATGCGCCCTATGGTGCTTCAGCAGGCTTATTATCAAGGCTCTGTAATGTTTGATGTGAAAGCCTTGACGCGTCAGATGTTATGGTTTGTTAAGCCGGGTTCGATATATGACTCAAAATTCCAAGAGTCATATGGGTTTACTCTCGAACAGTTCTACTTGCTTAGCCTGTACTTGGTTGTTGGTGTGGCGTCAGATGCTAAGGGTGTAGTGGGTGTAAATCTTTTTGACCTGATCGCCAAGATTGGGCCGTCCATTCCTCTCTCGGCAATTGTTAAATACCTAACGCTATTGACCCTTCGGGCGGAGGGACTGCGAGCCTTCTTCGTAGAGCATACGGTTCCTGGTGAGCTTTACCAGCAAAGCGAGTTTTTTCAAACGACTCCTCTACGGAAGAAGCCGCTCTTATTGAATGGTGAGGAAATACTGATGCTTCATCCAAAATTGTTCTCACGTTCAATCTCAATGCTTATGCCGGATCTGCTTAAGCCAATGAGGGATTGGGGGCCAGAGCGGGGTGGCTTCAAAAACTATTTTGGATCTGACATGGAGCGCTATCTACGTGATCTTCTGACTTTTTCTGAGGTTAAATTTGTCGACGAAGCTCAGTTGAACAAATTCTGCAGAGCAGGGGCAGTGGCAGATGGTAAGATGGCTGACTATCTCATTCCAGGCGAGATAAACGTGCTTTTCGAATCTAAGGCAATTGAGCCGGGAGATATTGTGTCTTCAGTGTTCAATCCTGAGCTTCTTCGGAACCACCTGAAAGGGAGCTTCATTAAAGGTGTTGAACAATGTCAGGAAAGTGTTCACAGGCTCCGGCAGTTAGAGAATTTTCAAGATTCAGAATTCTACGGTGTCGTTTTGACACATGAAGATTTTTGGTTTGCGTCGGCGGCAGATATTGTTGAGTATGTAGATCCTGAGTTGGAATTCCGCACCCTCAAGAAGTTTGGCGCCATTCCGATCCCTTTTGAAAATATTCTGTTCATAACAGTTGATATCGTGGAAGGCCTTATCGATGCGGTATCTCGGGGAGAGATTAGCCTGCCTGGAATATTGGCGGACTGTGTCGAGACAATGAAGACGCCCGCCGGGAAGCGCTTCACTATGAGTCATTTAGTTGAGGAGAAGTTGAGCGGCATCCTTAAAGGGCATCCGATGTTAATGAGTAAGGCCGACGATTGGCTACGGTTCTTCCAAGAGTCTCTTGATGTAAACGCCCGGCTTTGGGGTGGGAGAGTTAGAGAATTATTTCAGTTTCGCCATCAGGCCCTCAGTCTTCTGCACCTAAACCTGGACTACGGTGACAAGGGAAAAACTACCGCAGTAGTTCCTCCTGAATCTACTGGTTGATAGACGCGGCGAGCATCGCTTTGGCCAGCGCGTCCTGCTGTTCTTCTGGCTCAATGAGCTCCAAGCTCACCTGACGCTTCGCTAAGAGCATCTGCCACAGCTGCTGATCGATACTGTTGTCGACAAGCGGAATCTTTACGATCACGGTTCGGAGCTGACCGTTCCGGTAGGCCCGGTCTTCGGCCTGGTCCTGTTGCCCTGGCGTCCATGGCAAGCCCAGGAAGAACACATAATTCGCAGCAGTGAGATTGTTCCCGGTCCCGGCAGCTTGGGTTGTGCAGATGAAGACCCTACACTCTGGGTCACTCTGGAACTTGTCGATTGCCTTCTGGCGTTTGGGAAGCGAGTCATTGCCGACCAGGGTAACGCTCCCGATACCGGCTGCATCGCACAGCTCCTTGAGGCGCGCGACGGTGGGTTTGAACTCGCAGAACAGGATCACCTTGTCTTCGGGGTCCAGCTCGTCCAGCAGGTCCATAGCGACTCTGACCTTCACCTGTTCCAGGTAATGGCGAAGCGCGCCGAGCCTGGCAAAGATGGGCCTGTCCTCGAGGCGAATGCTGTCGTACTTCTTCCGCTCCTCCCCCACCATCGCCACGGGCAGCAACTGCCGGTGCTTACCCTTGAGCCCGGGCAGAACGTCTTTGCGCCGGCGAAGCATCCAGTCGCCCAGTTCTGCCCGGAGGTTTTGCCGGAACTCTGGGCTGCCGGCGAAGCGTTCGCAGAAATCGCTGAGGGGCAACTGGCCGACCGGGTGCCCCGATAGACGTAGCAGGGTGTGCAGCTCCGTCTCGCGATTGAGGACAGGCGTGCCTGTCAGCAGATAGCGATTCGGCACCTTGGCTGCGATATCGAAGCCATGGCGTGTACGCTCGGCAGTCGGCTCCTTCAACTGGTGCGCCTCGTCGACCACTAGAACGTGGTAATGCTCAGCCAGCAGCACGTGGTCGCCGAGACGCTCGTAGTTGATCAGCATCCATTGGACCAGCGGGTCGTGCTTCTGCACAGCGACTGTCGCGTCGGGGTAGACCGCCAGGATTTCGCGTTGCCAGTTGATCAGCAACGAGGAAAGGGTCACCACCAGGATCGGGCGACCGGCTGCGCTGATATGCGCCGCGATGATGGCCTGGCGCGTCTTGCCGAGGCCCATATCATCAGCCAGCAGTGCGCTGGTGCGCTGGAGCAGGTGAGCGATGCCAGCAGGCTGGTGATCGAGCAGGGAATAGCCGACAAGGGCCTGGGCGATCGTGGCATCTGAGAACTCGGTGCGTGCGATCGGCGAGACGGCAGCGAGGTAGATGTCGTTGGAGCTCTCCTCACCGCTGGCGGCTGTCGAGGGTTCCTGAGGAGCACCGCCCAGGCTGATGCGAGGGATGTCTGCTGCTGGAGTCACAGAGCCATCGCCCAAGAGCTCCTGTACAACGTCCAAGATCTCGAACTGATCCTCTACAAGACCGAGCTCTAGGACCAGGTTGCTGCGCAGGATCTCGGCGGTGGCGTTGACTCGCCACGAGCTGGATTTGCCCAGGAACACTCCCCGCATCCGGCGGGCCACTGCAACGACTCCAGGATGATAATCTCCGGACAGCAGCACACCGCCGTCGGCTAGCGGAGCAATGCGCAGCAGCATTCCGGAGATGAAAGCGTCTCGGCGTGGGTTGGCCAGTGCGCTCTCGATCTTCTGGCGGAATGCCTGCCATGATTCAGTGACCTTGCCACCGGCCAGCTCGATCAGCTGGTGGTACACCAGGTCCAGCTCGTCGATGAACTTGGCCTTGGGCACGCGCCAATAACGGCAGAGCGGGTGATCGCCGCGGCGAATGAAGAACCCGCTACGGGCGAACATGACCTTGTTTGCGCCCTCAATGTAGGGCATGAGGATGCCTATGTCGTAGCCGTCGAACACGGCGGCTTCGAGCAACACTGGCTGGCTGTTGAGGAGGCGTGGCCGTTTCAATTGACGTCCGCGCTCTGGGACTTCATTGGCACCGTTTGGTCGAGGTGGTAGGCAGGGACCCAACGGGTTAAGAGCACTGAGCCGTGAAGCGATCCTCCCTGGCCACTGATTACGTATGCAACTGGCTCTGTGCCCTTTGGCACACGTCTGTACTCCTGCTTCCAGTACCTGGCGGTCTTGATGGCGTCAGGTTGTAACGGCCAGCATGACTCACCTGGCCGGGTCTCATAGTGGGGGATCTTTGGATTGTTCGCCTGCTCGGCCTTTAGTCGGTCAATGACTTTCTTGGAACGTGCCACAAGCACCTCCGGGAGGATGAGTAGTCAACGCGTCTTCATTCAAGGTGTGGGCTGCCCGCACCCGTAAGAGCGAGCAGACTGGCAGTTGGAGGAGCGCTGCTACAGGGGAAAAGGACAATCAGCTCGCATGGATTTCGACGATGTCCACTACATCCCTCTTGGTTTGTCGAAGTCAGGCTTCCCCTTCACGTTGGGGTAGCTGACCTTGCAGCCATTTGCCTTGTACCCGGTGCAGCCCCAGAAGTCGTACCCACCCTCGCCGCGCTTCTGACGGCGCGCAAGCGGCATGCCGCATTTGCCACAGACATGAGCATGGTCGGCAGTCGAGGGTGTACCTGCAGAACGGGGCGTCATCGCGACCGAGGGCGCCTGGCGGAGCGAGCCCAATTCGCCCTGCAGATGCTGATAGAACTTGGCGACTACTGAGCCATATTGCTCTTCCCCTCGGGCGATTCGATCCAGGTCCTTCTCCAGCGTGCTGGTGAAGGCAAGCTCCACAAAGCTGAACCGACCCTCCAACTGGGCGATGGTGCTCACACCCAGTGGCCCCGGTACGAGCTTGCGCTTTTCCTCGACGACTAGGCCCTTGCCAGTGATGTTCTTGACGATCGAGGAGAAGGTACTGGGTCTGCCGATCCCGCGCCTCTCGAGCTCCTTGATGAGACTCGCTTTTGTGAAGCGTGCGGGGGGCTTCGTTTTCTGATTGAGCACCTCTGCCTGATGTACAGAGAGGATCTGCTTGGGCTCCATCTTCGGAACAGGGTTCTTGGCGAGATCTGATGCTTCTTCCTCGGTGTCGTCCTTTTGCAGGAGCTTCATCCAGCCGAGATAGGCGACCGTGCTGCCAGTAGCAGCGAAGCGCAGTGGCCGCTGATCGGGCCCCTTGGCCAGTAGTTTTGCGGTGCGCACGTCATAGATCGCATCGGCAAGCTGGCTGGCCAGCGCCCGGATACGGATGAGCTTGTACAGGGCCTGCTCTTCGGCTGATTCTCCTGCGACTTCATCCTCCCACGCCGTTGGTGCAATCGCGGGGTGACCTTCCTGGGCGCTATCCGCAGCCTTGAACGTCCGGCGCTCGTCTACCACGTCGAGGCCCTGTCTGCGAGCCACTGCCTGGATATCTGGCATGGCCTCATCGGCCAGGTTGGGGTTATCCGTCCGGTGATAGGTGATCACACCCTGCTCGTACAGGCGCTGTGCGACCTGCATGGCTTTGTCCGGGTCCCATTTCAACGCTACGCTGGCCGCCTGTTGCAGGGTCGAAGAGATGAAGGGAGGTGGTGGTGGCCGGCGCTTCTTGCCATCTTCGCAAGACTCGACGATGACTGCACGGGTGGCCGCGACCCTGGCTGCGAGCGTGCCGTCCTGTATGTACGGATGCTCTTTACTGGCAAAGTCTGGCACCGGCTGCCACACAGCAGTCCATGACAGGGCGGAGGGTTCGTCCTTGAAGACCAGCTCCACACCGAAATGATGGATGACCTTGAAGTTACTGATCTCGCGCTCACGCAGCACAACCAGGTAAAGGGCTGGAGATTGCACGCGGCCTGCTGATGTCGGTTGACCCATGATCCGGCGTAGTTGCTGAGTGACGAGATAGCCCACCAGTCGGTCGAGCACTCGACGGCATTCCTGTGATGCGACGAGCTGGCCGTCAATTCTGCGAGCGTTGGCCAAGCCTTCGCGAACGCGGGATTGGGTGATCTCGTTGAAGGTGACCCGCTTGTACTCACGGATGCCCAGCGTCTGCTGAATGTGCCACGCGATGCTTTCACCTTCGCGATCCGGGTCGGTGGCGATGTAGACCTCGGTGGCGTTCTTGAGCGCTTTGCGGATGGTGCTGACGTTGCGTGCGCTCTTCGGCAGGATCTCGTACACCGGGCGAAGGGTCTTCAAGACCCCGGTGGTGACCATCGTGTCGTCTTGGCCCGACTGCGGTAGATCACGGATGTGGCCACCGGTGGCTACGACTTCCCAGTCTTCGCCAGGGCGGATCTTCTTCATCATGGGCTTCAGCTTCTTCAGCTTGCCTGGTGCCTCGATGATCAGGAGTTTCATGTGGTGCCCCTAAACAGTTCAAACAGCGGGCACTCTTGCTGTCAGTCGGAAACCACACAACGCGAAATGAACAACAGATGGGGAGGGATTTCAGGAGGAGGCCGGCTTCTTAGGCGAGCGTCAGAAGTTGAGGGTGAGCTGCTGGGCGCGTTTGTACCCTTTAAGCCAGGAGGCCAACATGGCGGGGTGCTTGTAAGGGCAGGCATACACGGGCAACCCTTTCTCGGCGGCTTCGACCCCAGCAGCCTCGACCGTAGGGTGGGGATTGTTGAAGTGCCGCCTATCCAGCTTAGCTATCTGAGGTTGCTGATTGTCCATCATGGGCCTCGGCTGATGAGTTCAGCTGGCTCCCGTCCCAACGGCCCTGCCTGCTGAACTTTGACGATGGAGCGATTTTTAGTGGGCTACTACGTCTTGTGTTTGTTGACGGTCAGAACCAGATGATAGCGGCAATTCCGAGCTTCGGGTATTTCTTCGTTCATATTTACATAGGTGCAATCGAAGCCAGTCACACTTTGTTCCCCCTCGACAAGATTTACTAAGGACACGACATTAAGTTCCTCTATCACTGGTTTGCTAATGCCAGATCTTGGGGAGGAAGTCCATAACAGTGTTTCCTTCAATTGTGATCCTGGCGTAGACAGTATCAGGCTTTGGAAACCCGAGTAGTGGTGAGACCTTTATTGTAAAGCCATGTTCATAGGGTTCTGGTTTTACAGTTTCATTTTTGGTGGTGAAGTAACGGCTATTTGTATTTGAACTTGCTTCCAATGTAGCGCCGTCACGGACTATGTCTGCAAAGGAAGTTATTACAAAGTTTCCATGCAGCGGATTTATCGAGGCAGAGCCTGGGCATGCGCTGCTTGCAGCGCCCCTTGATCGACGATGCGGCGTTCTTGACCCAAGAGGTCCACGAGGAGCGCGGCAATTTTTGCAGGTCATCTGCCGGAGCTTAGTTTCACTAAGCAGGCTTCTGTGAGAGGGGAATGGATGACGACGATCTGTTCTTGCCGCCAGAAGCTTCACGAGGTGCGCCTGAATAATCGCCTGCCACGCTGCGGCCTAAATTTCGTGGAGATGCTTCATCGGAGGGAGGGGAAGCTCGAAGTGACATCCTTGTCACCAAGAGCTTCACGATGTGGCGCGCTGATTTAAGGGGGGGGGTCACAGGGGGATGTCGTCGTCAAAGCCATCACCGTAGTGGCGCATGTCTTCGGGGCTCGGCTGAGGAACATTTTGAGCCTGGCCGCCGCTGGTCTGGCTGCGCGGTTGACCCTGCTGTTGATTGGCCGGACGCTGACCATTGCCGTTCGATGCCAGGGTGACCTGCTCGACCCGATGTGGGAGGATCGCGACGCGGCTTGCCTCGACCTTGAGCGCAGTCACTTCCTCGCCACTCTGTTTGTCCGTCCAGCTATCCATGATTGCGCGGCCAATCACCACCACGCGCATGCCTTTCTGGAACAGAGCGGCGAAACGCTCGGCATCCTGGTGCCACCACTCGACGTTGGCCCAGAAGCCACCACGATCCTTGTAGCCACCCTGGCCGTCAGGTATCGAGTTGTCGAACATCACGTTGATTCGCAGCATGTGCCGCGGATCTTTGTTGCCGTTGGCGAACGAGCGGTGTTCTGCCGCATTGCCTACGTTGCCTTCCCAAACTACTGGTGTACCCATTGTTGTATCTCCGTTCAGCTTTGAGGTTGGTGTGTGTACTGCTGCAGTCGAGCCTGAAATTCGGCTTCGGCCTGGCCCATCTTTTCTGCGCACTCGGCAGCCTGTTTGCCGATGAAGTGAAGGATGGTGGTTTGCATGTTGAGGGTGATGCGGTGCTGCTCCAGGGCAAACAGGTCCTGCAGCAACTGCCTTGAGGTTTTGGGCTGGTCCAGCTGCCACCTCCAGACGCCGACACCCATGCGTCGTGTCTGCACGTGTTGCCAACGAAGGAAGGTTGTTCCGGCCGCCGTGTTTTGCTCGATGAGTCGAACGGGCAGAAGCGCGAATGGATGTTGGCGAACCTGGTCCAGCACTTCCTGGGCAAGCTCGCGAACCCCCGCTTCCAGTGCTGTGCATTGAGCCGCTAACTGGTCCAGCTCCCCCTTACCTTTAAAAGGCTTTAAAAGGCCTTTTAGTGAGGCACTCTGTTGCAGCGCCTGATAAGCACCCTGTTGCAGCGGTTTGAAGGCACCCTGTTGCAAGCCTTCGCCGGAGCGCATGCCTGTCACTCCTCACCCTCGCGGAAGTCATCCTCAGCCAAGTCGTCTGGCTCGGTCGCCGCTGGCTGATTGCGGCGAATGACAGGGGCGAATTCGGATCGACGGGTGCCTTCGAGGATGTCCTGAGGGATGGCATCGAAGCGGGCATACATCTCGCGGGCCTGCTCGGCGCGGGCATTGTTCGCGGCGAAGTCGTCACGGCTCGCACCGGAGTAGCGGAACTGCTGGGCCAGGCCGAACAGGCTGCGCAGCAGGTGAGCGCCTTCATCGATCCACGCTTCACCGTCGCGGCGACCGATCATGCCGACATGCTGGGCCAGCAGAACGCGGCGGACGACTTCGTCGTACCCGGTTAGCAGATAGACGGCTTTGAACGCGAGTGGGTTGGACAGGTACAGCGGCAGTTTCATCGGCTGGATCGAGAGGTTCTCGCCGACCTCCAGGGTTTTGGGGAGTTGGGCCATCACGTCATCGAGACGGCTGTCGATGGCTTTGAGGGCATTGTCCGATTCCTGGATCTTTTCCTGGATCAGGATCATCCACCAGTCGGAGTAGGGGTCGTCCTGAGCGGAACCACGGTCGATCTGGTTGATCTTTTGGCAGAAGCCAGCGAGGCCAGGGATGCCATGCTTGCCATCGTTCTGTTGGCGGCCCAGCCAGATGCGGGCGGCGTGATGGGTGTGCAGGGTGAGGTTGACCTGGCTGCGAAGGGAGCCAATGTTGAGGGGGTACTGATCAGCCATGGACGTTCCTTATATAAAGAAGGGAAGACGTGTCCATGCTGCTTTTCAGGCTGCGGCGGCGCAGTAATAAATGAATAACGTGCTGCGTTGGATTTTTGGTAGGGCTGCAGAGTGATGTGGTCAAGTCCATCCGCGAGTGTTGCCACTGGCAACACTCTTCCTACCATCGGCGCCGAAGCCTGTCCTGGGTAGTGGTGCGGGCCGCACCACCTTTGCGTGGTACCAATGGCGCCATTCGACTGGCCACGGCGCCGACGCCGGGTTCCGAGAAGTGGTGCGGGCCGCACCACCTGCATGGTGC
>AZIG01007153.1_pt1 | contig 19696 bp, 15 predicted proteins | sample 359071 | NCBI WGS metagenome assembly AZIG01 (sample SAMN02429714, study PRJNA222667) | marine sediment metagenome | biome: Sediment sample; isolation source: enrichment culture of sample MGS-AQ(UA) from oil contaminated terminal site... | place: Jordan: Aqaba | collected 2011-05-15 | depth 18 m m | reverse complement strand
CGAGGGTGAAGTCGCTGTGAAATTGCAGGCGCAGGGTAGCGGTCAGTGGCTTCATCGGTCACGCTCCCACGCCTGTTCGCGGGCCTGGGCCAGCAGCTCCAGGCGCCGTGCGGCGTCCTCGTCGTCGAGCAGTTCGCGAACCGGACGGGCAAACCGCCGCCGCCAGTTGGGATGGCCGTTGGTGGTGCCCGGCAAATTGGGTTGCTCGTCGCAGCCCAGCAGGTCTTCCAACGGCACCAGCACCAGCGGCGCACGGGTATGGCCAACGAAGCGGATGGCCGCATCGATCAGCGCGTCATTGTCCTTCAGTTCGCCGTAGTTGGCTTCCAGGATGCGGCGCAGGCCGTCGCGTTCTTTCTGACGCTCGTGTCGCCAGTGCAACTCGGTAGCGGCGTCGATCAGTTGCAAACGGTGTCTCCAGTCGATGTCGCGGTTTGCCAGCCAGCCGGCCAGTGGCGCCAGGTCGTGGGTGCCGGTTGTGGCCAAGGCATTGTCGGGCCAGTCGAGAATCGGCTTGAACTGGCCCGGCTGGGTTTGCTCGAACGGCAGCACGCGCATGCCCAGCACGGCCTTTTCGGCCAGCTTTTCGCGCAGGCTGTCGGGCACGGTGCCCAGGTCTTCGCCAAGGATGATCGCCTGGTGACGCACCGACTCCAGCGCCAGCAGGCGCAGCAGGTCGTCTAGCGGGTAGTCGAGGTAGGCGCCTTCGCTGGGTTTGGCCCCTTGCGGGATCAGCCATAGCCGGCGCAGGCCCATCACATGGTCGATGCGCAGGCCGCCAGCGTGGGCGAGGTTGGCCCGCAGCATTTCGATGAAGGCGCGATAGCCATTGCGCTTGAGGCCCTCGGGCGAGAAGGCGCAAATACCCCAATCCTGGCCGATGTGGTTGAGGATGTCGGGCGGCGCACCCACGCTCAGGCCGGCCAGCAGTTCGTCCTGGCGGCTCCAGGCCTGGCTGCCGGCACCGTCGGCACCCACCGCCAGGTCGGCGATCAGGCCCACGACCATGCCATTGCTGCGGGCCGCTTCCTGGGCACGTTGCAGGCCACGTTCGGTCAGCCACTGGCAGAAGGCGTGGAACTCGACCTTGGCCGGGTAGGCGTTGGCTAAAGCCTCCACTTCCGGGTGGTAGGGGTCGTGCCAGGCTTTGGGCCAGTTGCGCCAGTCGGCACCGAGGCCGTGCTCCACCGCCTGGGCCTGCAGCACCTCGAAGCGGCAGTGGTGCTCCAGCGTCTGGCCGCCGGCTTCGCGGAAGCTGTCAAAATCTGTGCGTAGCGGGTGGTCGCCTTGGCTGAAACCCTGGTAAAGCGCTTCAATCAAACGCAGCCGGGCGCTGGCGGCGCGTGGCCAGTCGACCAGAGGGCGTTGCTCGAGCTCTTCGAGTTGTTGCTCCAGCCCGCACGCTTCGATCGCCATGCGCACCTCCCGTTCACCCAGCAGGGCCGCGGGGCTGGTGTACAGGATGTTGAGCAGCAGGCGACTGGAAGGTGAGTAGGGGCTGTAGTGTTCCTGGTCAATGGCCGACAGGGCGTGAATCGGGCTGATAGCCAAGGCATCGGCGCCGCGCTCGGCGGCCGAGCGGGCCAACTGCTCCAGCGCCAGGCAGTCGCCGAAGCCACCGTCGCCGGGGCGGCGCAGGCTGTACAGCTGCACTGCCAGGCCCCAGCAGCGTGGTGGCGGCTGTTGCACCTTGTCTTCCAGGCTGTGGCAGCGTGTTGGCGCCACCGCTACGGTGAAGCGGCGGCTGTCGATTTCCACCTGGTGATAGCCGATGGGCAGCTCGCCGGGCAGGCGTGCCTGGTCATCGAGACTGAGGGTGACCGATGTGTGATCTTCCAGGGTGCAGTGGGCCACGCTGGCGGCACTGAAGTAGCGCGACAGCGCTAGCGGCTGGCCTAGGTCGGCGGTCAGCAAGGGCGGCAGGTGTTCGCTGTCTTCGGCGGTTTCCACCGCACGCAGGCTGTCGGCAACGGCCGCGTCGTCGCCGGCCGGGTGGCCAAGGCCTTCAAGGATGTTGCGCAGCACGTCGTCGCTGACACGCTGGGGCCTGGCATTGGCGTCAATCCAGTCGCGGTTCAGCCCGACGCTGGTTGCCAGACGATGCAGGGCAGTTTCGCTCATGGGCGCTCCTGGGCAGGGGGAAGCAGGCTGACCACGCAGCTGTACGCAGCCAGGTGGGTATCCGGATGGCGGGTGTCGCTGCTGTCGAACAGCCGAGTGGATGGCGCGGGCAGTTCGACCGCCTGCGGGGTGCCGGCCAGGTTCAGGTCGATGCGCAGCGTGTTGCCATTGCCCAGCCGCCAGCGCGCGGTCAGCGCTTTGTCAGCGTGCACCTCGGCGCCGAGGGCACGGCTGCCGGGCAAGTGCGGGATGACATGGCGGCGGCGCAGGTCGAGCAGTTGCTGGTAAAGGCCATGCCAGCCGGCGATCACCGCCTTGTTCTGCGGGCGTGAAGAGGCGAACGTCTGTTCGGCGTTGGGGTCGGGAATGTGCTCACGCTGCTTGGGGTCGGCGAACGCGCTGAAGTGGGCGAATTCGCCACGACGGCCTTCGCGTACCGCGTCGGCCAGCGCGTCATGGAAGTCGGTAAAAAACAGGAACGGCTGGCAACTGCCGGCTTCGTCGCCCATGAACAACAGCGGGATCATCGGTGCCAGCAGCAACAGGCCGGTGGCTGCACGCAAGGCTGGCGCGGGGCACAGGCGGGTCAGGCGCTCACCCAGGGCGCGGTTGCCGATCTGGTCGTGGTTCTGCAGGAACAACACGAAGGCGCTGGGCGGTAAATGCCCGCTGGGTTCACCGCGTGGTTTGCCATGCCGGTTGGCCTGGCCCTGGAACACGAAACCTTCGCCAAGGCACCGTGCCAGTTGGTCGATGGGGCGATGCCGGTAGTCGGCATAGTAGCCTTCGGTTTCACCAGTCAGCAGCACGTGCAGGGCATTGTGGCCGTCGTCGTTCCACTGGGCGTCGTAACCCTGTTCCAGCAGCTCCGCCTGGTTGTGCTCGTTCTCCAGCACCAGCCACACGTGCCGGCCTGGTTCTATGGCGGCGCGCACCCGTTGGGCCAGCTCGATCAGAAAATCGGGCTGGTCGATGGCATGCACGGCATCCAGGCGCAGGCCGTCGCAGCGGTAGTCGCACAGCCACATCAGGGCGTTCTGGATAAAGTACTCGCGCACCTGCGGGCGGCGAAAGTCGATGGCCGCGCCCCAGGGTGTCTGCCGGTCTTCACGGAAGAACGGGCTAGCGTACTGGTGCAGGTAATTGCCGTCGGGGCCGAAGTGGTTGTACACCACATCGACCAGCACCATCAGCCTGTGGCCGTGGGCCTGGTCGACCAGTGCGCACAGCTGCTCGGGGCTGCCGTAGGTATTCTGTGGGGCGTATGGCAGCACGCCGTCGTAGCCCCAGTTGCGTTCGCCAGGGAACTGCCCCAGCGGCATCAATTCGATCGCGCTGATGCCCAGTTCGGCCAGGCGCGGCAATTGCCGGGCAACCCCGGCGTAACCCCCGAGCAGGCCAACATGCACCTCCTGGATCACGGCCTCATGCCAAGGTCGGCCTTGCCACGGGTGTTGCCAGGCGTAACCGGCCACATCCACGACCTGGCTCGGCCCGTGTACGCCGTCGGGTTGGTAGCGCGAGGCCGGGTCGGCCACCTGCAGCTCACCGTCGATACGGTAGTGGTAACGGTCACCGGCCTGGCATGGCACCACGCCGCTGTACCAACCCTCATCATCCGGCAGCAGTTCGATGGCCGGCTGCCGCTCCAGTTCCACGCTCACGCTGCGCGCATCCGGCGCCCAGAGGGCGAAGCGCGCCGACGTGGCGTCCAGCAAGTGTGCGCCATGTCTGTGCATCTTCTGACCCCGCTCAGTAGTGGCTCAGTTGTGTCTGCTTGACCAGGTCTTCGTACAGGCGGGCATAGGGTTCAACCGCCTGGCACCAGTTGAACGGCTGGGTCATCGACAGGCAGCGCATGGCGTTCAGCAGGTCCTTCTTGCCGTAAACATAGAAGGCGCGGCTGAGTGCCTGGCGGTAGCTCTCGACGGTAGACTCGTTGAACAGGAAGCCCGTCACGCCGCACTCGATGGTGTCGGCCAGGCCGCCGGTATTACGTGCTACCGGCAGAGAGCCGAAGCGTTGCGCGTACATCTGGCTGAGGCCGCACGGCTCGTAGCGCGATGGCATCAGCAGGAAATCGCTGCCGGCGAACATGCGCCGAGCATCGGTTTCATTGAAGCCGATACGCACACCGATGCGGCCCGGGTGGCGCAGCGCCAGCTCGCGCATGGCCTGTTCCTCTTCCGGCTCGCCGCGGCCGATGATCGCGATCTGCCCGCCTTGCTCGACGATGTAGTCGGCCACGCCCAGGGTCAGGTCCAGGCCCTTTTGATAGACCAGCCGCGACACCACGGCGAATAGTGGGCCATCGGAATCGTCCAGGCCGAACAGTTCGCGCACCTCCTGGGTGTTACGCGCTTTGCCCTCCCAGTCGTTGATGCTGAAGTTGTGCTGCAGGTGCTTGTCGGTGGCCGAGTCCCAGCTTTCGTCTATGCCGTTGGGGATGCCACCGAGCAGGCCTTGCTGGGCCTTGCTGGCGAGGAAACCGTCCAGGCCGCAGCCGAATTCCGGGGTGGTGATTTCCCGGGCATAGGTGGCGCTGACTGTGGTGATGTGGCTGGAGTAGGCCAGGCCGGCCTTGAGGAACGACAGCTTGCCGTAGAACTCCATGCCTTCTTGCTGCATGGCATGTTCGGGTATCGCCAGCTCCGGGCTGCAACCGCGGCTGTACACACCTTGGTACGCCAGGTTGTGGATGGTGAACAGCGTGGGCGTATTCAGGCCGCGCCAGTGCATGTAGGCCGGGGCCAGGCCGGCGGGCCAGTCATGCGCGTGCACCACTTCCGGCGTCCAGTGGATCTTGCCTTCGCCGGCAGCGATTTCGGCGGCAGCCAGGCCCAGGCGGGCAAAGCGGATGTGGTTGTCGGGCCAGTCGCGGCCATTGTTGGCACCATAGGGTGTGCCGTCGCGCTGGTACAGTTCGGGGCAGATCAACACATAGATGACCAGGCCGTCGGCCATGTCCATGCGGCCGATCTTGCATGGCGGCAGGGCCGCATGGCCGCCCAGCTCACCCACGATATGTATCGGGTTGTCGCTTTCCATTACCTGGCGGTAGCCGGGGATAAGTACCCGCACATCGTGCAGGTGCGCCAGGGCACGGGGCAGGGCAGCGGACACGTCACCCAGGCCGCCGGTTTTCACCAGGTCGGCGATTTCCGAAGTCACGAACAGAATCTTGCGCATGTTCGGGTTGTGCTGGCGCTGGGCGCCCGGTGCCTTGCCTGTCGTGGCGAAATCCGGGGTGAGCGGCTCGCGGTTATCCGGTTTGAAAGCGTCTACGTGAGGCTCGACAGCGGCACTGATCATACTTCTCTCCGTCCCTATGCTTGGTCGGGTGCTGGCACCCGTGGCGATGTTTCGTGCTGGTTCTCTCTGCTTGCTGAATGCTGCGTAGTGCGTTCCATGCCCCAGTGTCGTGCGCGCACGCACGGCGCGGTCGGCGTTCCGGCCGAAAGCGATTGGGCTGTTGGGTTGGTGGCCGTGGCTGGGAAGTCCCTTTGCGTTTGGCCCACTTAGTTCCTGACCTGCCCGCTTTCCGTAAAGTTCGACTTTTTTCGTCACTCTTCCATTGAGCAAATGGCGGGCCGAAACCTGAGTGTAGGAGAGAAATAGATAAAAAGGTGACCCACTGGTCACCATTGAGATGCTGCGGAATAGACGCAAACGTTGGCGTATGGAAGCGGATGTGAACGCATGGCTGGCGAAGAGAGTGAGGGGCGAACGGTATGCCCCATTCATGACGGTTGCGCACTATTTTGGTGCGTGCTTGTACCGCCAAATGGGGCTGCGGGTGCATGTTCGGATGTGCCCAGTCCTATATCGGTGCGACGCCCTGCACAGGGGCGAGTATCCAAGCGGTTAAAAAAGTTTGGCTCGAATAATTATCTGAGTTACAGGGTCGGCAGTCAGGCAAACGGACCGCATGATAAAAAGTTGTAAGTTTATGCTGTAGGAAATTGCCTGCGGAATCTCCATTTATATTAAACCCACCGTTCCTGTCTTATCGTGGTGATACGGTTTAGGTTGCTCCTCAATCCACTGCCTCATCCTGATCGCCATCATGGGCTGAAGCCCGCAATGCCAAGCATTTAGCGGGCTTGCACCTTGGTGGCAGGCCAATTTCGTTCGACATTCTCATCTTGAAGAAAACCAGGGTGTGGTTGTTTTTTCGCCGATAAACATGATGGCGGGTAGAGCAACTCATGAAACAGTCTGACTTTCGCTTCAGTTTTCAGGCACTCGCCGGGCGCACGGAATTCGAAGTGGTTTCATTCAAGCTAAATGAAGCCCTCAACCAGCCATTTGTGCTGAACCTGGAACTTGTCAGCTACGAAAGTGATATCGACTTCGGTCACGTCCTCGACAAGCCTGCGCTATTCACCCTTTATAGCGCAGACCGGCCACTGCGTCATGTGCATGGCTTGGTCAGTGCCTTCAGCCAGGGCGAAACCGGCTTTTGTCGCACGCGCTACCACGCCGTGGTCGAGCCGCAGCTGGCCCGCGCGCGGTTGCGTTCGAACTGGCGGATCTTTCAGCACAAAACCGTGCCGCAGATTCTTGAACTCATGTTCATAGGTGGCAACCGCAGCGTCACGGTTGGCGCCAGCAAGCGCGAAACGGTCGCCCTTGGCAAAGTCGAAAGCATTGGCCTGGGCAAGTCGCTGGCCGTTGGCGGGGGGCTAAGTGTAATGGTCGGCCTTGAGGCCACCGAGCAGGTCGCGCTGGACAAGCGCGTGCAGGTCGGCGGGCAACTGCGGGTCGACGCCGATGAGGATGTGTCGATCACCAGTCATCACGGCCACGTGCATATCGACAGCCGAACGTCGCTGACCCTGAGCTGCGGCGGGGCCTTTATCAAGCTGAGCGATGGCCGCATCGAAATCGGTTGCCCCGAACCACTGCTGTTACACGCCATCGCCCAGGTCAAGGCGCCTGCACGTTACGGAGTACCGCCTGCACCTGAGCAGGACGAAATCGAGTTTCGCCTGGTGCATGCCGACGGTACGCCGATTGCGGGCACGGCCTACGTGGCAACGTTGTCCGATGGCACCCAGCGCCAGGGTGTGGTCGACCAGAACGGCTATGCCCGCCTGGCTGGCGTTACCCCCGGTTGCAGCGCCCAGGTGCGCTACGAAGTTGGCCCAGGCCCGCTGCAGCTGACGACCGCAACCGAGCTGGATACTGCCTTGCAGGCATTGCTTGCCGGCTGCACCTCGGCAGGTGGCCAGCCATGAGTTCGACAGCTGACTGGCTGGATGAAGCAGTGGAAAAAGTGGCCGACGGCTTTGGCTGGCTGCGTGACCTGGTGCTTGGCGAGTTTGCCGAGGAGCGGCCACTGAGCGTGGTCATCGCCGACATGCTGCTGTCGTTGGTGCCTGGGGTCGTGATCGTGCTCAGTGCCCGCGACCTGGCTGCGGTGTGCCTGCGCCTGGGCAAGCGCTACGCGGCGGACGGCAGCCAGGCAACGCCGCAGCCGCCAGAATGGCAAGAGTGGGTGTTGCTGGTGGCCTGCCTGATGACCTTGATCGCGCCGATCATCGGTGCTGTGGCGGGGGCTGTGGGCACGCCCGTGGGCTCGGTGGCAGGAGCACTGGTTGGGCAGGAAGCAGCAGCGTTCTTGCGTGGTTTGTGCTTGCTGTTGATACGTGAAAGTCAGGTCATCCTGCAGACAGTGGTTGCGTTTCTCGGCAAGTTCACCCGCGGCAGCGTGGAGTTCTGGCTGCACCAGGTCAGGTTCGCGAGCTATGAAAAGGACTTGCTGGCCTAACTGAACCTGTTTTTGACCAAGGTTCTCGCGGCAACGGCAAAGCTTCGCAGCTACCTGGGCAACTGGCCGTTCAACCAGGCGGCCTCGCACCTGTTGGTGCGGTTGCAGGCCATGGAAGCGCAGTTCTACGCCGTGCAGGTGCATGCCTTGCGGGAAATCCCGCATGCGCTGATGCAGCTCGATGCCAGGCTGGCCAAGGTGCTGGAGCAGGCCAGCGACCTGCCCGCGCAGGTTGCGCAAGCCGGGGTGCATGCGCAAAAGCCGGTGCCCATGGCCATGAGTGGTGGGCGGGTGACCTCTGGCATCGGCATGCGCCCGCGTTACCTTGAGCGCCCCGAAGATGTGCTCGGCCCGCCCGTGCCCACGTCGCCGACAGTCGCTGCGCAGGGTGCCAATGTGCACGTGTTCGATCACGCGACGGCGACCCGGGCGCAGAAGGGTATTTATGGGGAGGTGGTTAGTGATCAGTACATGCTCGGCAAGGGTCATGAAAACCTGTTGTCCGCCGCGCGTGGGCCTCGCAGCCTGGAAATGAAACCCACCGGGCGTGGGCTGGATGGCGTCTATCGTAATGCCCATCCGCCACCGCCGTTCATTATTACCGAGACCAAGTATCGAACGGGGGGCGTGTTTTCGCCGGGTAGTTTGCCGGTTACGAAGGGGAGTGAGGGGTATCCGAGTGCCAGGCAGATGAGTGATGCGTGGATTGGCCCCAGATTACAAAGCGCGTTGGGGCGTAAGGAGGGAGATGCGATTCGAGAGGCGGGGTACGAGCGGTGGCTAATAGTTGTAAACGAAAACGGGGTCGTATCGAGTGTGACTAAGCTCGACGGTAATGCTAGAGCCATTGTTGATACTGTTCGATAGGAGGTGTCAGGTGCATTTTGATCGGGTTAAAAGAGAGCCGCTCCTGCAAGAGAAGTTTTATGTGGATGATGTGTCTTATCTGAAGGAGAAATATTTTGAGCGGAGCGCTGAAGAGTTTTTGGCTAAGTCTTGGCCAGATTATGTTAATGTGGAGGGATTAAGTTGGGGGTGGTGCTATCAATCACTTGAGCTATTGATTGAGTTGTATTCAGGAGGCGAGCCATTAGAGACCCTCCGGCCCTATGCTGAGCACGTGTTTTCTCAGTTTCAGCGTCATAAACAGGCCTATCCGAGCTTCTCGCTGAAACTATGGGAGCCCGACGCATACCAGTTTGCTCTTTGGCTTTTGTCTTTGGCAGTGCTGTTGAATATGCCCGGGCGCATCACGCAAATTTTAGGCTATTTAAGTAAAGATCCTGATGACGGTGAAGACATCTTGTTGCGACAACTGTTTTCTCGTGTTGGGGTGACTATCCCTGGGAGCACATTGATTCATGAGCGCCCTTATCATGAATTGCTCAATGCTTTAAATACTGAGAAGGATGAGCAGCAACAGTCAATGCGTAGTTACCTGAAGCAGTGGTATCGAGGCATGCGCAACTGTTATTGGCATGATCGGCACAAAGCACGAAGCGATGCGGGTTTCTTTGGCTACTGGGCATTTGAGGCAGGATTGGTCACTGTGCTGTGGGGCGTCGACGATGCACCCTACAGAGACCTTCCTTTTTACCCGAAGGATTTGGTAGACGATGCTCGCAAGCGTCAAGTGATCAAAAGCTTCCCAGAACACCTGCAAAGTGCGCCGTATTCGGATGCACTTGCCAAGTCGGGTGAAATTTGCCCGCGCACGGGAGTGTGGGTGTGTGATGAATGGGCTGTAGGGCCTCAGACATTCATGCAAGGCGTAGAAATGCCGAGCGAAAATGGGCGCTCCGTGGTTTGGCGCTTGGTGAAAGGCTTATAGCGTGCGGGAGGGCCTATGGACCCGTTCGACAGCATCAAGCGCGACCCGTGGATGGTCGAGCAGCATTACCACGCCTCGACCCGTGAAAAAGAGCAGGAGTTTGCCGACCCTGATACCCAGGCATTGCTGGCCGAGTCCGCCGAGCGCAAGCATCATTACCGTGGCCTCAGTCGCGACTGGGCGCACATGGCACTGGAGCTGGCCATCCAGCGCTACTCGGGTGGCGAGCCGATGGAACTGGTGGAGGCCTATGTTGATTACGCGTTCGCCCAGTTCACCCGGCATTTTACGGCGTACCCGACAACCTGCGAGCAACTGCGCCCCTGGGTGGCGGACGAATACCGGGTTGCTTTGTGGCTGCTGTCGTTGGCCGTGCTGTGCGGTTACCCCGATCGTGTCGGCCAGGTGCTGGGCTGGCTGAACCAGGACGACGAGCGCAGCCCCGACCTGCTGCTGCATCGCCTGTTCCTGCGGCTGGGCAAGGCATACCCGGGGACCTCGCTGCTTCACCCCTAGACCTACGCCGCCTTGCTGGAGAGCCTCGACCTGCGTGGCCAAGCGCAGCATGAAGCGCTCTTGCGCTATCTCGAACAGTGGTATGCCAAGGCGCATGGCTGCTATTGGCACGATCGCCATGCCCGGGCACGGGGTGACCACCTGGGCTACTGGGCATTCGAAGCGGCGCTGGTAGCGTTTTTATGGTCTGTGCCAGGGGATGCTCTGGAGAGCGCCCCACATTTTTTTCCAAAGGCACTCATCGCAAGGGCGCATTACCGACGACTGGGCAAACAGTTCCGCGACCCGGAAACCGCCAGGCGCGAGGACGCTCCTGGCTGGCCTTCTGGCACCCCTTGCCCATGGCCCGGTCATTACACCTGCGTCGAGCGCAGTGTGGGTGAACAGGTGTTCATGCACCAGACACCCTTCCCCAAGATCGATGGCCAGGTGGTTCACTGGCGGCTGTCGAGGACATTCTGATTGGCGCTGCCGGCATGAGTGCGTGGCGCTTTACATGATTCAGGAGTGGCGACAATGCCTGCCATCGTTCTGCTTGGTCACCCTCACCATTGCCCATTGTGCGGCCCCACCAGCGTCAGCAGCGGCTCCAGCCTGTTCTTCGTCAACGGCAGAGCGGCCGCCAGGGTTGGCGACAGGCTCGGCTGTGGGGCGGCGATCACCAGCGGCTCGGCGCTGATGATGGATGAAGGACAGCCGCTTGCTAGGGTAGGCGATGCTACCAGTCATGGCGGCGTCCTGGAAAATGGCGATAAAAGTTGGTTGCTCGATTAAGCGAAGTGGGAGCGGTTCAGCCCCCACAGGGAATGGGCAAGATCAGAGGCTGACGGCCTTGCCATCGGTGCGCGCTTGCGCCAACAGCAGGTTCAACTGGGCGACCTGCTGACGCAGCTGGTCACGTTCGTCTTTAAGTTTACGCAGCTCATCACGGCGCACGGAGACATAGAGGGTCTGGGGTGGGGTTGCTGGCATCAAAGTACCCATGAGCACACCTCGCGGTTTTGGCTGGTGACAAGTCAAAGCGTAGACGCTTCACGCGGGGCGCATTTTGAATTCTTTCGCAGGCCTTGGGAACTTTTTTGTTTATCGTGGTCTTGCCGTTCGTCGCTGAACCCTCGGGCGGCATGCTGGACTAATCTGAAAAGCTGGACTGTCGTCATCCATTTCGAAAAGGGAGCATTGGCTCATGCAACTGGGAATCATCGGGCTGGGCCGTATGGGCGGCAATATCGCAAGGCGCCTGATGCGCGCCGGTCACCGCACCGTGGTGCACGACCGCAACCGTGAAGCCATCACTGTCCTTGAGGGCGAAGGCGCCCAGGGCGCGCACGACCTCGGAGCACTGGTGCAAAAGCTGAAAGCGCCGCGCGCGGTATGGGTGATGCTGCCGGCTGGCGACCCCACCGAGCAGACCATCGCCCAGCTGGCCGAATTGCTGGAGCCGGGCGATGCGATCATCGACGGCGGCAACACCTTCTACAAGGACGACATGCGCCGCGCTGCAGAGCTGGCCAAGCGCGGCCTGCATTATCTGGACGTCGGGACTTCCGGCGGCGTGTGGGGCCTTGACCGCGGCTACTGCATGATGATCGGCGGCGAAAAGGACGTGTTCGAGCGCCTGGAACCGCTGTTCAAGGCGCTGGCGCCGGGCGTGGGCGACATCCCGCGTACCCATGGCCGCAACGGCGAGCACCAGCGCTCTGAGCACGGCTACATCCACGCCGGCCCACCCGGCGCCGGGCACTACGTGAAAATGGTGCATAACGGCATCGAGTACGGCCTGATGCAGGCCTATGCCGAAGGCTTCGACCTGCTGCGCAGCAAAGGCGGCAACGAGCTGCCGGAAGACCAGCGCTTCGACCTGAACGTGGCCGAAATTGCCGAAGTGTGGCGACGCGGCAGCGTGGTGACCTCGTGGTTGCTCGACCTCACCGCCGATGCGCTGGTGGCTGACCCGCAGCTGTCGCAATTCAGTGGCTCGGTGTCCGACAGTGGCGAAGGCCGTTGGACCATCGACGCCGCCGTCGAGCAGGCGGTGCCGGTGCCAGTGTTGTCCAGCGCCCTGTTCGCGCGCTTCCGTTCGCGCCAGCAACAGGGCACCTATGGTGACAAGATCCTCTCGGCCATGCGCCTGGGCTTCGGTGGCCACATCGAGAAGAAAGGCGAATGACTAAACAGACCATTGCGGCCGCCCCCCCTTGTACCCTGTTCCTGTTCGGCGCCAATGGCGACCTGGTCAAGCGCCTGCTGATGCCAGCGCTGTACAACCTTAGCCGCGACGGTTTATTGGACCGTAACCTGCGCATCGTCGGCGTCGACCATAACCCGGCCAGCGCCGAAGCGTTCGCCGCGCGGCTGCACGCTTTCATGGTCGAGCGTGACAAAGGCGGCGAGGGCAGCTCCAAGTGCCTGGACGAGAAGCTATGGGCCCGCTTGGCCAAGCGTCTGGATTACCAGACGGGCGACTTTCTCGATCCGGCCACCTACCAGGCCCTGGCCAGGCGCATCGACAAGACCAGCCACGGAAATGCCATTTTCTATCTGGCCACGTCGCCGCGCTTCTTCCCCGAGGTGGCGCAGCGCCTGGGGCAGGCAGGCCTGTTGGACGAGTCGGCCGGCGGCTTTCGTCGGGTGGTGGTTGAAAAACCGTTCGGCACCGACCTGGCTAGCGCCGAGGCACTCAACGCCTGCCTGCTGAAGGTGATGGGCGAGCGGCAGATCTATCGCATCGACCATTACCTGGGCAAGGAAACGGTGCAGAACATTCTGGTCAGCCGCTTTTCCAACGGCCTGTTCGAATCGTTCTGGAACAATCACTACATCGATCACGTGCAGATCACCGCAGCGGAAACTGTCGGTGTCGAGACTCGGGGTGCGTTCTATGACAGCACCGGCGCTCTGCGCGACATGGTGCCCAACCACCTGTTCCAGTTGCTGGCGATGGTGGCGATGGAGCCGCCGGCCGCGTTCGGCGCCGATGCGGTGCGCGGTGAAAAGGCCAAGGTGGTCGGCGCTATCCGCCCATGGTCGACAAAAATGGCCCTGAAAAACTCCGTGCGAGGCCAGTACAGCGCCGGCAAGCAGGGGCGCAAGTCGTTGCCAGGCTACCGCCAGGAGCCCAACGTCGCGCCGGACAGCCAGACCGAGACTTACGTGGCGCTGAAGGTGATGATTGACAACTGGCGCTGGGCCGGCGTGCCGTTCTACCTGCGCACCGGCAAGCGCATGAGTGTGCGTGACACCGAGATTGCCATCTGCTTCAAGCCCGCACCGTATGCGCAGTTCCGCGAGTCGGAGCTGGAGCGGCCCAAGCCCAATTACCTGAAAATCCAGATCCAGCCCAATGAAGGCATGTGGTTCGACCTGCAAGCCAAACGGCCCGGGCCGGAACTGGTGATGGAGAATGTCGAGTTGGGCTTTGCCTACAAGGACTTCTTCAAGATGACCCCGGCCACTGGCTACGAGACGCTGATCTATGACTGCCTGACCGGTGACCAGACCCTGTTCCAGCGGGCAGACAACATCGAGAACGGCTGGCGGGCGGTGCAGCCGTTTCTCGATGCCTGGGCCCAGGGCGGCGAAGTGCATGAGTATTCGGCTGGCGAAGACGGGCCGGAGGCTGGCAATGAATTGCTGTCCCGCGACAAGCGGGAGTGGCACCGGTTGGGGTGAGAGGTTTGCAAGCCTGTGCCGGCCCTGTCGCGGGCCAGCACAGGCAACCACACAAAGGAGACCCAATGCCTGCCCACATCGAAGACTACGCCCTGCTGGGCAACTGCCGCAGTGCGGCGCTGGTCAGCCGCGATGGCTCGCTGGACTGGCTGTGCCTGCCACGCTTCGACGCCCCCGCCGTGTTCGCGGCCCTGCTGGGCAACGAAGAAAACGGCCGCTGGCGCCTTGCCCCTTGCGACCCGGTAGCGCACAGCAGCCGCCAATACCTGGGCGACACCCTGGTGCTGGAAACCACCTGGGTGACCGCAAGCGGTCGTGCCCGGGTGCTCGATTTCATGCCCTTGGGCGAGGTCAACTCGGTGGTGCGCATCGTCGAAGGCTTGTCTGGCGAAACCCATTTCGAAATGGACCTGGTCATGCGCTTCGATTACGGCCGCAGCGTGCCCTGGGTGGAACGACTCGACCCACTGACCCTCAGCGCCGTCGCCGGCCCTGACCGGCTGATCCTGTGCAGCACCGTGCCTCCGCAAGCCCGCGACCACCATACCGGCTGCCGCTTTCGCGTCAGCACGGGCCAGCGCCAGGTCTTCAGCCTGCGTCACCAGCCCTCGCACTTGCCGGTGCAGCCAGACTGTGACATCGACCAAGCCCTGGCAAACACCTGCGAGCAATGGCAGGCCTTCGCCGACCGCTGTCCGCAGGTCGGGCCATATTCCGCCCTGGTGCGCCGCTCGCTGCTCACCCTCAAGGCCATGACTTACGTCCCCACCGGCGGTATGGTCGCTGCCGTCACCACTTCGCTGCCCGAGCGTGTGGGTGGCGAGCGCAACTGGGACTACCGCTTCTGTTGGCTGCGCGACGCGACCATGACCCTGCTGGCCTTCATGAACCTTGGCTACTTCGACGAGGCTCAGGCCTGGCGCGAGTGGCTGCTGCGCTCGGTGGCCGGCAACCCCGAGCAGATGCAGATCATGTATGGCCTGGCCGGCGAGCGTGACCTGCAGGAGTACACCTTGCCGTGGCTGGCCGGTTATGAGCATTCACAGCCGGTGCGGGTGGGCAACGCGGCCTCGGCGCAGACGCAGCTGGACATCTATGGCGAACTGGCCGATGCGATGACCCAGGCGATCAAGGGCGGGTTGCCCCGCCACCCGCGCAGCGCCGCCATTTCGCGCTTGATCTTGCCTTATGTCGAGGGTATCTGGCGCGAGCCGGACGAAGGCATCTGGGAAGTGCGTGGCGGCCGGCAGCAGTTCGTGCACTCCAAGGTGATGGCCTGGGTCGCCTTCGACCGCGCCGCAGGGCTGGCCGACACCACGGAAGAAGGCCGCGAGCGCGGGCAGCATTATCGCCAGGTGGCTGACGAGATTCACCGCGACGTGTGCGAGCACGGCCTGGACGCCAGCGGCCGGTTCTTTGTCCAGGCCTATGGTTCGACCGAAATGGACGCCAGCCTGTTGCAGATCGCCCTGACCGGCTTCCTGCCGGCGGATGACCCACGCTTCATGCGCACGCTCGAGCAGATCGAACAGCGCCTGCTGAAGAACGGCCTGCTGCTGCGCTATGACAGTGACAGCTGCAGCGACGGCCTGACGCCGGGCGAGGGTACGTTCCTGGTGTGTTCGTTCTGGCTGGCTGACGTCTATGTATTGCTGGGGCGCCAGGCCAAAGCCGAAGCGCTGTACCAACACCTGACCGGGCTGTGCAACGACCTCGGCCTGCTGGCCGAACAGTACGACCCGGCCGGCCGCCGCATGCTCGGCAACTTCCCCCAGGCCTTCAGCCAGATAGGCATCATCAACACCGCGCTGAATCTGCACCGCGCACAGTGCCCGGCACGCGACCGGGCGCGTTGTGGGTAGCGAATGAGTGCAACCAGTGCCTTGCTCACATTCTTGAAACGTGTGGACTCCCCGCGAACGCCGGCAAAGCCGGTTGATTCAGGCCGCCTGATATGAAGCTGTGAAACTGTGAAACGACCGGAGTAGACTAGGCCAAACACCCTTTCGGCACGGAGCACATATGGGCATTCGCGGTACTGACCGGCAAATCGACAACATCGAGTTCAATGTCAGCGACATTTCACGGAGCAAGACCTTCTATGGCAGCGTGTTTGGTTGGGCCTTCACCGACTACGGGCCTACCTACACCGAGTTCAGTGATGGCCGGTTGACGGGTGGCTTCACCACGGGTGAGCCGGTGCGTCCGGGTGGGCCGCTGGTCATCTTGTACGCTGACGACCTGGAGGCCACGCAGCAGCGGATCGAAGCCGCCGGGGCGAAAATCAGCCGGGCGATCTTTGCCTTTCCCGGCGGGCGGCGCTTTCATTTCATCGACCCGGACGGTTATGAGCTGGCGGTGTGGACGGCCCAGGCCTGATGGCCAATCACAAGATCGAAATCCGCCGACGCAATATCGAAAAAATCCTGCAAGCGGCGGAAAAGGTGTTTGCCGAGAAGGGCTATGGCGCCACCTCCATGGGGGATATCGCCGAGCAGGCTGAGTTGCCACGCTCCAACCTGCATTATTACTTCAGCACCAAGGACGAGCTGTTCCGCGCGGTACTGCAGGACCTGCTGGATGTGTGGAAGCAGGACGCCCTGTGCTTCGAGAACTTCGACGACCCGCGTGTGGTGCTGACCAGCTACATCCGGGCGAAGATGGGCCATTCGCGCTCGCGGCCGCTGGGCTCGAAAATCTGGGCCGAAGAGATGCTGCATGGGGCGCCGGTGCTGGGGGTTAACCTCGACGAAAGCCTGGTGCCCTGGGCGAAGATGAAAGAAGCCAAGATCCGCTGCTGGGTGGAAGAGGGGCGCATCCTGCCGGTGGAGCCGTCGGCGCTGCTGTACATGATCTGGGCCTCGACCCAGCATTACGCTGACTTCGGCTACCAGGTGCAGTTGCTGAACGGCGGCGAGATGCTGTCGGACATGGCGTTCGAGAGTGCGGTGCAGACGGTGACCAGCGTGATCTTGCGGGGGATCGGGCTGGAGCCGTGAACCGGCGATGGAGGCCGCTGCACGGCCTTCGCGGGCTTGCCCGCTCCCACAGGTTCTGCGCTGTCCTCAGAAACGGCGCAGTCCTGTGGGAGCGGGCAAGCCCGCGAAGGGCTGCATGGCAGCCCCTATTGCTTCAACTGGCCTCACGGTAGGGGTTACGCGGATCCTGCGTCCAGTTCAGGTACGGCTTGCCGGTATCCTGTGCCTCCATTTCGATGCAGTTTTCCACCGGGCAGGTGATCTGGCACAGGTTGCAGCCCACGCATTCCTCCTCGATCACACTGTAGGCATGCGTGCCGTCAGCCTTCAGCGTGCTGGCAATCGCCTGGTGCGAGGTGTCCTCACACGCAATGTGGCAGCGCCCGCAGCCGATGCACGCCTCCTGGTCAATGTGCGCCACCGACTTGTAGTTGATGTCCAGGTATTTCCAGTCGGTGGTATGCCCCACCGCCTGCCCGCGGAACGCCTCGATGTTGGGGTGCCCATGCTGGTCCATCCAGCGCGCCAGGCCGTCCTGCATGTCCTCGACAATACGGAAGCCATGCAGCATCGCCGCCGTGCACACCTGCACGGCGCCACTGCCCAAGGCCATGAACTCGGCTGCGTCACGCCAGTTGCCGATGCCGCCAATGCCACAAATCGGCAAGCCACGCGTTTCCGGGTCGCGGGCGATTTCCGCTACCATGTTCAAGGCAATCGGCTTCACTGCCGAACCGCAGTAACCGCCATGGGTGCTCTGGTCTCCGACAATCGGGTGGGCCACCATGCGGTCCAGGTCGACGCTGGTGATGGAGTTGATGGTATTGATCAACGACACGGCATCGGCCCCGCCCCGGTGCGCGGCGCGGGCCGACTGGCGGATATCGGTGATGTTTGGCGTAAGCTTCACGATCACCGGCAGCGCGCAGTACGTCTTGCACCAGCGGGTGACCATTTCCACATATTCCGGCACCTGGCCGACGGCCGCCCCCATGCCGCGTTCCGGCATACCGTGCGGGCAACCGAAGTTCAGCTCGATGCCATCGGCCCCGGTGGCTTCCACCAGCGGCAGGATGAACTTCCACGATTCCTCTATGCACGGCACCATCAGCGAAACGATCAATGCGCGGTCGGGCCAGTCCTTCTTCACCTGGGTGATTTCGCGCAGGTTGATGTCCAGGGAGCGGTCGGTGATCAACTCGATATTGTTGATCCCCTGTACCTGACGGTTGGCACCATAGTGCGCCGAGTAGCGCGACGATACGTTGACTGCCGCAGGGTCTTCGCCCAGTGTCTTCCAGACCACGCCGCCCCAGCCGGCCTCGAAGGCGCGGACAACGTTGTAGGCCTTGTCGGTTGGCGGTGCGGAGGCCAGCCAGAAGGGGTTGGGTGCCTTGATGCCGGCAAATACGATAGACAAGTCGGCCATTTACGCTGCCTCCACGTTGAGCATGAGTTGGGCATGGATGGCTTCGGCGGCCAGCTTGCCGTGTTGCACGGCCTGCACGGTAAGGTCCTGGCCCAGCGCGGTGCAGTCGCCGCCTGCGTATACGCCCGGCAGGCTGGTCTGCAGGTTTTCGTCAACGCGGATGCGCTCACCCTCGCGGGCCAGTTGCGCAGCCACAGGGTCGTGGAGGCTGGCGTCGTCGAAGCGCTGGCCAATGGCCTTGAAGATGGCATCCGCAGCCAGCTCAAAGGTTTCGCCGGTATCGCACAGGCGGCCTTCCGCCAGTTCGGTGCGGGCAAAACGCATGCCGCGGACCTTACCGGCGTCATCCAGCAGCACGGCATCTGGGCGGGCCCAGGTGTACAGGCGTACCTGGTTGGCCTTGGCGATGTCCTGCTCGTGGCCGGTAGCGCCCATGTCTGCCTGACCACGGCGGTAAACCAGGTTGACGTCACGGGCACCCAGACGGCTCATCTGCACGGCCATGTCGATGGCCGTGTTGCCAGCACCGATCACCAGGCAGCGGTCGGCCAGCGGTAGCTGGCTCAGGTCATCGGCCTGGCGTAGCTCACGGATGTATTCGGTGGCGGCGAGCACGCCGGGGGCTTCCTCGTCGGGCAGGCCTAGCTGGCGCACGGCATTCAGGCCGAGGCCCAGGAACACCGCGTCGTACTGATCGCGCAGTTCGCCCAGGCTGAGGTTGCTACCCAGGCGCTGGCCATGGCGGACTTCGATACCGCCAATGCCCAACAAGAAATCCACTTCACGCTGGGCATAGTCGTCTACCAGCTTGTAGCGGGCGATGCCGTACTCGTTGAGGCCGCCGGCTTTGTCGCAGGCCTCGAACACCACCACGTCATGCCCGTGCATGGCCAGGCGGTGGGCGCAGGACAGCCCTGCCGGGCCGGCGCCGACCACGGCGATACGCTTGCCGGTGGCTGCCGAGCGCTTGAACGGGTGTGCGCTGAACTGGGCGTTGTCCAGGGCGTAACGCTGCAGTTGGCCGATCAGCACCGGTGCGCATTCCTGGGCGTTGTTGCGCACGCAGGCTTGCTGGCAGAGGATTTCGGTGGGGCACACGCGGGCGCAACTACCGCCAAGGATGTTGGCCGAAAGAATGCGCTCGGCGGCGCCTTGCAGGTTTTCGTCACTGATGCGGTGTATGAACGAGGGGATGTCAATCTCGCTAGGGCAAGCGTTGACGCAAGGGGCGTCGTAGCAGTACAGGCAGCGTGCACTTTCCAGGGCGGCCTGGCGCGCGGTGAGGGGTGGGGCCAGATCGCTGAAGCGCTCGGCCAACTGGTCGGCGCCGGCCCGGGGGCGCGGCAAATGGTTCAGGGCGTCGATCACGGTTGTAG
>AZIG01007163.1_pt1 | contig 20302 bp, 19 predicted proteins | sample 359071 | NCBI WGS metagenome assembly AZIG01 (sample SAMN02429714, study PRJNA222667) | marine sediment metagenome | biome: Sediment sample; isolation source: enrichment culture of sample MGS-AQ(UA) from oil contaminated terminal site... | place: Jordan: Aqaba | collected 2011-05-15 | depth 18 m m | reverse complement strand
TCCAGCGCGTCGGCGGCAGCCTGCAGGGCGCGGTTCTTCTGCGCGGTGCTGGCACGGCCAATGACCCGGGAAGCCTCACGGGCAGCGCGACCCAAGCGGGTCATATAGTCAAGAACGGACTCAGTCATGGGTTCGGTGTCTTGGCGAAGGGGAAATCGGCTGATTATAACTGCCGCGCAGGTGTACGCCCAGCGGCGGGTGGCGGATGGTAGAAAATGGATGGGGCAATGTGTAGGAAAGATGTAACCGGGGTTATCGAGATTTCCATCTCCTGTTGCGGCCCTTTCGCGGGCGCGCCCGCTCCCACAGGGATTTCACAAGGCTTGGAACTATGCACCACCAGTGGGAGCGGGCATGCCCGCGAAAGGGCCGACACTGCCAACATCACCATCCGATTCAGCCTCGATTAAGCCATTCATTGCTATCATCCCTGCCCCTCCAGCCACGAACAGCCCGCATGCCAGCCCTGCCCGACAGCTTTTTCGACCGCGACGCCCAGACCCTGGCCAAGGCCCTGCTGGGCAAGGTCATCCGCCACCGCCACGGCGACCTGTGGCTGGCCGCGCGGATCATCGAGACCGAGGCCTACTACCTTTCCGACAAAGGTAGCCACGCTTCGCTCGGCTACACCGAAAAACGCAAGGCGCTGTTCCTGGATGGTGGACACATCTACATGTACTACGCCCGCGGCGGCGACTCGCTGAACTTCAGCGCCCACGGGCCGGGCAACGCGGTGCTGATCAAGTCTGCCTATCCTTGGCAGGATACCCTCTCGGGGCCCGACAGCCTGGCGCAGATGCAACTGAACAACCCCGATGCAAGCGGCAAGCTACGCCCGCAAGAGCGCCTGTGCGCCGGCCAGACCCTGCTATGCCGGGCCCTTGGCCTGAAAGTGCCGCACTGGGACGCCCAGCGTTTTGACGCCGAACGCCTGTACGTCGAGGACTGCGGCAACGCCGTGCCCCGAGTGGTCCAGGCCGCTCGCCTGGGCATCCCGCACGGGCGCGACGAGCACCTGCCGTACCGCTTCGTCGACGCCGAGTACGCCCGTTTCTGCACACGGAACCCGTTACGTCGCGGCCAAGTCGAAGGCCGTGACTTCTTCATTCTCGAACAAGGAAGCTGAACATGGGCCAATGGCTCGACAGCCTGACCGGCTGGCTCAGCGCCAACCCGCAGTGGCTTGGCCTGGCGATTTTCCTGGTGGCCTGCATCGAATGCCTGGCCATCGCCGGCATTATCGTGCCGGGTACCGTACTGCTGTTCGCTGTTGCAGTACTGGCCGGCAACGGCGCCCTGAGCTTGGGAGAAACACTGTTGCTAGGCTTTCTCGGCGGCCTGCTGGGTGACGCGTTGTCGTACACGGTGGGCAAGTACTTCCACCAGAACATCCGCCGCCTGCCACTGCTACGCCACCATCCGGAATGGATCGGCAGCGCCGAAAGCTACTTCCAGCGTTATGGCATCGCCAGCCTGCTGGTAGGCCGCTTCATCGGCCCGTTGCGGCCGATGCTGCCAATGGTCGCCGGCATGTTCGACATGCCCCTGCCGCGCTTCATCGCCGTCAGCCTTTTGGCGGGTGCCGGTTGGTCGGTAGCCTACCTGCTACCCGGCTGGGCCACCGGCGCCGCCATGCGCCTGCCCCTGCCGGAAGGCTTCTGGCTGGACGCCGGGATCATCGTTGGCGCCCTCGCGGTGCTGATCGGCCTGAGCCTGAACAGCAGCCTGCGTGACCAGCGCCACGGCACTCGGCTGGTTGCCGCTCTCAGCTTCATCGCCCTGGCCGGTGTATTCCTCGGCTGGCCCTACCTCCATGAGTTCGACCAAGGCGTGATGACACTGGTCCAGGAGCATCGCAGCCAGGCCATCGACAGCACCGTGGTACTGGTGACACGGCTAGGCGATTTCCGCACCCAGTTCTTCCTCGGCGGCCTGCTGACCGGCCTGCTGCTGCTTGCCCGCCAGTGGCGACACGCATTTTTCGCCGCTGGCGCCTTGATGGGCACTGCGATCGCCAACGGCACACTGAAATGGCTATTTGCCCGGGCCAGGCCGGAAGTATTGACCGACCCACTGACCAGCTACAGCATGCCCAGCGGGCACAGCTCGGCATCGTTCGCGTTCTTCCTGGTAATGGCCGTGCTGGCAGGACGCGGGCAGCCACCACGGATGCGCCTGACCTGGGTGATGCTGGGGTGCATTCCAGCGCTGTCGATTGCCCTGTCGCGGGTGTACCTGGGGGCGCACTGGCCAACCGACATCTTGGCTGGGGCCCTTCTGGCCTGCTGCGTGTGCGCACTCAGCCTGACATTGGCGCAACGCCAGCAGGCCCTGCCGGCTCTGCCGCTGCGGGTATGGTGGCTGGTGTTGCCGGCATGCATGGCGCTGCTGGCGTTCTTTGCCATGCATGCGCTGCCTCAGGCGTTGCTCAGGTATCAATATTGATGTCGCCTGTGCCGGCCTATTCGCGGGTGAACCCGCTCCTACGCGGGGGATCGCACTTCTTGTAGGCGCGGATTTACCCGCGAAGGGGCCGGCACAGGCAATACAGAACCATCAGGCGAACAACTCACCCTGAATCCGCTCCAGCAGTTTCTGGATTTCCCCCAGCCGCTGCTGCGGCGAATCGAGAGTCAGCAGGTCCAACTTGTCTTCTTCCATGAACGGCAACAGGTACGCCAGCTGATTGGCCAGCGCCTGACGCCCGTCCACCGGGCGCGGCATGCCCAGCGCTTCGACCATGGGGTGCTCACCCAGAGCCACCAGCAGCGCCAATAGGTCGTCATCGGCTTCCAGCAAGGGGCTGTCGGCCTGCTCCGGCAGCCATTGCACCTGACCCACCAGCAACTGGTCCTTCTGCACCTCGGAGCTTTCCAGATTGAAGCGCCGCACGCCCTCGACGCGAATACCCAGCAAGCCATTATCCTGCTGCACGAAGTCGCGGATCACCGCTTCACAGCCGATCGAGGCGACCACCGGCGGCGCCTTGCCGACTTGTTCGCCCTCAAGGATGCACACCACACCAAACCCTTCGCCCTGCTTCATGCAGCGCCCGATCATGTCCAGGTAGCGCGCCTCGAAAATCTGCAAATCGAGAAAGCAGCCAGGAAACAGCACGGTATTGAGCGGAAACAGCGGTAGCGTCATCACAACTCCTCAAGCCACCAGGCTGACCGCCAGCGGCAGGAACACCGCTGTAGCCACCCCCATCAGGCTCATCGCCAGCGCGGCAAAGGCGCCGCATTCGTCACTTTCCTGCAGGGCCACCGAAGTGCCCACTGCGTGTGCGGTCACGCCCAGCGACATGCCGCGCGCCTCAGGGCTGTGCACGCCGAAGCGGCTCAGCAACGCCGGGCCGAAGATCGCCCCGATCACCCCGGTAATCAACACGAACACTGCTGCCAGGGCCGCCACCCCGCCAATCTGCTCGGCCACCAGCATGGCGATCGGCGAGGTGACGGACTTCGGCGCCATGGTCATCAGGATCATGTGCTCGGCACCGAACCACGAGCCCAGCACCAGGCAGCAGAGCGTGGCGAACAGGCCTCCGACTACCAGCGTAGTAAATGTAGGCCAGAACAGCTGGCGGATACGCCGCAGGTTGAGATAGAGCGGCACAGCCAGGGCCACAGTGGCGGGCCCCAGCAGGATGTTCATGATTTCGGTGCTTTTGCGGTACTCGCTGTAATCGATACCGCTCAGCAGCAACACGCCGATCACCAGCAGCATCGATACCAGTACAGGTTGCAAGAAGATCCAGCGGGTTCTCTCGTAGGCTGCCAGCACTACCTGATAGGCCCCCAGCGTAATGCCGATACCGAACAATGGGTGATGTATGACCGCATCGAGCGCGCCCTGCCAGTCGAACATCATGGCTGTTCCTCACGCTTGCCCTGGCGCTGGATGAGCTTCTGCATCAGCACACCGACGAACACCAGGGTCACCAGGCAGGAGATCAGCAAGGCCCCGACAATCGCCCAGAAGTCGGCGGCAATGTCCTTGGCATATACCATCACCCCAACTGCCGGCGGCACCAGTAACAGCGGCAGATAGCGCAGCAAGCTGCTGGCGGCCTCGTTCAGCGGCTTGCCAACCTCACCGCGAGCCATGAGGAAGCACAGCAACAACAACAGGCCGATGATCGGCCCGGGCAAAAACGGCACAAACAGGTGATTGATCGCCGTCCCCAGCAACTGGAACAGCACCAGCCAGGTCAAACCACGCAACAGCATAAGCATCTCCCTCGTGCATGGCCGCCATTATAAGCACGCGCAGCTAGAGACCGATATTCGCCGAAAAGCGGGCAACTTGACTGAAACGGTTCGCCGTGCTGATCTTGTACTTTCGTACCAACTGACAACCCGGAGAGTCCGCGATGCCCCATGTACCGGTTACAGAGCTTTCGCAGTACGTTGGCAAGGAGCTGGGCCACTCTGAGTGGGTGAAGATTGACCAGCAGCGCATCAATCTGTTCGCCGAGGCGACCGGCGACTTCCAGTTCATCCATGTCGACCCTGAGAAGGCGGCAAAAACCCCGTTTGGCGGCACGATCGCTCATGGTTTCCTGACCTTGTCGCTGATCCCCAAGCTAATCGAGGACATCCTCGTCCTGCCGCAAGGGCTGAAGATGGTGGTGAACTACGGGCTGGACAGCGTGCGCTTCATTCAGCCGGTCAAGGTCGACAGCCGCGTTCGGCTGAAGGTAAAGCTGGGCGAGGTGGTGGAGAAAAAGCCGGGGCAGTGGCTACTCAAGGCGATTGCCACACTGGAGATCGAAGGCGAAGAGAAGCCTGCTTATATAGCCGAGTCGCTGTCGCTTTGTTTAGTCTGATACATGCCCCAGGGGCTGCTATGCAGCCCCCGATCCACAAATCCCCCGCACTCGCGTAAACTGCCAGCCTTCGCGCAGCCTAGGGCTGCCCCTGTCGATTTATCAAAGGTGCCCGCCATGCCCTGGCTGCAAGTACGCCTGGCCATCAGCCCGGAACAAGCCGAAACCTATGAAGATGCGCTGCTTGAAGTAGGCGCCGTCTCGGTCACGTTCATGGATGCCGAAGATCAACCGATCTTCGAACCAGACCTCAACACCACACCGCTGTGGTCGCACACCCACCTGCTGGCGCTGTTCGAGGCCGATGCCGACCCTGAACAGGTGTTCGCCCACCTGCGCCTGCTGACCGGCGCCGAGCTGCCCGAACACCAGGCCGAGGTGATCGAGGACCAGGACTGGGAACGCAGCTGGATGGACAACTTCCAGCCGATGCGCTTCGGTCGCCGCCTGTGGATCGTGCCCAGCTGGCACGATGCTCCGGAAAAGGACGCCGTGAACCTGCTGCTCGACCCGGGCCTGGCCTTTGGCACCGGCACCCACCCCACCACGGCCCTGTGCCTGGAATGGCTCGACGGCCAGCAGCTTGAAGGCACCCAGGTGCTGGACTTTGGCTGCGGTTCGGGCATCCTGGCTATCGCTGCATTGCTGCTGGGCGCCCGCGAAGCGGTAGGTACCGACATCGACGTGCAGGCCATCGAGGCTTCGCGCGACAACGCCCAACGCAACGGTATTGCCGACGAGAAACTGGCGCTGTACTTGCCCGAGCACATGCCGGCGATGCAGGCCGACGTGCTGGTTGCCAACATCCTCGCCGGCCCACTGGTGTCGCTGGCGCCACAATTGTCCGGCCTGGTTCGCCCAGGTGGCCTGCTGGCGCTGTCGGGTATCCTCGCCGAGCAAGGTGAAGAAGTGGCCGCCGCTTACGCCGCCGACTTTGAACTGGACCCGATCGTCGTGCGCGACGGCTGGGTACGCATCAGTGGTCGGCGTCGCTAAGCGGGCCTAGAATACATTTCTGCACAGCTCCCGGATCGCCGCATGACCGACAGTTTCGTCACCCAGTGCCCGCATTGCCAGACCAGCTTTCGCGTCACCCACCACCAGTTGAGCGTGGCCCGCGGTGTGGTGCGCTGCGGGCATTGCCTGCAGGTATTCAATGCCGCCAAGCAGTTGCTGGAGCAGAACCGCGCCGCACCCACCAGCGCCCCCGTGGTACCGGCGTCGGCACCTGCAGCGCCTGCCGAACCGGCGCCAGAGCCTGCCATCAGTGTACGCGGCAGCTCCCCTGACCAGGACTGGGCGCTTACCGCCCAAGCGCTGGACGAGCTTGACCTCGACAAGGAACTGGAGCGCCTGGAGGGTCGCGGCCAACCGGCCCCGACCCGCCCGGCCAGCCTAGGTGATCAACTGCAGGCACGGCGCGACGAACTTCACCCGGACGAGCACGCAGAAGACCTTTTCGGCACGGCTACCGATGAGCCCTACGCGCCGCAGGAACCGGCAGAGCCTGGCCCAGTACGACTGGAGCCTGAGCCCTTGGAACTGGACCTGGAGCCTGCACCCGGCGATCGCACCGAGCCGACCCTGGGCAGCAACCTTGACCTGGACATCGATGGCGAGCCGCCCGCGCACCGTGCGGCCGAACGCGATGACCATCCCGCGCTCAGCGAACCGCTGCGCATCAGCGATGACGAAACCCCGGAAAAGGGCCTGAGTGCCCGTGACGACGAGCCATTGGCGCTGCGCCTCTCGGCGCATGACGACGAGCCAGTCGAGCCGCTGCCCGGAGAGCGCCTGGAACCAGGCCTTGCCGGCAAACCTGAGCGCCCCTCGCGCAAGGAGCCGCTGGTCGACGTGGTCGACGACCCGCTGCAGCTGGGCTGGGAAAGACCCGCACCCCACTGGGGCAAGCGCCTGCTGTGGGGCTTTCTGACCCTGCTGGCTGCCGGCCTGCTGGCCTTCCAGTACGTATGGTTCCACTTCGACGAAATGGCCCGCCAGGACCAGTATCGGCCGATTTTCCAGCAGATCTGCCCGATGGTCGGTTGCCAGGTGCCAACCCGCGTCGATATTGCACGGATCAAGAGCAGCAATCTGGTGGTGCGCAGCCACCCGGACTTCAAGGGCGCCCTGATTGTCGACGCGATCATCTACAACCGTGCGCCGTTCGCCCAGCCGTTCCCGTTGCTGGAGCTGCGCTTCGCCGACCTCAATGGCCAACTGATCGCCAGCCGTCGCTTCAAGCCCAGCGAGTACCTGTCGGGCGAACTGGCAGGGCGTGGCGAAATGCCCAGCCAGACGCCGATCCACATTGCCCTGGACATCCTCGACCCGGGGCCGAAGGCCGTGAATTACAGCCTGAGCTTCCGTTCGCCGGAATAAGCGACAAGCGGCCAGCAGCAAGCCACAAGACAAGAGGCCCAAAACGTAGCCGCTTTTGGCGTGTCGCTTGCTGCTTGAAGCGCAAAGGCATAAGCAGGCAACTGTTCAGATTTTATCCAAATCCATCTTTATCCAGTCATCGAGAGCGGGTATCATGCCAACCCTTTTTCGAACTCCAAGATTCGGCCCCACAACAGGGATCACCTATGTCGGCGGTACGCATCGGCCAATACACACTACGTAACAACCTGATCCTCGCGCCCATGGCCGGGGTGACGGATCAGCCTTTCCGTACGCTTTGCCAGCGCCTGGGCGCCGGTATGGTGGTGTCGGAAATGGTAAGCAGCGACATGAGCCTGTGGAACAGCCGCAAGTCGAGCCTGCGCCGCATCCATGAAGGTGATCCCGAGCCACGCTCGGTGCAGATCGCCGGCGGTGATGCGCAGATGATGGCAGCGGCGGCAAAGGCCAACGTCGAAGCGGGTGCCCAGATCATCGATATCAACATGGGCTGCCCGGCAAAAAAAGTCTGCAACAAAGCCGCAGGCTCTGCTTTATTGAGAGATGAAGCCTTGGTCAGCGAGATCCTCCACGCCGTGGTCAGCGCCGTGGACGTACCGGTGACCCTGAAAATCCGCACCGGCTGGGACCGGGCGAACAAGAACGGCCTGAACGTGGCGAAGATCGCCGAACAGGCTGGCATTCAGGCGCTGGCGGTGCATGGCCGCACACGTGCCGACCTGTACACCGGCGAAGCCGAATACGACACCATCGCTGCCATCAAGCAGGCGGTGTCAATCCCGGTTTTTGCCAACGGCGATATCACCTCGCCAGAAAAGGCCCGGGCGGTGCTGGAAACCACCGGGGTCGATGGCCTGTTGATCGGCCGGGCTGCCCAGGGGCGGCCATGGATCTTTCGCGAGATCGAGCATTACCTGCGCACTGGCGAACACCTGCCAGCGCCGCAACTGGACGAAGTGGAACGCATCCTGCTGGAGCACCTGGCCGCGCTGCATGCCTTCTATGGCGATGTGATGGGCGTACGTATCGCCCGCAAGCACGTTGGCTGGTACCTGGCAACACGACCCGGCGGCAAGGAGTTTCGCGCCCGGTTCAACGCTTTGGAAGACACACAAGCGCAGTGCGCCAACGTTCGCGCGTTTTTCAGCGAACGTCGACAGAGCCTTGAGACAGAGGACGGACAAGGGGTGGCCGCATGACGATGATGACCGAGACATTTGTGAGTGGAACAACGCCCGTGAGCGACAACGCCAACCTGAAACAGCACCTCAACACGCCGAGCGAAGAGGGCCAGACCCTTCGCGACAGCGTCGAGAAGGCGCTGCACAACTACTTCGCCCACCTGGAAGGCGCGACCGTGACGGACGTGTACAACCTGGTGCTCTCCGAAGTCGAGGCGCCCCTGCTCGAAAGCGTGATGAACTACGTGAAGGGCAACCAGACCAAGGCCAGCGAGATGCTCGGGCTGAACCGAGGCACCCTGCGCAAGAAGCTCAAGCAGTACGACTTGTTGTAAGCCAGAATCCCATCCAGAAAAGGCGACTCCCTGAACAGAGGCGCCTTTTTTGCTGACTCCACCGCGTTATTGGAATCCGAAATGACCGACCAGACTACCCGCCTGCCAGTCCGCCGCGCCCTGATCAGCGTCTCCGACAAGACCGGTATCCTCGAATTCGCCCGTGAGCTGCAGCAGCTCGGTGTCGAGATCCTGTCCACCGGCGGCACCTACAAGCTGCTCAAGGACAACGGCGTAAACGCGGTGGAAGTGGCCGACTACACCGGCTTCGCCGAAATGATGGATGGCCGGGTCAAAACCCTGCACCCGAAGATCCACGGCGGCATCCTCGGCCGTCGTGGTACCGACGACGCCATCATGAACGAGCACGGCATCAAGCCGATCGATCTGGTTGCGGTCAACCTGTACCCGTTCGAAGCCACCATTTCCAAGCCTGGCTGTGACCTGCCGACCGCCATCGAGAACATCGACATCGGCGGCCCGACCATGGTCCGCTCGGCAGCCAAGAACCACAAGGACGTGGCCATCGTGGTCAACGCCAGCGACTACGCCGGCATCGTCGAAGGCCTCAAGGCCGGTGGCCTGACCTATGCCCAGCGCTTCGACCTGATGCTCAAGGCGTTCGAGCACACTGCCGCCTACGACGGCATGATCGCCAACTACATGGGCACCATCGACCAGGCCAAGGACACCCTGAGCACCGAGGCGCGCAGCGAGTTCCCGCGCACCTTCAACAGCCAGTTCGTCAAGGCACAGGAAATGCGCTACGGCGAGAACCCGCACCAGAGCGCGGCGTTCTATGTAGAAGCCAAGAAAGGCGAAGCCAGCATTTCCACTGCTGTCCAGCTGCAAGGCAAGGAACTGTCATTCAACAACGTGGCCGACACTGACGCCGCGCTGGAATGCGTGAAGAGCTTCGTCAAGCCGGCCTGCGTCATCGTCAAGCACGCCAACCCGTGCGGCGTGGCGGTAGTACCGGAAGACGAGGGCGGCATTCGCAAGGCCTACGACCTGGCCTACGCGACCGACACCGAGTCGGCGTTCGGCGGCATCATCGCATTCAACCGTGAACTGGACGGCGAAACCGCCAAGGCCATTGTCGACCGCCAGTTCGTCGAAGTGATCATCGCTCCGAAAATCTCCCAAGCCGCTCGCGACGTGGTGGCTGCCAAGCAGAACGTACGTCTGCTGGAGTGCGGCGAGTGGCCAGCCGAGCGCGCTGCCGGTTGGGACTTCAAGCGCGTCAACGGTGGCCTGCTGGTGCAAAGCCGCGATATCGGCATGATCACCGCCGATGACCTGAAGATCGTCACCAAGCGTGCCCCGACCGAGCAAGAGATCCACGACCTGGTATTCGCCTGGAAAGTGGCCAAGTTCGTCAAGTCCAACGCCATTGTCTACGCCAAGCAGCGCCAGACCATCGGCGTCGGCGCCGGCCAGATGAGCCGCGTCAACTCCGCCCGCATCGCTGCAATCAAGGCCGAGCATGCTGGCCTGCAGGTGCAGGGCGCAGTCATGGCGTCGGATGCATTCTTCCCATTCCGTGACGGCATCGACAATGCAGCTAAAGTGGGTATCAGCGCCGTGATCCAGCCGGGTGGCTCGATGCGTGATGCTGAAGTCATCGCTGCTGCCGACGAGGCCGGCATCGCGATGGTCTTCACTGGCATGCGCCACTTCCGCCACTAATTACGCGGATCCCGAGGCGAGTCGAGATCCTGTGGGAGCGGGCTTGCCCGCGAATACGATGGTGGATTCACCGCCGCATTCGCGGGCAAGCCCGCTCCCACAGTGTTCGGTGCAAGCCACGGGATCACTTGAATCGAGGTTTTGACATGAAAGTTTTGATCATCGGCAGCGGCGGCCGTGAGCACGCCCTGGCCTGGAAAGTCGCCCAGGACCCACGCGTCGAGAAAGTCTTCGTTGCACCGGGCAACGCCGGTACCGCCATTGAAGCCAAGTGCGAGAACGTCGCCATCGACGTGTGCGCCCTGGAACAATTGGCAGACTTCGCCGAGAAAAACGTCGACCTGACCATCGTCGGCCCGGAAGCACCGCTGGTTATCGGCGTGGTCGACCTGTTCCGCAGCCGCGGCCTGGACTGCTTCGGCCCAACCAAGGGCGCGGCCCAGCTGGAAGGCTCCAAGGCCTTCACCAAGGACTTCCTCGCGCGTCACAAGATCCCGACCGCCGACTACCAGAATTTCACCGAGATCGAGCCAGCGCTGGCCTACCTGCAGGAAAAAGGCGCGCCAATCGTGATCAAGGCCGACGGCCTGGCTGCAGGCAAGGGCGTGATCGTCGCCATGACGCTGGAAGAAGCCGAAGCAGCCGTGCGTGACATGCTGGCTGGCAACGCCTTCGGTGAAGCCGGTTCGCGCGTCGTGATCGAAGAGTTCCTCGACGGCGAGGAAGCCAGCTTCATCGTCATGGTCGACGGCCATAATGTGCTGCCCATGGCCACCAGCCAGGACCACAAGCGCGTCGGCGACCAGGACACCGGCCCGAACACGGGCGGCATGGGCGCCTACTCCCCTGCCCCGGTCGTCACCGCCGACGTGCACCAGCGCGTGATGGACCAGGTGATCTGGCCAACCGTGCGCGGCATGGCCGAGGAAGGTAACGTCTACACCGGCTTCCTCTACGCCGGCCTGATGATCGACAAGGCGGGCAACCCCAAGGTCATCGAGTTCAACTGCCGCTTCGGCGACCCGGAAACCCAGCCGGTCATGCTGCGCCTGGAGTCGAGCCTGGTACTGCTGGTGGAAGCTGCATTCGCCAAGGCCCTGGACAAGGTCGAAGCACAGTGGGACCCGCGCCCGAGCCTGGGCGTGGTCCTGGCAGCTGGCGGTTACCCGGGCGATTACGCCAAGGGCGACGTGATCAACGGCCTGGACGCTGCCGCCAAGATCGAAGGCAAGGTGTTCCATGCCGGTACTGCGCTCAAGGATGGCAAGGTAACCACCAACGGCGGGCGCGTACTGTGTGCCACCGCCATGGGCAGCACCGTTGCCGACGCGCAGCAGCAGGCTTATCGCCTGGCCAAGGAAGTCAGCTGGAACGGCAGCTTCTACCGTTCCGACATCGGCTATCGGGCCATCGCCCGCGAGCGCGGTGAGCACCAGCAGTAAGTATTACCGGTTTGCCGTAGCTGATTCAGCTTGCGGCATCCGGCTCGTCGACAGGGCCCGGCATGGGCCTTGCCTTCGACTTGGCGCGCCGCGCATAGTGAGTACCCGGCACATCGGCCAAGAAGGGATTTCGTAGTGCGTCGGCTTCGGATTGCCTCAGTTCTGATCGTCAGCTTGCTGACCCTGCTCTGCATGTTTCCGGCTGCGGCCGAACATGACGGTGGCTGGACCGTTCTGCTCGACGAACAGGCCAACCTGCAACTGAGCGATGTGCGCTCCGAGCGCTATCGCAACCAGTTCAGCCCACTGCCTCTCGCCGACCTTGACGCTGCCCCGGCTGGGCAGGCCTTGTGGTTGCACTATCGTCTGGCTCCAGGTGACCAGGAGCAACTGCTGCGGGTATTTGCCCCGGACCTTTCTGGCCTGGACCTCTACGCCCTTGAAGGCGAGCAACTTCTGCGTCAGCTGCACCACGGGCGCCAGGCCGGCAATGCCAGCCCGACCCTGCGCGGCAGCGACCATGTATTGCCCCTGCCCAACAGCAGGCAACCGCTGGACATCTATCTGCGCCTGGTTTCAGAGCACCAGCTGCGGCCGGCCATCAGCCTGGAGTCTGCGGCCCAAGCGGCCTCGGACCAACGCCAGCCGCTGCTGTTCGGCATGCTGTTCGGCGGCCTGATCATGCTGATCATGCACAACCTGATCCGCTTCCTCTACACCCGCTCCAGCACTACCCTGATCCTGGCGCTATACCACGGCCTGATGCTGCTCAGCGGTCTGATCCTGCTGAACCTCAGCGGCCCCTGGTGGCATGTGTGGCACAGTGCGCAAACGCCTGCTGCCTACCTGACGCTGGTCCTGGCCGGCCTGTCCGGGCTGTATTTCACCCAACATTTCTTTTCGCCGTGCAATTCGCCACGGCTGAATCGCCTGCTGCAGGGTGAGATGCTGATTGTCGGGCTCAGTGGCCTGGTGCTGCTGTTCGTCGATACCCTGCCACTGAACCTGATGACCTACGCCCTGATGGCGCTGGGCAGCGTGAGCATGCTGCTGGTCAGCAGCTACCACTGGTACAAGGGCTATGCTCCCGGGCGCTTGTTCAGCCTGGCCATGGTGGTGTTCAACCTCGGAGGCCTGGTACTGCTGCCAGCCCTGCTGGGCCTGACACGCACCTCGACACCCTGGCTGCTGTGCATCCTGCTGGGCCTGACCGTGGTCAGTGGCCTGCTGCTCAACCTGGCAGTCAGTGAACGGCTGCGGCGCATAAGCGAGGAGCGTTTCAGCGCCAGCCGTGCACTGGCCGCCAGCGATGCGGAAATCAACGCCAAAGCCGAGTTTCTGGCCAAGATCAGCCACGAAATCCGCACCCCAATGAACGGCGTGCTAGGCATGACTGAACTGCTGCTGGGCACACCGCTGTCGGTGAAGCAACGTGATTATGTGCAGACCATCCACAGCGCCGGCAACGAGCTGCTGACGCTGATCAACGAAATTCTGGACATTTCCAAGCTGGAATCCCGGCAGATCGAACTGGATGATGTGCAGTTCGACCTCAACGCGCTGATCGAGGATTGCCTGAACATCTTCCGCGCCAAGGCCGAGCAACAGAACATTGAGCTGATCAGCTTCACCCAGCCACAAGTACCGCGGGTTATCAGCGGAGACCCGACGCGCCTGCGCCAGGCCTTGTCGAGCCTGCTGGAAAACGCCCTGAAAAACACCGACCAGGGCGAGATCCTGCTGGTGGTGGCGCTGGATCAACGCGGCGAGGTGCCACGCCTGCGTATCGCCGTGCAGGACAGCGGCGAGCCGTTGCCCGCCGCCGACCGTGAAGCCTTGTTGCAGGCCGAGCTGCACAGCCACCACTTCCTTTCCAGCAACAAGCTGGGCGGCCACCTGGGGCTGGTCATCGCCAAGCAGCTGATCGGTCTGATGCAGGGCGAGTTCGGCATCAAGAGCAGCACCGGCATGGGCAACACCCTGTGGCTGACCTTACCGCTGGACCCTTCGCGCCTGGAACAGCCACCGGCGGACCTCGACAGCCCGCTGCGCGATGCCCGCGTGCTGGTGGTGGACGACAACGATACGTGCCGCAAGGTGCTTGTACAGCAGTGCAGCGCCTGGGGCATGAACGTCAGCGCGGTGCCGTCAGGCAAGGAGGCCCTGGCCCTTTTGCGCACCAAGGCGCACCTGCGCGACTACTTCGACGCGGTGCTGCTGGACCAGAACATGCCCGGCATGACCGGCATGCAGCTGGCCGCCAAGATCAAGGAAGACCCGAGCCTGAACCACGACATCCTGGTGGTGATGCTCACCGGCATCAGCAATGCGCCGAGCAAAGTCATCGCGCGCAACGCAGGGGTCAAGCGAATACTGGCCAAGCCGGTGGCCGGCTACACGCTGAAGACCACCCTGGCCGAAGAGCTGGCCCAGCGCGGCCGGGAACAGGCGATGCCTGCCAGCCTGCCTGGCCCCCCCCAGGCGCTTGACCTGCCAGGCGATTTCCGCGTGCTGGTCGCCGAAGACAACAGCATCTCGACCAAGGTGATCCGCAGCATGCTCGGCAAGCTCAACCTCAAGCCTGATACCGCCTGCAATGGTGAAGAGGCCTTGCAGGCGATGAAAGCGCAGCATTATGACCTGGTGTTGATGGACTGCGAGATGCCGATACTGGACGGTTTCTCGGCCACCCAGCAGTTGCGGGCCTGGGAAGCTGAAAACCAGCGCCAGCGCACGCCGGTGGTGGCACTGACTGCGCACATACTGGCCGAACACAAGGAACGCGCGCGGCTGGCGGGCATGGACGGGCACATGGCCAAGCCGGTGGAGTTGTCGCAGTTGCGCGAGCTGATTCAATACTGGGCCAATCATCGGGAAGTCAAGGCGGACCCGGCACATACTCCCTGACCAATATCCAATGCTCTTGCAGGAGCGGCCTCGCGACACAAGGCCGCGCCGGCATAAACCCCAAGGAACACTGCTCATGCTCCATGAGTTGTTCAGCGTCTACCTGAAAATGCTCGTGCTCTACAGCCCGTTCTTCGTGCTGTCGTGTTTCATCAGCCTGACCCGCGGCCACTCCAGCAAGGAGCGCAAGCAACTGGCCTGGAAGGTCGCGTTCGCAGCCTTGGTCGCCAGCGTGATGCTGTACCTGTTCGGGCGGGCGATCTTCGGTATTTTCGGCATCACCGCCGATGCCTTCCGCATCGGTGCCGGCAGCGTGCTGTTCATTTCGGCCCTGGGCATGGCCCAGGGCAAGCCGGCGGTACAGGCCGACAACGTGCAGCAGGATGTGACCATCGTACCGCTGACCATTCCGCTGACGGTTGGCCCCGGCACCATCGGTGCCCTGTTGGTGATGGGGGTAAGCCAGCCGCACTGGGATGAAAAACTGCTGGCCATCGTCAGCATTGCCCTGGCCAGCTTTACCGTAGGCCTGGTGCTTTATCTATCGCACGGCATCGAGCGCCTGCTCGGTGACCAGGGTTTGCAAATCGTCAGCCGCCTGATGGGGCTATTCGTCTGCGCCCTGGCAGCACAGATCATCTTTACCGGGATTCGCGGTTACCTGCTGCCCTAGGGTATAGAGCCTAAGCGGTCCAGACCGGTAGGCCGGAGGCCTACAACCGCAGCTCAAGGATAGCCTTGCCATTTTGCTTGTCGACACTGGCCTGGGCCCGCTTGCGGTAGTCTTCGCGGAACCCCTGCAAGTTGAAGTGGATCACTTCGACACGCATGTCCAGGATTTTTACTTCACTGTTCAACTGCATGAACAGGAAGTCCTTGGAGGTCTTTTTCATCGACATTTCCATGTGGACCAACACCATGTCGATGAAGCCGCTCGACTGCTGGGAGCAAGGCAGCAACTGAAAACGTCCGACAGCGTTGGAGACTGCCCGGGATTCAAACGCGGTCAAGGTCTGGCTGTCATTACGCAGTGCCTGAAGCGACGACTGGGCAGATTGATAATGACCGGCGGAGCCTTTCTGACGAACCTGGGCAAGCGCCTGCTCAGCAAGGCTGGTCCTGTCCGGCCCCGGTCGAGTCGCAGTGGGCGCGAGCTTGCCATCAAAGCCCAGAAACGCGAGGTTACGCCAGTAGTTCCTGAACCAGTCCGGCTCCAGGCCTTCGTTAAAATCCCCCCAGGCAACTTGCTGGGCAAACGCATTGGCCAACAGGATGTCGTCACGGGCTTCGCGGCTAACACCTGGCAAGAATGAAAGCAGGCTGCTGTGGACGAGTTTGCCACTGGCGGCATTTTGATTGAACTCACTCATTGTCGACTCCTGATGATGTCGCAAGTTTGACCTGGCTGCGGTACTGCAATTGCTTGACCTTGATGGAGTCATGCAAGCCCGTACTAATCGAACTGATCACTTTTTCATGGGTGAAATAATTGGCATCGAACTGCTGAGCGGGATGGACACTTGCAAGTTTCAGTGGCTGCCACAGCCAATCCGTCGCCAGGTTCTCTGCTGTGCTAAAGCTCAACTCGGTACTGATGACGCCGGAATCAGCCAGTATCAGGCGTAACTCCATACGTACATGGCTCACACCCTCATCGTCCGGGGGCCGAACACACTCCACCCATAACAATTGTTCAATAGCGCCGTCTGGCTGGGCGGCGTAAGCGTCGAGGCATTTGGCTACCGGCCCCTGAAGGGCGCTCGGCACACCTGCCAAGAGATTGGTCCGCAGCATCTTCCACGGTTCACAGACCACTGCGGGTTCAGCAGGCGCGGCGCCGGAATGCAAGGTCGCGACAGTGCAGCCGAAGTTACCCTGAATTCGCAGATATTCCTTGTGCCACACAGCGTCCTGAATGGCGTGCCCCTTGTTAGCGGTCAGGTAGGCTGCCAGCTGAACATCCAACAGCGCTTCTGCTCGTGAAGCACTGACGGAGTTGTCGATCAATACCAGGCTATTGCCGTTCAACCACAAAGTGTAATTGGCATGCATCAGTAGGCCCTCCAGGCCCGTCGACGCCGTGTCGACAGGCCAACTTCATAGTCAGAGTTCCAGTGCCAGCAGGACCTGCAGGGCATTGTCGTCAAGTTTGGTTTCTACAATGGCGCGAACTTTGTCGTATCGGCGGCTATCGAAATTCAACACCGCACCACAGACAAAATTGGAGGTGCCGCTGCTTTCCCATTTGGCCAGAAGATAGTTGGCAGACTTGTCAGGCTTGGCGTCGGTCTGGATTGCACTGACAAGCATCGCCACCTGACCTTCGCCAGTTTGCTCACACTTGACCAGGCTCAGCTCGGTTCGGTCATCTTCCACCGACTTGCGGTCGAGCAACTCGACGTTTTTGGTACTGGCGGCCAAGGCTGAAACAACCGTTTTGCCGAGATTGTCCAGGGCCATTGCCACATCGCCAGTGAAAGCGCCATATGCTGCCTGCAGGCCCTTGCCCAGCAGGTTGCTGATCTCAAGGTGCATATTGCGTTCAGTGAGCTGCTGTACGTCGACATTGGTTGACGCCCAGCCCAATTTGGACATCAGGTAGATGTAGTGCTTGAACCAAAGCTGCGTTTCACGCATAGGGTCATGCTGCCTGTTGGCACCTTGCGTAGCCAAGGCATGACAAGCCTTTGCAGCATCGCGGTTTTGCTCACTCATTTGGTCGGGGAACACGAACAGATTCTTGTCCGGCAGAACCTGAAGCTGCAGCTTCTCTTTATCGGTCGTCATGTGAAAGGTCTCCAGGAAGGGTACGGTTGAAGCCAATTGGCTCCAGCCGCAAACCTACCTGTGCCCTTTGCATCAATCTGCCACGAAGCAATTCCTCATCTGCCCGCGCTGCCGCCGCTTACGGCTTTGCGCCATACCAGCGTGGGGTATAGACCCAGAGCCCCCCAGCTGCGCGGTCGAAGGTGCAGGTGGTGGAGGATCCAACCAGCACCATGGTGCGCATGTCGACCATTTCTGGCAGCAGTTCGGCCAGGGTGACTACCTTCAGCGTCTGCCCCGGCCTACCGATGTCACGACCAAGGACTACAGGCGTGTTCCCGTCACGGTGTCGGCGCACTACCTCCAAGGCCACACCGAGCTGGTGCGGCCTGGCCTTGGAGATCGGGTTGTAGAAGGCCAGCACCAGGTCGGCCTGGGCAGCCAAGTCCAGGCGTTTTTCAATGATCGACCAGGGCTTGAGGTTGTCCGACAGCGACATCACACAGAAGTCATGCCCCAGCGGTGCACCTGCCTGGGCGGCGGTTGCCAGCGAGGCTGATACCCCCGGCAAGATCTGCAGGTCAACGCGATGCCAGGTGGGGTCGCTGGATTCGTGCAATGCTTCTAGCACCGCAGCGGCCATGGCGAAAACGCCCGGGTCACCCGACGAGACCACCACCACCGAACGGCCTTGGGCTGCCAGTTCGAAGGCATGCCGGGCGCGCTGCATCTCTTCGCGGTTGTCTGTGCAGTGCAGCACCTGGTCGCTGCGGAACGGGCCAGCCATGCGCACGTAAGTTTCGTAACCGAGCACATCTTCGGCCTGCGCAAGTTCGGCCTTGACCGCCGGCACCATCAGTTCCGCCGCACCTGGGCCAAGGCCGATGACAGCCAGGCGACCGCGACGGCGGCCGACCTGCGCTACCTCGACCGGGGCAGGCGCCACCGCGACCACGACTTCTTCAAGCGCTATCAACTCGCAATCGGGCACCGCCGCAGCGACCATGCTGGCCACATCGCCAGGGCGGGTGGCGAAGCGCAAGGGGACACCCAGGGCCTGCGCAGCTTCGTGCAACGCGCTGTCGGCCATGGTTCGCTCGTCTGCCAGTACGCAGGCTACCGAGGGCTCGGCGATGCCGGCCTGCTGCAGTGCTGCGCGAATACTGTGCAGATTGCCACCTGCAACGCCCACCACCACCAGGCGCGGGTGGATCAGCAGCTCGTCGCGGTTGGCCGGGCGCGCCTGATGCCCCACATGAATGGTGCGCTGCGCCACTTCGCTGGCGGGCAACTGCGCCAGCTGCAGCCACGGGGCGTTACCTTCGATGCGCACAGACTCACCCGCCAGCAGGTCGGATACAAAGCGCTTGCCTTGCTCGATGTCGGCCAATGCATAGCCCTGCGGCGGGTTCAGCAGGCAAGTACCGAAGCGCAGCTCGCCACTGGTGGTAATGGCCGCGGAAACGCCCAGCGCGTCAGCGATTTCACGCGCCATCACGTTCACCCCACCAAGGCCTCCGAGCAACGGCACTACCGCGCTACCATCCTCGGCCACGGCCAGTACTGGCGGCTCGCTGCCCTTCTCGCTAAGCAGGCTGGCCAGGCTGCGGATGACGATACCCGCGGCGCACAACGCGATGATCGGCGTGTCTTGCTGGTACAACCCGCGCAGGGTATCGCCGAAGGACGCGTACGACTGGTCCGCACCCTCGACACGCCCCTCAAGGCCATGGATCGTGGCCTGTGGATAACAGGCCTGGATACGCTGCGCTGTCGCAAGGCTGCCCGGGCCGAGAATGACGATGGCCGGTGCCTTGTGCATGTTCAGCCCTGCCATTTTTCCCCCGGCACGATGATCAGCGAGAAGTAGGGTGACGACTGCGGGTCGACCTGGTCCAGCGGCACGATCTTCTGGTTGGCCATGGTCGCCCGCTCCACATACAGCGCACGCCGATCCAGGCCCAGTTCGGCCAGCACTTCGCGCACCTTGGGGAAGTTGCGTCCAAGTTTCATGATCACCGCTGCATCGGCGTCGGCCAGACGGCGCTTGAGCTCTTCGGCGGGCAACACGCCAGACAACACCGACAGGCTCTGGTTGCGGTACACCAGCGGTGCCCCCAGCACCGAAGCACCACCGAGCATCGAGCAGACACCGGGAACCACTTCGGCCTCGTAGCGCTGCGCCAGGCGGTCATGCAAGTACATGTAGGAGCCATAGAAGAACGGGTCGCCTTCGCAAATCACCGCCACGTCGCGGCCGGCATCCAGATGCTCGGCCACCTGTACGCTGGCTTCGTCGTAAAAGTCGCTGATCACTTGCTCATAGGACAGCGGCGCCGGCAGTACTTCGGTGGTGACCGGGTAGACCAGCGGCAGCAGGGTCTGCTCGGGCTGCAGATGCGCCTCGATAATGCCGAAGGCATTGCCACGCTTGCCCTTGGCCACGAAGTAGCCGACCACCGGCGCCTCACGCAACAGGCGCAGGGCTTTGAGGGTAATCAGTTCAGGATCGCCAGGGCCCACGCCCAGGCCAAGCAGCCGTCCACGCGGGGCCATCATTCCACCTCCGTAGCCAGGGCGTTGACCGCCGCAGCGGCCATCGCGCTGCCGCCCAGGCGGCCTTGCATGATCACGAACGGCACGCCACGGCTGTCGGCGGCGAGCATGGCCTTGGACTCGGCAGCGCCGACGAAACCGACCGGGAAACCGAGGATCAGCGCCGGTTTTGGCGCGCCGGCATCAAGCATT
>AZIG01007249.1_pt1 | contig 20619 bp, 20 predicted proteins | sample 359071 | NCBI WGS metagenome assembly AZIG01 (sample SAMN02429714, study PRJNA222667) | marine sediment metagenome | biome: Sediment sample; isolation source: enrichment culture of sample MGS-AQ(UA) from oil contaminated terminal site... | place: Jordan: Aqaba | collected 2011-05-15 | depth 18 m m | reverse complement strand
GGCGAGCCCATGGCCTTGGCCAGCTCGGCGTAGCTGCGGGTCTGGCCGGGCGGGATGGCTTGCAGCGCCTGCCAGACGCGACGCTGGAAGGCGGTGCCGCGAACATCCAGTGGCAGCTGCTGCGCCTGGTGTGGTGACTCGATCAGCGCGACGACCGCGCTCAACTGGTTGCCAAGGCCGGTGTCGGGCGTGCACTGGGCTTTTGGAAAGCGTGCCCGCAGATCAGCTTCCAGCAAGTTGTCGTCATCACCCAGCAGGATGGAGCAGATGCCTTGTGCGCTGCGGGCGACCAGTACGCGGCCGAGCGGGCAGGGGCCTGTAGCAAACGCTATCTGCTGCCTGGCGCCGCCCTGACGATAATCCGCCGCAGGCATGCCGAGTTCACCGGGGGCTTCGGCGTAAAAGTGGCTGGTCGAGCCAAATCCCGCAGCGAAAGCGGCGTTTGTTGCTGTCGGGGCGTCGGCCAGCTGTTGATGCAGACGTTTTTGCCGCACAGCGCGGGCGTACTCTTTGGGTGTTACGCCGGTTTCCCTGCGGAATTCACGTTGCAGGTGCCAGCGGCTGAGGCCGGCTGCTTCGGCCAGTTGCTGCAACGTGGGCGCCTGCTCGGCCTGCTCAATCAGGCGGCATAAGCGGGTAACGCGCGCCTGCCGTTCGGCGTTGGGTTCTCCATCCGGTTTGCAGCGCAGGCAGGGCCGAAAGCCTGCTGCGCGGGCCTCGGCGGTGTTGGCAAATAAACGCAGGTTTTCCGCCTTTGCCTGACGGGACGGGCAGCTTGGTCGGCAATACACGCCGGTGGTGATGACCGCGTAGATAAAGCTGCCATCGGCCGCGGCATCGCGGGCCTGAATCTGTTGCAGGCGCTGCCGGGTCAGGCTGTCTGGAGGTGTCTGGATCATGGCCGTGTCTCGCCGAGGTGTCTGCCAACAATGTTGCCTGCGGCAGATCGGGGCTGCATCCGGTATCTTGCTACTGAATCGGCAGCCGGTCATCATCGGCTGCTGTGTCATTTGCCGGATGGGTTTTGCTCCATGGTGCCGAAACGCTTACGTTCGATCAATGATGTTGATGCCGCCAGCTGGGACGCGCTGCTCGCGGCGGACTACCCGTTTCTGTGCCACGGCTTTCTGCGCGCACTGGAAGAAAGCGGAGCGGTATGCGCGGCCTCTGGCTGGGAGCCTGCACACCGGGTGTTCGAGCAGGACGGTGAGCTGCTGGCACTGATGCCGCTGTATCGCAAAAGCCACTCCTGGGGTGAGTACGTGTTCGACTGGCAGTGGGCCGAAGCCTGGGAACGGGCGGGGCAGCGCTATTACCCGAAATACCTCAGTGCGGCGCCGTTTTCACCGGTGCAGGGGCCGCGTTTGATTGCGCGGGATCCGGCGGCGGCCGGTGCGCTGCTTGGCGGGCTGGATGCCGAGTTGCAGGCCGGTGAGGTGTCCAGCCTGCATCTGCTGTTCAATCTTGGCAGCGAGAACGATCTGTTGCAGGAGCATGGCTGGCTGCAGCGCCTGGGTTGCCAGTTTCACTGGTACAACCGCGACTACCAGTGCTTCGATGACTTTCTGGCTGCCTGCAACTCGCGCAAGCGCAAGAACTTTCGCAAGGAGCGGCAGGCGATTCGCGATCAGGGTATCGAGTTCCGCTGGCTGGCCGGCGAACAATTGGGTGAGGCGGTCTGGCGGCAGTTCTACCCGTTTTACGCGGCGACCTATTACAAGCGCGGACAGGAGCCCTATCTGCCGGCTGAGTTTTTTATCTTGTTGAACCGTTACTGCCAGGCCAGCGTTCGCCTGCTGTTTGCCATGCAGGGTGAGCGGCCAGTCGCCGGCGCGTTGTTTCTCGTCGGTGGCGACACCCTGTATGGGCGTTACTGGGGCTGCCTTGAGGAGTTTGACCGCCTGCACTTTGAGACCTGTTTCTATCAGGGTATGGAGCGCTGTATTGCTGAAGGGCTAAAGCGGTTTGATGCCGGGGCGCAGGGTGAGCACAAGCTGGTGCGCGGCTTTGAGCCGGTGTTGACACAGTCATGGCACAAGCTGCAGCCGGGCCTGCATGGGGCGGTAGCGGATTTTTTGCTGCGCGAGCGCGCGGGAGTGAAAGCCTATCAGCAGGAGGCAATCAGCTACCTGCCATTCCGGCAGGCAGCTGAGTAGCGAGCTTACTCGGCGCCGTCTTCCAGGCGGGTGGCGCTGATGATGGTGACCGGGTTGACCGGGACGTTCTGGTGCCCGCTGCGGCTGGTGGTGGGTACCTTGCCGATGGTTTCAACAACCTGTTCACCGCTGACGACCTTGCCGAACACGGCATAGCCGAAGTCGCGTGAGCCGTGGTCGAGGAAATCGTTGTTATCCAGATTGATGAAGAACTGGCTGGTGGCGCTGTCGACTACGCCGGTGCGGGCCATGGCTAGGGTGTAGCGCAGATTGCGCAGGCCGTTGTCGGCTTCGTTCTTGATCGGGTTGCCGGTTTCACGCTGACGCATGTTGCTGTCGAAGCCGCCGGTCTGAATCATGAAGCCCGGGATCACACGGTGGAAAATCACGCCGTCGTAGTGGCCTGCTTCGACATAACGCAGGAAGTTGGCGGCGCTGATGGGTGCCTGCTCCTCGTTCAGCTCGACAACGATGTCGCCGAGGTTGGTGGTCAGTTGCACACGCGGGTTTTCGGCCAGCGCGGTGCTGCTGAGCAGCAGCAGGGTAGTGGCACCAATCAGGTGTTTGAGCATGGTTTGACTCCGTGGTCAGAGGGTGGAAAGGCCTGCCTGGGCAGGCTCTGTCGTTGTTGTTACGCGGCTGCTGTCGACCTGGCTCAGGAAATTCAGCAACAGCGTGTTGAAAGCGGCGGGTTGGTCAACCGGGGTAGCGTGCCGTGAATCGGCAATCACCTCAAGCCTGGCGTCGCCCATGCGACTGACGTATTCGCGCTTGAGTTCAACCGGGGTGTAATCCTGATCGGCGCTGACGACCAGCACCGGGCAACTGATACGGTCCAGCTGGTTACTTACGCCCCAGCCGACAATCGCCCGCAGTGACGCCAGATAGCTGCGTCGATGGTTGGCGGTCCAGCGCTGGATGAATGTTTGCCGATGGTTCACCTGCTCAGGCTTGGGGAACAGCAGGCGAGAGAGCCCCTTGGCGATGGTCGACATCGGTAATACGTGGGCGAAAAACAGGCGCTTGCCGGCCATCCAGAGTTCCGCCGGGCGACGGGGGATGACCTCGGGTGCGCTATTGACGATGGTCAGACTGGCCGGCACCTCAGGAGCGTCCGTGGCGAGTTGAAAGGCGATCATGCCGCCCATCGACAGGCCGACGATGTGCGGCTTTTCCAGCCCCATTGCCTCGATGAAGGCCAGACAGTCCCGGGCGAACTGGGCTATCGAGTAGCCCTTGCCGGTTTTGTCGGTGCCGCCGTGGCCACGCATATCCAGGCATAGCACGCGGTAATGGGCGCTGAGCGCGGGTATCTGGTATTCCCAGTCCTGCTCGCTGGAACCAAGACCGTGCAGCAAGAGTACCGGCTGGCCCGAGCCCTGGTCGGTGTAATGGAATTCACAGTCGTTCAGTCGGATCTGTGGCATGGACGGCGTCCCTGACGAATAGAGATGGCATTCTATGCATGGACGTCCTGCCAATTGAAGTGCTGCATCAGTCTGTCATCGAATGTTCAATGATCAGGTCGGCAAGAATGCGCGTGGCCGGGCCGACCGGGCGGTCCTTGTTGGCGTACAGGAACAGTGGTACCGAGCGGTTGGCGCCTTTCTCCAGCGGCAAGGCTTTCAGTTTGCCGTCGTTGATCAGGTGGCGTATCTCGTGGCAGGGCAGCCAGGCAAAGCCCAGGCCGCTGGCGACCATACGGGCGGCGGTGCCCAGACTGGCTACCGTCCAGCGTTGCTCGGCGCCAAGCCAGCCGGAATCCCTGGGCTTGTGCTGCCCCGAGTCGCGGATAACGATCTGCAGGTGGCCTTGCAGATCGTCATGGGTCAGGCTGCGCTGCAATTGGTGCAGCGGATGCTCGGGGTGGGCAACCGCGACGAAGTCGACCGAGTTGAGCTGTTGCGGCAGGAAGCCGGCGATGCTGAGCCCGGAAATGGCCAGGTCGGCGGAGCCATCAAGCAGGCAATCTTCCACGCCGGAGAGCACCTCCTCGCGCAGTTGCACCCGGCAGCCACGGCTTTGGGGCATGAACGCGCGCAGGGCACTGGCCAGCCGCTCGGTAGGGTAGGCGGCATCGACTACCAGACGCACTTCCGGCTCCCAGCCCAGCTCCATCTCGGTGGCCAGCATTTCCAGCTGACTGGCCTGTGACAGCAACTGGCGGGAGCGCCTGAGCAGCACCGTGCCGGCCTCGGTCAGCACCGCCTTGCGGCCCTCAATGGTCAGCAGCGGCACGCCCAGTTGTTCCTGCATGCGCGCTACCGTGTAGCTGACCGAGGACTGTGAGCGGTGCAGCGCCTCTGCTGCCTGGGCAAAGCCGCCGTGGTCGATGACCGCCTGCAGGGTGCGCCATTGTTCGAGGGTTACACGTGGTGCTTTCATCTTGCCATCCTCTGCCGTATCGTATTCGAGCGTGTCCGTTTCGGGGCACGCCCGACGCTTGCACGCGTCGTGCATCTGTATTGCCGCAAGGAGTTTTCGATGCGTTCTCTCGTCTCCGCCAGCGCACTGACCTGCCTGTTACTGCCCGCAGCTGCCCAGGCCTTTCCAATCGATCTGGAAGCGCATCTCGATGGGGTAACCATCGAAACCCGGACCACGGACATCAGTAATATCGCAACAGTGACGCTGCGTAATGCCGGGGCTAACACGGCTCTGTGCGAGGCGACGTTCGTCAACGGCCCGGAACGGCCCGCGCCGCGCCGGGTGCGACTGGCCGCAGGGGAGAGCACGGTGGTCAGTCAGTCTTTCCAGCGGGCTATCACTCGCGTCAGGGTCGATGTGCGCTGCAGTGTAAACTGAATATATCAATTTAGCCGATTGGTATTAGCGCATTTTTGCGCTTTTTTATCTTTTTATTGGTTCTATCATGGCGCCATCCTTTACCGAAAGATGGAGTCGAGCCATGAAAAAGATCCTTGTAGTGCAATCCAGTGCCCGTCAGGAAGGGTCGCTGACCCGCGAATACACTGCGCAGCTGGTGCGCCAGATTGAAGCGGCCAACCCCGGTTCCTGGGTGGTGACCCGTGACTTGGGCGCTGAGCCGATCCCCCACCTTGACGGCACCCTGCTTGGCGGCTGGATGAAGCCAGCCGAGGAACAGACTGAGGAGGAGCGGGCGGCCGCTGCCCGGTCGGGACAGTTGATCGATGAGTTGCTTGCCAGCGATATCGTCGTGATTGGCTCTTCCATGTACAACTTCGGCATTACCTCTACCTTGAAAAGCTGGTTCGACCACGTTTTGCTGGCCGGGCGCACCTTCAAGTACACCGAAAATGGACCTGTAGGTCTGGCAGGTGATCGCAAGGTCTATGTGGTGACCGCCCGTGGTGGCCGCTATGCCGGTACGCCGATCGACTTCCAGGAGCCCTACATTCGTCAGTTGCTGGGCTTTATCGGCATTCAGGATGTGGAATTCGTCAACGTTGAAGGTCAGGCGTTGGGCGAGGAAGAGGCTGCCAAGGGCCGCGCTGAAGCGGATCAGGCTTTGGCTGCCATCGCCTGATAAAACGCAGGCAATAAAAAACCCGGCAATCAGCCGGGTTTTTTAATTTGGCTCCGCGACCTGGACTCGAACCAGGGACCCAATGATTAACAGTCATTTGCTCTACCGACTGAGCTATCGCGGAATGGACGCTGCGCACTTTACCAAAAAAATGATGGAAGTCAACGCCTTGAAGCCAATTGATCAATCAGGCGTGAAACTCACGCCTTCATGACCGCAGCCATTGCCTGGGCAACGGCGTCGATGTTGCTGTTATTCAGCGCCGCGACACAGATGCGGCCGCTGCCAACAGCGTAGATGCCGAACTCGTCTGCCAGGCGTGCCACCTGCTCCTTGCTCAGGCCGGAGAAGGAGAACATGCCACGCTGGCGCTGAATGAAGCTGACGTCCTGTTCGACGCCGGCTTCCTGCAGCTTCTGAACCAGGGCTGCGCGCATGTCGCGGATACGGTCACGCATCTCGGCCAGTTCTTCTTCCCACAGGGCATACAGCTCAGGGTTGGTGAGCACTGCTGCAACTACCTTGGCACCGTGGGTCGGCGGGTTGGAGTAGTTGGTGCGGATAACGCGCTTGAGCTGCGACAGCACCGGTGCAGTTTCTTCCTTGCTGGCGGTGACCATGGTCAGGGCGCCAACGCGCTCGCCATACAGCGAGAAGGATTTGGAGAAGGAGCTGGCAACCAGGAATGGCAGACCGGACTCGGCAAACAGGCGCACGGCAACCGCGTCGTCTTCGAGATTCTCGCCGAATCCCTGGTAGGCGATGTCGAGGAAGGGGACAAGTTGGCGGCGGCCAACAACGTCGATGACCTTGGCCCAGTCAGCCAGGCTCAGATCGACACCGGTCGGGTTGTGGCAGCAGGCGTGCAGAATAACCACGGTGCCTTCGGCCAGCGCTTCCAGGTCCGCCAGCATGCCGCTCAGGTTCAGACCGTTGGTTGCCGGGTCGAAGTAGGTGTAGTCGACGACATCGTAACCAGCGGCTTCGAACAGCGCGCGATGGTTTTCCCAGCTCGGATTGCTGATGGCGACGGTTCGCTTGCCGGTCAGGCGATAAAGGAAGTCAGCACCCAGTTTCAGGGCGCCGGTGCCGCCGAGCGCCTGTGCAGTAATGATGCGGCCGGAGGAGAGCAGGGCGGAGTCAGCGCCGAACAGCAGCTTTTGCACCGCCTGATCGTAGGGTGCCAGGCCGTCAATCGGCAGGTAGGCGCGGGCGGCATGTTCGGCAACGCGGGCTTCTTCGGCGGCCTGTACTGCGCGCAGCAGCGGTACCTTGCCTGACTCGTCACTGTATACCCCAACACCCAGATTGACTTTGTTCGCACGGGTATCGGCGTTGAACGCTTCGTTCAAGCCAAGGATAGGATCACGCGGGGCCAGTTCTACCGGGGAAAACAAACTCATGATATGGGCAAACTCGATACAGGTGAATGTAGGGTGTCGGGCTATGCCAGGGGACTGCACTGAAGTTGCGGATTGACGAGGGTGGGTTGCTTTGCCCCGCCATCAGGGTTCTGTCAGTGCCATCTTAGCGGCCGTTCATTATAAGGAACTGATCAGATAACTCCAATCGGGTTCCCTTCGCGTTGCGCGTCTTTTTGCCGCGAATGCGCTCTCAAGGCAGACGACAGCTTTGCTGGTAGCGTCACTGCGAGGCAGTGACGGACGCGTTGGGGTTGTGTCGGGTATGATGTGCGATTGTCGTAATAGTGGGAGATCGTCGACCGTGTCTGAGTTCAATCTGCAAACCCGCTTTCAGCCCGCCGGCGATCAGCCGACAGCGATCGCTCAGCTGGTCGAGGGCCTCGAGGCAGGGCTGTCGCACCAGACCCTGTTGGGTGTGACCGGCTCCGGCAAGACCTTTACCATTGCCAATGTCATTCAGCAGATGCAGCGGCCGGCTATCATCATGGCTCCGAACAAGACCCTCGCTGCGCAGTTGTATGGCGAGTTCAAGGAGTTCTTTCCGCACAACGCGGTCGAGTACTTCGTTTCCTATTACGATTACTACCAGCCTGAAGCCTATGTGCCGTCCTCCGATACCTATATCGAGAAGGATGCCTCGATCAATGATCACATAGAGCAGATGCGGCTGTCGGCGACCAAGGCGCTGATGGAGCGCCCGGATGCCATCATCGTGGCGACGGTGTCGGCTATTTACGGCCTGGGTGATCCCGAATCCTACCTGCGGATGGTGCTGCATGTTGATCGCGGCGATCAGGTGGATCAGCGGACCTTGCTGCGCAGGCTGGCCGAGCTGCAGTACACCCGCAACGACATGGAGCTGGCCCGGGCGACTTACCGTGTGCGCGGTGATGTGATCGACATCTTTCCGGCGGAATCTGACCTCGAGGCCATTCGTATCGAACTGTTCGATGATGAGGTCGAGACGATCAGTTTCTTCGACCCGCTAACAGGTGAGGTTTTGCGTAAGGTTCCGCGCGTAACTGTTTATCCTAAAAGCCATTATGTAACGCCTCGTGAGACATTGCTTGAGGCTGTGGAACATATCAAGGTGGAGCTGGATGCGCGTCTCGCGGTACTGAAGGAGCAGAACAAACTGGTTGAAATGCAGCGGCTGGAGCAGCGTACCCGCTTTGATCTGGAGATGATTCTGGAGCTGGGTTACTGCAATGGCATCGAGAACTACTCGCGCTACCTGTCCGGTCGCGAGCCGGGTGCGCCGCCGCCAACGCTGTTTGATTATCTGCCGCAGAACGCGCTGCTGATCATCGACGAATCCCATGTGTCGGTACCGCAGGTCGGTGCGATGTACAAGGGTGACCGTTCGCGCAAGGAGACCCTGGTCGAGTATGGCTTCCGTCTGCCGTCGGCATTGGATAACCGCCCGATGCGCTTTGATGAGTGGGAGGCGATATCGCCGCAAACGATCTTTGTTTCGGCTACACCCGGCCCCTATGAAGAGGCCCATGCCGGGCGGGTGGTCGAGCAGGTGGTGCGGCCAACCGGTCTGGTTGACCCGCTGATTGAAGTACGCCCGGCGACCACCCAGGTCGACGATTTATTGTCCGAGATACGCTTGCGGGTGGATAAAGAGGAGCGGGTGCTGGTCACCACGCTGACCAAGCGCATGGCCGAGGATCTGACGGACTATCTGGGCGATCACGGTGTGCGGGTGCGCTATCTGCATTCGGACATTGATACGGTGGAGCGGGTCGAGATTATCCGTGACCTGCGTACCGGGGCCTTCGATGTGCTGGTGGGCATCAACCTGCTGCGTGAGGGTTTGGACATGCCGGAGGTGTCGCTGGTTGCCGTTCTGGATGCAGATAAGGAGGGCTTTCTGCGTTCCGAACGATCGCTGATCCAGACCATCGGCCGCGCGGCGCGCAACCTGAACGGCAAGGCGATACTCTACGCCGACCGTATTACCGGGTCGATGGAGCGCGCAATCGGTGAAACTGAACGCCGCCGTGAGAAGCAGATCAACTTCAACAAGGAGCATGGCATCACCCCGCGGGGCGTTACCAAGAGCGTGGCGGATATTCTTGAGGGTGCAGTGGTGCCTGGCAGTCGCAGTGGCCGTCGTCGTCAGCAGAAGGTGGCAGAAGAGGGGGCGGGATATTCTGCGCCGCGCACACCGGGCGAAATCACCAAGCGTATCGGCGAGCTGGAAGAAAAAATGTTCCAGCACGCGCGTGATCTGGAATTCGAGTCGGCTGCCCAGTTGCGTGACCAGATCCAGAAATTGCGCGATCAACTGATGCAGATCTGAATCGGATTCAGGGGTTTTGCTCGTTATTTGAGCGTTTTGGATAAAGAATAATCAGGTGCTGGTTGTTTGTTGATCGCCCTGCTGGCGATTCAAGCTTTTTTCAGGTTTTCAGTAACTTAGTGGTTGACAGGGTTAAGGGAGGTGCGTAAAGTTCGCCTCCATCGCAGGCACGTAGCTCAGTTGGTTAGAGCACCACCTTGACATGGTGGGGGTCGTTGGTTCGAATCCAATCGTGCCTACCAAATTAGAAACCCGGTCCCTGTGGCCGGGTTTTTTTCTTTCTGCACCGCTTCAGGTGCTTCTGCAGTAGCCCGCAAGGGCTGCCGGCAATCGTGATGCCGGTCTGACTGCGGCGAGTCGCTGGCGCGGTTCATCCATCACGTGGCCTTGCGTAGGGGTCACCACTGAGAAGGAGAGGCACATGCCCGTAATTACTCTTCCTGACGGCAGTCAGCGCGTTTTTGAAAATCCCGTTTCCGTTGCAGACGTTGCGCAGTCCATTGGTGCCGGCCTTGCCAAGGCAACCATTGCCGGCAAAGTCGATGGGCGTCTGGTCGACGCCTGTGATCTGATCGAGCAGGACGCGACCCTGCAGATCATTACCGCCAAGGACGAGGAAGGGGTCGAAATCATTCGTCACTCCTGTGCTCACCTGGTGGGTCATGCAGTCAAGCAGCTGTATCCGAGCGCCAAGATGGTTATTGGTCCGGTTATCGATGACGGCTTCTATTACGACATCTCCTTTGAGCGCCCCTTTACGCCGGAAGACATGGCCGCCATCGAAAAGCGTATGGCCGAGCTGATCGACACCAATTACGACGTGATTAAAAAGGTGACCCCGCGTGATGAGGTCATCAAGGTGTTCGAGTCCCGTGGTGAGGAGTACAAGCTGCGTCTGGTTGAGGATATGCCGGACGAAAAGGCCATGGGCCTCTACTACCACGAAGAATATGTCGACATGTGCCGCGGCCCGCACGTGCCGAACACGCGCTTTCTGAAAGCGTTCAAGCTGACCCGTATCTCCGGTGCCTACTGGCGCGGCGATGCCAAGAATGAGCAGCTGCAGCGTATCTATGGCACTGCCTGGGCGGACAAGAAGCAGCTGGCAGCCTACATCCAGCGTATGGAAGAGGCCGAGAAGCGCGATCACCGCAAGATCGGCAAGCGTCTGGACCTGTTCCACACCCAGGAAGAAGCGCCGGGCATGGTGTTCTGGCACCCCAATGGCTGGTCTATCTACCAGGTGCTTGAACAGTACATGCGCAAGGTCCAGCTGGACGCCGGTTATAAAGAGATCAAGACGCCTCAGGTGGTTGATCGCGTGCTGTGGGAGCGTTCCGGTCACTGGGAGCACTACGCGGCGAACATGTTTACCACCGAGTCGGAAAGCCGTGACTACGCGGTCAAGCCGATGAACTGCCCGTGTCACATTCAGGTCTTTAACCAGGGGTTGAAGAGCTACCGCGAGCTGCCGCTGCGTCTGGCCGAGTTCGGCTCCTGTCATCGCAATGAGCCCTCCGGTTCGCTGCACGGTCTGATGCGCGTGCGTGGCTTTACCCAGGACGATGCGCATATCTTCTGTACCGATGAGCAGGTCAAGAAGGAAGCCAGCGACTTTATCGCGCTGACGCTGCAGGTCTACCGGGATTTCGGCTTTGACGACGTTGAGCTGAAGCTGTCCACTCGTCCGGAAAGCCGGGTTGGTGATGACGCATTGTGGGATCGCGCCGAAAAAGGTCTTGAGGACGCGCTCAATGAAGCCGGTCTGAAGTGGGATTTGCAGCCGGGTGAGGGCGCTTTCTACGGTCCGAAGATCGAATTCTCCCTGCGTGACTGTATCGGTCGGGTCTGGCAGTGCGGTACTCTGCAGCTGGACTTCATGTTGCCGGGCCGTCTGGGCGCCCAGTACGTCGCCGAAGATGGTGCGCGCAAGACCCCGGTCATGCTGCACCGTGCGATCCTCGGTTCGTTCGAGCGTTTTATCGGTATTCTGATCGAACATTACGCCGGCGACTTCCCGGCATGGCTCGCGCCGACGCAGGCGGCGGTACTGAATATCACCGATAATCAGGCCGAATTCTGCAGTGAAGTCGAGAAATCCCTTAAGGATATGGGGTATAGAGTGGTTGCGGACTTGAGAAACGAGAAGATCGGCTTTAAAATCCGCGAGCATACTTTGCACAAGACTCCCTACCTGTTGGTTGTAGGTGATCGGGAAGTCGAGTCGCACACCGTGGCCGTGCGCACGCGAGAGGGTAAAGATCTGGGTTCAATGACTGTAACCGAGTTCGCTGATTTCCTATCTCGCGCTGTGGCACAACGAGGCCGCCCGAATTCGGAGCAATAAAGATTAAACGCGAGATGAGACAAGACAAAAGAGCCGCACAACGCCCGCCGATTAACGAAAACATCACGGCGCGCGAAGTGCGCCTGATTGGAGCAGATGGCGAGCAGATCGGCATCGTATCCATTCAGGAAGCGCTGTCCGCAGCTGAAGAAGTCAAGCTGGACCTGGTTGAAATCTCTCCCGATGCGGCACCGCCCGTGTGCCGCATCATGGACTACGGCAAGCACATCTTCGAAAAGAAGAAACAGCAAGCCGCAGCGCGCAAGAATCAGAAGCAGATTCAGATCAAGGAAATCAAGTTTCGTCCAGGGACGGAAGAGGGTGACTATCAGGTCAAGCTTCGCAACCTGATTCGTTTCCTCTCTGACGGGGACAAGGCCAAGGTATCCCTGCGATTCCGTGGTCGCGAAATGGCCCATCAGGAGCTGGGCATGGAGTTGTTGAAGCGGGTCGAAACCGACCTTGCTGAATACGGCACCGTGGAACAGCACCCGAAGATGGAAGGTCGTCAGCTGATGATGGTCATCGCCCCCAAAAAGAAAAAGTAATCTCCAGGGCAACGCCAGGCCTTGCGATTATTTGATGCACTTCAATTTGGAGTAACTGAACATGGCAAAGATGAAGACCAAAAGTGGCGCTGCCAAGCGCTTCAAGAAAACCGGGAACGGCATCAAGCACAAGCATGCTTTCAAAAGCCACATCCTGACCAAGATGAGCACCAAGCGTAAGCGTCAACTTCGCGGCACTTCGCAGCTGAACGCTGCTGACGTCCAAAAAGTCGAGCGCATGCTGCGTCTGCGTTAATCATCAAGGTTACAGGTTAGAGGAAGAAAGCAATGGCTCGTGTAAAACGTGGTGTCATGGCGCGCAAGCGTCACAAGAAAGTTCTCAAGCTGGCTAAAGGTTACTACGGCGCGCGTTCACGCGTGTTCCGCGTTGCCAAGCAAGCGGTTATCAAAGCTGGTCAGTACGCATATCGTGACCGCAAGCAGCGCAAGCGTCAGTTCCGCGCGCTGTGGATTGCCCGTATCAACGCTGGTGCTCGTCAGAACGGTCTGTCCTACAGCCGCCTGATCGCTGGCCTGAAAAAGGCGTCCGTCGAGATCGATCGTAAGGTTCTGGCCGATCTGGCCGTGAACGAAAAAGCGGCGTTTACCGCGATTGTCGAAAAAGCAAAGGCTAGCCTGGCTTAAGCCCTCGTTACGACAATCACCGTGCCTTCGGGCGCGGCTGGCAACGTCAATGATAGGGGAAGAGCCTCAAAGCTCTTCCCCTATTTTTGTTTCTGGAGTACGTGTTGATGGAAAACCTCGACGCCCTGGTCGCACAAGCACTTGAGGCAATCAAACAGGCAGCTGATGTGGCTGCGCTGGAGAATATCCGCGTTCAGTATCTTGGCAAGAAGGGCGAGCTGACCCAGGTGATGAAGACCCTGGGCAACATTCCGGCCGAGGAGCGTCCCAAGGTTGGCGCGCTGGTCAACCAGGCCAAAGAGCAGGTTCAGAGCGTGCTCAATGGACGCAAGTCCGAGATGGAAAGCGCTGCGATGAATGCCCGTCTGGCTGCCGAGCGTGTGGATGTCACGTTGCCCGGCCGTGGTCAGACTACCGGTGGTTTGCACCCGGTTACCCGCACCATGGAGCGGATTGAACAGATTTTTGCCCACGTCGGTTATACCGTCGCGGAAGGCCCGGAAGTGGAAGACGACTACCACAACTTCGAGGCGCTTAATATTCCGGGTCACCACCCGGCGCGTGCCATGCACGACACCTTCTACTTCAATGCCAACACCCTGCTGCGTACCCACACCTCGCCGGTTCAGGTACGCACCATGGAGAGCCAGCAGCCGCCGATTCGCATCATCTGTCCGGGTCGCGTGTACCGCTGCGACTCTGACCAGACCCACTCGCCGATGTTCCATCAGGTTGAAGGTCTGCTGATTGACGAGGGTGTGAGCTTTGCCGATCTGAAGGGCACCATTGAGCAGTTCCTGCGCGAGTTCTTCGAGGCTGATCTCGAAGTCCGTTTCCGCCCGTCGTTCTTCCCCTTCACCGAACCTTCCGCCGAGGTGGATATTCGCCGCCGCGTAGTCAAGAACGGTGAAGAAAAGGCCGACTGGCTGGAAGTCCTGGGTTGCGGCATGGTGCACCCGGAGGTGCTGCGCATGTCCGGTATCGACCCGGAGAAATACCAGGGGTTTGCTTTCGGGATGGGCGTCGAGCGCCTGACCATGCTGCGTTATGGCGTGGGCGATCTGCGCATTTTCTTCGACAACGATCTGCGTTTCCTTGAGCAGTTCCGTTGAGCGCCGCATCCGCAACCCTTTTGACAGCAGGAATCGATAATGAAATTCAGTGAACAGTGGCTGCGCACCTGGGTAAACCCTGACGTTTCTCGTGACGAACTGGTAGCGCGCCTGTCCATGACCGGACTCGAAGTAGACAGCGTTACCCCGCCAGCCGGCGAGTTCTCCGGCGTTGTGGTGGGCGAGATCCTCAGTGCCGAGCAGCATCCCGATGCCGACAAGCTGCGCGTATGCCGTGTCAGCAATGGCAGCGAAGAGTTCCAGGTGGTGTGCGGCGCACCCAACGCGCGCGCCGGCATTAAGATCCCGTTTGCCATGGTGGGCGCGGTACTGGGCGAAGATTTCAAGATCAAGAAGGCCAAGCTGCGCGGTGTCGAATCCTTCGGCATGCTGTGCTCGGCTGCCGAGCTGCAGATTTCCGAAGACCACGACGGCCTCTATGAGCTGCCGCTTGATGCCCCTGTCGGTCAGAGCGTACGCGAGTACCTTGGCCTCGACGACGCTATCATCGAAGTCGACCTGACGCCGAACCGTGGCGATTGCTTGTCTATCGCCGGTCTGGCCCGTGAAGTAGGCGCCAACTATGGCGCCGAGGTTTGCCGTGTCAAGGTTGAGCCGATCGCGGCCGTCCATGACGAGGTGCGTCCGGTTGAGCTGGTCGCTGCTCAAGCCTGCCCGCGTTATGTGGGGCGGGTTATCCGCAACGTTGATCTGTCACGCCCAACGCCGCTGTGGATGGTTGAGCGTCTGCGTCGCAGCGATATTCGCAGTATTGATGCAGTGGTCGACATCACCAACTACGTGATGCTTGAGCTGGGACAGCCGATGCATGCCTTCGATCTGGCCGAGATCAAGGGCGGCATTCGCGTGCGCATGGCGGAAGAGGGTGAGAAGCTGGTACTGCTGGACGGCCAGGAAATCAGCCTGCGTGCAGATACCCTGGTGATTGCAGACCACGAACGCCCGCTGGCTATGGCCGGCATCATGGGTGGTGAGCACAGTGGCGTCAGCGAAAACACCCGGGACCTGTTCCTGGAGAGCGCCTTCTTCGACACCATCGCCATCGCCGGCAAGGCGCGTGGCTACAGCCTGCACACCGACTCTTCGCATCGCTTTGAGCGAGGCGTCGACTGGCAACTGCAGCGTGAGGCCATCGAGCGTGCGACGGCGCTGATCCTGGAGATCGTCGGTGGTGAGCCGGGTCCGGTCATCGAGGCGGTCGAGCAGGGCGCATTGCCCTCACTCAAGCAAATCACCTTGCGCAATGACCGCATCACCCAGATGCTCGGCATGCAGATGGGTGAGGCCGACGTGGTCGGTTATCTCTCCGGTCTTGGGCTGGGCGTTACCGCGATTGGTAATGGCCAGTGGCAGATTGATGTACCCAGTCACCGCTTCGATATCAGTATCGAAGTGGATCTGATCGAAGAGCTGGCTCGCCTGTATGGTTACAACCGCCTGCCGGTCAGCGCACCGACCGCAGCCCTCAGTCTGGCTGGCAAGCCGGAGGCCCGCGGCGAGCTGACCGTGCTGCGTCGCCTGCTGGTCGCCCGTGGCTACCATGAAGCCATTACTTACAGCTTCATCGAGCCGGGCCTGAGCAAGCAGTTCGAGCCGGAGATCGAACCCCTGGCGCTGGCCAACCCGATTTCCAGTGACATGGCAGTCATGCGTCCCTCCCTGTGGCCGGGCCTGAGCAAGGCGGTGCAGTACAACCAGAATCGGCAGCAAGGCCGGGTACGGCTGTTCGAGAGCGGCCAGCGCTTCATTCCGTGCGCAGATGGTCTGCGTCAGGAAGTCATGCTTTCCGGTATTGTTACCGGCAGCCGTCAACCTGAGGGCTGGGCGAACGGGGCAGAGAAGGTCGACTTCTTCGACGTCAAGGCTGATGTCGAAGCCATCCTGGCGCAGAGTGCCGCCGGCGTCAGCTTCCGCTTCGCACCGGTGGCCCACCCTGCGCTGCATCCGGGCCAGTCTGCCGGCATCCTCAATGGTGAAGAGCAGGTAGGTCTGATCGGAGCGCTGCACCCGCAACTGGTTGAGGATCTTGACCTCAATGGGCCGGTATTTGTGTTCGAGTTGGCATTGGCGAAGATCTGTCAGGGCGAGCTGCCGCGCTTTAGCGAATTGTCCCGCTTCCCTGAGGTCAGACGGGATATCGCACTGGTTGTGGACCGCGAGGTATTGGCCCAGGATCTGCTCGGCGCCATTCGCCAAGCGGCCGGCGAACATCTCAAAAACCTCAGGTTGTTTGACGTGTATGAGGGCAAAGGTATTGATCCTCATAGAAAAAGCATGGCAATCGGCTTGACGTTACAGGATTCGTCACGCACTCTTACCGATGATGAGGTGAATGCTGTCATGGACAGAGTGCTGCAGTCCTTGGAGCAAGGGTTTAACGCCACGCTAAGGAAATAGGTGAAATGGGGGCTCTGACAAAAGCGGAAATGGCTGAGCGGCTGTACGAAGAGTTAGGGTTCAATAAGCGCGAAGCCAAAGAGTTGGTCGAGTTGTTTTTCGAAGAAATTCGTAACGCACTGGAAGCCAATGAACAGGTCAAGTTGTCCGGATTCGGCAACTTCGATTTGCGCGATAAACGTCAGCGCCCCGGCCGAAATCCGAAAACAGGCGAAGAGATCCCCATTACCGCCAGGCGGGTGGTGACCTTTCGCCCGGGACAAAAACTCAAGGCACGAGTAGAAGCGTATGCTGGAACCCAGCCATAACGACGAGCTGCCGGCGATCCCCGGTAAACGCTACTTCACCATTGGTGAGGTGAGCGAGTTGTGTGCAGTAAAGCCCCATGTTCTGCGCTACTGGGAACAGGAGTTTCCCCAGTTGTCGCCGGTCAAGCGTCGGGGTAACCGTCGCTACTATCAGCGTCAGGATGTGCTCATGATCCGTCAGATTCGTGCCCTGCTGTACGATCAGGGATTCACCATCGGCGGCGCACGCCAGCGCCTGTCCGGTGAAGAAGCCCGTGAAGATCTCACCCAGTACAAGCAACTGATCCGCCAGACCATTGCCGAGCTGGAGGAAGTGCTCAACGTTCTTCGGGTTCGCTGATACTGAAAAAAAACTTTCTCATTTCAGGGAGTTAATGTATTATGCGACCCGCTTCGGCAGACAAACCGAAGCATCGTCGGGGCGTAGCGCAGCCTGGTAGCGCACTTGCATGGGGTGCAAGGGGTCGAGTGTTCGAATCACTCCGTCCCGACCAATAAAATCAAGGGGTTAGATCGATACGGTCTAGCCCCTTTTTATTTGCCTTGCATTTTTGCCCCACTTTTTGCCCCACCGAATTTTGTCTGTGTTTTTTGTTTTGATGCTCATGTGCCTACCTGCGCCCAATAATGGTTTCTAGCTCGCCTGCGCTTACGTCATCGGTGGCGATTGGTTGTGCCTGCTGATACTGCCTTGATTGCTTGTGCCGGCGAAGGTGTGGGCGTCCGCATGGCCAAGTTTGTGCTCCAAGCTCATTTGCCGGGTTTGAGGTCGATGGATTGAGCAGGCCTGGCGACATGCTCTTTACCGGGGCTATTCTCGCTGCTCACGTCGTCTGTTGATGGAAAGGGAGTGGGTGGCTCCCTGAGCTCTTCCTGGACGTCTCGCATGCTGTATTGCTCGCGCAGTGTCCTTGCTGATCGTATGAGGTTTCCAATTTCTTGGAATGGTATTTGGAGTCCGGCTGACCATGTCTACGTTGCTAGCTATGCGGTGGGGCTTCATGTCGGGTCAGGTAGCATGAGTTTGATTCTGGTCGACTCTCTCACGCTCTCCTGCAGCGCCTCTAATACTGAGTTCACTTTGTTCTCTAGTGTCTGCCGGTCTCCTTCAAAAGGGGGTGGTTCATTGAGCGTTGCGGATCTCCACATCTCAACCTCCATGACGTGTTTGCGCAACACGTCAATCAGCTCGCTTGTCTCCAGGTCCTTCGACTTGATGGCTTGCTTTAAGCACAGGTTTTCGTAGGTTAGTGCACCGATCTCTCCTTCATGCTCCTTTTTCCATTTGTCCTTCAGCGCCGCATATTCCTTGGGGCTGTTCTTCAGCAGGATTGCCAGCGTTTCTGAGGGCTTGGTTTCAAACTCTTTCGTCAGCTTGTTGAGTGCTGCACATGCCTCCGGGGGTAGATTGAAACGCCTCGGTTTGGTTCGTTTCTGAATGCGTCGCTGGCGCAGATTATTCTGTAGAGACCTAATTATTTCCTTGTGGCCTGCGCCTCTCAGTACGTGAATCCAGGTCTCTGCCCTTGTGCGTGCATTCATCTTTACGCCTCTATGTCCATTCCCAGGGTGTAGAAGCTCCCGCTCATCGGCGGTTGCTTTTCTACGCAGATAGCTCACTGAGTACCGACACTCTTCCTCGCTTCGAAGCCACTCAATTTTGCCTGTCATTATTTCTACCTTCGCGTCAATAAAGCAGCATTACGCCATTCTCGCGGCGTTGAACTTGCGGTATCACATAGGTGGAAAATATACGTTAGTAATAGCGTTAGTTCTAGCGTTATACCTAGCGGAGTGGCAGGATATGGTATCTCCTAACGTGGAATAAATCGTGAAAAGGATGCTGTTCGAGAAAGTGCTTCTGCTTTCTTCTGTAACGCTAACCGCAAGTGACAAGCTATTTTTGCTAGTATTTGCTGCGCGTTATGGGGAGGGCTGGAGTGGGGAATTGAGGATTGCCGAGCTAGCAGAAGCGCTCGGGCTGAAGAGAGGTTTAGTAGAGTCGTCGGTACCTAGGCTGATCGCAGCGAGCTTTCTGGTAGTGCAACCGGTCTACAAAAAACGAGGGCGACCATTGCGGAAACTTTCGTTGAACAAGACGTTGATCGGGGCGATACCAGTGGGTAAAGAATTTCAAGTTGAAAGTATTCTGTCTGCGATCTCGTTCCTAGATCGGCCTACAGTTAGGGTGGCAAGTTTGAGGTGGGCGTCTGGTAGCAGTGCTACCAGTGCCGCGAAATTGATTGCCTCTTACTACCCGCTTCAGGAAGGAGATAACCCGATAGCTCGGAAGATGGTTGATGGGAAAAGCACCTTTCTTGATGCATCAGGTGTGCTCCTTCTAACGTTGCTGCTTGCCGCATCTGACCCCGTTGGCGTGGTGGCGGGGTGGAGTCATAGGCGGCTAGCAGCGGCGATCGGGGTTACTAGGGTGGCGCTTAAAGGGCGGCTAAAGAAGCTGACTGACAATGGTGTGCTGCGCCAGGTCATTCCAGGCATCGGTGCGTCAGTGTTCTCACGCAAGCTTAGTTCGGTTTACATCGTCAACATCAACCATCCCGTGTTTCGGGGTGTATGCAGCCCTACCGCTGTTTTGATTTTCAGGGAAGATTGTGACTCGGAGCGTTCCAAGTTTTTGCAGGTTTTTTGGGAGCAGGCGGTTTACGCTCGCGAATCTGGTGACTTGCGCCATGTAGCTCATATCTACCGCCATTTGCCCAAGCATGCTTTTCTTCAGATTGAGCTCTTTGTCAATCGGCTGGTCTCGCAATGGCTGACGGTCAGGTTGGCCCAAGAGCGAGATATTGATCGCCTGTCGATAAGGGAGTCTATCAAAGGGTTTCTTGCCATCCTTGAGCGCGGAGAGTCTGCAGAGTCGAAGCGGGCTGCTTTCGCATCAGAGTCGATGATCGAGGAGTTAGCTTACTGTGCTGAGCGACTACTTGAGGAGGTGGTGCTGCTGTTCGGGACGGTGATTCCGGCGACAGTGAAGATGAACGAAGTCCTGATGCTGCCTGGGAACATTCTGCGCGGCTACGAGTACATCACATTGCTTGTTCGTGCTGAAGTGAAATCTCCCAGCCCAGTAAAACGTGCTCCCGGGGCGTTTGGCAGGTCGGAGTGCATGTATGAGCAAGAGATCCCTCAGAATGTACGCTTGGCTGCTGGGCTCGCTGCTGAATAGTCAGTCTGAGCGTCTTTTTTTACCACCGTTGCAAATCCTCTGAGCTAACAGAGGAGACTGCTCATGAGGATCATGCGACTGAAAGACGTAATCGACACCACAGGGCTTGCACGCTCCACCATCTACAAGTACATCGCGGAGGGAATTTTCCCTAAGCCGGTTAACCTTGCCCCAGCTGGGCATGATGGGGTCAACACCAGGGGGGTAGGCTGGGTTGATGCCGAGATCTTTGATTGGGTCTTGGCCAGGATTGAGGAGCGGGACGTTAGCCTGGCAGATGGTGTGAAGCCCCAGCGGTTGAGCGTGGCCAGCTAGTGCCGACATAGAAGCCACGACCGGCCGTTGCCGGTCGTGGCTTCTATGTCGCTGAGGCGTAACTCAGCTATACGGATGCGGGTAGCCCTTTCTTCGTGTTTCAGTTGGGGTTTTGCGAGGGATGATTCCGTTCCCGCATCAGCTAACCTGACAGTGGTCGTCCAGCGTCTTTTGCCAAGCTCCGCCGTAATGTTTCTTCTGGAATTCCTTGCCACGCTGGGCATCAGCCGGCAGCTTGAATCGGGATCTATTTATATACCCTATAGATTCTGATTATCTAATCACTAATACTAATCAATTCGATACCAATACAGCACCCTATACAGGACAGAGACACCCAAGA
>AZIG01005422.1_pt1 | contig 20902 bp, 18 predicted proteins | sample 359071 | NCBI WGS metagenome assembly AZIG01 (sample SAMN02429714, study PRJNA222667) | marine sediment metagenome | biome: Sediment sample; isolation source: enrichment culture of sample MGS-AQ(UA) from oil contaminated terminal site... | place: Jordan: Aqaba | collected 2011-05-15 | depth 18 m m | reverse complement strand
AGGCGATGAAAGCGCGACCGGCGCCGGGGCTGCCACCTGCGCTGCAGGATCAGCTGTGGCCTGGCTGATCCCCACTGGCTTTAGCACCGGCTTCGGCGCGTCGTCCGTGTCTGCCGGGCGGAACGCCAGCATGCGCAGCAGCACCATCTCGAAGCCACCGCGCGGGTCCGGCGCAAGGGGCAGGTCACGACGGCCAATCAGGCCCATCTGATAATAGAACTGCACATCCTCGGCCGGCAGCGCCGAAGCCAGCGCCAATACCCGCTCGCGATCACCCTGGCCGTTGTCTACCGCTTCGGGCAGCGCCTGGGCAATGGCTACACGGTGCAGCACATTGAGCATTTCGGCCAGAACGCCCGACCAGTCCGGCCCTTGCTCGGCCAGGTTACGCACGGCCTCCAGCAAAGCCCTGGCATCACCTTCGAGCAGTGCCTGCAAGACCCCATACACCTGGCCATGGTCGAGGCTACCCAACATGGCACGTACATCGGCAGCCAGTACCTTGCCTTCACCAAAGGCGATGGCCTGGTCGGTCAGGCTCATGGCATCACGCATGGAACCATCGGCCGCACGGCCCAGCAGCCACAGGGCATCTTCCTCGAACGGCACATTTTCGGCGGCCAGTACGTGGCTGAGGTGCTCCACAACCCGCTCCGGGCTCATGTTTTTCAACGAGAACTGCAGGCAGCGCGACAGGATAGTGGCCGGCAGCTTCTGCGGGTCGGTGGTGGCGAGGATGAACTTGACGTAGGGCGGCGGCTCTTCCAGCGTCTTGAGCAAGGCGTTGAACGAGTGGGTCGAGAGCATGTGCACTTCGTCGATCAGGTAGACCTTGAAGCGCCCACGGCTGGGGGCGTACTGCACGTTATCGAGCAGTTCGCGGGTGTCCTCGACCTTGGTGCGGCTGGCGGCGTCGATCTCGATCAGGTCGACGAAACGGCCTTCGTCGATTTCACGGCACACCGAACAGGTGCCACAGGGCGTGGAGGTGATGCCGGTTTCACAGTTCAGGCACTTGGCGATGATACGGGCGATGGTCGTCTTGCCCACGCCGCGGGTACCGGTGAACAGGTAGGCATGGTGCAGGCGCTGGTTGTCCAAGGCATTGATCAAGGCCTTGAGCACATGGGTCTGGCCGACCATTTCGCGGAACGAGCGCGGACGCCATTTTCGTGCAAGAACCTGATAACTCATCGAAAAACCATCGTAGCCTGATCGAGCGGAAGATCGCTAATGCTAGCGGAGCGGGGGCAAAATTGCACCCTGCGCAACTCGTCTAAGCTTGGAATGGCGCATTGTCCAGGGAGGATTGCCTTTGCGAAGACTGCTGGCCCTGTTACTGCTGTGGTCTACAAACAGCCTGGCTGACCAGCCAGTGCTACGCTTTTCCGTAGCCGAGAGCTGGAGCATGCCGCTGGTACGCATCGAAGACGATCAGCCAGTGGAGGGATTGCTTCACGACCTGATGCAAGCCGTTGCCAGGGAGGTGGGCGTTCGCCCCGAGTTTCACGTCATGGCCCGCCTGCGTCTGGAGGAGGCGATGAGCAGCGGCGATATAGATGTCCGTTGCTACGTCAGTACCCAATGGCTCAACGACCGTCCAAGGGATTTTGTGTGGAGTATCCCGCTGATTCATCAGCGCGATGTGCTGGTTGGCCGCGCTGGCGACAGCACCCCGATACCCCCGGAGCGACTGCCACCCCAGGCGATCGGCACGGTGCTGGGCTACACCTATTCAACCCTGCAACCGCTGCTGGACCACGGCCAGCTGCACCGTGAGGACAGCCGCAGCCAGTTGCTGGTGCTGCAAAAGCTGCAGGCAGGCCGGTATCGCCATGCGGTGAGCAACCAGTTGTCGCTACAGTGGTTCAACCAAGGGTTGCCAGCGGAGCAGCAATTGCAAGCGCTGGCGGTGCTGGACGAACAGGATTTGGGGTGCATGGTGCGCAACGATCCGGCGATACCGACACAAGGGCTGTTGCGGGCGCTGATAAGAATGAAGCAGTCGGGGCAGATCGAGCGAATTGTGCGGCGGTATGGAGGGACGGGTGACCCGGACAGTATGTCTGTGGCCCGGCCCGAAATACCCAGCAAAATGCCGGCACACAGCCAGCGCAACTAACGGCCCTGCTCATTTCGCGAACGCTTGCGCAAACACTGTGGGAGCGGGCTTGCCCGCGAACACCGGCATAGCCGGTGCCATCCACCGCGTTATATTCTTCGCGGGCATGCCCGCTCCCACAGCGTTGTGCGGCACACTCACAATCTCTATCACAAACTCAACGTCACCAGCCTTTACGCTCAAACGCCAAGCTGACAGCATCCGCCTGCCCCCAGGCAATCTGCATGGCCCGCAACCCATGCTCCAATAACTGCCTGGCTTCTTCGTCCTGAATGCGCTCAAGCGCCCGCCGGCTATCACTGTAGGCGAACATCAGGTAGTGGGAAACATTCATCAACGCGAACTCCATCGGGACGATGCCTTCGCTGATCGCGCGGGAAAGGGACTTGCCTTGGGGAAGATCGAAGACGTGGGGTGGATCGGGGACCAGTTTTCTCATGACAGCTCCGTGTTGGCTGTGTTGTCCCCTTCTGCTTCCACGCATTAGGGTGGCAACTGTACGCGGGGTGGAAGACCAGGCACACGGTAGACCCGGCAGGTACGAATACCTCCCGCGCACAGCCGCCATAAATGACAACTGTCCCATGTGCCACCCAGGCTTCCACACCCGATCGCTGAACTGACAGCGACCGCGAAAGCCTAGTGGGCGAGGTTGACCGGGACAATCAGACGGGAGTCGACGGAACACGTAGGATAATTCGCTATGCCTGCCTGACGTGTAGGGGCTTTCCTAGGCCGTTATCAGACCTATCTTAAAAGCGGGCACTCTGATCATGTGCTTACTGTAATCGGGATCCCTGTCTTCACACCAAAGCCCGTAAATACGCACTCAAGAACAACCCCACACCAAACACAAAATGCGTGACCAGGCTCTTCAAACAGTTCCGCGCAGGTGTCGGCGTTCTGGACGCAAAGAACCCTGCCCCCATCGCCGGCTGCATGAAGCACAGCGGCGCCACGACTGTCCCCACACCCACAACTACTGCAGGTAAAAGAGTTGGCGATCGCAACCAGCCCTCCCCTACGATCACAAGCAGCAGCATCGCGAAAAGCACGCCGGTGGCGTAGTGAATCACCCATCCCCACGCCAACTCGTTTCGCACCGGTTCCGCTTTGGCAATCGCTTGGTGCGAAACACGCCCACCTAGCAGGTGCCCCGCCCAACGCCCGACCATGGCAAAGTTCAGCGTTGCCACACCCAACCGCCTCAGCAGCAGCCCCCACAGGTCCATCACTACTGTGGCACCGATGCCAATCGGCAACGCAGCTAAAAACATAGCAGTAAACGTCATTGAACAAGCCCTCGAAAGTTGACGGTCCTTACCCATGCCGCGCAGCATAGAAGTTGAAGTCAACTTCAAGTCAAGGGCCCGAAATGGACATTGCCGACGTCGCCAAACGCACAGGCGTACCTGCATCGACACTCCGCTACTACGAGAAGAAAGGCTTGCTCAAGTCCCTGGCCGGGCGCGGCCAGCGACGACAGTTTGCAGCCGATGTGGCGGACAGGCTGGCGCTGATCGCCCTGGGGCAGGCTGCGGGGTTTTCGCTGGATGAAGTGGGGGCGATGCTGGTGGACCTGCAGGTCGACCGGCAGATGCTGAATGCCAAGGCAGACGAACTTGACGCGCGGATCAGGCGCTTGCAGGCCATGAGCAAGGGGTTGCGCCATGCAGCTCAATGCCCTGAGAAAGATCATCTGGCATGCCCGAAATTTCAGCGGCTGATGAAGCTGTCAGCGGCGGGAGCATTGGGCGAAAAGCAGGAAAGAACGAAGGCGTTCGTTACAGATTGAGGTTTTCCGACCCCAGAAATGGAGGCGGCCCCACCAGCCACACCCCGGCACTCGATGTTCCCGCTATGGCTGCTCCCTTCCGGGCCATGCCTAGGTCGCATGCAAGCATGCTGGTAATCAATGCAGACCTTATGGGGCAAGGGTTTCAGGCTGATGAGGTAGATCGTCATTTACCCGTGCAAACACCAAGCACGTTCGCTTAAGACTAGGGGTGTGACCAGAATTGTTCCACTCAATTGGTCCACTTTACTGGTCCACTCTGGTGTTCATTCATGGCCTACATCGTCCGCCGCCAGTCCGTTTACTACCTGAACCTTCGACTGCCAAAGCACCTGTTTCCGAACCGACACACCCTCCGCATATCCCTGCGAGTGCGAGAACGGCAAGCAGCTTTGTACCTTGCCACCTCCTTAGCTCAGCGGGTGAGCAGCCACCTGAGCGAGCACCCCCTAACACCTCCGGAAACGCTGCGTGTGCTTTGCGTGCAATGGTGCAAGTCGTCACCTATGCCAACCCATCGCGCAGCACCACAACAAGCTATGGAGCCCACAGCACCACTAACAAGTGGCGGTCCCACCCTGGCAACCCTTTCCAAGCTGTATATAGAGGAAGGCAAACGCGGCGGCACATGGCGGCAAGGCAGTATCGATGATGTGGAACGTGCCTTGTCTGACCTGTTCGAGCTGATGGGTGACATGCCTGCGGTAGCCTTCGATTCTCAGCAAGCACGCCTTCTAAAAGAACGACTCAGTCGCTGCCCCCAATACTTCGGCCTACGCCCCGAATTCAAGGGAAAGACCTTGAGGCAAGTGGTCGGGTCAGCCAGCACCTACAAGACCATCACCGCTGTGACGGTGAACAACCGGCTACGCAAGCTCACAGCCTTTATGAACTGGTGCAAGGCCAACAGCTATATAGAGGAGAATCCGCTTGCCGGGATGAAGGTGATGACGGGATCGGCCAAAGAGGCACGGCTTTCATTTGACCGCCATGATCTTGTCGCTCTGCTTAACCACGAGGCTTTAAGTAAGGAAGCCCGCAAGCATCCATGGCGATACTGGCTGCCATTCCTGGGACGAGCCACTGGCTGTCGGCTGGAAGAGTTGTGCCAGCTCCGTGTGGATGACTTCATCGAGCAACAAGGTATTCAGTGCATTCGCATTGATGACAGCCGTGAAGGGCAGAACCTGAAGAACGCCAGCAGCCGACGAGTGCTTCCCCTGCACCCTGTCCTGCTGGACCTGGGCCTGCTTCAGCATGTTGAATTGGTCAAAGCTACCGGTGCTGATCGCCTGTTCCCGGAACTGGAAGCAGTGCGAGGCAAGCTGGGTCACGCCCCCTCCAAATGGTTCGGTCGCTACAAAACGAAGCTGGGCATCACTGATTCACGAAAGACCTTTCACAGTTTCCGCCATACGCTCATTGACGACCTACGTGACGCTGGGGTCCAGGATTCTCTCATTAAGCGTATTGCTGGTCATGAGGATTCAGCCGTTACGTTCAGTGTCTATGGCAGCCGTACACCGCTGAAGGCAATGCTAGAGGCGCTGCTTACAATACCGTTGACGGCAACAGCTGGCGGAATTGAAGCGCCTCCACTGGAGAGACTCCCTACAGCGTAGATACGCCGTTGACTAAGAGCAGCAAAGAGATTGCCAAGCTGACCGGGAAGCCGGTCAGTAATGTCCACCGCGACGTCAGGGCCATGCTCGATCAGTTGGCAGTGGGAGATGATTCAGTTTTGAATCATGTGTGTCAGGTCAAGGATGGACGGGGCTACACCAAGGAATACCAGCTTCGCCGCCGAGAGACAGACATTCTGCTCACCGGCTACAGCGTTCCGCTCCGTGCCAAGGTGATCGACCGATGGCGTGACTGGAGGGCAAAGTCGCAAAGCCTGCCCTAGGATGCCTTCATGGTTCCTGCACCGACTGGGCTTCAGTGACGAGGGGATTGGCAGGCACGCAAATGAGATCACAGCCTCATAACTAACTTACAACCAGGCTTACATAGTTTGCTTAGTTGCAGCATGATCCATGCTGCAATATACATCACGGCAGGCGCCCTAAACTTAACCGCCAACTTCCCGCTTGACTTCCCGCAACAAATCTGTATCATCTCCACCCTGTCAGAGCCACTGACATCCGCACCACCTCTCCAATCAGATCATTACCTTGCTTGCTCAAGCCGATAAGCCACTGAGCAAAGCGGGTTTCGTGCTGCCTGCGATATGGCCAATCACAAAACTTTAATTACTGATTACACGCGAGGTACTGCCGACATATAAAATCAATAACAGAGAGACAACACATGCACGCCAACAATCCAGGTGCCACAACCCTTCTCACCGTGGCAGAGCTTAACGCAATGGATGCACGAATAGCAGCCAACTTCCAAAGGTGGTTAGCCGACCATATTGAGCCACCCAAAGTTAAGCCACCTAGAAAGCTAAAAAGCCCAACAGGACCAAAGCCAAAGACAATAATCAATCCGTTCTATGGTTTCATAGGCTCAATGACTGCTTGGGAGCGCTATCCTAGGTTTGCGATGGACATCATTGAAGGTATTGCTCGACTTGATTGGCACGACCGCCGCACCGGGGCGAACGGCAAGTCGATGCCACTTTCAGTATACAACCTCGCTTTGATGCTAGAGTGCCTTCAGGTCATCACAAACGAGTCCATTGAGGATCTCTTGAATTTAAAGGAGCGACATGCGAGAAGATATCTTACCGCCATCAACCTCATAATCCCGTGGATGATGAAAAGTCGTCCAACAGCGCTACTCGACTACATGGAAGGCATCAATTCCACCCAAAGGACTAATGAGTGGGAAGACTGCGACGAATTTAATACCCCTAGCCCTGATGAGCTAGAGAAGCTTCATCACGACCTACGCACCCTAACCCAATATAAGAGCGCAGAGGAATACGAGTTACAGATGAGGAGTGACAGTTACAATCCGACCATCATGCAACTCCCTAAACGCTTGGAGCACCCAATGAAAACCGAGGTAATGCAGATGCTGAAAGATGGTGCTCTGGCCAACTCAATTTCACGAGCAACAGGCGTTGATCGAAAGACAATTAAGAAATGGCACGCCGAGGCAAGAGAGCTTGAAACCTCGCAGCCAGCATAGCCACTGCAACAGGTCAGGAGCGAGAAAGGGGGGGGGATTAATACGGCCGCATATATATAAAAAGGCAAGTGCCAAAGCAGAGCTTTGAGATTAGTACCTCTATGGATTCCCCTCTAGATTAACCTCGTAGCGTAGCCGCTACAGCACGATCGCTTGTGCCCGAGGCACGAATAACACCTCTATACGGCAGAGAAGAGAAGGGGCAAGAAAGCCCCTACTGCTCTTGATCTTGCTTTAATTCTACTTTGAACTGTAGAGGTTACTACCGCGTGACGACCGTCACCATTAATTTGCAAGGTTAAGATCAAAAGCATCAGGGGCTTTCTGCCCTGCCCCTGCTACAACTATGCCGTGAGGCAGGATAACCATTCTATTAGTAGGGGAGAGAGGGGGCTGTACTGCCCCTCCCCGCTCTTGATCTTACTCTTAACCATGCCGAGCGGCATAGGTTGGTAATCGCGTGACGTGCGTCACAATTTACCAGGATGTGTGCAGTGAAGGTTTTTGAGGCGCATGCTCCCTACCCCATTGCTTAGTAATCTACAGAGATGACGCATTCTCCAATGCTCCACCTTGGAGGCCATGATCCACAGCAAGCGACTGTAGAACATTGGTAGCCTGCGCCTCAGTAGAGTAAGGGCCTACTCGTATATGCTTGCTTGTTTCGGATGGCACTTCATAGCCACTGCCCCGAACCTTATCTGTAATCTGTCTGCACTCTTTATTAGAGGCGAAAGGCAAGGTAACGAACCATTGTTCTGTACCTGCACTGCTTGACTCCACTTGAGCAAGCGGTTCAACTTCAGAACCGCAGTGCTTACACTTTATGGCTTGGGCCTTGATCAATTCAGCGCAGTACGGGCAGTCCCTCTGGCCGCTGACCGTCACTACTGCCTGCCCTGTAACCTGGTCAGACCCTACGACAACCTCCTGCCACCCCTTGCGCAGGTAAGAGTTTACGATGATCTTATTGATGCTCACTGCATAGGCAATGGTTGCGATAGGCAACGCGAAGACGATCCCATACCCTTCGGTGGCTAGCGAGAAGCCTCCCACCAGCAACAGCCATAAGACGAAGTGACCCCAAAGGCCCTTGAAAGCTAGATAGATGGGACCAAGCAGTATTACCAACCCAGCGGCTTCGCCGCTCACTTCTTCAACATGTCCATTCGCTGGATTGCGGAAAGTCCTTAGCATTACAATATCCTTAAGGTTCTGAAGGTGTTCACTGCCCGAATGGGCATATGTGCTTATTGCTTCAATGCAGCAGCGTCTTGTTCATCTGCCGAGAGAGCAATGAGCCTGAAACTCACGACAAAGGATGCTGGCGCTAATTAGCGTGATGATCAATTGATGATGCTGGTTATGGCCTGCCCTGCCAGCCTTGCCTGCCTTGCTTATCAGCCAAGGCAGACCGGCTGTAGGGTGGCTAGGGTTACAGATAATCCTCTGGCTTCTCTGCCGTAGCGAAGCCCGGCCTGACTACACAGGTCAGTAGGCCACCTGGCTCAGGCGAAACTCCTACCGCACTGATCAAGCCAACGCTTGAGAGGTGAGCAATCGCCGCTCCTACGTCCTTCAGCGTCATATCACACTGATCAGCCACAACGGCCTGGGTAGTCCGTACAGCACCGTTGCTAATCACACTTGCCACCAGGGTCAGCATGACCGTGGCAGCCTTCGGATGGGTCCGGATCAGGTCAGCCACCTCTCCAAACAGAGCTCGCTTCATGTACAGAGTGCTCTGACCGTCATTGGGTGCGCCATCAATTGAAGCGTGTTGTTCATTCATCAGTAATTCCTTCAGTTCAGTTAGAAGTAGGTTTGGTGTATGGCCTTACGTCTTACGGTCTTACTGAGGTCTTACTGGGGTCTTACCTGCTCACGTTGCATGAGCTACAGACGGGCTTGGCTTCTGCCAAACCACTGCCCGTGATTTCGTTCCATTCGCGCAGTCAGGCAGTGTAGGTCTACCCCATCACACCTTCCCCCTAGCGCCACAACAGCCACCAGATGCGAATGTCACGATTAGTGTGTTCACGATTAAATCACATGAACCCAGCATTGGGGAATGCCTGCACCACCTCCCTCCCCAGCGCTTCAGCATCAATTCGGCAATCGAGTCCGCGAGTTGCGTCTTGCCCTGGGCATGAATCAGGAAGCCTTTGCAGACAAATGCGGCTTCGCAAGAACGTACATGTCCCGCATAGAGACAGGCGGAGCGAACCCGTCAATCAACGCCATCAAGGTGCTGGCCGACGCCCTAGGCGTCAGCATCTCTGCTCTGTTCGAAGGAATGTAAGCCCCGCTGGTCAGTGTGCGTAGTGCATCGCAGCCGCACCTACGCCAGAGTGCTTAGCCAATCCGAACCGCACCACAGGCACCTTCGTGCAAGCCAGACTGGACCGACTGCACTCACCGCTTTATCTAATTATTTGCTAATCGCTAAATTGCCCTACAAGCACCTCTCAGCTAGCTAACCTTTCCTCTGGCACCCATGAATACTGGAATTGATACGAAGGGTACTAAGCCGAATGCCCCTTTGAGGACAATTACCACCGTTGGTGGATAAACAGCTATGCAGCCAGCAGCCCACTGAAGCTGAGGCAATCGTAGCGCAGGAAGGCACGTATGATGTCCGAACAAGAAGCTTGCATCACGACAGTGATAACTCGGCTTTGGAGAAATCAGATGGCGTTGTGCGAAGCCCTTCACGGCCTCGCTTTGCTGCTTGCTGAATCAGGTCGCTCTGATCACGCAGCTCGCGTGATGCAGCTATCCGCTAGGCTCCTGGACTCTGACCATGTAGTCGAACCTGCAATTACGGCCCTCGTTAACATATCCGGACGGCGCTTTCAGCCAGCCAATGATGACAGCGCTAGCCCATCACCTACCGATAAATGAATGCGTCACGCAGGCGACGGCAGACAGTGCCCTACGTCTCGGCAATCCTGTAGTAGCACCTGAAGCTCATCATCTTTGGTGACATGGATAGCCCCGTCCAACAGGATCTCCCAGCGCCCATCAAGCTCGTGTCCCTGCCAGTAAAGTTCCGCAGCGCCCAGGTCACCTGTTTCAGCGAATCGGTCGTAAAGGCTAGCATCTGCTCTCAGTGAGTTAATAGAGTGAACGATGCCCACTGAGACGATGTGTCGAGCTGTTCCGAACATCACCCTCAGCATTTCACGGGACGCAGCGCCCTCTTCAGCCACCCATAAGCAGCCAAGCCTAGATGGAGCGGCTGGAGCAACTCGCCGCCGCACTTCTTCCATCTGAAGCTCCACATTGTAGATTCTAATGAGGCGGTCTTGGTCACCCCATCCTCGCTGCGAGCCGTAACCATCTGTGATAGTCATTCTTCTGCTGAGCATGAAGCCAAGCATGAACACACGTGCGCGAGGCGTGAGCGCTGAGCGGAATTGCCCCTCACGAATGTCCTCAAGACTAAGATCCTCGACCCGCACGTGAACCGCTTGCAAGCCCTGTTCAACCGATGCAAGACAGCTTGGTGACATGATGATCGGCTGGTTTGCCAGATTGTGGCAGACCATGAAATCAGTAGGGTCGAACGCATGAATGAGCATTACACTCTGGCCCCTTCGGCACATGACCGGCTTTGAGTACTCCAGCAGGAACTTGACCGAGAGGGAAATGCGATTCGGTCCATTCCTTGCGGGTTGAGCAGCTAGCTTAACTCAACCACCGCGTTGATATCTTGGTTGGTGAAGGCGCCAGACTACGCTCCCTACTGACTGCTCTCTATGGCGAGGCTTTCGCTACAGGCAGCCTAAGCCAATGTCGCTACACGACCTTACCTCTCGCAAACTGGTGGAATTCCGCCCGTAAGCTGGTTATCCGTCAATCGCGGAGGGCAGCCCCTGCAATGCAGGCGCTCCCAAAGCGGGAATTCCCGCTTTGGGAGCTCAGCCCGCCTCTGTGCGGGCTTTTTCGTGAGCCCGTGTCACCACCTCGAACTTGTATCAGCAAACGACCGTTTGTTGATACCGTTGATCAGGAGGCCAAATCGGAATCATAAAGTGGGGGTTTACATATAGTTGATACCAGCAGATAATGATCCCACTTTATTTGATACCAAGGATGACTTCTATGAGCCGCACCTTCGCATATGGCCGCGTAAGTACGCTGGAGCAGTCAACTGACAATCAGCTACTCGCCTTGCAACAGAAGGGATTCGACATCCAGCCGCAACGCTGGTTTGCAGAGCAAGTCTCTGGCGGCATGCCTGCCCTTCACCGTCCCGAGTTTTCAAGGATGGCAGACCGGATGGAGGCTGGAGACTCACTTGTAGTACTGAAGCTCGACCGACTCGGTCGTGATGTGCAAGACGTTCTTGCCACCATAGAGGTACTGGCAGCCCGCAACATCCATGTAAAAAGCCTCGATCTAGAAGGCGTAGACCTCACCAGTGCAGCCGGAAAGCTTCAATTAACGGTACTAGCCGCTGTTGCAGCCTTTGAGCGTGACCGCATCACAGAGCGTACAAAGGAAGGCTTAAAGAGGGCAGTGAACGAGGGCAAGATTCTGGGGCGTCCTGCCGCCGTGCGCACAACCAAGGCCGTGCAAGAACAGAAAGCCAAAGGGCTATCTCAGAGCGAAGCTGCTGCCGCGATGAAGGTAGGTATTGCTACGATCAAACGACACTGGAACAAGGCGCTGTAAGGCCCTACGCTGGGATATCAGCCCTAAAGTGAGCACGCCATGGAAGACCGGGATGCGGCAATAGCAGACGCCCTTGAGGCCCTGCATATGAACCAGCAGGCTATACGGGCGAGCACCGAAGAGATAGCCCTATGGTTGAGGGCCAGAGGCTCAGAGAACACCTTTGAGAATGCAATGGTCGCGCTACAGGTGCTGGATACCAACGCTGAGGTCATAGCCTCGGTGATAAAGCGACTTAGGACATAGTCCCGCCAACGGCGGGGCTTTGCTTTGACTGCCATATTTCTAAATCAAGCTTCAGCGAGCCAGGAGCCAAGGCCAGGTGTGCTAAGCACCGACCGCCATACAACTGGATCTCAGCCGATTGCCCAGTATCGGCTCTATATTTGCACCCCTTTAAAGCAACTACAGCCTAAAAGGGAAGGTCGATTTTGAAAATTCAGGATGCCACGAGGATTTAACGCTTACTACTCCCAGGGCGGAATACCAATTTGCTCAGTTGCCTGAACAGGGTGCAAAGCACCGTCAATAACATTAGCAATAGCCTGTTGGTAGCGCTCAAGCAAAGGCTGCTGATAGGACCGCTTGACCACATTCAGCCGCTCCTTCAAGAGCACACCATCCGGATGCCCGCAGGCCAGTAGCCTTCCTACACGACCCATTGCACGGTAATACATCGGCTCAAGTACAGCCCAATCAGAAATCGACTTACTGCAAAGCTCAAGCTCCCTGACAGCAGAGCGAATCCGCTTCCGCTCCAGTTTGGTGAGCCCAGGAGATCCGTTGAAAACGCTCAATCCTGTGACTGTGACAGGCTGGAATGTTGAGTCTTCCGCCTGAATACCCTGCCCACGCACGCGCATATGGAGCTTGTTACGCTTTTGAAGACATCCTTTGGCAGCCAGCATCCCAGTAATGGTTGAGATAATACTGGACAGCTCGCACGACAGAGGCTCCCGAGCACAGGAGATAGTGATGTCGTCTGCGAAGCGAGAGTACTGGAAACCCCTCTCTAAGAGGTCCTCCACAATCTTAGGCTCCACATCCCAGAACACTAAGTTTGCAATGTAGCCGCTCGTGCTGGCCCCCTGTGGCGCACTTCCATCACGAGTACACAGTGATGACAATAGTGCCGCTACAACCGCTCCGAATCCGAACAACCCTTGGAACATGGCTTCCACATGGCCTTTTGAGATGGAGGGGTAAAAGTTCTTGATATCTTGGAGAAGGACGAATCGTGCCCCAGCATGGACAGCGGCATTACTATGGATGCTCCTTGGAGACTTGCGGTCTTTTATACCCCCATGCAAATACGCCGGGAAGCTCGCCCTGGATAGCACCCTATCAACTATCTTTCGCTGAACCCGCTTAAGCGGTTCATGGGCGTCGTATGTATCGCGCGTCTCAGGAGGCTGGCCAGGTTTGACCTTCTTCTCTTGAGGCACATGGCGATACATTCGGCTTGCACGAATGGCAAGCCTTTCGAGCAACTGCTCACTCTCGCCTAGCGCTAGCGACAACGCTCTGATGCTGTGGATTGGCTTAAACGGATAAACAGGAGCGCCCATCTTCCATCCCTGAAACGAAGAAGGGCCGATACGGATATCAGCCCCTCAGAATTCGAATGATGTGGTTTGCTGCGTCATGAGGTTAACACCTCAAGGAGCTGGACTGCCTTATCACAGGCCCACTCCCAGTACTCCAGTCGGTTCTCCCAGAATTCCAGAAGGATTTGGCGAATCACAAAAGCCTCGATAACTTCGCGGAGGCGCTTGATACGACTGCCCTTCCCTCTCTCCTTCTTTGAGTCCCGATTGTCAACTGTAACGCGGGTGTCTTGGTTATTGTGCTGTTTGAGCCCAGTCCGAGGACGAGCCGCTTTCTTTAAACGCAACATGGTTGTAGCTCCTGGTGGTGGGAATTGCCGCCGCCAAAGCATTCCGGGCCGAATGGAACTACCAAGACACCGCTACAAACCACAGTTCTGCTTATCGATCTTGATAAGTCAAGATCGATAAGCCGCCGCCGCCACGTACTGCTCCACGTCACCTCACATTGCAACCATCAGCGACTAGCGAAGCTTAAAGCCAACGCTAATTGCATCTGCTGACGAATAGCGAAGCACCCAGCCAACGCTTAAGGCCGCAACACCGCTCAGTGCGAACGATAGGCGAAACCTTAGGACAGCAGGACTTTACGTCAGCGCATAGGTGCGACGCGAGGAACGGGTCGTTGCGGAGAGGTAGCTTTGACGAACATCAAAGCTGGTTGGTTTCCCAACCACCAACTGCAAGCCCAGAGAATTAACCATGTTTAAAGAGCACCTGGACGGTACGCCCAGCACCTTCCTTATACCTGTTTGCCGGCAGTCCTAGCAACAAGAAATGTCAATTTGACATCAAGACTTATCAGAGCTGCCGGGTTGAAGCTCCGCAGCCCTATCTAACGCTAGCTGCTCAAATGCCTTTCGAGCCCCCTTAGGCAGGTAGACCAGCTCATCCACTGCTTTCACAATCTGCGGATTCAAAAACAACGGCGAGTTGGTAGCTACAAAATTGAAAGCGCCGGAAGAGCTGCTGAATGGCTGGTTACCGCCAAACATAGCGTTACGCCACACCAGGCCGTCGTGAGCAGAGTGATTCACATTCGACAAGACCTTTTCGAGGAAACCTCCTTCAAGATATCCCCCTTCAGGCGGCCCTTCTAGTTGCTCGCTGATCCTCTCCAGACTCCTTGACAACACCGCTTCAGATGGAGGGTCGTTATAGTGCTCAACATTAAGCACATCGCAGTATTGGCGTACCCGCCATACCAATGAGTCTAGGTCAGTTAATTCGTGGTGAAAAAGGTAGAGGGACGCCACTAGGTATCGGTCACCTTCGGACTCTGCCAGATGGTTGAAAACAGCCTGTTCTTGGGCGGGCAGAACAATGCTGTACTTCAAACGGTCGTTTACCAACCTCAAGCCTTCTGCGATCTTGTGCCCAACACCCTTCGAGCTAACCCTACCAAGAAGCAAAATACACTTAAGATACTTCTCGACCGCCTGCAATCCCGACCAGATTGCCTGGCTTGGCAGGCCAGCCCTCAAAGCAAGCCGTGCAGTAATGTAGTCGCCATCACCAGTATCCCTGAAGCACCTGATAGCGAAATCATTGATCCAAGCGGCCTCTGAAGGAGGCTGATACACGTCTGCGAACTGCTGCAAGCTCATCTTCTCACCGTTTCTCATCTTCCTACCTCACCAGAAGGTTCAGATGATAGTACTGGCCTCCATGGCTAGCAGCCAGCAGAGTGATTCTGTCAATGCCGGTACGGGAGACTAGGAAAGGGTGGTGATTTGGAGAAAAGACAGGAGCAAGCTAACATGCCGCTTAGGGTGCACCACTTAGGTGTACCTAAACGCTGTCACACTTCGAGATTTTGAGCGAGATAAGTCTTTTAAAATCAAAGACCTGCGTAATGGAGGCGGCCCCACCAGCCACACCCCGGCACTCGATGTTCCCGCTATGGCTGCTCCCTTCCGGGCCTGACCAGGTTAACGGGTAATCAATGCGGGGGGACCGATGGGGCCACCACTACATGCCTCGCTGAGCAGCGAGTGGCGCCATTGTACCGGTCTTTGGGGCAGATACAACCACTGCGGCAGAAAAAGTCATCATTTCTCAATGACTTGTCAGGGTCGAGGCGGCCTGGACGGGCCCATTCGCGGGTAAACCCGCTCCTACGGGTGACCGCGCAGGCTTTTCAAATTTTGAGCAAGACAGTTGCCCCCCACAGGGGGGCGCGGATGCCTAGACCGCTATGCCCTGCTCGGCCAGGAATGTGACGAAGGCATCTTCGTCCAGTACCTTCACACCCAGCTCAGCAGCCTTGGCCAGCTTGGAGCCTGCCCCCGGTCCTGCCACCACGCAGTGGGTCTTGCCGGAAACCGAACCCGCCACCTTGGCCCCCAGGCTTTCCAGCTTGTCCTTGGCAATGTCCCGGCTCATGCGCTCCAGGGTGCCGGTCAGCACCCAGGTCTGACCAGCCAGTGGCAAGCCTTCAGCCACTTTCTTCTCGTTGCGCCAGTGCATGCCGAACGCCAGCAGCTGTGCCTCGATGTCCCGCGCCAGTTTCTGGTTCGCTTCGTCCTTGAAGAACTCGCGCACCGCGTCAGCCTGCTTGGCCGCCAGGGCCTGGCGCAGGTCAATGCCGTCGGCGGCGATGATCTTGTCCAGGCTGTCGAGCTTGGCCACCAACTTTTCGGCACCGGTCGGGCCGACGGAGGCGATGTCGAGCTTGGCGATCATCCCGGCCAAGGTGGTGCTGGCAGCGAACTCGGCGGCCAGCTCGCCTTCGTCCTGCAACTGCATACCGCTGTCGAGCAGTTGCTGGATAACCTTCTGGTTGTGCTCGTCTTCAAAGAAGTTGTGGATCTCGTAGGCAACCTCCAGGCCGATGTCCGGCAGGTAGGTGAGCACCTGCGGCAGCGCCTGCTGGACGCGGGCCAGGCTACCCAGCGAGCGGGCCAGCACCTTGGCGGTCTCTTCGCCTACATCAGGAATGCCCAGGGCGTAGATGAAACGCGCCAGGCTCGGGCGCTTGCTGGCTTCAATGGCATCGAGCAACTTCTTGCTGGACACCTCGGCGAAGCCTTCAAGGCCGACGATCTGCTCGAACTGCAGCTTGTACAGGTCAGCCGGCGAGCCGATCAGGCCCTCATCCACCAACTGCTCGACGCTCTTCTCGCCCAGGCCGTCGATGTCCATGGCGCGGCGCGATACATAGTGAATGATCGCTTGCTTGAGCTGGGCGCCGCAGGCCAGGCGGCCGACACAGCGGTACACCGCGCCTTCGCTGGTGGTTGCCTTGCCTTTGCTGCGCTTTACCAGCTGGGTACGCTCGACCTGCGAACCACACACCGGGCACTCGCTTGGTACGTCTACCGGGCGGGCGTCTTGCGGACGACGCTCCAGCACCACCTGCATCACCTGCGGGATCACGTCGCCGGCCCGGCGAATGATCACCGTATCGCCAATGCGCAGGCCAAGGCGCGCGATTTCGTCCATGTTGTGCAGGGTGGCGTTGGACACGGTAACCCCAGCCACCTTGACCGGCTTCAGCCGCGCCACAGGCGTGACTGCCCCCGTACGGCCAACCTGGAACTCGACATCCAGCACCTCGGTCAGCTCTTCCATGGCCGGGAACTTGTGGGCAATCGCCCAGCGTGGCTCACGGGCGCGGAAGCCCAGCTCGCGTTGGGCGGCCAGGCTGTTGACCTTGAACACTACCCCGTCGATCTCATACGGCAGGCTGTTACGCCGCTCGCCAATGTCGCGGTAGTAAGCCAGGCATTCCTCTATGCCGGCCGCATGCTTGAGCTCGCGACTGATCGGCAGGCCCCATACTTTGAGTTGCTCGAGGATGCCGATGTGGCTGTCGCCGATACTTTCGGACACCTGGCCAACGCCATAGCAGCAGAACTCCAGCGGGCGGCTGGCGGTAATTTTCGAATCCAGCTGGCGCAGGCTGCCAGCGGCAGCGTTGCGCGGGTTGGCGAAGGTCTTGCCTCCGACCTCGGCCTGGGCGGCATTGAGCCGGTCGAAACCGGCCTTGCTCATGTACACCTCGCCGCGCACCTCCAGCACCGCCGGCCAGCCCTCTCCCTGCAGCTTGAGCGGGATATTGCGCACAGTGCGCACGTTGGCACTGATGTCTTCTCCGGTCGTGCCATCGCCACGGGTGGCCCCCTGCACCAGCTGGCCGTCGCGGTACAACAGGCTCACGGCCAGGCCATCAAGCTTGGGTTCGCAGCTGTAGTCGACCGCGCCAGGCTGATCGAGGCCTTCTACCACGCGACGGCCGAACTCACGCAGGTCGGCTTCTTCGAAGGCGTTGCCTAGGCTGAGCATGGGCACTTCGTGACGCACTTGGCTGAACGCCGCCAGGGCAGCTCCACCCACACGTTGGGTGGGCGAGTCAGGGGTTACCAGGTGCGGGTGTTCGGCTTCCAGCGCCTTGAGCTCGTTGAACAGGCGGTCGTATTCGGCATCGGGCACGCTGGGCTCGTCGAGCACGTAGTAGCGATAGTTGTGCTGGTCGAGCTCGGCACGCAGTTCGAGGATACGGGATTCGGCGGTCATGGGATTGTCTTCTCTTGCAAAGCAAAAGAGCAGCTTGGGGGTGGTGCGTGGGGTTCCAGGTGTCTATTGCCTGTGCCGGCCTCTTCGCGGGTAAACCCGCTCCTACAAGGGCATCACATGCCTCTAGGGCAGTGATGTACCTGTAGGAGCGGGTTTACCCGCGAAGAGGCCGGCACAGGCAACGACGATACCCGAACCGGCCAGCACGCCCTCAGGCTGCTCTTTCGTCTGGATCTGTCAGCGTTTCTGGGTCAGCGCGCGGCGCTCGAACTCGACGATACGCTGGCGGTAGTGCTCGATGGTCTGGGCAGTCAGTACGCTGCGCTGGTCATCCTTGAGCTCACCGTTCAGTTCGTGGGCCAGCTTGCGTGCCGCGGCAACCATCACATCGAAGGCCTGCTTCGGATGACGCGGGCCCGGCAAGCCGAGGAAGAAGCTCACAGCGCGGGTGCTGAAATGATCGATGTCGTCCAGGTCGAACACGCCAGGCTTGACTGCGTTGGCCATCGAGAACAGCACCTCGCCGTGACCGGCCATGCTCTCGTGACGGTGGAAGATGTCCATTTCGCCGAAGCGCAAGCCGCTTTCCAGGATGTTCTGCAGCAGCGCCGGGCCCTTGAAGCCACCCTCGTCGCGGGAGATCACGCTGATGACCAGCACCTCTTCGGCGGGTGGCAACTCCTTGACGCTGCTGCTGGCAGGCGCTGCGCCGCTGCTACGGTTGTTGTCGGCGGCAAAGTCGTCATCGCTGTCGGCAAACAGGTCAGGCTCACGCTGCTCGGCGCTCAGGTTCAGGTCACCCTGCTGCACATCGGCAGCCGCACTGGCACGCTTGCCGCGCTTGCTGGCCTTGACCGGCTTGGGCTCACGCTCGCGATCACGCGCAGACGCGCTGAGCGAAGGCAGGTCGCTTTCGTCAAGCTCAGGCTCCTTGTGGGTATCGAGCACTCGCGACGGGCCGAGCACCTCGGCACTGCCACCCTCTTCGTCCGGCAGGTTGGAATAACTGCGATCCAGACGGAATTTCAACTTGCCTTTGCCGCCGCGCATGCGGCGCCAGCCGTCGAAAAGAATCCCGGCAATAACAATGATGCCGATAACGATCAGCCACTCGCGCAGACCGATTTCCATGTAATCCCGTGCCTCTATAAAAATATGCTTGAAAACAAAGGGTTCAAAGCCCTTTAACACGTGGCGCCAACTCTATGTTCTGACAGGCGTTTTACCCACGCAAAAAACGAGTGACATTAAGCTAGCACGACCAAAGACAACTTTACACCGTCTGTCGCACACGGCGGGGGTATTTCGCTACAGAATGTGCCCCTATCGTCGTACATCAAGCGTCGACCATGGCCATGGCCGCCTCCACATCAACCGCAACAAGGCGTGAACAACCCGGCTCATGCATGGTCACCCCCATCAATTGATCCGCCATCTCCATCGCAATCTTGTTATGGGTGATGTAGATGAACTGCACGCTTTCACTCATTTCCTTGACCAGACGCGCATAGCGCCCGACGTTGGCATCGTCCAGCGGCGCATCGACCTCGTCGAGCATGCAGAACGGTGCGGGGTTCAACTTGAAGATGGCAAACACCAGCGCCAAAGCGGTCAGTGCCTTCTCGCCGCCGGACAGCAAATGGATGGTGCTGTTCTTCTTGCCCGGGGGGCGCGCCATGATCGTCACCCCTGTATCGAGTAGATCTTCGCCCGTCAGTTCCAGATAAGCGCTGCCACCACCGAAAACTTTTGGGAAAAGTGCCTGTAATCCGGCATTTATCTGATCAAAGGTATCCTTGAAGCGGTTGCGGGTTTCCTTGTCGATCTTGCGGATGACGTTTTCGAGGGTCTCCAGCGCTTCGACCAGGTCGGCGTCCTGAGCGTCCAGGTAACGTTTGCGCTCGGACTGCTGCTCGTATTCTTCGATGGCCGCCAGGTTGATCGCCCCCAGGCGCTGGATGCGCGCCTCAAGCTGCTCCAGTTCCTGTTCGGTACCCTGCTCGCTGGCCTCGGCTTCCAGGGTGGCGAGCACGCCTTGCAGGTCATAACCGTCGGCCAGCAACTGCTCTTGCAGGGTCTTGCGCCGCACATCCAGGCCCTGGCACTCCAGGCGCAGTTGCTCCAGTTGACCGCGCAGCAACTGGGCCTGCTGCTCGGCCTGGGTGCGGCGCTTTTCGGCATCGCGCAGTTCGCGGTCGGCTTCGTCCATGTGCAGGCGAGCCAGGCGCATTTCCTCGTCGACGCTCATGCGCCGCTCCAGCAGTTCCTCCAGCTTCAGGCGCAGTTCTTCCTGCGGGGCTTCCCCCTCCTCCAGGTTCAGGCTCAGTTGTTCCTGGCGCTCGGTCAGGCGCGCAGCTTGCAGCTCCAGGCGCTCCAGAGCCTGGCGGGTAGAATCGTACTGGGCGCGCAGCGAACCCAGGCGTACCGCCAACTGGTGAGCGTGATCCTTGTGCTGACGGGCCTCCTGACGCACCCGGTCAAGGCTTTCGCGCAGGGTATCGCGGCGGGCCATCAACTGTTCGCGCTGCTCGGTGTCCTGGGCCATGAGCTCCAGAGCCTCTTGCAGCAGCAGGCGTGCTTCGCCCAGTTGCTCGTGTTCCAGGGCGCGCTGTTCTTCCAGCTCGCCCAGCTCTTCATGCAGGCGGCGGCGGCGCAACTCGACCTGCTCGGCGCGCGCGCGGCTGGCCGAAAGACTGGCCTTCAGCTCGCCGTGCAGGCGGTTTTCATCCTGTGTACGGCGGCGCAACTGTTCGCGCTGCTCCTCCAGGTCCAGTTGCTGCTCGCGCAGGGCCTGCAACTGTTGATCGAGCTGTTCCAGCGCCGCTTCCTGTACCAGTTGCTCCTGGCCCAGGCGTTCGATTTCCTGGCCACGCGCCAGCACGCCGCCTTCGGCCTCGCCACCCCGGCGCACCCGCAGGAAGTGCCGGCCGACCCAATAGCCATCGCGACTGACCAGGCTCTGCCCTTCGCCGAGCGACCCGCGCTGCTCCAGTGCCTGGGCCAGGTCTTCCACAGGCCTGACCTGGCACAGCCAGGGCGCCA
>AZIG01008355.1_pt1 | contig 21064 bp, 23 predicted proteins | sample 359071 | NCBI WGS metagenome assembly AZIG01 (sample SAMN02429714, study PRJNA222667) | marine sediment metagenome | biome: Sediment sample; isolation source: enrichment culture of sample MGS-AQ(UA) from oil contaminated terminal site... | place: Jordan: Aqaba | collected 2011-05-15 | depth 18 m m | reverse complement strand
ACACACATGCACAGGCCGTCGTAGGAGCGGGTTCACCCGCGAACACGGGGAAGCCCGTGCTATCCGCCGCGTTGTCTGTTTCGTGAACAAGCCCGCACGTTCCAGGATATGGCGGTCATTCGACCGCCAACCGCCCCTTGTTCTGTCGCTCGGCCTTGTACTGCATGGCCACTGCCGGTGCCGGCTTGGCGGCACCGGTTTCCAGCCATTGACGCATGCGGCTGGCATCGGCGAAGTGGGTGTACTTGCCAAAGGCATCGAGAATGACCATGGCCACCGGGCGGTTGTCCATGCGGGTCAGCAGTACCAGGCAGTGCCCGGCTTCGTTGGTGAAGCCGGTCTTGGTCAGCTTGATGTCCCAGTTGCTTTTGTTCACCAGGTGGTCGGTGTTACGGAAGCCCAGGGTGTAGTTAGGCTTGCGGAAGGCCACGGTCTTTTCGCGGGTGGTCGACAGCTCGCTCAGCATCGGGTATTTGCGCGAGGCCATCAGCAGCTTGGCCAGGTCGCGGGCAGTGGAGACGTTCTGCGTCGACAGGCCGGTCGGCTCGACATAGCGGGTATGGGCCATTCCCAGGCTGCGGGCTTTGGCATTCATTGCCTTGATGAACGCAGGGTAACCGCCGGGGTAGGCGTTGGCCAGGCTGTTGGCCGCACGGTTTTCCGACGACATCAGGGTAATCAGCAGGGTTTCGCGACGGTCCAGCAGGCTGCCCAGGCGCACGCGCGAGTACACGCCTTTCATTTCCGGGTTGTTGGCGATGGTCATGGTGAGCATTTCATCCATGGGCAGCTTGGCATCCAGCACCACCATCGCCGTCATCAGTTTGGTGACCGAAGCGATTGGCACCACGCGGTCCGCGTGGCTTGAATACAACTCCTTGTTGCTGTTCAGGTCGATCAGCAGGGCGCTGCCTGAAGCCAGATGCAGTTTGGACGGGTCACGTTGAACCTGGGCCGGGGGTTGTGCAGCAGCAGTCGACGGAAGGGTCGCGGTACCTGTGAGCAACAGCAGCAGGCTGAGGATAGACAGGGAAGTTTTCACGTTGAGGCTCACTAAAAGTTTGTATGTCGTTGGCTGTGCAAGGGTTTTCCCCCTAAAAACCGATGCATTCTGGAGTATGGCTGAATTGCTGTCGAATGCCTTATGACTAAAGGGCGCAAGGTGAACGATATTTAATCCTGTGCCCATTACGTTCTTTTCCAGCTTCGCCAGTTCCGTCCAATCGTTGGCAGAATTCAACCACTTGGCGTAGGTCGAGAGAAGCACCTGCACCGAGCGCCCAAGCTGCCCAGCAATGAACGCTGGATTCGTGGTGACGAGCCAGAAGGCTGGAAGATGAATGGCGACTCCGTCGAGACGCGGCGCTTCTGCTTCGAGCGGTATTGCGCGATCTTTCTGGCCCTTGCCAGTGCGCCAAGAGCCCGGCTGTTCAACATTACGGTGCGGGTGTATTTCGTCTTGGTCCGCTCGACTGCCTGCTTTTCAACCACGATCCGGCAGATATGAGCCGTCTTTTTCTCGACGTCGACCTCATCCCAGCGCAGCGACATAATCTCGCCTGTGCGCATACCCACCCTGCGACACGCTGCTGATGACCCGATTTGCCTCAGAGGCGGTCGACCGTATCTTCAGGCTCGGTTTTCGGTACAGCAAGGCAGAGGTGCTGCTGATGGACTTGCGGCAACCCGGTGAGTTGGCAGAGGACTTGTTTGCGCTCAAGCAATGAGTGGCTGCATTCGACCTACATCTGCCTTTAAAAAAGGACAGCTAACGGCCAGAAGAGGACCGTCGAAGACATTACCTGATGGGCTGATTTGTGGAACGAGGCGGTCATCCATGTTCCGCTGCTAGCATTGATCTGAACTGAGAAATGAGCGCTGAAGATAATCCGGCTCCTTCGAACACTGCGCAGGTGAAGCTAACGGGTGCAGGGCCTGGAGCAGTTATGATGCGGTCTGCAACCACAGCTACTGCACTGCTTCGATAGCGCGTGCGCCCGTCATAACCTACGGCATTTTTTTGCAGAAAGTCAGCGCTGTTCGAGGTATGAGGAACCGTGTCGAGTAGCCCAGCTCTCGCAAGTGCCAGCGTTCCACCACAGATGCCAGCAATTGTCGCTCCACTTGAACGACTAGCATGAAGAAAGTCTCGAATATCCGGAGCTTCTGTACGCTCCCAGACCATTCCTCCAATCACGACAACAACGTCCGGTTTCCAGTCCAGGCATTGTTGCAAGCCACTATCGACAGTTACAGCCAATCCGCCCTGCGAGTGGAGCGGCCCTGTAACAGGTGCGAAAAACCTGACGTCGATCCCATAAAATGGAGACGCAGTTCCAGCAATGAATGCGTATTCCCAGTCAGCAAAACCCGGTGTCAGTATCAAACCCACGCGTGCCATCAGCCAGATTCCTCCATGAATGCCGATAGCGTACGGCGGCTTCAAACAGACATCAAGGTTCAGCTAGCGGTGCTCATAGAAGGGAGGATGATGTTCCCGGTCGCGATATTGGAGTCAATATCGAAATTAAGAATACTGTGCTGCTGGCACCAGGGCCTTAGAGCAATTTGAGATTTGTCAAGTGTCGGCAAGCTTGATTGACTACGATTATGAGGGCGAAAGCGAAGCTGACGCATCTTAGATAACACGCAATTGACTCCAGACCGCCGGGGGCATTTAGTGAGCCCCTCAGACTTTGTCTTCAGTAAGTGACCGCTTTTGGCCGATAACTGTTCTCCACGAAGGACAACAATGGGTCGATAGCCGTCTATCGCGACTGACCGCTATCAACCCACGGATGCTGCTCACTAAAGCCGGATTTTGGAGGGTAGCCAACCTATATCCATTATGACTCGAACCTCGCTAGATTCACTGAGACCACTACGTGCAACGACTTCTATTTTTTTCGCCAATGCCCGCTAGTGCCTCAGTGACTTCACCTCCACAAGCAACGCAATCAGGCTCTTCATCAATTTGCGCCATGCTCAACCGCGATGTCTCACGCAGTTTCAATGAGCACATCGCGACCAACGCCAGCGCTCCTGCCCCATACAGCGCCACGCCCAGCGGGTTGTGTTCGGTGAGGATGAGGATTGCCGTGGCGATGCTCGAGGCTGTCCCACCGCCCAGCGCGGCACCGATCTGATAGCTCGCCGAGATCCCGGAGTAGCGCATGCTGCGGGGGAACTGCTCGCCCAGGAACGCTGGGATCGGCCCTTGGGTAGCGCCCATCAAAAGGCCTGTGAGGCTGTAGGCGAAAAGGGCGATGCCAAAGCTCTTCATGCCGACCAGTTCGAAGAAGGCGAACAGCCCGAGTGTCATGACCACCGCACCGAACACCATCACCGTCCGCCGGCCCAGTCGGTCCGACAGGTAGCCAAACAGCGGCGCGGAGAACACGATGGCGATCGACAAGGTCAGGTCGAACATCAACGCCTGGGTGCTGCCGAAGCCCACTTGAGTGGCGTAGGTCAGGAAGAAGGTGCTTCCGATGTAGGCGATGGTGCAGTAGCCGAAGGCAATCCCTGTGCACAGCAGCAACTGACGTGGACGCTGACGCAAGGCCTCAGCCAGCGGTGCTCGGACCGGCTTGGCTGTCGGGGCGGCGACCGGTGCCGGCGCTTTCAAGCGTGCATACAAACCGATCAACACCAACGTGCCACCGAGCCAGAACGGGATGCGCCAGGCAAAGTCCACCAGGTTGTCGTTGAAGGCGGCACTGACGATGGCGAACACAGCAGCGCCGAGGATACCGCCGACGCCGATGCCCATGCTGGTGAAGCTGCCCCACAGGCCGCGCAGCCCGGGTGGTGCCGACTCGATGCCGAACAGCGCGGCACCGCCCCATTCACCACCGGCGGCAAAGCCTTGGATCAGGCGCAACAGCACCAGCAGTATCGGCGCGGCGACGCCGATACTGGCATGGCTTGGCAAGCAACCGATGAGGAAGGTGCTCAGGCCCATGAGCAGCAAGGTCGCGACCAGCACCTTCTGGCGCCCGATGCGGTCACCGTAGTGGCCGAACACCAAACCGCCCAGCGGACGGGCGAAGAAGCCGGCGCCAAAGGCGCTGAAGGCCACCAAGGTCGCGGTCAGGTGGTCCATCTGGGGGAAGAACACCTGGGGAAACACCAGCGCAGCCGCGGTGCCGTAGATGATGAAGTCATAGAACTCCAGCGCAGTGCCCATGCCGGAGACGCAGAAGGTCCGCAGCGCAGACCGGGACGACGCAGGGTTGGAATGTTCCGCATGCATTGTTGTTGTTCTCGTTGTCAGCGGGTGCCGCCCTGTTCAGGTGGCACCGGGTGGGCTCAGAAACGTTTGAAGCCAGCCTTGGCCAAGTGCAGCGGCGTGCCCGCCACGTATTCCAGCGCGCAGCGCTCGGTATCGATCCCCACGCTCAGCAGGGTTTCCCAACGCTCGATATCGGGCATGGCCATGTCCGGGTGGAAGCAGATCGGTGCGCTGTCGCCTTGCGCGCCGCACATGGCTTCGGCACGGGCGCGCAGGTCGGCGCTGCCCATCTGGCCGATCACCTGCTCCAGGTGCCCCAGGCGACACTGGGTGTCGGCTCGGTCGGCGACCTGTTCGCCCAGGCTCAGCTGCGAGTCGAGGAAGTGGTTGGTGTGCAGCAACCAGCCGTCTTCACGCGGCAGCACCAGCGCCGTGCGCTCAGGGCTCAGCTCAATGCTGACGGCGCGCGGGCTACTGTCCTCGCGGGAGAACACGGTGAGCACGGTGGAGGCGCTGACCCGCGCCGAACGGGCCAGCTCGATGGCTTCCTCGACACTGCTGGCGTCTTCGAGCAGGCGGCGGGCAATCGCGTGCACCGGCACCCCCCCGCTGTCGTTGTCGCTGGTGTGATGGAGAATGTTGAAATGCAGGCCCAGACCTGCGCTGTTCACCCCCAGCTTGGCGAGCATGCCGAATTCGCAGAACAGCTTGACGTTCATACCACGCTCGGTGTGCAGCGCCAGCATCAGGCCGTGGGGGCAGAGACTGTCATGCCAGTCCCAGGTCTGCAGGGTCTGCGGCGCACGCGGGCCGCGCGGCGCATGCACAGTGGTGGAACATTCGCTGTGACGGGTGCGCGCAGCCAGCACCTCGGTACGGGCGTTCAGGCTTGCCAGCTGCCACAACGGCAGGTCGGCGCCGCCGGCCATACCGATCACTTCGGCCGCCAGGTTCGGGCTCCAGGCCTCCAGGGCGGCCAGGCTGTTTTCGCCGATGCACTGCGCCTCACGCAGGGACACGCCCACCCGCGGGAAGAAGTCCAGGTAGAGCTGGGTGGTATGGCGGATCTGCTCGGCGAAGCGCTCGCCGATCTGGCGACCACGCTCGGAGGACATGCGGATATCGGTGACTAGGGTGTGGATCTTCACTGCGGGGGAACTCCTGGTACAGCAGGCTCGAGGCATCGTTGCTGTTCTGGAAAGAGTGAGGCCGCCTCGCCCCCTGTTGCATGTACCTGCCGTGAGAGTGACAGGGCAATGGACCGGGCACGAAGTGGCCGCTGTGTTCAAGCAACCACCGCTAGCCTAGCGAGCCACCCCCGGTCGATCATCGCCACAACTCGCACAACTTTTGTGCCTGAGTGGAACAATTTTGTCCTGCAGCCGCGTTACAGGCCCTGGGTGCGCAGTTGATCGTGCAGTAAGGCGATGAAGGCCTGCACCTTGCGCGTGTTGCGCCGATGGGGCAGGTACAGCACGTGCACCCAGGGCCCAAAAGCACTCAACGCCCGCCAGTAGTCGGGCAGCACCTCCACCAGTTGCCCTTTGGCCAGATAGGGCGCTGCGCACCAAGTAGGCACGAACTGCAGCCCTTGACCATCGAGCAGGCAGGCAAGCAGGAAGTCGAAGTTGTCGCTCACCAGTCGAGGCGGGGGCTGGCGCACGCGCAAGGTCTGGCCCTCGTGCTCGACCCACCAGAAGCTGCGGTTGAGCAGGGGGTGGCGCAGCAGCAGCCAGTCATGCTGGGCGTAGTTCTCCAGGGTGATGGCCTCGCCACGCCGGGCCAGGTAATCGGGGCTGGCGCAGAGGATCACGCGGTTCTCGATCAGCGGCTGGGCTATCAGTTCCGGCTGGTCGGTGGGGCCATCGCGCAGCGACAGGTCATAACCGCCATCGATCAGGTCTTCGTTGGCATCGTTGAGGTTCACCTCCAGGCGCACCTGCGGGTGTTCGCGCATGAATCGAAAGCATACCTGGTTGAGAAACGCCGGGCCGAACGACGGCGGCGCGGTGATGCGCAAGGTGCCACGCAGCTCGTGCTGCAACTGCTCCACCTCCTCGGTCACCAGTTGCAGATGCATCAAGGCCTGGCGCGCGCCTTCCAGGTACAGGCTGCCGGCCTCGGTGAGCGCCATGCGCCGGGTGGTGCGCTCGAACAGGCGCACCCCAAGCTCGGCCTCCAGGTGGGCGACGGCCTTGGTGATGGCCGAGGGCGTTTTGCCCAACTGCTCGGCCGCGCGGCTGAAACTGCCGTGCTCGGCGGCGGCGACGAAGATGGTCAGGGCCGTCATTTTGTCCATGGTTTCTTCCTGTTCGGCACAAGCCAGGCGATGGGAGGGAACGCGCGAGTATCCGCGCCTTTTCATCAAACCCGCAAATGGCGCGGATTTGAATAGGCGCATGGCGGCCTGTGGCTTGCAGCAAGGCAATCATAGGCCAGGGATTATTTCCTGATCGCGAAAAAAATTGTGCCTGTCGTCGCATTTAACTGGCCTTGCGCGTTGGCTAGGCTGCGGCTCCATCACAACAAGAACGAGGCACCGAATGAAGCACCTCCTAAAGATGGCGATCAGCGCGGGCCTGGCCTGCACCTCCCTGCACAGCTTCGCGGCAGTGGACGTGATTTTTCACAACGCCAAGGTCTACACCGCCGAACCAGGCCAGCCGCTGCAGCAGGCGGTGGCGGTCGAGGGCGAGAAGATTGTCGCCGTGGGCTCGGACCAGGCCGTGCTGGGCCTGAAGGCCGACGGCACCCGGGTCATCGACCTGGGCGGCAAGGTGCTGATGCCAGGCATGCTCGACTCCCATTCCCATGCCATCAAAGGCGGCCTGCAACTGGAGCTGGCCAACCTGATGGGCGAGCAGATCCCCCTCGATGAACTGGAACAGCGCCTGCGCGAGTGGCGTAAAGATGGCAAGGCTGTGCGTGGCGAGTTCCTGGCCGTCGGTGGCGTGCCGGGCACTTACTGGGATGACATCCCGGCCCTGGAACAACGTTTCAACCACGGCGAGTGGGCCGACCAGCCGATCCTGCTGGCCGCCAACGACATGCACACCGGCTGGGCCAACCAGGCCCTGCTCAAGCGCGCCAAGATCGACGCCAAGACCATCGCGGCGTTGCCCGCCGAAGCGCGCAGCACCATTGGCCAGCACCAGGACGGCACGCCCAACGGATTTTTGGCCGACGCCAGCTACTACCCGGTGACCGACCTACTGCCCCCGCTGTCCCACGACACCCTGATGACCGCCGGACGCATGGCCCTGGACTACTCCAAGCAGCTGGGCATCACCGGCTGGATGGACCCACTGGCCAACGAGCTGCCCGGCGCGGATGTGAAGAACGACTCGCTGGGCGTGCTGCCGGTCTACAAGGACCTCTCCGAACGAGGCGAACTGACGGCGCACATCGCCGCCCTGCTGATGGCCGACTCCAAGGCCCGCCCAGCCGACCTGGATGAACTGGACAAAGTGCGCCAACAGTTCCTCGGTGTACGCAATCTCACCCTGCCCGGCATCAAGGTCTTCGCCGACGGCGTGGCCGAAATGCCGGCACAGAGCGCGGCGATGCTCGAGCCCTACAATAACTCCGGCCAACGCGGCGAACTGCTGCTGGACCCGAAGCACTTCGGTGAACTGGTCGATGCCGCCGATGCCCGTGGCTGGCTGGTGCATGTGCATGCCATCGGCGATCGCGCCGTGCGCGAGGCACTCAACGGCGTGGAAGAGGCCCGGCGTGCGCGGCACAGTGGTGTCCCGCACTCGATCACCCACTTGCAGATGGTCAGCGCCCAGGACTATCCGCGCTTCAAACAACTCGATGTGATTGCCTCGATGCAGTTGTACTGGGCCAGTGCCGACGAGACCAACGTCGACCTGGTCAAACCCTATGTCGATGAGCATGCCTTCGCCCACAGCTACCCGGCCCACTCGCTGTACAAGGCCGGAGCGACCATCGCCGGCGCAAGCGACTGGCCGATCACCACCCCGGAGCCGTGGAAGGCGATCTACCAAGCCGTCAGCCGCAAGGGCCCCAAGGGCGTGCTCAATGCCGACGAAGCCATCGACCGCGAAACCATGTTCCAGGCCTACACCCTCAATGCCGCCCGCGCCATGCGCCTGGAGCAGCAGGTCGGCTCACTGAAGGTGGGCAAACAGGCCGACATGATCGTCCTCGACCGGGACGTGCTCAACGTCGATCCCGAGGCACTGCGTGACACCCAGGTGCTGCAGACCTGGTTCGCCGGCAAGCAAATCTACCAGCGCTGATCGCATCGCGGAGAAACCCACTTCCACAGACTCGACACGAGTCCCTGTGGGAGCGGGTTCACCCACAAAACGCCACACACGGTTGCACCGTGCAAAACAACAATAAATGGAAAGCATCGAATGACCGTACGAAACCTCATCGCAGGCGGCTTGCTAGCTTGCACCCCGCTGGCCCATGCCATCGACCTCAACGACGATTTCAGCCTCGAGGCCAAGGCTGGCGTTTTCAGCGACTACCGCACCCGCGGCATCTCCCAGACCCAGAGCGATCCCGCCTTGCAAGGCTCACTGACCCTAGCTCACGCCAGCGGCCTGTACGCAGGCGTATGGAGCTCGAACGTCGACTTTGGTTTCGGCAGCAGTACGCGCCAGGAGCTGGACTACTACGCCGGCTACTTCTGGCAGATCAACGACGACGTCACCCTCGACATCTCGTACATCAAGTACGTTTACCCGCGGGAGGGCGGCTTCAACTACGGCGAGTACCATGCCGAACTGCGCGCCTGGGGCGTGCTGCTGGGCGGCAACTATTCAGACAACTTTAACGGCGACCAGTCGATGCTCTATAGCTACGCGGGCTACACCACGCAGCTACCGTACGACACCGACCTGCTGGTGCGCTACGGGCGCAACGACTACAAGGACCCGAGCTGGTTCGCCAATGACGGCGCCAGCCGTGACAACTACCACGAATGGGAAGTGAAGCTGGCCCGTACAATGCTGTCGCTCGACTGGTCGGTCAGCTACATCGATACTGACCTCTCCGAGAGCGAATGCGTTAGCTATCTGGGTTTCAAGGATGTCTGCTCGACTACCGTGGTTGCCTCGGTTAGCAAGACTTTCTGAACCAGCGAGCTCCCAAAAGGTATCGCGCGTTTCTCTAAAGTAGCAAAGTCAGCGAGTACGCTTATCTATTTTCTGGAGGTCTTGCGGTTCGAAGAGGAATTACCAAACCTCATGACGAACAATTCCAGGCCCGACCGAACTCAACGCCATCACCGTCCGCTTCAGGTCGACAGCGGACTGTGGGAGGTGGCTGTAGCTGACGACCCAGGATGGATCTTGGTTGGCTGAACGTCTGGATGGGGGAGTAAAGCTGTCTAAAACCGCCCGAATGCGTCTCGGTCTTATTGGGCCAAAGTCGCTGAAACTGGCTGAACCCTATTAGACAGGCCAGATGCTCAGGCCGCTTGCGGTGCGGTCTGAGGATAGACCCCCACGCTACTGCTGCATTGCCGGGATGTACTGGATGGACGCACAGCCGGCGCGTACCAATTTTTGCACCAATGGCTATGTTTTTGAGTGGGATGCAGTGTAGCGAAAGGTCCCGGTATTGAGGTTCTCGCCCGTGTCCGGTGATCTGATATAAAACCTTTCTGGACAGGGTAAGCGCACACTTGATGTAGCTCAGAGCTTCTGAGCATTGAGAGGTGCGTATGACCATAGATAGGGATGGAATGGATTGTGATCAGCAGGCTATCAGGCCGGCTGAAAACAATGGTCCGCCAGGCAGTCAAGACTCGGAAGGTAAAAGGGAGCAGCCCGAGGATCGCGACGATTCCGCACATAATCGGCCCTTTCGAGGCAGGCAGAGACCAGGCCCGCCGGACCCATCGCGGGCATCCAATGCCGAGCGTTATAGTTATCACAAGCGCCCACTGGAGTAACTGCCAGTACAGTGTGTAAAGGCTGGCGGAAGTACTGTTCAGCCCAGCTGATAGAAGCCCAGCCCCGCGCTGGGCTTTTTGCATTCATGCGACGCCATGAGGGCTTGTGCTAGCAGGGCTGGGCATCGACGTTCAGCGGTGGATGAGCAAGAGCTCGCTGATGATGCAGATCGAGCCGTCCTCGGCGGGTGTTGCGTCGGTGTAATCGACCTGGTTGTAGACCCCGCCGTGGAACTCGAACAGGTGTGAAGCCCAGGTGCTGTCGAGCTGCAAATTGCCCGACGAGGCGGTTACCCCGTTGCATTCGGCCGTCACGGTTACCACGCCTTCAGACGTGGTGTGAATGCTGATGTGGAACGTCGCTCCCAGTGGCACCCCCTTCAAAACTGTGGAGTTCACCGGGTCGGTCTGGTTGAAGGTGCGCCGAAACCCGAAGGTGATGTTGCCCTTGTTCCAGAACACCTTTACCGGCGGGCCGTCATCCCCGCGTACGTGCATCTGGGCAATGACCACCTTCTGCGCCGAGTTGACCTTGGTTAGCGTCATGGTCTGGCGATTCCAGTGATTCTGGGCGCTGGCCAGCGTCCAGTCTTGCGTTTCTGTCCATTCGCAGCGTGTCCTGTGGGTGCTTTTGCTCGAGGCACCTTTGGTGGGGGCTGAGAACTGGATCGAGCCATCGCTGAGCACCGTCACGATGCTGGGAAAGCGGGCAATCGCTTCAGCACCGTTTAGCTCCAGAGCAACGGGATTGGTTGAGGAGACGGCTACCGGCGTGGCAATGGTGAGGTTGCTGATATCTACAGCCATGGGGAACTCCTGGCGAAAGGGTTTGAGTGGTAGAGCAGCCGTGCAAATGGCGGTCGAACACAAAATTAGCTCACGGCTAAAATCAAATCAATAGCTTTTGGCTAAATTAATTTCGCTTTGTGGGATGTTACCTACTGGCGAAATTTTTTCGCGGTGGGGCTTTACGCTGTATTTGGCGGTGGGATAAGCTTTCGCTGAATACTGTACAAATATACAGCTATCAGGATAAGAATATGTCTAGGCACATGCAGTCGGAACCTCAACAGCGCCAGGAAATGACTGGAATAGAGCGGCTTAGCCTGCGGGTATCGTCAATGATCAACCACCCGCTCGCGCAGACGCAGCGTTGGGTAGTGGTGCACCGCCTGGATAACGACGGTGAAGCGGAATGGGAGGAGGTAATGGGCCAGCTGCGGGAGACGCCCGAGTTGCAGCTGACGTTCAATGATGACGCTAGCGTGACGGTGCGATGGGCGCGCAGCAGCGTGGAAGAGCGTGATGATTTTGTCGTCGAGCGCGACTGCGAGGTGCAGGTCGAGGAGGCGGCTCCTTTCTGAACTTCAGCAAAAGCCCGCCGGTCAGAGCGGGCTTCGGTTTATACCAGGTGGGCATTCCACACCAGGAGGACCCTGGCCTGTATGTAGGTCTCTTCCCGACGAATCATGCGGTCTTTGTGCCGCGAGTTGTCGGAGATCATCTCGAAGTGGTCCTCGTCCGCGATCTGTAGCCGCTTGATGTAGATGTGGTCGCCCCAAGAAAAGAAGTAGATGCCATCGCCGACGAATTCGCGGATGCTGACGTCGACGATCAGCGGGTCGCGGTGCCTGATGGTCGGCTCCATCGACTGACCCCAGCCGGTCACCATCTTCAGGTGATGGTGCTCGCTGAACTCCACGCCCAGCTCGCGCAGGTGGCTGGGGCTGACGCGAACGTCCTTGAACATCTCGGGGTAGTCGTGGGGGATCTGGCCGCCGCCCATGGCGGCCCGCACGTCATAGTGGGCAATCCACACTTCGTCACCGACCAGGCCGGGGCGAAGCGGCTCGGCTTTCAGCAGCGTGGCATCTGCAGGCTCTTGCGCAGCTGCCAGCAGCCTTTGCCGGGTTTCTTCAGAAATCCCTTTGCCGCTACGGGCAAGCATCTGCTTGACCAGGTCGGCTGCGGAGAGCCTGTTATCACCTGACTCGACTGCCGCTTGCACGTGTTCGCCTGGCGACAGTGCGTCGAACCAGCCCCGTGGCAAGCCTTCGATGCCCTCGATGCGGCGGGCCACGTCATCGCCCAGGTTTTTCACGGTCTTGTCGGAAAGAATCTGGCTCAGGTGTGCAGGCGCCATCCCCCAGCGCTCTGCGCAGGTGCCCTTTCTCTGGCTGCCGATCAGTTTCACTAGGTTGTGCTTGCGGATTTGGTAGATGTCCATGGGGTGAAGCATGCCAGTGTTTAGCTTGCTGCTAAATGTGCGCACGGCTAAATCTGTCCTTGTAGTGTCATTAGCTGTAGGCTAAATTAAACGCGCGAACAAGAAAAGCCATCGAGACATTTTTCTCCAGGGCTGATCACATCATCATCTGTAATGAGGTTCACATGGATCCGACCGACCTCGGCCCGGGCACCGTCACTTGGTTGGGCGGTACGGGGACTGTACTGCTAGGTGCGTTTCTTTGGCTGCGCAAGTGGTTGTCCCGCGATGCAGTCGACCGTGCGATGGACAATGCCGAGATTGCAGTCATTCGCCGTCTGACAGAACTCCTGGATATCGAACGGGACGCCCGAAGGGAGGCGCAGGCAAAAGCTGATCTGCTGACCAAGGAACGAGACGAGCTGGTGATGACCGTGGGCCGGCTGCAAGGCAAGGTCATGGTGCTGACCAATCAGTTGGGCAGTAGCGGCCAAACACGAGGTGGCAACCCTGGCAATTCGTGAACAAAAAAAAGCCCGCCAGTTTGGCGGGCAACAAGGGCGTAGGGAGCAACGCACAACAAATTCGGGTCAGGCAGCCAAGGTGCCTGGTTGCAACTGTTCGGCCAGTGCCCGGGCTGAGGCGAGCGTCGGCATCGGGCCGCTGACGGCTTCGCCGTTGCGAACCAGGTACCAGCACGCCAGCAGGCCCTGCTCACGCAGTGAGGTGGGAACGGCGCTACCGACAACGGACATGATCTGGATAGTGGCCATGGGGACCTCCTGTGAAACATGGCTCCACCATACGCAGCAGCCGGGGCAGTTTGAAATCAACTTCCTCGATAGTGATCATTGCTCCTATCAACCGTTACCACGTTCGGGCCTTGTTACTTTGACTCCGTTCTCTGTCAACCGAGCACAGGGAAACGGAAAAGGTTGTGTAAGGGACGACCAGTGGCTGACTCTGTTACGCTGAATAAACGTTTCAGTCATGACTAAGGAGCCTGTTATGCCGACAACTCCAAGCCGGGACACCGTGCTTTGCATCTCTCTGGCCGGTCGCCCGGGGACCTTCGGCGTGCGCTTTCACAACCACCTGTACCAGCAGCTGGGCCTGGATTTCTATTACAAGGCCATGCGCACCGATGACCTGCCGGCGGCGGTGGCAGGGATCCGCGCTTTGGGTATTCGCGGCTGTGGGGTGTCGATGCCCTACAAGGAAGCCTGCATGGCTTTGGTCGATGAAATCGATCCCTCGGCGGCGGCCATCGAGTCGGTCAATACCCTTGTCAACTGCAATGGCCACCTGAAGGCTTACAACACCGATTACCTGGCTGTGCGCCAATTGCTGGTGCAGCACCAGGTCGATCCGGGCACTGCGTTTGCCCTGCGAGGCAGCGGGGGTATGGCCAAGGCCGTGGCCAGCGCCTTGCGCGATGCCGGCTTTGCCGAAGGCATTATCGTTGCACGCAACGAGCAGGCCGGGCGTCAGTTGGCGGATGTCTGTGGTTATCGCTGGATGCCTGAGCCTGGCGATATCTGCCCGCCGATGCTGGTAAACGTGACGCCGATCGGTATGGCAGGCGGGCAGGAGGCAGATGAGCTGGCGTTTCCCGAGCACGCCATCGCGGCGGCGGAGCGGGTGTTCGATGTGGTGGCGATGCCGGCGCAGACGCCGCTGATTCGCCGGGCTCAGGCGTTGGGCAAGCCGGTGATCACTGGGCTGGAGGTCATTGCGTTGCAGGCGCTGGAACAGTTCGTGTTGTACACCGGGGTAAGGCCATCGCAGGAGCAGGTGGATGCGGCTGTGGCGTACGCGCGCGCTATCTAGTTGCCCCAGCCCCCTTCACGGCTTTAGCTGCGAAGGGGGCCTGGCGAAACCAGGGTCAGAACACCTTGTTCCCGCCATCGAGCTGCTTGTCGACCAGTGCACGGCCATGGGCCAGTGACACATGCTGCGCATTCTCAAGGTCGGAGAAGAACTGCATTGGCATCGACATGCGCTTGCTGGTGTGCCCGTCAGGTGCCGTGATCAGGCAGCCGGCGGCATAGGGCAGGGGTGAGTCGGGGTGGGGCATCACGCTGGCGGTGATGGTGTGCTCGCGGTATTCACAGTGAAGAGATTGCATCGTCCTTACCTCGCTGTGGCATGTGAAGCAGTTACCTTCATATACCACAGCAAGAGGCCGGGAGTTCCCGGCCCGACGAGCGCGCCGCGACGAACGCTCAGCCTTTGAGCTCGGTTGGCTGGATCACTTCGACCCAGTAACCGTCCGGGTCCTTGACGAAGGCCAGGTGGTTCATGCGTCCGTCTTGCAGGCGTTTCTGGAACGGTACTTCCAGCTCCTCGAAGCGCGCGCAAGCGGCACGTACGTCGGGTACCGAAATGCAGATATGGCCAAAGCCGCGCGGGTCGGTGTTGCCATTGTGATAGGCGAACTCGGCATCGTTTTCGGTGCCATGGTTGTGGGTCAGCTCCAGCACGCCAGGGATCGACTTCATCCACTGGTGGCGGGCGTTGTCATCAGTGGGGATCTGTGCCGGGTCGACCAAGGCCAGGAAGTACAGGCTGAAAGCGGCTTCAGGGAAGTCACGCTTGTCCACCAGGCGAAAGCCCAGCACGCGGGTGTAGAAGTCCAGCGACTTCTCGATGTCCTTGACCCGCAGCATGGTGTGGTTGAAGACGAACTGGGCGGTGGCGGCGTCAGGTTGCGCGGTGACGCCAGGCAGGGTTTGCAGATCGTGCAGGCTCATGGGAACTCCTGAGACGGGGCCGGGCGCAGGGCACCGGCAAAACAGACAGGCTGGCCATGATACGGCAGTGCGACGATTGCGCAAATGAAAGCGCCCTGCAAAGGCAGGGCGCTGAAATTAGAGGCCCGCATGTGCGGGCGCGTGATGGGGTCGCTAATCCTTTAGCTGTTTCGATACTGAGCCAGTCCTTGTGAAAAAAGTGTGAAGCCTGTGTGCACATTTCATCAGCGTACCCAGCTTTCTACCGTGGCGGCCCCATACTGTTCTTTCCAGGCTTTGAGGCCGCGGTGGTTGCCGCCTTTGGTCTCGATTCGCTCGCCAGTGTGCGGGTTCTGATAGACCTTGATCACCCGCGGGCGCCGTTGTTGCTTGGGCGGTGTGCTGGAAGTGCGGGCCACAGCCTTCGGGTCGAGGATGGCGATGATATCGCGCAGGCTCTTGTCATAGCTTTTCATCAGGCCGACTAGTTTCTGCTCGAATTCGATTTCGCGTTTGAGGCCGGCATCCTTTTTCAACGCTTCCAGTTGCGCCATCTGTTCCTGGAGCGCTTTTTCGGCAGCACGAAACTCTGCAAGTCTGGACACTGTAATCACTCCTGTACGTCGGTCGTGGCAGGGCGTGACGAACATTGAAGAAGAGTTAAAACGCCGGCCACGCAGGTGGGTTCCACTGTTCGCTGATATCGAGTGTAGTCATTCATGGCTACTGGGTAAACTGCTAACTTTTTGTAAGTAAGCCGGGAACTTTCCCAGTTTTGCGGGCGATATTTGGCAGTTTTTCTTCGGTTGCGTGAGCGGGCGCCTAGACCATGGTCCAATGGCCCGTACCAGAGCCTTTGCGCGATCATTTCAGATGATGGCCGACTCATGTTTGGACCTGCCGCAGTGCCGTGGCCAGCCCGTGCCACAGGTTGTTAACTCGTCTTCATTCTGGATGTTTCCTCGCATGTTTTCCCCTTTCCCCCTCGCTCCCGGGCGTCGTGTTACCGGCCTGTTTCTATTGTGTGCCGGTGTCAACGCCCAGGCTGCCGGGTTTCTTGAAGACAGCCGTGCCAGGGTCGAAGCACGCAATGTCTATTTCAACCGGGACTTCCGGGACGGTTACAGCAGTTCCAGCCAGGGCGCATCCAAGCGCGAAGAGTGGGCACAAGGCTTCATCCTCAATGTGCAATCGGGTTATACGCAAGGCCCGGTAGGTTTCGGTGTGGATGCGCTGGGCATGTTCGGCTTCAAACTGGATTCCAGCCCGGCCGACAGTAACAGTGGATTGCTGCCCTCGTCCGGTCACGATCCCCGGCACTCGGCCGACCAGTATGCGAAGATGGGCCTGGCGGCCAAGGTCAAGGTCTCCAGTACTGTGCTGAAGTACGGCTCAATGATGCCCGATGTGCCATTGCTCAAGTACAACGATGGCCGTCTGCTCCCGACCCTGTTCCAGGGTGTCATGCTCACCTCCGAAGAACTGCACGACCTGAAGTTCACCCTGGCTCGCCTGGACAAATACACGGCTCGGGATTCCACCGACCGCCAGGACATCCGCGTGCATTGCAAGAACAAGCGTTATGCTTGCGATACCGAAGCCGACCACTTCGACCTGGCCGGTGTCGACTATCGCTTCAACGAGCGTTTCAGCGCCCAGTACCAAGTGGCCAAACTGGAGAACATCTATCGCCAGCACTTTCTCGGGCTGGTGGCCAGTCAACCGCTGGCGGTGGGCAGCCTGTCGGCTGACTTACGGCTGATCAAAAGTGATGACATCGGCAATGCCCGTGCGGGCGAAATCGACCATCGCGCCTTCAGCGGCATGCTTGGCTACAGCCTCGGTGGCCACAAGATCAGCGCCGGCTGGCAGCGCATGTATGGCAACAGCGCCATGCCGTACCTGGATGGCAGCAACCCGTACCTGGTCAACTACGCCCAGGTCAATGATTTCGCCGCTGCCCAGGAGCGCTCCTGGCAAGTACGCTACGACTTCGACTTCAAGGCGCTGGGGGTGCCCGGCCTGACCTTCTTCACCCGTTACATCAACGGCGACAATATCAAGGTGCCGGGCAGCCGTGCCGAAGGCAAGGAGTGGGAACGCGACACCGAGTTCAAGTACCAGGTGCAAAGTGGCACCTTCAAGGATGTCAGCGTACGCCTGCGTAATTCCACTTACCGCAGCAACTATGAAAGGTGGGCGCGTGACATGGATGAGACGCGGGTCATTGTCAGCTACAACTTCTCGATCTTCTAAGCAGCTGCTTTGCCAAATACCGGTAACCGCCTGACAATGGTGGCGGGTTCCCGCAAAGGGCAGGGCAATGAAAGACCTGTTGTTGATCGGTATCGGCGCGGGTGACCCGCGCCAAGTCACCTATGAAGCGGTCGATGCGCTGCGCAGTGCCAGCGTGTTCTTCGTGCTCGACAAGGGCGACGACAAAGATGAACTGGTGCACCTGCGCAAAGCCATTCTGCAGCGCTATCGCCCCGAAGGTGGTTATCGCCTGGTGCCGGTGGTCGACCCGTTGCGCGATGCTCAGGCGCAAGACTACCTGGGCGCGGTGCAGAACTGGCACCGGCAGCGTGCTGCGCTGTATGCGCGCCTGATCGAGGAGGAAATTGGCGACGGTGAAACAGGTGCCTTCCTGCTGTGGGGCGAGCCCACCCTCTACGACAGCACCCTGCGCATACTCGACCTGGTCCGCGAACAAGGTGTGAGGCTGCGCTTGCAGGTCATCCCTGGCATCAGCAGTGTGCAGGCGCTGGCGGCGCGGCACCAGGTACCGCTCAACCGCATCGGCGAGCCCCTGACTGTGCTGCCGGGGCGGCGCCTGGCCGGGCAGGGGCCTATCGACAATGTGGTGGTGATGCTCGACGGGCAGTGCGCCTTTGCCGGGCTCGATGACCCGGCATTGACCATCTATTGGGGGGCGTACCTGGGGACTGAGGATGAAGTGCTGATTGCCGGGCCGTTACAGGCGGTGAAGGCGCAGATACTGGAAGTGCGTGCGCGAGAGCGGGCGCGCAAGGGGTGGATCATGGATACCTATCTGCTGCGCAGAGCGCTGTGAGGTGGGTCGCCTGTGCCGGCCTCTTCGCGGGCAAGTCCGCTCCTGCAAGCGAAACAGGCGACACCGTGCTCAAGGGTTACCCAGAATACCCACCACCGTGTCCCGCAACTTGTCGATACTGAAGGGTTTGCCGATCAGGTGCATGCCCTCCGGTACATTGAAGCTGTCGGCGTAGCCGCTGGCGAACAGCACCGGTAATAGTGGCCGCAGTTCGCGCGCTTTACCCGCCAGCACTTCACCTCGCATGTCCGGCAGCCCCACATCGGTCATCATCAGTGCCAGTGCTTGGTCCGGGTCCTCGAGTACCCGCAGGGCGGCTGCGGCATCTTCTGCCTCGATGACCTTGTAGCCCAACTCGTCGAGCACTTCGACCATCAGCATGCGTACGATGTCGTCGTCTTCGACTACCAGAAGGTGCATGGTTCAAATCCTGTACAAATGAGTGTCTTTAATCTGTGCACCGCGCGGCATCAGAAGTTCCCGAGGATACCGCTCCATGCAAACAGATGGAACGTTTGCCGAACGCAACCTTCAAATACTGGCTTAATGCCCTGCCAGACCTGTCAAAGCTGGTTAGACTCGCTTATCAGGACAGCGCAGTGGCAGATAACAATAACGACTGACCGGCCACTCTTTTCAATGGACTTTTCTAGCTCGGGCGTTTTCTCATGATTCAAGCAGCCTCGATGGACCAGCGAAGCTTTCGCAAGCTGTTGAGCCGCAACATCGGCCTTCCCTTGGGGGTTGGCCTGCTGGGGGCCGTGGCCTTCGTCGCGGTGATCAACTACCTGCTTTCGGCCATGCAGTGGGTCGAGCACACCGACCGGGTGATCGGCAATGCCAACGATACGGTCAAGCTGTCGATCGACATGGAAACGGGCATGCGCGGCTTCCTGATCACGGGCGACGAGCGCTTCCTTGACCCCTACGAGGTGGCCAAGCCACGCATTTTCGGCAGCCTGCAGAGCCTGCGCGGCATGGTCGAGGACAACCCCCAGCAGGTCGACCGCATCGATCGGCTGATCGCCTTGCAGCAGGCCTGGAACGACTTCGGCAACCAGATGATTAACCTGCGTCGCAGCCAGGGCGATTACCAGACCTTGATCGGCAACGGCCGGGGCAAGCGCATCACTGATGAAATCCGCAAGGAATTCGACGACCTGATCAGTACCGAACAACAACTGCGCATGGCCCGCAACGAGAAAGTCAGTTCCGTCACCGTGATGGCGATCTCGTCATTCGTGCTGTTCATTGTCGGCCTCAGTGCATTGCTGGCCTACCTGGGCCGTCGTGACCTGCTGGCACTTTCGGCCAGCTATGATGAAAACCTGCAGGCCCAGCAACGCTCGGCGCAGCGCCTGGAGCACCAGGCGTGGTTGCGCACCGGCCAGACCCAGCTGGCGCAGCAGGTGCTCGGGCAGCTGACCTTGCCCATGCTTGGCGAGAACATCCTGCGCTTTTTTGCCTCTTATCTGGGCAGCGTGGTGGGCGCCGTGTACGTGCGCGACGAGCATGGCCGGCTGGTGCGCGTGGCCTGTTATGGCCTGGGTGCCGAAGAGCAGGCCCGCGAGCAGGTCGAGCCGGACCACCATGGCCTGTTGGCCCAGGCGGTCCGCGAAGGCCGCTTGCTGCGCCTGGACGACCTGCCCGAAGACTTCTATCGCCTCAGTTCCGGCCTGGGCAGCGGCTTGCCGCGCAGTGCGCTGCTGATGCCGGCGACCGAAGACGGGCAGATCAACGGGGTGATCGAGCTGGGTTTCCTGCGCCCCTTGCAAGAGCGGGATGAAGAGCTGCTGGAACGGGTCGGCGGCAACCTGGGCATGTCGATCGAGAGTGCCCGTTATCGTCAGCGCCTGCAGGAAGTGCTGGCCGAAACCCAGCAACTCAACGAAGAGCTGCAGGTGCAGCAGGAAGAACTCAAGACTGCCAACGAAGAGCTCGAAGAGCAGTCACGGGTGCTCAAGGAGTCGCAGGCCCATCTGGAGACCCAGCAGGCCGAACTCGAGCAGACCAACGAGCAGTTGTCAGAACGCACCGAAGCGCTGGACCGCAAGAACGATGAGCTGAGCCAGGCGCAGTTGGAGCTGCAGGCCCGTGCCGACGACCTGCAGCGATCGAGCAAGTACAAGTCCGAATTCCTCGCCAACATGTCCCATGAGCTGCGCACGCCGCTCAACAGCTCGCTGATCCTGGCCAAGTTGTTGGCTGAGAACGGTGAGGGCAACCTCAGCGAAGAGCAGGTCAAGTTCGCCGAATCCATCTACTCGGCTGGCAACGATCTGCTTAACCTTATCAACGACATTCTTGATATCGCCAAGGTCGAGGCCGGCAAGCTTGAAGTACGGCCCGAGACCACCCAGGTCGAGCGCCTGGTCGAAGGCTTGCGCGGCATGTTCCAGCCACTTGCCGGTCACAAGGGGCTGGCCTTCGAGGTCAAGGTCGAGCCGCAGGTACCGACCACGCTGTTCACCGACCGTCAGCGCCTGGAGCAGATCCTCAAGAACCTGCTGTCCAACGCCATCAAGTTCACCGAGCGGGGCCAGGTCAGCATGAACGTCAGCTTCCAGGCTGACAGCGGTATCGTGTTCGCAGTCCGTGACACCGGCATCGGCATTGCGGCCGATCAGCAGCAGGCGATCTTCGGCGCCTTCCACCAGGTCGATGGCACCAGCAATCGCCGCTATGGTGGCACTGGCCTGGGCCTGTCGATCTCCCGTGACCTGGCGCATTTGCTCGGTGGTCAGATCAATGTCGATAGCAGCCCTGGGCAGGGCAGTGTGTTCAGCCTGATTCTGCCGGAGCGCTATGCCGCCGAGGCCGAAGACGTCGAGCCGCAAAGCCTGCGCCCGGCTGTCGATGCGTTGCCGCCAGCACCGCAAGCGCCGCT
>AZIG01003544.1_pt1 | contig 21173 bp, 20 predicted proteins | sample 359071 | NCBI WGS metagenome assembly AZIG01 (sample SAMN02429714, study PRJNA222667) | marine sediment metagenome | biome: Sediment sample; isolation source: enrichment culture of sample MGS-AQ(UA) from oil contaminated terminal site... | place: Jordan: Aqaba | collected 2011-05-15 | depth 18 m m | reverse complement strand
CGCCAAGCACGACCCGCGCCGCGCCCGGACGGCTGACGGTGCGGGCGCAGGTGGCGCCGATATGGCGCAGGAAGGTTTCCTTGATCTCGGGGTTTTTCGGCGTCGGCAGGATCGACAGCAGCAGCGGTACGCCAATCAGCACGGTCAGGATGACGGTCATCGCCCACAGCGAGGCATACACGCCCAGCTTGGTATTCAGGGCAATGGAGCCGATGGCGATCAGCGACAGGCCTACAGCGTCGGAGACCACGCCAAGCGAGCCCGGGCGGAACAGGCTGTCAAAGGTCGCCCTGGCCGCTTTCGGGCCGTTGCCAAGGACACGCACCTCGGCGTAGTAGCGCTCGACCAGTTGCACCCCGTGGCTCATCGCCCGCGCGGCAATCAGGAAGGGAATAACCAGCCCCAGCGGATCCAGGTTGAAGCCCAGCAGGCTGATGATACCCAAGCCCCAGATAGTCGAGATCAGCACGCCGCCAAGGGGAATCAGCACCCCGTATGCCTTGCGGAAATGGAACACCAAGAGCGACAGCATGATCAGCACGGTAAAGATGAAGATCTGCAGAATCTGGTCCATGTAGGTGTAGGCCCAGCCCACCAGTACCGGCTGGCCGGTGGCATACAGGGTCACGCCATTGCCGCTTTCCGCCTCGCGCAGGGCCTGCAACTGGGCGAAGGTGGCTGCGTAGTCGAGCTGGCCTTCAATCAATTGCGCCTTGACCAGCGCCATCTTGAAGTCGGAGGCCACCAGCGGGCCGTAGATGCGCGGGTTGGCGGCTACATCCGCGCGCATCTGCGCCAGTTGCTCATCGCTGTAGTTGCCGTTTTGCGGGTCAAAGTAGGGCTCGGAGTTGATCGAGCCGACCTCGGTCAGCCAGATCTTGCGCGAGTTGCGGTGGGTGACGCTGGTCACCAAGTTGTGGTTGACGCCGGGCAGGTTGTCGACGGCCTGGGTGACCCGGTCAATGGTGGCCAGGTTGGCGTTGGAGAAAATGTCACCGTTGTCGAAGGCGACGCCCACGACCAGCACGTTGGCACCGCCGAAGCTGTCCTTGATGCTGTTGTGCAGCTCGATATAGGGGTGTTCCTGCGGCAGCAGATCGGCAAAGTCGGTATAGATTTTCAGCCCCGGTATGCGCAGCGCAAACAGCAGGGTCAGCAGGGCGATGGCGGCCAGCACCTTGCGTGGATTGTTGAACATCCACACCTCAAGACCGTGCATGGCATGGGTAAAACGATGTAATCCCGACATGTCGGTTCCTCAGTCAGCGCTGGCCGCCAGGGCCTTTGGGAGTTGAATATTCAGCAGCGTGCCGCGCCCGCCGGCCGCCAGCAGATGCTGCTCGGGCACGAGCAGACCGGCACGCAGATACAGGGGCTGATTGGGCGTGGCCAGCGGCAGCCAGCGGCTGCCGTGCAGGCTGAGTACGGTGGTGTTTTCGCCGAGGGCGTAGAGTGCGTTGCCATCACTGACAAAGCCGAAGATCGGCGCTTCGGTGCCGCTGGGCTGCTTGCGCCAGGTTTCGCCGCCATCGCGGGTGTGCCAGATGAAGCCGTTCAGCCCACCAACCCAGCCTTCATCGAGGTCGCGGAAGAAGCTGGCGTGGGGGTAGAACTCGTCAGGCAGGCTGCCGGCCGGCTCCCAGCTGATCCCGGCGTCGCGGCTTTGATAGACCAGCCCGTATTCGCCGGTTACCACGGCGTGCTCGGCGTCGATGAACTGCAGGGTGGTGAGAATGGCGTCCTCATCCAGGCTGGATTCGTCCCAGCTGGCGCCCTGGTCTGCACTGTGCTGCAGGGTGCTGAAACTGCCGACCGTCCACCAGCTGCCGTCCGGCGCACAGGCGGTGGCCATCATCTGCTCGCTGCTGGGCAGTGAGTGGCTGCGCCACTGGCTGGCATCCGGGTTGCCGTGCCAGAGCTGATTATCGAAGCTCAGGGCGATGAAACTGCGGTCCGGACACACATCCAGATCGACCAGACTCATGCTGGTCGGTAGCGGCTGGCGTTGCCAGCTGGTGCCCTGATCACTGCTGCGCAGCACCACGCCATCGTTACCGACGATGAGGGTGGTTTCACCATTGCTGGCCATGGCCTGGTAGAAGTCGGTGCGTTGCAGGGCTTCGCTGTGCTGGCGGTCTACCGCGTCCAGATTCAGCGGCGCCTCGCAGCCGGTCAGGAACATTGAGCAAGCCAGTCCGGCAAGCAGATGCCGACGACCCGGCGCACCTCGGAGAGGTGTTGGTATGTTAAACATGGTATGTCACCAATCAGGGTTTTATTTTTATTCACGGAGCGACAAAAGCTCGGTAGCAAGCGCTGTGCCAGCGCTTTCGCATAATTACAACTGACTGATTGATAACGGTTTTTTATCGGATGGTGGTTTTTTTGCGGGAATGCAGCTGCGTTTCGGGCAGGGTAATTTGATCAATTGATAAAAGTGCAGGCGGGGCTTGCTGATTTGGTAAAGCGCGGGTTCGGACTGGGCTGCTCTGACGGGTGAGAGGGCGCTCCTTGCCCGGTGCAAGGAGCTATTCGGGCGGGTGGCCGCTGCGGGGCTAGTGCTGTTCGCTCTCTTCCAGAATGCCGGACTTCTTCAGCCGATATGCCAGCGCCGGGCGTGTCAGCCCGAGCCTCCTGGCGGCCTCGGATACGTTTTGGCCGGCGTCTTCCATGGCGCGACGCATGAGGCTGTTTTCGACCTCTTCCAGGCTGACGCCAGAGGTCAGAATCTGCGATACCCAGTCGCCTCCGGTGGCGATGTCGCTGCCATGGACGATGGTGCCGAAATCGTTCAGACGGTCATCGCAGGATGTCTCGATAATCTCCGGGCTGACTGCGAACAGCGCGTCCTGGCTGATGCTCTCGTTGCTGTCGGTCAGAATCACGCCGCGTTCGATGACGTTTTCCAGTTCCCGGATATTGCCTGGCCAGTGGTAGTTCAGGCACAGCTCCAGCGCCTTGTCCGACAGCCCCAGGGTGCGCTTCTGGTAGGCATGGTGCGACTTGCGCAGGAAGTGCTCGGCCAGCAGCGGAATGTCCTCCTGCCGCTCCCGCAGTGGCGGAATCTGAACCGGGAACACATTCAGGCGGTAGTACAGGTCAGCTCGGAAGCGTCCCTTTTCGACGGCATCGGCCAGGCTTTCGTTGGTGGCGGCAATCACCCGCACATCGATCTTGCGGGTATGCGAGTCACCTACCCGCTCCAGCTCGCCTTCCTGCAGCACGCGCAGCAGGGTGGCCTGGGCTCTTGGCGGCAGTTCGATCACCTCGTCAAGAAAGATGGTTCCGCCATTGGCCCGTTCAAATCGGCCTGCACGCGCCTGGTGAGCCCCGGTGTAGGCGCCTTTCTCAACGCCGAACAGTTCTGCCTCGATCAGGTCGGGGGGGATCGCGGCGCAGTTGACGGCCACGAACGGCTTGTCGGCGCGCTCGCTGCGCTGATGCACACTGCGGGCAATCACCTCCTTGCCAACGCCGGTCTCGCCCAGCAACAGCACCGAGACCTTGCCCTTGGCGGCCTTGTCGATGGTTTTGCAGACCTTTTTGTAGGCGCCCGACTGGCCGATGCCGTAGTACTGACCTTCCTGCTGATCCAGGTCGTTTTGCAGCGAACTCAGCCGCGATTGCAGGTCGTACAGCTCCTCGATAATGGGGTCTTCCTTGAAGTAGCTTTTGAACAGCTCCGCGTCATCCCATTCCTCCGCCGGCTTGCCGACGATTAGGCAGCGCTCATCGCCGCAGCCGCGGCAGCTGACTTCGCGGTAGATGATTTCACGCCGCATGAATGAGGAGCTGTAGGCACAGGCATAGCCCAGCAATGACCAGCAGGCAGGTTCATGTATCAGCCCCAATTCCGTCTGGCAAATCTCGACCTCGAACGAGTCTACCCACTCCAGTTCGCCGTAGAAGTGGCCCTTCTGGTGGTCAAGATCAATCTGGATTGGCTTGACCTTGACCATGCCCTTGAGTGAATGCAGCTGCGGCCCGACGAGGAAGATATCGAGCTCGTTGCTGTGCGGCCTGAACTTGCGGGCCAGCTCAGCATCCTTGAGCCCTGACTGGTAGCCCATGCGCAGAAAGAAGCCCTTGGCGCGCTCGATACCAAGGGTGTTTACCAGCTCACGTCGGAAGCTGGCCATAGCGGACACCTGCATCAGCAGCATGCGCTGCTCGGCAAACCAGATTTTGCCGTCAGTGCTCTGAAAACGGATCTGCTCGGTCAGATCGTGATAGTCCGAATACTGCAGGTGCGGCTTGTAGTTGGTCGCCATGATGCATTAGCCCCTGTTGTTTTTGTTGGGCGGTTTGCGCTGTCTCACAACATGCTGTGACGCGCTGAGTGTCTCGGCATCTTGACGCTGTCTGCGGTTAAAAATCAACCAGATGTTTAATTGGCCAAAGGGGGCGTCGCGCTGGGTGAGCATTTGCTGACATGCGCAGCGCTGTTTCATCAAATCATCAAATTCCCCCCCGTGATTCCCTCCGCCGTCGAGCGCTTCCGGTGATGCGGCGTATCAATGGGTAAAAATAAAAAGTCTTAAATATCAATTGGTTGAGGTCTTATTTCGCGCCGTTCTCGCTGGCTGGCATAGCCGTTGCTGTAGGTCTGCTCACAACAACAAGCACGGTGAAGTCCTATGAGCCAGACCGCCCAAAGCTTTGACCAGATGACCCGCTGGATTCGGGTACGCAGCGAACCGGACGCCCGCTTTGTCGAGTTCGACTTTGCCATCGGTCACCCCGATCTGTTCGTCGAACTGGTGCTTCCGAAAGACGCTTTCGTTCAGTTCTGCAAACACAACAAGGTTGTTCACATGGATGAGGCCATGGCCCGTCAGGTTGACGAGGACATGGTGAAGTGGCGCTTCGGCGAGAAAGGCCAGCGCTGATTCCGATCCGACACACCCCCACAAAAACAAAACGGTACGGTTGCCATGAGTATTGAAATCAAAACCAACTCGGTGGAGCCGATTCGGCACACCTACAGCAACATCAAGCGCCGCTTTGGCGACAAGCCTGCCTCGCGCTATCAGGAAGCCAGCTACGATATCGAGGCGGCCACCAACTTTCATTACCGCCCCCTGTGGGACGCCGAGCACGGTCTGAATGACCCGACCCGCACCGCCATCCGCATGCCCGACTGGTACGCGGTAAGCGATCCGCGCCAGTTCTTTTACGGTGCCTACGTGCAGAACCGCGCCAAGATGCAGGAGGCCGCCGAGCACAGCTTCAGCTTCTGCGACAAGCGCAATCTGCTGACCCGCATGCCGGAGGCGCTGCAGGAAACTTTGCTGCGTCTGCTGGTGCCGCTGCGCCATATGGAGCTGGGCGCCAACATGAACAACAGCAGCATCGCTGGCGATGCGGTGGCCGGCACGGTCACCCAGCTGCACATCTATCAGGCCATGGACCGCCTGGGCATGGGCCAGTACCTGTCGCGCATTGCCCTGCTGATCGATGGCAGCACCGGCGAGGCTCTGGATCGCTCGAAGACCTACTGGATGGAAGACGCGCTCTGGCAGCCGCTGCGCAAGCTGGTTGAGGACAGTTTGGTGGTCAAGGACTGGTTCGAGCTGACCGTACTGCAGAACCTGCTGATCGACGGCCTGCTGTACCCGCTGATGTATCACAAGTTTGATCAATGGCTGGCGGAGCAGGGGGCCGAGGATGTCTCGATGCTCACCGAGTTCATGCGCGACTGGCACGCCGAATCCTGCCGCTGGGTCGACGCCATGCTCAAGACCGTGCGCGCGGAAAGTGATGCCAATGCCGAGCAGCTGCAGCGCTGGATTGCCCACTGGCAGCCGCGGGTCATCGCTGCCCTGCAGCCGCTCGCCAACGCCAGCGTCGGTGTTGCTGCGCTGGATGAGGTGGTTGGCCAATTCGACCAGCGGCTGAAAAAACTCGGCCTGGTCGCCGAGGAGGTCGCCGCATGAGCCAGCTCGCCTTCATCGTTTTTCAAGACAACGACAACGCCCGCTACCTGGTAGAGGCGATGGCCGAAGACAACCCTCACGCCGAAGTGCAGTACCACCCGGCCATGATCCGCATCCAGGCTGAAAAGCGCCTGGTAATCAATCGCGCCACGGTTGAGGAAAAGATCGGTCGGGAGTGGGACGTGCAGGAAATGCTGCTGGACGTGATCAGCATCGGCGGCAACGTGGATGAGGATGAAGACCACTTCATCCTCGAGTGGAAAAACTAGGAGACCCCTCATGGCTACCAAGAACAAGAAGCTCAACCTCAAAGACAAGTACCAGTACCTGACCCGCGACATGGCCTGGGAACCGAGCTACCAGAAGAAGGAAGACATCTTTCCCTACGAACGCTTCGAAGGGATCAAGATCACCGACTGGGACAAGTGGGAAGACCCCTTCCGCCTGACCATGGATGCCTACTGGAAGTATCAGGCCGAAAAAGAGAAGAAGCTGTACGCCATCTTCGACGCCTTCGCCCAGAACAACGGCCACCAGAACATTTCCGATGCGCGCTACGTTAACGCTCTCAAGCTGTTTCTGACCGCTGTTTCGCCGCTGGAATACGGCGCGTTTCAGGGCTATGCCAAGGTCGGCCGGCATTTCAGCGGTGCCGGTGCGCGGGTAGCCTGCCAGATGCAGTCGATTGACGAGCTGCGTCACGTGCAGACCCAGCTGCACGCCATGAGCCACTACAACAAGCACTTTAATGGTCTGCACGATTTTGCCCACATGCACGATCGGGTCTGGTTCCTGTCGGTGCCCAAGTCGTTCTTTGACGACGCTCGCTCGGCCGGCCCGTTCGAGTTTCTGACCGCCATTTCGTTCTCGTTCGAATACGTGCTGACCAATCTGCTGTTCGTGCCGTTCATGTCCGGCGCGGCGTACAACGGCGATATGGCCACCGTGACCTTCGGCTTCTCGGCGCAATCGGACGAAGCCCGTCACATGACCCTGGGCCTTGAGGTCATCAAGTTCATGCTCGAACAGCACGAGGACAACGTGCCGATCGTGCAGCACTGGATCGACAAGTGGTTTTGGCGCGGTTACCGCCTGCTGAGCCTGGTCAGCATGATGATGGACTACATGCTGCCCAACAAGGTGATGTCCTGGAAGGATGCGTGGGAGGTCTATTACGAGCAGAACGGCGGCGCCCTGTTCAAGGATCTGGAGCGTTACGGCATTCGCCCGCCCAAGTATCAGGACGTGGCCAACGACGGCAAGCACCACATCAGCCATCAGCTGTGGTCGACCTTCTATCAGTACAGCCACGCCACCAATTTCCATACCTGGTTGCCCAGTGCAGCGGAAATGGACTGGCTGTCCGAACAGTACCCGGACACCTTCGACAAGTACTACCGCCCGCGTTTCGAGCACTGGCAGAAGATGCAGGACAAGGGTGAGCGTTTCTACAACAACACCCTGCCGCAGCTGTGCCAGGTGTGTCAGGTGCCGGCCCTGTTCACCGAGCATGGCGATCCGACCCAGCTGAGCCTGCGCACACTCGAGCACGAGGGCGAGCGTTATCACTTCTGCTCGGATGGCTGCTGCGACATTTTCAAGTACGAGCCCGAGAAGTACATCCAGTCCTGGTTGCCTGTGCACCAGATCTATCAGGGCAATTGCGAGGGTGCAGACGTCGAGACCGTGGTCTCGAAGTACTACCACATCAATATCGGCCAGGACAATTTCGACTACGTGGGGTCGCCGGATCACCAGCGCTGGCAGGCGATCAAGGGCAATCTGCCGCTCGGGGGCGATGACGACTCCCGGGACGCCGCCTGAGCTTTCACAACACCCGTCCCCGACCGACAGGTCGGGGCGACAACAAGAACAAGGTGATCTCCATGAGCGTTAAAGCCCTTTATCAATACACCGCCGAGCCGCGTGACCTGCTGGCCAACTTCAATGGCATGCAACTGGTCTATCTGTACTGGCCGAACCATCTGCTGTTCTGTTCGCCGTTTTCCTTTCTAGCGTCGCCCGAGATGAGCATGGGCGAGTTCTGCGAGGAGGTTGTGCGCCCGGCCATTGCCGCCCACCCGCAGGCCGCCGGCCTGGACTTTGGCCAGGCCCAGTGGCAGCTCAATCACCAGCCGTTCAGCCCGGACCCTGCGCTCAGCCTGGTGCAGAATGGGGTGACGCACAAAGCGATGCTGACCCTGCGCGTGCCCGGCCTTGACGGTATCGCCGGCGGCGCAATCTGAGGAGGCGGTCATGAGCTACACAGTCACGATTGAGCCGACCGGCGAACAGATCGAGGTCGAGCAAGACCAGACCATCCTCCAGGCCGCGCTGCGTCAGGGCGTCTGGCTGCCGTTTGCCTGCGGCCACGGCACCTGCGCGACCTGCAAGGTGCAGGTGCTGGAGGGCGACGTGGATATCGGCGAGGCCTCGCCGTTCGCGCTGATGGATGTCGAGCGCGACGAAGGCAAGGTGCTGGCCTGCTGCGCCACAGTGCAGAGCGATGTGACCATCGAAGCCGATATCGATGTGGATGAGGACTTCGAGGGCTATTCGGTAGAGGACTACCAGGCCACGGTCAGCGAACTGCTGCCACTGTCACCGACCATTTTGGGCGTGCGCCTGAAGCTGGATCGCGCGATGCAGTTTCAGGCTGGCCAGTACATAAACCTGGAACTGCCGGGCATTGAGGGCAGCCGTGCGTTCTCGCTGGCCAATCCGCCGAGCCGGCCGGACGAGGTCGAGCTGCATGTGCGGCTGGTCGAAGGTGGCGCAGCCACCGGCTACATCCATCAGCAACTGAAGGTGGGTGATCAGCTGTCGCTGTCCGGACCCTACGGCATGTTCTTTGTACGCAACTCGCAGCCGGGCGATCTGATCTTTATTGCCGGCGGCTCGGGGCTGTCCAGCCCGCAGTCGATGATTCTCGACCTGCTGGAACGGGGCGACAGCCGCCAAATCACCCTGTTTCAGGGCGCACGCAACCGCAGCGAGCTCTATAACGCCGAACTGTTCGAGCAACTGGCTGCCAGCCACGCCAATTTCACCTATGTACCGGCGCTCAGCCAGGCCGCCGATGACAGCGAGTGGCAGGGCTTCCGTGGCTATGTGCACGACGCTGCCAAGGCGCACTTTGACGGCCGTTTTGCCGGTCACAAGGCCTACCTGTGCGGCCCGCCGCCGATGATCGATGCGGCGATTACCGCCCTGATGCAGGGCCGGCTGTTTGAGCGCGACATTTTTATGGAGCGTTTCTACACCGCCGCCGACGGCGCAGAGGACACCCAGCGCTCCGCGTTATTCAAGCGGATCTGAATCCGGGACGCGAAGGCCGGCCCGCGGTTGCGCAGCGCCGCAGCGACAGGTGACAGGGCCTTGGCGTGAGCAAACGAACGGCAGTCGAGAATAACAACGATGACTGACACATTCGAAATGACCGAGCTGGTCAGAGGCCTGCGCTTCAACTGCGCAAGCGATCACTCGCTGCTCAAGGCAATGGAGCTGGCCGGCAAGCGCTGCATTCCGGTGGGCTGCCGCGGCGGTGGCTGCGGCCTGTGCAAGGTCCAGGTGATCAGCGGCGAGTTCAGCTGCGGGCCCATGAGTAAAAAACACGTAGACGAGGCATCGCGCCGCTGCGGCCGGGTACTGGCCTGTCGGGTCTATCCGCGCAGTGACCTGAGCTTTGAATATCGGCCAGCATCCGAGCTGGCAGGCACCAACAACAATTCCAATGAGGTGATGTGATGAGAAAAGGTGTGATGCGTCCCGGTCACGTGCAGATCCGGGTACTGGATGCCGAAGCCGCCCTGAAACACTATCGCGACCTGGTCGGCCTGATCGAAACCGACCGCGACGAACAGGGCCGGATTTACCTGAAAGCCTGGACCGAGGTCGACAAGTTCTCGCTGGTGCTCAATCCGTCCGACGAGCCCGGCATGGATTTCATGGGCTTCAAGGTGGTGGACGAGGCAACGCTGGTGCAGCTGGAGCAGGACCTGCTCGCCTGGGGCTGCCCGGTTGAGCATATTCCGGCCGGCGAGTTGCGCGGCTGTGGCCGCCGCATCCGCTTTGTCGCCCCCAGCGGGCACACCTTTGAGCTCTATGCCGAGAAGGAATACACCGGCAAGTGGGGCGTCACCGAGGTTAACCCGGAGGCCTGGCCAATGGACCTCAAGGGCATGCGCGCGGTGCGTTTCGACCACTGCCTGATGTATGGCGACGAGCTGGCGGCCACCTACGATCTGTTCGTCAATGTGCTCGGGTTTTACCTGGCCGAGCAGGTGCTGGACGAGAACGGCGACCGCATCGCCCAGTTCCTCAGTGTCTCGATGAAAGCGCATGACGTGGCCTTCATCATGCATCCGGAGAAGGGCAAGTTTCATCATGCCTCGTTCTTCCTGGAAACCTGGGAAGACGTGCTGCGCGCCGCCGACCTGATCAGCATGACCGATACCTCGATCGACATCGGCCCGACCCGCCACGGCCTGACCCACGGCAAGACCATCTACTTCTTCGACCCCTCCGGCAACCGCAATGAAGTGTTCTGCGGCGGTGACTACAACTACCCGGACCACAAGCCGGTGACCTGGGCAGCCGAGCAGCTGGGCAAGGCGATTTTCTACCACGACCGTCAGCTCAATGAGCGTTTTCTCACCGTACTGACCTGACCTTACCCATTTTGGCGGGAGCTGTTTAGCCATGAAAGAAATCAAGCATTACATCAACGGCGCGTACGTTGGCTCGGCCAGCGGTCGGCTGTTCGACAATATCAACCCGGCCAACGGCAGGGTGCTGAGCAAGGTGCACGAAGCCGGACGCGAGGAAGTCGATGCCGCCGTGCGCGCTGCGCGGGCGGCGCTGAAAGGCCCCTGGGGAAAGATGTCGGTCGAGGAGCGCACGGCCATCCTGCACCGGGTTGCCGATGGCATCACGGCGCGCTTTGACGAGTTCCTCGAAGCCGAATGTCTGGACACCGGCAAGCCGCGTTCGCTGGCCAGCCATATCGACATTCCGCGTGGCGCCGCCAACTTCAAGGTCTTCGCCGACCTGATCAAGAATGTCGCCGCCGAGGCATTCGAGATGGCCACGCCGGACGGCGCCGGTGCGCTCAACTACGCGGTTCGCCGGCCCAAGGGCGTGATCGGTGTGATCAGTCCGTGGAACCTGCCGCTGCTGCTGATGACCTGGAAGGTCGGCCCGGCACTGGCCTGCGGCAATACCGTAGTGGTCAAACCCTCCGAGGAGACGCCGACTACCACTGCGCTGCTGGGTGAGGTCATGCAGCAGGCCGGGGTGCCGGATGGGGTCTACAACGTGGTGCACGGTTTTGGCGGTAACTCGGCCGGCGCCTTTCTGACCGAACATCCGGATGTGGATGCCTACACCTTCACCGGCGAGACCGGCACCGGCGAAACCATCATGAAGGCGGCCGCCAACGGCGTGCGTCAGGTGTCCCTCGAGCTGGGTGGCAAGAATGCCGGCATCGTGTTTGCCGACTGCGACATGGACAAGGCGATCGAGGGCACGCTGCGCTCGGCCTTTGCCAACTGCGGTCAGGTGTGTCTGGGCACCGAGCGGGTCTACGTTCAGCGGCCGATCTTCGACGAGTTTGTCGCGCGCCTGAAAGCCGGTGCCGAGCAACTGGTGCTGGGCCCGCCGGACGATGCCACCAGCAACTTTGGGCCGCTGATCAGCCTCAAGCACCGCGAGAAGGTGCTGTCCTACTACCAGAAAGCCGTTGAGGACGGGGCAACCGTGATTACCGGCGGCGGCGTGCCGGACATGCCTGCAGAGCTGGCCCACGGCGCCTGGGTGCAGCCGACCATCTGGACCGGCCTCAAGGACGACTCGGCCGTGGTCACCGAAGAGATCTTCGGCCCCTGTTGCCATATCCGTCCGTTTGACAGCGAGGAAGAAGCCGTGGCTCTGGCCAACAGCCTGCCCTATGGCCTGGCCTCGGCCATCTGGACCGAGAACGTCACCCGTGCGCACCGGGTCGCCGGTCAGCTGGAGGCCGGCATTGTCTGGGTCAACAGCTGGTTCCTGCGTGATCTGCGTACCGCCTTTGGCGGCAGCAAACAGTCTGGCATCGGTCGCGAGGGCGGGGTGCATTCGCTCGAGTTCTACACCGAAATGAAAAACATCTGCGTGAAGTTGTGAGGTGCTCATGAATGTTGCAGTAGAGAGTCCCGAGCTGGGCCGCAGCATTACCGCCGGCGGTTACCAGACCAACGTGCATGAGCATGGCGAAGGCTTCCCGCTGATGCTGATTCACGGTTCCGGGCCGGGCGTTACCGCCTGGGCCAACTGGCGTCTGGTGATGCCCGAGCTGGCCAAGCAGCGCCGGGTCATTGCGCCCGACATGCTGGGCTTCGGTTACAGCGAGCGCCCGGCCAACCCGGATTATCAGCGCGATGTCTGGGTCGAGCATGCCATCGGCGTGCTTGATGCGCTGGGTATCGAACAGGCCGATCTGGTGGGCAACTCGTTTGGCGGCGGTATCGCGCTGGCACTCGCCATTCGCTATCCGCAGCGGGTACGTCGGCTGGTGCTGATGGGCAGCGTTGGCGTGAGCTTTCCGATTACCGAGGGGCTGGATCGGGTCTGGGGCTATGAGCCGTCCTTCCAGACCATGCGCAGCCTGATGGATACCTTTGCCTACGACCGTGCGCTGGTTACCGACGAACTGGCCGAGCTGCGTTACCAGGCCAGTATCCGCCCCGGGTTCCAGGAATCCTTTGCGCAGATGTTCCCGGCGCCACGCCAGCGCTGGGTCGACGGCCTTGCCAGCAACGAGGCGGATATCCGCGCCGTGCAGCACGAAACCCTGGTTATCCACGGGCGCGAGGATCAGGTCATCCCGTTGCAGGCCTCACTGCAGCTGGCACAGCTGATTCCCAATGCCCAGTTGCATGTCTATGGTCATTGCGGCCACTGGACCCAGATCGAACATGCCGGTCGCTTTGCGCGGCTGGTGGAAGATTTTCTCAGCGAAGCCGACAGCGCTTCAGGAGTGCTCTGACCATGGATCAGTCTCAGATCAATCAGCTTGGTGACGAGCTGTACCAGGCAATGCTCAAGCGCGAGGCGGTCAGCCCGCTGACCAGTCGCGGCTTCGATATCAGCATCGACGATGCCTACCACATCTCGCTGCGCATGCTGCAAAACCGACTGGACGCCGGTGAGCGGGTGATCGGCAAGAAGATCGGCGTCACCAGCAAGGCGGTGCAGAACATGCTCAATGTGCACCAGCCCGATTTTGGCTACCTGACCGACGCCATGGTCTACAACAGCGGTGAAGCCATGCCGATCAGCGAAAAGCTGATGCAGCCGCGCGCCGAAGGCGAGATTGCCTTCATTCTCAAGCGCGACCTCACCGGCCCCGGGGTCACCAACGCCGATGTGCTGGCGGCAACCGAATGCGTGATGCCGTGCTTCGAGATCGTCGATTCGCGTATCCAGGACTGGAAGATCGCGATTCAGGACACGGTCGCCGACAACGCCTCCTGCGGGCTGTTTGTACTGGGTGATCAGGCGGTATCGCCGCGCAAGATCGACCTGGTGACCTGCGGCATGGTGGTGGAAAAGAACGGCCAGATCATCAGTACCGGCGCAGGCGCTGCGGCGCTGGGCTCACCGGTCAACTGCGTTGCCTGGCTGGCCAACACCCTCGGGCGTTTCGGTATTTCCCTGAAGGCCGGTGAGGTCATCCTGTCCGGCTCGCTGGTACCGCTTGAGCCGGTCAAGGCCGGTGATTTCATGCAGGTCAGCATTGGCGGTATGGGCACGGCCAGCGTGCGTTTCGTGTGACTCGACGGGCGTGGCCCCGCGGTCACGCCTGCACAGCGGATTATTCCCAGAGAGGGAAAAGACAATGAGCAAGAAACTGAAAGCCGCGATCATCGGCTCGGGCAACATCGGCACCGACCTGATGATCAAGATTTTGCGTAACAGTCAGCATATCGCCATGGGTGCCATGGTGGGTATCGACCCCGAATCCGATGGCCTGGCGCGTGCTGCGCGCATGGGCGTGGCCACCACCCACGAAGGGGTGGATGGGCTGGTCAAGATGCCGGAATTTGCCGACATCGACTTTATCTTTGATGCCACTTCGGCCGGTGCCCACAGGCACAACGAAGTGCTGCTGCGCGGTCACAAGCCGGGCCTGCGCATCATCGATCTGACCCCGGCGGCCATCGGCCCCTATTGCGTGCCGGTCGTAAACCTGGAACAGAACATCAACGAGACCAACGTCAACATGGTCACCTGTGGCGGTCAGGCGACCATCCCGATGGTGGCTGCGGTCTCGCGTGTGGCCAAGGTGCACTACGGCGAAATCGTCGCATCGATTTCCTCACGATCCGCCGGCCCGGGCACCCGCGCCAACATCGATGAATTCACCGAAACCACCTCCAAGGCGATTGAAGTGATCGGCGGTGCCCGTCGCGGCAAGGCGATCATCATCATGAACCCGGCCGAGCCGCCGCTGATCATGCGCGATACCGTCTATGTGCTCAGTGAACTGGCCGATCAGGCCGCCGTTGAAGCCTCGGTCGAGGAAATGGTGCAGGCGGTCAACAGCTACGTGCCGGGTTACCGCCTCAAGCAGAAGGTGCAGTTCGACGTGATCCCGCCGGAGCAGCCGCTGAACGTACCGGGCCTCGGCCACTTGAGCGGGCTGAAAACCTCGATCTTCCTGGAAGTCGAAGGTGCCGCCCATTACCTGCCGGCCTACGCCGGAAACCTCGACATCATGACCTCTGCGGCGCTGGCGACCGCCGAGCGCATGGCGCAGTCGATGAACCTGGCCTGAGGACACGACCATGACATTCAATCCCGGCAAGAAACTCTATATCTCCGACGTCACCCTGCGTGACGGCAGCCATGCGATCCGCCACCAGTATTCGATCAAGAACGTGCAGGACATCGCCCGCGCACTGGACAAGGCCAAGGTCGACTCCATCGAAGTGGCCCACGGTGACGGCCTGCAGGGCTCCAGCTTCAACTACGGCTTTGGTGCCCACACCGACCTGGAATGGATCGAGGCGGTAGCCGAAGTGATCACCCACTCGCAAATCGCCACCCTGCTGCTGCCCGGTATCGGTACTACCCATGACCTGGACAACGCCTACAGCGCCGGGGCACGCATCGTGCGGGTCGCCACGCACTGCACCGAGGCCGACGTCTCCAAGCAGCACATCGAGCATGCCCGCAAGCTGGGCATGGATACCGTCGGCTTTCTGATGATGAGCCACATGCAGACCCCGCAGGGGCTGGCGCAGCAGGCCAAGCTGATGGAGGACTACGGCGCGACCTGTCTGTATGTAGTCGACTCCGGCGGCGCCATGGGCATGCAGGATATTCGTGACCGCTTCCGCGCGCTGAAGGATGTACTCAAGCCGGAAACTCAGACCGGCATGCACGCCCACCACAACCTGAGCCTGGGTGTCGCCAATTCGATTGCCGCAGTGGAAGAGGGCTGTGACCGCATCGACGCCAGCCTGGCCGGCATGGGCGCCGGCGCCGGCAACGCGCCGCTGGAAGTGTTCATCGCCGCCGCCGAACGGCTGGGCTGGGAACACGGTACCGACCTCTACACCCTGATGGACGCCGCCGATGACATCGTCCGCCCGCTGCAGGACCGTCCGGTGCGGGTTGACCGCGAAACCCTGGCGCTGGGCTATGCCGGCGTCTACTCCAGCTTCCTGCGTCACTCCGAGGTGGCGGCGCAGAAATACGGCCTGAAAACGGTCGACATCCTGGTCGAGCTGGGCAGGCGCCGCATGGTCGGCGGCCAGGAAGACATGATCGTGGACGTGGCACTGGATCTGCTGAAAAAACAGGAGCAGTCGGCATGAAAGAGCAGAAACGCACCCTGACGCCCGAGCAGGTACTGGCACTGGCCGAGCACATCGAGAACGCCGAGCTGCAGGCGCACGATATCCACAAGATCACCAACGACTACCCGCAGATGACCTTCGCCGATGCCTACGATATCCAGTGGGAAATCCGCCGGCGCAAGGAGGCTCGCGGCAACAAGGTCGTTGGCCTGAAGATGGGCCTGACCTCCTGGGCAAAAATGGCGCAGATGGGCGTGGAAACCCCGATCTACGGTTTCCTGGCCGACTATTTCAGTGTGCCCGACGGCGGCGTGGTGGACACCAGCAAGCTGATCCACCCGAAGATCGAGGCGGAAATCTCCTTTGTGACCAAGGCGCCGCTCAAGGGCCCGGGCTGCCACATCGGCGATGTGCTCGCAGCGACCGATTATGTGGTGCCGACGGTCGAGGTGATTGACTCGCGCTACGAGAACTTCAAGTTCGATCTGATCAGCGTGGTGGCCGACAACGCCTCGTCAACGCGCTTTATCACCGGTGGCATGATGGCCAACGTCGAAGACGTTGACCTGAAAAACGTTGGCGTTGTGGTGGAGAAGAACGGCGAAGTGGTTGATGTCGGTGCCGGCGCAGCGGTCCTCGGCCACCCGGCGTCGAGCGTCGCCATGCTGGCCAATCTGCTGGCCGAGCGCGGCGAACACATCCCGGCCGGCAGCTTCATCATGACCGGCGGTATCACCGCGGCCATTACCGTCGAAGCGGGCGACAATATCAGCGTCCGTTACCAGGGGCTGGGTAGCGTCACCTGCCGATTCATTTAAGGAGCATGCCATGCCGATTGCACAGATTCATATTCTGGAAGGTCGCAGCGACGAGCAGAAGGAAGCGCTGATTCGCGAAGTGAGCGAGGCCATTGTCCGGGCGCTGGATGCGCCCCTGCCGAGCGTCCGGGTGATCATCAGCGAAATGCCCAAGACACACTTCGGCATTGGTGGCGAGCCGGCCAGCAAGGTGCGTCGCTAGTGGCGTCAGCGCAAAGACCGCCCCTGCCCGTACTGTTTCTGTCCTGCCGGGAAGAACGGCAGGCAGACCCGGGCAGGGGGCCTTTGATGGCGCGGTTGCTTGCCTCCGGTGCAAGGCCGGAGGCGGTACTGTTTATCACGATTGCCGAGCAGGATGACAGGCTGCAACTGATCGGCAGCGGCACGGATGGTGAGCGCTTGTCAGCCCTGGCCGAAGGGCTTTCAAGTCGAGGTGTTTGCGCATCGGTGCAGCGCAGCGCCAGCTCACCGCTGGACCAGATTGCCGCAGAACTGTTTGGCGACTTCGCCGGCGAATGCATCGAGCTGCGGTTGGGCGCAACCTTTGAAGAGCCGGGTTACAGCGGTATTGGCCAGGCACTGAGCGACTGGCGCGAGAAAGGTACGCTGCTGGTATGCCTGGATCGCGTTGACGGGGGCCAGCGCCTGAAGTCGCTGTACGACTCCTCCTGGCTTGACCTGATGTCCTCGTGGATTGAGCAGCATCAGTGGCGTCAGGTTGTCACCGGCTTTAATGCTGGCGGCAGTAACGACCAGCCCGGAATCGGTACGCTTTGCCTGCTGCAGGCCGCCCTCGGATTGGCCGGCATGCGATTACCCGAGCGCCTCGTCGGCTTTGATCTGGACGACGCGCGCCGCGCGCTGGTTGGTTTCGGCTGGATGAGTTGATCAACGATTCTTGAGCGTTGCCAGAGGCAGGTCCAGACTTGGGCCGTCCCTGACGTCAAGTCTGACCCCAGCCCTTCTGCTGATGGAGAGAGAAACAACTTTCCATCGATCCTGATTGTTTAGACGCGCTGGTGTGGCTGCTTTCGGCCAGGATCGGACGGTTGACTAGTCACTTGATGGCCGACATTCGCGGTCAAGCACTGCCATCTTGCAGTGGCCTTTGTATTCGAGATTGGAGAGTTCTTGAGTTGAACTCTCGAGGTGGCTAACATCAACTGGCGGCGCCCGATTCAGCCCGCATCATTTATCGAGGTTTGGATGTTGGAGATTGCAGTAATCCGATAACCCGAACCCTGCACACGCAGGGGATTCAGGTTGTCGCGTTCACAAACAATGGCAGGCCACCAGCGGTGGTTTGCGGGTTTTGTTCGTCCTGATTACTGCAAATGGATTTTCCACATGACTACGTCCAAGCCGAAGCAAGCGGCTCTTCACAAGCTTGCCCATGATTGCCACTCTACTGATGCATGCCGCGACTCAGGCTGTTCTGCACCCATCTCATGCGATCGCCATAAGGATTTATCACCTCCTGACAGATATTGTCGTCACGGCGAGTCCATCGCCAGGGTGACTGCTGTTGATCGCGATCAGTACACCGTCAGGAATGCCGAGAGCGAAGTGCCTGCCAGGCTGACGGGCAAAGCCATCTACGCCAGCGCATCTTCTGTCGATCTGCCTTGCGTTGGTGATTGGGTGAGCGTCAGGTATCACGACTCCGGTGCCCATGCGAGCATCCTTGAGGTGCTGCCGCGCACGTCGTTTCTGCGGCGGAGAAAGCCTGGCGCCAAAGGTGAGTTCCAGATGATTGCCGTCAATATCGATTTGGCCTTCATTGTTCAGTCCTGCCACGTTGACTTCAATGTGCGAAGACTGGAGCGCTATCTGGTGATAACGAGTGAAGGGGGTATCGAGCCAGTGATACTGCTGACCAAGAGCGATTTGGTCAGTCCGGTTGCATTGGAGCAATTGATCTCTAGGATTCGCGACGCCGGGATATGCGCCAGAGTCATCGCGCTGAGCAATGTCAGCGGCGATGGCGTCGACCAGGTTCGCGAACTGATTGAGCCAGGTAAAACCTGCTGTCTGCTCGGCTCATCCGGCGTAGGCAAGACAACGCTCATCAATTCTCTGGTCGGTGACTGCGATCTGACTACCAGCGCAGTCAGCGCTTCCGGTGAGGGCAGACATACCACCACCCGGCGCCAACTTATCGAGCTTGAGCAAGGTGGGTCTCTGATCGACATGCCTGGTATGCGCGAATTGGGGATGCTTGGCGTCAGTGAAGGTATCGACGACAGCTTCAGTGATATCCAGGCGTATTCGCACAAATGTCGGTTTGCCGACTGTACGCATACCAGCGAACCGGGCTGCGCCATTCGGGAGGGCATCGCTAACGAGGAGTTGGACCCGGAGCATTTCCAAAATTATCTTAAGCTCAAGAAGGAATCCGAGTTTCACGAGATGTCGAATCTTGAAAAACGCAGGAAGGACAGGGCGTTCGGAAAGTTCGTGCGTTCCGTCAAGAAAGGGAAGGCAAGGCAGGACAGGCATTAGGGTCAGGATAGAAGAAGGGGGGCGACCGGGAAAGCGTTTTCTTCAAGGGAAAATGGCGCACTCGGCGGGATTCGAACCCACGACCCCTGCCTTCGGAGGGCAATGCGGTACAGCAATTCAGGTTGCTGTGACGCTGCGTAAAATGGCGCTAAGTGCTGTGGTATAAGGCCTTCGCCTGAGCGCTGCTTTAGCACACGAGGGAGTATAAACGCATTTAGGGGGAGTTAGGTCGGGCACAAAAAACGAAATCGAGGCTACCTGTTTTTGACCACTAGCGTGCTTTTTGGGGCGCTCTACTGACACGTGGTGACTGGTCATTGAGCTTACGAGTTGCTGGGGTTAGTGATTTCTTGAATCGCGCCGTTATGGTAGGTCTGAATCAAGGTAATTTGGTTTTGGAGCTGCTGGACGATGATAGCAGCTAAAACTTGTATGAGAGGGAGTCCCTATGAGTAAGCCGATAATTCAAAGTTTGCCGGCATGGCGGCTGCTCGTTTACGTCGGCATCATTTTCCTGCTGGCGCTCTCGCTGCCAGGTTTATTACTCGGTGTTGAAACACCTCCCGCGTTGAGGGCGCTGGCGATGGCACCTCTTCTTTTGGTCGCGCACCTCTCACTGCTGGCTGTAGTAAGAGCTCGTTGGCCCGCGCTGGTGTTTCCCGCGATTTTCGGGTCTCTAGGGTTGTGCGCTGCGGTAATCCTTCAGGTTTTGTTTGGCTAAATGTTCTGGTGCTAACGGCGTTGTTCTCGGCGCTGGCAGAGGCCAACAGCTTTCATATGTTGTGGTTGAGCCCCCTAGGGCTGCAGGAATTATGCTCTCAAATCTAGCCGTTGCTACAGCCCGGTAACTCAGCAACCATGCGGGTTGCAGGAATTATCGGCCTCTATTCTAGCGGGTCAGACAGGCGATCCAGATCTGAATTATCGGGCTCAAATCTAGCGGTGCTGCAGTCCGTGCACGCTGCAACCATGCGGGTTGTAGGAATTATCGGCCTCTATTCTAGCGGGTCAGATAGGCGCCCCAGATCCGAACTGTCGACCTCAAATCTAGGGAAACGCTGCACAAATCAGCCATCTGCCTGAGTGCCCAGCTCCGCGTATAATCACCAGACACTGCCACTACCTCAGCCAAGCCACCCGATGAAACAGATCACATTCGCCCAAGCCGAGCATCAGAACAAGAAAAAGGTTACTCGCCGGGAACGCTTCCTAGCTGAGATGAATGTACTGGTGCCCTGGGCAGCGCCTGCTGGATGCCCTGTCGCCCTCATATTACCCTGACTCTGCCGGCAAGCGTGGCCGCCCACCTACTCCGCTAGAGCGGATGCTACGAATCTACTTCCTGCAGCAGTGGTATGGCCTGGCTGATGAGGCTCTTGAGGATGCGATCTACGACAGTCAGGCGATGCGTGATTTCGTCGGCATTGATCTGTCCATCGAAAGCGTGCCGGATGCTACAACACTCCTGCGTTTCCGCCACCTGCTGGAAAGGCATTCGCTGACGCAGCGGATCTTCGAGGAGATTAACGCCAGCCTGTCAGAACGCGGATTATTCATGCGCGAAGGGACCATTGTCGATGCCACCATCATTGCTGCTGCACCTTCTACCAAGAACAAGGCCAAGCTACGTGATCCATCAATGAAGCAGACTCGAAAAGGCAACCAGTGGTTTTTCGGCATGAAAGCCCATATCGGTGTTGATGCAGTAACCGGTCTGACGCACAGCGTGGTGGCCACCTCGGCCAACCAGGCGGACATAACGGTAGCCGAGCAGCTCCTGCGGGACGGCAAGGAACCAGTCTATGCCGATGCCGGTTACACGGGGCTTGGCAAGCGTCTTGCTGGGTGTGGCGACAGCCTCCCTGCACTGCGAATTGCTGCACGGCGCAGCACCATCAAAAAAATGGAAGATGGCCCGGAGAAGCAGATCATGCAACGTATTGAACACTGCAAAGCGAGCATCCGCGCAAAGGTGGAACACCCGTTCCATGTGATCAAGAACCTGTTTGGCCACCGCAAGGTACGCTACCGTGGCATGGAGAAGAATCAGGCCCAGCTGTTCAGCCTGTTTGCAC
>AZIG01008356.1_pt1 | contig 21425 bp, 21 predicted proteins | sample 359071 | NCBI WGS metagenome assembly AZIG01 (sample SAMN02429714, study PRJNA222667) | marine sediment metagenome | biome: Sediment sample; isolation source: enrichment culture of sample MGS-AQ(UA) from oil contaminated terminal site... | place: Jordan: Aqaba | collected 2011-05-15 | depth 18 m m | reverse complement strand
GGGCGCGCGCACTACCTGCTGGAACTGGCCGACGGTCGCCGCGTCATCCTCGATGCCGCCAGCGGCGAGCCTCTGGCTCGGGCCGACGCAGCCTGGGCCCTGGCCAATGCCCGGCAGTATGCCGGTGACGCCGCCAGGTTGGCTTACCTAGGCACCGTGGACGAGGACATGTGGACCCACTCCAGGGCATTGGATGGCGACCGCCCCTTGCATCACGTGCAGGTAGACGATACAGCCGGCACCTGGCTTTACCTGTCCAGCCGCACCGGCGAAGTGGTGCGTGACGCCACCGCCCAGGAGCGTGCCTGGAACTGGGTCGGTGCATGGCTGCATTGGCTCTATCCGCTACGGGGCGGGTTCGGTTTCGACAACGGCTGGCGTACCCTGGTGATCGGCCTGTCCCTGGCCGCAACGGTCATGGCGCTCTTGGGCATGACCGTTGGCATACTGCGCCTGCGGCTGCGCAAGCGCTATCGCAGCGGCTCGTGCAGCCCCTACCCTGGCGGCTGGCTGCGCTGGCACCACATCGGCGGGCTACTGTTCGGCACGGTGCTGGTGCTGTGGGTATTCAGCGGACTCATGTCGATGCGCCCCTGGGGTGTGACCGACAGTCGTTCGCAGCTGGCCCCCCAGGCGCTACGTCAGGGGCCGCTACGGGCGATGGACATCGGCCAGACGGTTGCCCAGGCCATGGCCAGCCTGGGCCGGGAGCCTGGGTTCAACCCTGTCGAAATCCAGTGGCAACGCCTAGGCGGCGACACCTTCCTGGTTGCCCGCGATGCCGCCGGCGATAGCCGGATTCTGGAAGCCGGCGCGCCGCCGGCGCGGGCCTTATCCGAACGACGCTTGCTGACAGCGGCCCGTGCGATGGCGGCAGGCGTCGTGGTACAGGCCAACTGGCAAGGGCACTATGACGCCTACTATTTCACCCGTGACGCCCAGAGCATGTACGGCTTCCAGAGCCGCCCACTGCCGGTACTGCGTCTGCGCTTCGACGACCCCGCCAGCACGTGGGTCTACCTCGACCCGGCCAGCGCAGAAGTGGTCGCCAGCCACGATGCTAGGCAACGCGCCGGTCGCTGGCTGTTCAACCTGTTGCACAGCTGGGATCTGCAGCCACTGCTGCAAAGGCCGGTGTTACGTGAAGGCCTGATCATCGCCTTGAGCATCGGCGGCCTGGTGGTTTCACTCAGCGGCGTCGTACTAGGCTGGCGAAGGCTACGCAGAATGACCGCTCAAGTTCGCGGTTGAGCCTCCTTTCGTGTTTCGCAGCGGCCTGAGCGATTGCCGCTGATCACTGAAAAAGCAAAAGCCGGGACGGTAATGCGCCCCGGCTTTTGTTTGAACCGATGAAAACCCTGCCAAGAGTAAAACACCGGATCAACTTCAACGTAGCACGGCACCTGCAAGCCGCCACCCTGCGACAGTTCGCCGCACCCTGCCAGCCAAACCGGTAGATGAAGCCCTGACACCGTACATGCGTCAGAACGTCGCACCTGACAGGGATAACCACGCTCTTAGACTCTGCCTTCCAATAAAAAAACTGAGAGGTCGGTCATGAAGAAAACACTGGCAATGCTTGCTTGCCTGGCAACCGCCAGCCTGGCTCAAGCAGCCCAGGACCCGGAGGCGGTCTTCAACCGCGCTTGCCAGATGTGCCACAACGGGCAATTGCCAATGGCGCCGAAGAAAGGTGACCACGAGGCCTGGAAGCCACGGCTGGCCCAAGGCAACGATGTTCTGGTGAAGCACGTCACCGAAGGCTTCAACGCCATGCCGCCGCGCGGCCTGTGCATGGACTGCACCGCCGACGATTACAAGGCCGTAATCGACTACATGTCCAAGTGATTCGTGCGCCAGGGACGCGCCAGGTACTGTGCGCCCCTGGCAACCTGGTCGCACCTAACCATGATGGGCGGCGTTGCTGGACTCGCACCTCGCCATTTTCAATCACAGCGACCACCGGGCAAAGGATATGCATCGAGCAACAGGACGTCGCCGCACACTCAGCTGGGGCCTCTACGCCTGCGTGCTGTTCGCAGTGCTGCATTGCGGCCTGGGGCATGGTCAGGCCGGCGGCTTGATGCTCAACGGTGCAGGTGGCACTTTTTGTGGCCACATAGCGACTGCGGCCAGCGCGGTCAGTTTCGACAAAGGGCTCGGCGCCACCTCGGCTGGCGTATCCACCATCGATTGCCCGCTGTGCAACCATGCGGGCTTGGCCATCACCCTGCAACTGCTGGGCGTGGCATTCGCCCGACAAGCCTGCAAGCCCTTACTTCCCATCTTCCCCGCCACCTGGCCTCGCCTACGCTGGCCTGCAGCCAATCCCCGTGCCTCCCCCGCCCTGCCCTGAATCAGCCCGATAGCCGCACCACGCCCTTGGCGCTTATTCGCATGGGGTGTCGCCGAGTGCGCGGACCACGGCTCGCCTTGCAACTTTTGCATTCAGGAATACCCAGAGCAATGAAGAACAAGACAATCTGCTGCGCGGCCGCACTCGCCCTTTCCAGTGGTACTGCACTGGCCCAGACCGACAGCGTGGAGCTGCCCGAAACCACGGTGGTCGGCACTTCGGTCATCGACCAGAACACGGTCGACAGCTTCGGCAGCCTCACCACCGTGGTCGGCCAGGAGCAAATTCGCGACCTCAACGCCCTGGAACTGTCCTCGGCCCTGCGTCGTACACCTGGCGTGGTGGTGTCGCGCTTCAACCCGGTCGGCTCGTTCGGCGGTGCCGAAGGCGGCGCGGTGTACATACGCGGCATGGGTGGCAGCCGCCCGGGCAGCGAGATCAAGACCTACATCGATGGCGTTCCCTTCTATATGGGCGTCTGGGGCCACCCGCTGCTGGACCTGCTGCCGATCAACGCGATGCAGAGCATCAGCGTGTACAAAGGCCCGCAGCCGCAGAAGTTCGGCAACACCTTCGCGGCCATCGACCTGACGCCCAAGGTTGCCGAGCAGGGCGACAACCACCATGGGGAGCTGCAACTCACCGGCGGCAGCTTCCGCACGGCCACCGAACAAGCCAGCCTGATTGGCCGCGAAGGCGATTTCGACTACCTGCTGGCCCAGGGGGCAGCCCACTCGGACGGTGACCGCAGTGACGGTGATGGCCGGCTGAACAATGGCATGGCGCGCTTGGGTTATCGGCTGAACGAGAACTGGAGCACTGGCTTGTTGGTGCTGCACGCCAACAACCAGGTCTCCGACCCCGGGCAGAAAGGCCTGCCGGAAACCAAAAATGGCGAGTTCAATACCCGCGGCACGCTCGCTTCGCTGTCATTGGCCCACAATCACGAATGGGGCGATGGCAGCCTCAAGGTCTACCACAACGAAGGCCGAGGTTCGGCCCTTGACCAGACCGGCCTGGACGGCGACACCATCAGTGACTTCACGCTCCAAGGCATTCGCTGGGAAGAACAACTGCGCCCCTGGCAAGGCGGCGAAGTGGCCTTGGGCCTGGACATCGACGAGAGCAAGGGCGAAGTCCACTTCAAACGCATCGCCCCGGCGCCACAAGCGAAGTTCGACGCGCCCACCCTGCGCGTGACATCGCCGCACGTCGCCGTCAGCCATGCCTTTGCCCTCAACGACACCTGGACCCTGACCCCGTCGGCCGGCGTACGCACGTATGAGCACAACGTGTTCGACAACGCCACCGCCCCGCACGCAGGCCTGCTACTGTCGTCGAACAATGTCGAGTTCCGCGCCAACGCCTCGCGCGGCATCAACTACCCCGGCCTGGAAGCTTCGGTGATGTCGAGCCTGATTCCGGCGCTCGGCGAAACCTGGAAAGACCTCAAGCCCGAGAAAGTCGACCACCAGGAGCTGGGCGTGCGCTTCAACCCGATCGACAGCGCTACCCTCGACCTGGCGGTGTTCAAGGACAAGCTGCAGGACCGCTACCTGTTTGCCTTCCCACCGTCGGTGTCGCGCCCGTCGTATATCAACCTGGGTGATTACAACATCAAGGGCGCCGAGGCCACCTGGCAGCAACGCTGGACCAGCAACTGGAGCAGCTTCGTCGGGTTCACCTGGCTCGACCCTTCGCTCAAGACCCTGCCCTACGCACCGCAGAAATCGCTGTCGCTGGGCACCACCTACGAAACCGGGCCATGGCGCCTGTCGGCTGATGCGCAGTACCAGAAAGACATGTACGTGCTGGCCGAGGAACGCACCGCCGGCGCCAGCAACTTCTCCAAGGTCGACAGCTTCACCGTGGTCAACATGCGCGTAGGTTATGCCGTACCCGCACTGGGCAAGGTCGGCGAAGTGTTCGTCGCCGTGGAAAACCTGTTCGACCGTGACTACGCCTACCGCACCAACTACCCGATGCCCGGCACTTCGGCGCAACTGGGTGTGAAGATGGGCTTCTGAGCCCTCCCCTGACGCTGCCGGCCTGCACCGGCAGCCCTTTCAAGGAATACGCGCATGAAAGCACCGATTCTCGCCCTGCTGCTAGCCTGTAGCCCACTGCTGGCCGTGGCCGATACCGCCAGCGAGCAGCAGAACATTCAGCAACTGATGCGACACAACTTCGAACGCCCGGATGCGCCGCTGGACGTTGGCCCAGTTACCGTCCAGGGCGACCACGCGGTAGCCGGCTGGTTGCAAGACCAGCGTGGCGGCCGCGCCTTGCTGCGTAAAGGGCCCCACGGCTGGCGCGTGGTGTTGTGCGCAGGCGATTCGCTGCTCGACCCGGCGACCCTGCGCAGCGCCGGGCTCGCCGAGCAGGACGCCCAGCAGTTGAGTCAGGCAGTGCTTCAGGCCGAAAGCAACCAGCCGGTGGATCGGGTCAAGCAGTTCGCGTTGTTCCAGGGGGTGGTCAAGGTCGACAAGGATGCCGCTCACGGCAATCACTGATCCCCTTCTCCAAGGGCCGGCACTCGCTATCCGCAAGCCGTCGGCCCTTTCGTCGGCACCGCCTTCTTTCGCAGCGACTGGCATGCGACTCGCCCTGATGGACGAAAAGCGTTCGGGCTGGCGAGGCCAGCGATGCACCTGCGCTGTCCTCGCGGGTACGCCTGTCAATCCCACCGGGTGCCGAGCAAGCCTTATTGATAACGCCTTGGTTTTTTCCCCGCGCCCACCTACAGGATCGGCCTGGTGCTGTGCTGAAAGCTGTCCACGACAGCGACCTGAGACAGCCGATTCCGGCTCCTTAGACCGGCGCCTACCGTATAAGCCAGTAACATCGGCATCAGCACGCTGGCGAAGATCAGCATCATCCCCATCGTCTTTTCGCCACTTGCGGCATTCCACACGGTCATGCTTGCCGACAGTTGCACGCTCGAAGGTACGATGAAGGGGAACAGTGCAACGCCGACACAGCACAGCATCGCCGCGATCGCCAGCGCGCTTGCGACCACCGCCAGACCTGCCCGCCCCCGGGCTGTGGCGTACAGGCTCAAGATCGTGCCGCCGACGGTGAGCATTGGCGCCAGAATGGCAACAGGCCATGCACGGAAGTTGGCCTGCCAGCCAGTATTGCCCGGCAGCACCACCCACTGGTCCGGCATGCACGAGGCAGCAGAATGGCCTCCACCGGCAAGCGTGTAACCGCGCAGGTCTGCCGCCAACCAGAGTGCAGCCGTTGAAAAACTGATCAAGAACACGACCCCTGCGCGACATGCCAGCTGGCGTGCGGCCGGGCGCAGGCTGCCGGCCCCCCGCAGCATGGCCCAGGTGGCGCCCAACTGGCAAAGCATGCTCAGGCTGACGAGCCCCACCAGCAGCGCGAAAGGCCTAAGCAGCCCGGACAACGTGCCATGAAAATGACTCACTTGCCCAGCACAGCGACTGAATGGCATACCGAGCAACAGGTTGCCGAGCACGACTCCGATCAGCATCGCGGGCATCAGCCCGATAACCTGCGCAGTCCAGGTCCACAGCGACCGGGTGGCCTGCCCACAGGGTTCACACCTCAACGCAAGCACGCCGATTAACCCGCCCAGGCCAGGCAACCAGCCGACCGTAGGCCAGGCCGCCGAAAGCGTGCAGGACAACGCCAGCAACCACAGCAGCTTGATACGCCTGGGCAGGCTCGCGGGTCGAACCGGTTGCAGCGCCGCTCCGCTCTGCCCCTGCATGAATGGCAACAATACTCGCGCCCCCAAATCCAGGCCTTCGACTATCACCAGGCCGATCAGCAATGCGCCAATCAACAGCCACCATATGAATTTGAGCAGTTCGTGATCCATGGCTGGCCCTCCTGCAGGCAAGAAAACGGCCCGTCCGATTGGAGGGCCGTTGTCGTGTGCCTGTACTGCACCGTGGATGGTAAAACGGCAAGACAGGCACCCCGCCATGCTAGGCGCAGGCAGCGACGGCCCCAACTGCGACCTTGCGCCACACACCCAGGCACGTGCCCATGACATGGGCATCTGCATACTGCCCCGGCTCCTGGTGTGACGGTCTGTCGCACCCTGCGCGGCGTAATGGCCTTAGCAGCGCAGATCGTGGGCTTGTCTGGTCGCGGGCAGGTCCAGCAGCTGTTGCTGCACCTCACTCTCGGCCTTTTCTACCAGCTCAAGAATGAGCCGGCAGCGCGCCAGATAACGCTTGCCGGCTTCGGTCAGCGCGATGCGTCGGGTGGTGCGGTTGAGCAGGCGAATGCGCAGGTGAGTCTCCAGGTTAGACAGCATCCGGGAAACGCTGGCCGTGGTGGTGTCCAGGTATTCGGCCGCACCCGTCAGGCTGCCAGCCTGAACCACGCAGTTGAACGCGCGCATGGCTTGAAGTACATCCATTGTCGGTAACCTCATGTTGGAGCTTGGGCAAAGGGTGCAAGGACGGCGGCCGGCCGCCGTCAACTGATCAAGGTTTAGCCGGGCACCGGCAGCCAGCGCCTGAAGCTACCTGCGCCTTTGCCATCGAGCGGGCTCCAGGAGAACTCCCAGGACGGTGGTGGCAGGCCCTCACCCTCCAGGGCCGTGAACTGGCTCGAACGGAACCCCGGCTTCCACTCCACGATCCGTTCGATCATGGGCTGCCACGCGAGGATCAGGCCACGGGCCTGGGACACATCGGTCGTTACCCAGAGCGCAGCTGCCGCCACCATGAACGCCTCAATATGCTCTTCGGTCACCCGGGCCTGGTACGGCGAGCTCAGCAACCAGCGGCAAACGCTGATGTAGTACGTCCAATCCAGCGCCGGATGGTGTCGGTAGGCCCAAGTCATGAAGCGTCGGAACAACTCAAGCCCCTCTGGCGGGTCGAGCTTCAGCAAGCCTGGGCAAACATCGAATAGCGTGTGCCAGTAAGGCAGCAGGCGCGCATCGAGGTTGACGAAGCTGCGGGCATTGCAGGGGTAATCGGGAAACGGCAACAGGAAGTCGCCAGTGCGCGACGGGCGAAGGGAGGGTTCCAGCAACGCTGAAGCGTTCAGGGTACGAGACATCGTGTGCTCCTGGGTACGGCTAGCCATCGGCAGGCCGACGCCCCGCTTTTAGCGGGTGCGGCCTGGGTCCTTGCAGGTCAGGCGATCGCTTTCGGAGAGGCACGGGGGTTGATCGACGGCCAGCAGTGCCGGGGCGAATGCACCAGAACAGCGGGTTGCTGGTCGACAGGCAGCACAGGCAGGGCAAAGCCGGCCAGGATCAACGAGGCAGGCAGTGGTGCAGGGCCGCCTTGGGCGCAGCAGCAATGCCCGGGGGCGGACGTCTTCGGGCTAAGGTTGCCGTCCTTGTCCAGCATGGCCGGCTGTATGCCGCCCGACGAGCAATAACTGCCCGCCAGCAACTGCGCCAGGCTCAGGTCGCCCAGGGTACTGGCCATGGGCAATGCCAGCACCTTGAGCAGCATGGCGAGCAGCGCGGCGACCCAGAGGTTATCCCAGGTGCGTGCGCGCAGGCCGCAATGGCGCATGTTCACGCCTCGCCAGGTAGCGCGGGCGTGGAGATTCGACAGGTCATGAGGGCTTCTCTCCAACGACGGTCAAACCAACCGGCAGGCGCATACCTGAGCATGCACCGTGGATCCGGCGTGTTAATGGCAGGCACAGGCCTGCCTCGGCGCCTAGGCGCAGGTAGCGTCAGAGAGGTGAAGCGCGAGGGTTGGACGAAGGCCAGCAATAGCGCGGAGGCGCTTGGCTGCGGACCTCGCGCATTATCGGGCGGCGGTTGGCACTGGCCAGCAGCCAAGCGACACCGATCAGGAATACCAGGGTAAGAAAAGCCGCCGAGCCCATCGGGCAACTGAACGGAATGCTCAGGTCGCCCGCAAGGGCGCCGTCCTGCTTGGCCTTCAGTGAGCCGGTATCGCCACCGAGGCTGCAGAACGCACCGCCGAAGCCATTCAGCGCTAGCCCCAATGCCTGCCCGTGGGCAAGGCCACAGCCAAGTACATTGAACAGGACACAGAAGTACAGTGCCCAGGCAATGAGGGGACGGTTTGAAGGCAGACGGTTCATGGGCGGCGACTTTAGCATCGAAATCGGCCCCTTAGAAGCATCACCTCCGCCCTCCCCACTCTGCGACAAGCCGTCACACCCGGCGCAGTTCGCCTCGATTCACCCGCGCAGGTGGCCCGCAGGGACAGATTGTCGCAGTTGGTCACACTCGCCACCGTCCTTACAGTGGCGCCGCCATCGCAATGGCCCGAGTAATTCCCCCAGAAACCAACGCTGAGCCGGCCAGGACCCGGGCTCTGCTTCCCGAAACCGGCGCCGAGGTGCGCCACCCTGTGAGGCTCCATCATCATGAGCGTGCTCGAGGCGCTAGACCTGGCTCGAATCCAGTTCGCCTTCACTGTTTCCTTCCACATCCTGTTCCCTGCCATCACCATCGGCCTTGCCAGTTACCTGGCAGTGCTCGAAGGGCAGTGGCTGCGTTCGAACCAACAGGTCTACCGTGACCTCTACCACTTCTGGTCGAAAATCTTCGCCGTCAACTTCGGCATGGGCGTGGTGTCCGGCCTGGTCATGGCTTACCAGTTCGGCACCAACTGGAGCCGGTTCTCCGACTTCGCCGGTGCCATTACTGGCCCGTTGCTGACCTATGAAGTGCTCACCGCATTCTTCCTGGAGGCAGGCTTCCTTGGCGTCATGCTGTTTGGCTGGAACCGTGTCGGTCGTGGCCTGCACTTCTTCTCCACGGTGATGGTGGCGCTCGGCACGCTGGTCTCGACCTTCTGGATTCTGGCCTCCAACAGCTGGATGCAGACGCCCCAAGGCTATGAGATTGTCGATGGCCGGGTGATTCCGGTGGATTGGCTGGCCGTCATCTTCAACCCCTCATTCCCCTACCGACTGATGCACATGGCTACAGCCGCATTCGTTGCCACGGCGTTCTTCGTCGGCGCCTCGGCGGCCTGGCACCTGCTGCGCGGGCGTGACAACCCAGCCATCCGCAAGATGCTGTCGATGGCCATGTGGATGGCGCTGGTCGTGGCTCCTATCCAGGCCGTGATTGGCGACTTCCATGGGCTTAACACCCTCAAGCACCAACCGGTGAAAATCGCGGCGATCGAAGGCCACTGGGAGAACAAACCGGGTGAACCGACCCCTCTGATTCTGTTCGGCATCCCCGACATGCAGGCCGAAACCACCCGCTTCAAGATCGAGATCCCCGCCCTCGGCAGCCTGATCCTGACCCACAGCCTGGACAAACAGGTACCGGCGATGAAGGAGTTCCCGCCTGAAGACCGGCCCAACTCGACCATCGTCTTCTGGTCGTTCCGGATCATGGTCGGCCTCGGCTTCCTGATGATCTTCGTCGGCCTGTGGAGCCTGTGGCTGCGCAAGCGCGGCACGCTCTGCACTTCGCGCCCGTTCCTGTACCTGACACTGTGGATGGGGCCGTCGGGACTGATCGCCATTCTCGCCGGCTGGTTCACTACCGAAATCGGCCGCCAGCCGTGGGTGGTGTACGGCTTGCAGCGCACTGCCGATGGTGTGTCGAACCATGACGCCACCCAGCTCAGCATCACCTTGGTCGCGTTCGTGGTGGTCTATTTCGCCCTGTTCGGCACCGGCCTCGGCTACATGATGCGCCTCGTGCGCAAAGGACCAAAACCTGGCGAGGGCGACCAACACACCCCAGGCGGTCCAGGCCAGCAACATACACCGGCACGGCCGCTGTCCGCCGCCGACGATTACCAGGCAGAGGTGAACTGAAATGGGCATCGACCTTCCACTGATCTGGGCGGTGATCATCATCTTCGGCGTGATGATGTATGTGGTGATGGATGGCTTCGACCTGGGGATCGGCATGCTCTTCCCCTTCGTCAAGGACGCGCGTGACCGGGATGTGATGATGAACACCGTCGCCCCGGTATGGGACGGCAACGAAACCTGGCTGATCCTTGGCGGTGCAGCCCTGTTCGGCTCCTTTCCGCTGGCCTACGCGGTGGTGCTGGAGGCGCTCTACCTGCCGCTGATCCTGATGCTGATCGGCCTGATCTTCCGGGGCGTGGCCTTCGAGTTCCGTTTCAAGGCCAAACCCGCCAAGCGTCACCTCTGGGACAAGGCCTTTATCTGGGGCTCGCTGGTCGCGACCTTTTCCCAGGGTGTTGCCCTGGGCGCCTTCATCGAAGGCATCAAGGTGGTCGAGCGCAGATACGCTGGAGGGGCGCTCGACTGGTTCACGCCGTTCAGCCTGTTCTGCGGGCTGGGCCTGGTGGTCGCCTACACCCTGCTCGGTTGCACCTGGCTGGTGATGAAGACCGAAGGGCCGCTGCAGCAGCGCATGCACGATGTTGCCAGGCCGTTGGCGTTGGTACTGTTGGTGGTGATCGCCGTGGTCAGCCTGTGGACACCGCTGGCCTACCCGCAAATCGCTGCCCGCTGGTTCAGCATGCCCAACCTGCTCTGGTTCATGCCGGTGCCGATCCTGGTGTTGGTAACGTGCTACGGGCTGCTACGTGCCGTGGCGCGCAACGCGCACTACACGCCGTTCTTGCTGACCCTGGCCCTGATTTTCCTGGGGTACAGCGGCCTGGGCATCAGCCTGTGGCCAAACATCATCCCGCCGTCGATCAGCATCTGGGAAGCCGCAGCGCCGCCCCAGAGCCAAGGCTTCATGCTGGTAGGCACACTGTTCATCCTGCCCATCATCCTCGGCTACACGTTCTGGAGCTATTACGTGTTCCGCGGCAAGGTGACCCATGAAGACGGCTATCACTAGGAGCACTACGTGATGACACCCGATGTGAAGCAACCGATGTGGCGCCGACTTACCTGGTTGCTGCTGATCTGGGCAGGCAGTGTGGCGGCGCTGGGTCTGTTCGCGTGGCTGATCCGACTGTTCATGATGGCCGCCGGCATGCGCAGCCATTGAGCCCTCGCCATGGTGCGCCTGCGACAAAATGGCGCACCACGGAACTTGTACAGCCCGCAACGGATGCGGCTTAATGCGCGCCATATTCGCTCGGGTGACTCATGCTTTCACGTGCACGTGCACATCTTTGTCTGTTCGCCTGCCTCGCCGTGCTGTTCAACCTGCTGGCGATGCCGCTTGACCGTGCCTTGCAATCACCCCGCATCGACAGCCAATCGCTGATTCTCGGCAGCTTTTGCAGCCTGCACGGTGCACAGAGCCTGCCCAAGTCACTGCTGGCCCAGCTCAAGGCCGAGCTGCCGCAACTCGATGATCAGCAGGACATGAAACACCAGGCTAGCGACTGCTGCTGTGGTCACGCCGGGCATGCTTTGCTGGCCAGCGACTATTATCGCCACCTGTTCCCCCGCTTCTGGCCCGATGCAGTCCTGCTCGGTGACAGCCACAGGTTGCCACTGCCACGCGATCAGTGGCCAAAGCTGAACCCCCGCGCCTCTCCCCTGGCCTGACCCGTCGCTGATTGCCAACGGCTACCCCGTGACCTGCGGTGCGTAGCCCTGACCGACTGTTTAGCCAGGAAACCTTCCATGCCTGCGTTCCGTTGCACCGCACGCGCTGTCCTGCCCGTGCTCGCTTTGTTCAGCCTCAACCCGCTGTCACTGGCCGTTGCCGAAACTCTGCCTGCTGAAAACTCCACCCTCACCCTTGGCGCGGTCAACGTGACCAGTACCGAAAGCGGCCCGCTGGCCACCAGCAGCGTGCTCAGTTCAGTGGACATCCTGGGGGGCGATATCCTCGAAAAAATGCCCGTGACCTACAGCTGGGAACTGTTCAGCCGCGCCCCCGGGGTGATGCTGACTGAGTTCAACCAGGGCACCACCTCGGGCAAACTGTCCTTTCGCGGCTTCAATGGCGAAGGCGAAGTGAACGCGGTCAAGTTGCTGATCGATGGCATCCCCAGCAACACCAACGACGGCAACATGCCCTTCATCGACTCGGTGTTCCCCATGGACATCGACAGCATCGAAGTGGTGCGCGGCACCAGCGACCCGCGCTATGGCCTGAACAACATCGCCGGCAACGTCAACATCAACACCCGCACCGGCGGCAACTACAACAAAGCGCGCCTGCGCTACGGCAGCTTCAACACCCGCGAGGTGCAACTGGCCAAGGGCATCGAGACCAGCAACTGGACGCAGAACTACTTCTTCGCCCGCCAGCAGGTCGACGGTTACCGCGACCATGCCGACACCGAACGCTACAGTTTCGGCGGCAAGTGGTTCTATACCCCTGACGATGGCAGCTACCGCCTTGGCCTGATCGCCCGCCACTACGCGTCCGAAGCCCAGGAGGCCGGCTACCTGACCGAGGATGACGCCCGCCATCATCCGCGCATGAGCAATGACTACAACGCCACGGACAAAGGCACGCGGCGAATGAACCAGGTCAGCGTGCACTTCGACACCGACCTGGCCGAGACCCTGTCCTGGTCGGCCAAGACCTACCTCAACACCTATGACGACCGTCGCTGGACGCAGTACTGGCGCACCAGTTCACAGCAGGAACGCGACACCTACGAGGACCAGTACGGCGCCATCACCTCGCTGACCTGGCGGCCACAGGTGGACTGGCTGCACGCCTTTGCGCTGGAAGGTGGCAGCGATGTGCAGAAGCAACAGAACCGCAGCGAACGCTACCGCACCGTGGAGCGTGTACGCCAGGCGCAGACACGCGACCAGGACTTCGACTTCAACACGGTCGGTGCCTATGTGCAGGCGGAGATCGAGCCGTTCGAGTCGCTGAAGATCGTGCCGGGCTACCGGGTGGACAAAATCAGTGGTGACTTCACCAATAAGATGACCGGGCAGGACTCCGACATCAACGACTACGGGCTGATCAAGCAGCCCAAGCTCAGCATTGTCTATTCGCCGTGGAAGTTCGCCAGCGTTTACGCCAACTGGGGCCGCACCTTCCAGGTCGGGACGGGCGCCGCAGCCTACAAGGTGCCGCCGCGCAACGAGGACCTGGACCCTTCGATCAACGAAGGCTGGGAAACTGGCATCAAGTTCACTCCGGCCAGCTGGGTCGATGGCCGCGTGGCCTATTGGCGTCAGGACGCCTCTGGCGAAGTGAGCCGTCGCCTGAACGACCCGAGCGGCGAGTCGGACAACGTCGGCGAAACACGCCGCTGGGGCTATGACCTGCAGGTCAACCTGCACCCGGACGAACGCACCGAGGTATGGATGTCCTACTCCTGGCAGTACTCCAAGATCCTTGAGCCCAGCAGCGCGTTACCAGGCAGCAAGGGCCAGGAAATCGATCACGTGCCACACCATCTGTGGAACACCGGTATCAGCTACCAGGCCACTCCCGCGCTGCAGCTGACTGCCTGGGCGAACGGGCAGACCAACTACTACCTGGAGCGGGAGAACACCCAAGGTACGTATGGCGGCTACGTACTGATGAACCTCGGCGCGACGTACAAGCTCAGCGAAACCATGAGCGTGGACCTGCAGTTGAAGAACCTCACAAACCGCTACTACGAGTACGTGTGGTACGACCCGGACGGTGCGGATGCTTCCCTGCACTCCCCGGGTGACGGTCGTGCCCTGTATGCCGGGCTGACGTTGGACTTCTGAGTAACGGCCCCTGGGCCAATCGCGTCACGAACAAGTGACGCAGCGTCTCAGCGCACCTTCGGCTGCCCCGGAGCCGGGATCACCTGCACCTGGCCATGTTCCACGCCGCGCTCAACCATCAATTGGCGAGACAACTCGCCAATTCGGCCGCTTTCGCCCTGCAGCACCGAGACCTCCAGGCAGTGGCCGGCATCCAGGTGCACATGCAGGGTGGATCGGGTCAGATCGTGGTGGGCGTGCAGGGTCTGGTTGAGCCGTCTGGGCAGTTCACGGGTGCTGTGGTCGTACAGGTAACTGACCACGGCCACGCAGGCGGCATCGTCCGGCAAGGCTTCAGACTCGCGCATCCCCGCACGCAACAGGTCGCGGATGGCCTCCGAACGGCCCTGGTAGCCTTGGGTCGCCACCCGCCGATCGATGACGTCGAGCAGGTCTTCATCCAGCGTGATGGTGATTCGTTGCATTCTGTAACTTCCGGTAAGATGATTTCACGTAGACATCATACCCACCACGCTTTAGCCTACGGCCTCCGTGAAAGTGGGGAACGCAGTGTGAAGCAGCAGCCTGGTAAACGAAAGCCCGCCCTGTGGGGCATCCTTCTGCTTGCTGCGTGCGTTGCTGCGCCAGCCAGCCGCGCCGCCGAACAAGGGCCGCAGCTGGTGTACTCCTGGCCCGTGAATGCCGGGCCGCTCGACCCGCGTGGCTATTCCCCCAACCAGATGTACGCCCAGGCCATGGTCTATGAACCCCTGGTGCGCTATACCGCCGCCGGTACGCTGGAGCCATGGCTGGCTGAGGCCTGGCAGGTTTCGGACGACGGCAAGACCTACACGTTCACCCTTCGCGACGGCGTGCGCTTCAGCGATGGCACACCCTTCGATGCGCCCGCGGCCAAAGCCAACCTCGATGCCGTCCTGGCCAACACTCAGCGTCACCGCTGGATGGAACTGGTGACCACACTGGACCACGTTGAAGCGCCTGAGCGCCTGACCCTGCGCCTGGTCCTCAAGCACGCTTACTACCCGACGCTGATGGAGCTGGCCCAGGTTCGCCCATTGCGCTTTGCCTCGCCTCAGGCCAAACCCGGCCAACCGGCCGGTACCGGCCCCTGGGTACGCGCCGAATCACGCCTGGGCGAATACGACCGCTTCGTGCGCAACCCCCAGTACTGGGGGGCCAAGCCAGCCTACGGCGAGGTCATGGTCAAGGTCATTCCAGACCCCAACAGCCGCGCGCTGGCCCTGCAGGCCGGCGAGGTCGAACTGATCCAGGGTGCCGCCGGCGAGATCACGGCCGGCACGTTCGTGCGCCTGCGTGACCAGGGCTATGCCACCGCACTGTCGGCACCGCTGGCCACCCGCACCCTGGCGATGAACACAGGCCGTGGTGCTACCCGTGATCTGGCGGTACGTCAGGCGATCAACGAGGCGGTGGACAAGCAAGCCATCATCGACAAGATTCTCTACGGCCTTGAGCCCCGGGCAGATACCCTGTTCGCCAGCAACATGCCCTATGCCGATATCGGCCTCAAGCCCTACCCTTACAACCCGGCGCGCGCCACCCACGCCCTTGATGCTGCCGGGTGGACGCTGGCACCAGGCGCGTCTGTGCGCAGTAAAGGCGGCGAACCCTTGGCCATCGAGCTGGTATTTCTCGGCACAAGTGCCTTGCAGAAGAGCCTGGCCGAAGTGCTTCAGGGCGAGCTGGCGAAAGTCGGCATCCACATCGACCTGCGTGCGGTTGAAGAAGGGGCTTTGGTGCGGCGCCAGCGCGACGGCGACTTCGGCATGATCTTCGCCGACACCTGGGGCGCGCCCTACGACCCGCATTCGTTCGTCAGCTCCATGCGCTACGCCGGCCATGCCGACTACATGGCCCAACGTGGGCTGGCAATCAAGGACGAACTGGACAAGCGCATTGGCCAAGTGCTGGCCAGCACCGACGAACAGCAGCGTGCCGAGCAGTACCGCTTCATCCTCACCACCTTGCACGAACAAGCCGTCTACCTGCCCATCTCGCATCTCACTGCCATCAGCGTACGCCGAGACTCGGTGGCCAAGGTCCAGTTCGGCAGCACCTTGTTCGATGTGCCGTTCGAAACCATGACGCCAAAACAGGGAGACTGACATGTTGCGCTACATCCTGTTGCGCCTGGCGCTGCTTGTGCCGGTCATGCTTGGCGCTTCGTTGCTGGTGTTCGTGCTGCTGCACCTGGGCAGCACGGACCCGGCGCTGGACTACCTTCGGCTTTCGCACATTCCACCGACCGACGCCGCCATTGCCGAAGTCCGTCATACCCTGGGGCTGGATCGCCCGCTGTATGCGCAATACCTGACCTGGCTGTGGAACGCCGTGCATCTGGACTTCGGCATCTCCTACATCACCGGCCGCCCAGTGCTCGATGACCTGCTCTACTACCTGCCCGCCACCCTGCAGCTCGGCGGACTGGCGTTAGCCTGTACGCTGCTGCTGTCGATCCCCTTGGGGCTGTTGGCGGCCCGCTGGCAAGGGCGCTGGCCGGACCACGTCGTGCGGGCAGTGACCTTCCTGGGTGTGTCCATGCCCAATTTCTGGCTGGCGTTTCTGCTGATCGCGCTTTTTTCCCTGTGGTTGGGCTGGCTGCCGCCGCTGGGACGTGGAGGGGCCGGGCACCTGGTGATGCCGGTGCTGGCGATCGCCCTGATGTCGATGTCGATCAACGCCCGCCTGCTGCGTGCCAGCCTGCTGGATGCCGGCGGGCAGCGGCACGTTACCTATGCCCGTGCCCGCGGCCTGCCCGAACGGCACGTCTGGCGTGACCATATCCTGCGCAATGCCTGGCTGCCGCTGGTGACGGCCACCGGCATGCACATCGGCGAACTGATCGGCGGCGCACTGGTGATCGAGACGATCTTCGCCTGGCCCGGCGTTGGTCGTTTTGCGGTGTCGGCAGTGCTGAACCGCGACTTCCCGGTGATGCAGTGCTTCACCCTGCTACTGACCGGTCTGCTGATGATCTGCAACCTGATAGTCGATGTGTGCTACGCCTGGCTTGATCCTCGCAGCCGGCTGGAAGGGGTGAACGCATGAGTGTGCACGCTGCCCTGCGTCAGCCATTGCTGCTGCGCCGCTCCAGCCTGATGATCGGCCTGGCCCTGGTCGGCCTGCTGGCGGTGCTGGCGCTGTTCGGCCACTGGATCGCCCCGCATGACCCCAACCTGGTGGACCTCGGCCAGCGCCTGCAGACGCCAGACGCCAGTCACTGGCTGGGCACAGACCACCTCGGGCGCGACCTGCTTTCGCGGTTGATCGTCGGCACGCGCCTGTCCTTGGGCAGCGTGATGCTGACCCTGGCGCTGGTACTGGCCCTGGGGCTCGCGGTCGGCGGTGTGGCCGGCTTCGTCGGCGGGCGCACCGACCTGCTGTTGATGCGCCTGTGCGACATGTTCATGACCTTCCCCACGCTGGTACTGGCATTCTTCTTCGTCACCTTGCTGGGCACCGGCCTGAGCAACGTGATCATCGCCATCGCCCTGTCCCACTGGGCCTGGTATGCGCGCATGGTGCGCGGCCTGGTGATTGCCCAGCGTGGCCGCGAGTACGTATTGGCTTCACGCCTGGCCGGCGCTTCACGCTGGGCGCGGCTGCGCCAGCATGTGCTGCCCACTATCGCCGGCCCATTGCTGGTGCTGGCAACCATGGACATCGGCCACATGATGCTGCACGTCTCCGGCCTGTCGTTCCTTGGCCTCGGGGTGGCGCCCCCCACCGCCGAATGGGGCGTGATGATCAACGATGCCAAGGAATTCATCTGGACGCAGCCACAGCTGCTGCTGTTGCCAGGGCTGATGATCTTCTTCTCGGTGATGGCCTTCAACCTGCTGGGCGATTCGCTGCGCGACCGCCTGGACCCGACACAGGAGCGTCACTGAATGAGTCCATCGGTGCTTGAAATCCGTGGCCTTCGCATAGAAACCCAGGCCGGCGTGCTGGTGCATGGCGTTGACTTGCAGCTGCGCCGCGGCGAAGTCTGCACGTTGGTAGGTGCCAGCGGCTCGGGCAAATCCCTCAGCTGCCTTGGCTTACTCGACCTGCTACCGCCTGACATTGTCCGCACCCAAGGACAACTGCTGCTCGACGGCCAACCGCTGGCTGCAAGCAGTGTCCGAGGTCGCCTGGCCAGCCTGGTGCTGCAAAACCCGCGCAGCGCCTTCAACCCGGTGCGCAACATGGCCAGCCATGCCATCGAAACGCTCAGGCAGCGAGGCATCACCGGCGCGGCAGCACGGGCGCGGATGGCTCACTGCCTGGCTGCTGTCGGCCTGGCAGACCCTGAGCGGGTGCTGCAATCGTTCGCTTTTCAGCTCAGCGGCGGCATGCTGCAAAGGATGATGATCGCCCTGGCGCTGATGGCCGAAACCCCATTCCTGCTGGCTGACGAACCCACCAGCGACCTCGATGCCCTGAGCCAGGCGCGTTTTCTCGACCTGCTGATGGAGCTGGTGCAGGTGCATGGGCTGGGGGTATTGCTGGTGACCCACGACATGGGTGTGGTAGCGCGCTGCGCAGACCAGGTCGCGGTGATGGAGGCCGGCCGCATTGTTGAATGCCAACCAGCCCATGAGCTGTTCCAGCGCCCCGCCAGTGCCACTGCCCGCACCCTCCTCCACGCCCACCAAGTCCTTTGCCGGAGCCAACCATGAGCCTGCTGCACGTTCACCACGTTGGCCACCGTTATCGTACAGGGGGGCTGCTGCGCAAACGCGGTTGGCTGCAGGTACTCGACGGCATCGACCTGCAACTGCACGCCGGCGAATCCATCGGATTGCTCGGCAGCAGCGGCAGCGGCAAAAGCACGCTCGCACGGCTGCTGCTCGGGCTGGAAAAACCGGCCCAGGGCCAGGTGAGCTTTGCCGGCCAGGATGTCAGCCAGCTCAAAGGTGAGCAGGCGCGCAACTTTCAGCGCACGGTGCAACTGGTGTTCCAGGACGCCCCTGGTGCCTTCAACCCGCAGCGCAGCATCGGCTGGAGCATCGCCGAACCGCTGCGCCACCTGACCGACATGGATGAAGCCGCCCGGCAGGCGCGCACCCTTGAACTGCTGGAGGAAATGGGCCTGCGCGCCGAGCATGCCCAACGCCTGCCGCAACAGTTGAGTGGCGGCCAGTTGCAGCGTGCCAACATCGCCCGGGCGCTGGCCGCCTCGCCGCAGCTGGTGGTACTCGACGAAGCGTTGTCGAACCTGGACCGGCTGTTGCAGTTGCTGGTCCTGCAGCAGCTGGAAGCGCTACGCCAGCGCAGCGGCACCGCTTTCGTGCTGATCAGCCATGACCTGAGCCTGGTGCAGTACTTCTGCCAGCGGGTCGTGCTGCTGCACGGCGGGCGCATCGTGGAGGAACGCCCCGTCACGCACGACCTGTGCTTTGCGCACCCCGTAGGCCGGCAGTTGCAGTCGGCGGTGTTGCCTGCACGCCCGCAGAAGAGGCCATCGCCGCAAGGCTTGCCAACAGCTGCACACTGACACCACCTGGCTTTCGGATTCTCGGAAAACAGTCTATGTTCGCGATACTGATCTGCGCGCGCAGCCGTGCGCAACCAAGGCCGACTTCGATCAAGGAAATGATCCATGCAACGACGTGAAATGCTGAAGACCGTCGCGGGTGCCGTAGCCGTGGTGATGACCAGTTCTGCACTGGCCGCCACTCATGAGCACGCACATCAACATGACCATGGCACTGCCGGCGCCAGGCCGTTTGCCGGGCTGATAGACAGCAGCAGCGATTGCCAGAAGACCGGTGAGGCGTGCCTGGCGCACTGTCTGGTACTGCTTGGTCAAGGTGACACGCAAATGGCGGCCTGTGCCCAGTCCGTCAGCGAGCTGCTGGCTACCTGCAGTGCGTTGATGAAGCTGGCCCTGCAAGGCTCCCGCTTCACGCCGGCCATGGCCAAGGTGGCCGCTGATGTCTGTGCCAGTTGTGAAACGCAGTGCCGCAAACACGAAAACGAGCATCCCGAATGCAAGGCGTGTGCAGACTCCTGCGCTGCCTGTCTGAAGGAATGCAAGGCCCTGGCCGCCTGATCCCGCTGACCAATATTGTCATTACACTGCCGCAACGCTTGCTGCCGCTGGCACTCGAACGTGGCGAACGGCATCACACGTGAACGCCATAAACCTTTTCCAGGGTGCCGGCAAAGTGCCAGAATCTTCTACCGTTCACCAGTCGAAGCGCCAGCCATGACAGACCTTGATCCTCATGATGATATAGCGCATTACGTACGGACGGATCGGCTCGAGCAACTGTTCGTCCAGTCAGCGCCTGCGGTGCTTGGCAGCTTCCTGGCCGCCATAATGCTGTGCTGGTTGGGCTGGGAGCGTTTCGACCAGCAAAGGGTCATCGTCTGGATGACGTTATTGGGCCTGTCGACCGGCGTGCGTACCGCCATGTTCTTCGCCTATCTGCGAGCACCGGCCAACCAGCGCACAGCCGAACGCTGGGAGTGGCGTTACTGGGTCACGCTGATGCTGTCGGCGGCTATCTGGGGCTGGGGCGCCTTTGCCGTAATGCCCGCCGACGACGCGCTGGGGCAGACGCTGATCATGCTGTTTGCCGTCGGCATGTCTGTCAGCGCGGTGTCATGCTACTCCTCCTACCGCAACATGACCCTGGTGTCGATGGGCCTGGTCCTGCTGCCTTCTACGGGCTGGCTACTGTTGCAACCTTCCACGCTGCAACAAGGGATAGCCTTGGCGGTGCTGGTGTTCGCCTGGTTCGTGGTCAGCGCGACGCAAAGCCTGTCCTCGGCATTGACGACGGCCTGGCGCCTGAAACACGAAATGCAACGCGCGCATCGGCTGGCCATGGTGGCCTCGTGCACGGACGAACTGACTGGCCTGAACAACCGACGTGCTTTTTTCGACAACGCGTCGACGCAGCACGCCCGGTGCAAGGACGCACGTGCATTCATGGCCGTGTTGATGCTGGACGTCGACTATTTCAAACAGATCAACGACACGTTCGGGCATGCCGCAGGCGACCAGGTGCTGCAGCGCATCGGTGCAGCGATCAGTGCCAGCCTGCGTGACAACGACATTGCCGGCAGGCTGGGCGGCGAGGAGTTCGCCATCCTGCTGCCCAATACGCCGCCAGACACCGCGATTGAGGTTGCCGAGCGCCTGCGGGCCCTGATAGCCAAACTGCGTGTAAATGAGCAACACCCGGTCACCGCAAGCATAGGTTTAGCGTTCGCGAAGGCCCCTGCCACCGAGCTCAGCGCCTTGCTCAGCAGCGCAGACAGCGCCATGTACCTTTCCAAGGTATCGGGCCGTAACCGGGTCACGGTCGCCGAACCGGAGCAGGAGGCATTGCGCAAGCAGCACTAGCCCATCCAGGGAGTTGCTATGCAGGGTCCTGGGCCGCAGTCTCACCCGCCTCCGGGCTTTGCGTGCGGGCTCGGTGTTTCAGCAGCGCACGTGCCGCCAACGCCGCGAGCACCAGCCCCGGAGCCGCGGCCATCAGCAGCCCCC
>AZIG01001343.1_pt1 | contig 22226 bp, 18 predicted proteins | sample 359071 | NCBI WGS metagenome assembly AZIG01 (sample SAMN02429714, study PRJNA222667) | marine sediment metagenome | biome: Sediment sample; isolation source: enrichment culture of sample MGS-AQ(UA) from oil contaminated terminal site... | place: Jordan: Aqaba | collected 2011-05-15 | depth 18 m m | reverse complement strand
CCGGCTCAACTGAAAGCTGTGTCCCCCGAGCCGCTGGAAGGCTATCAAGACACTGGTGTCGTGGCGGGTTGGGCCATGAAGGACATTCGGGGCATGCGGCGTGTTGAGCTACTCGACGCCGCTAGCCGCATGAGCGATGAGCAGAAGGTGATGTACCTGACTCGTGAGCTTCTGTGGCCGAGAAAGAGCTTCGAGGAAATGAAAGAGGCGGGCGTTGAGCTGAACACAGCCTTCTGCTACGACCTCTTGTGGAAGTCGATGCCCAAGGCACCACTGACGGCCACGAGGGAGCACGTCAATGGGTTCATTGACCTGATTACAAGCATGAAGGAGGCTGTAGAGCCCCTCATCTCGTTGCCATACCTAACCCTGGACGAGAGCCCCTGCTTTGCCAGGGCGGTGAAACTGGCAACCACAGCAACGTGGGTGAATGCCTTGGCTGAGCAGACAAGGCAGATGTACAGAACCTCGACCTCTGTAAGGGGCTATGGTCGTGGCTTGCGCTGGAGCTCTTTTGCACCGCAGGACAGTTACCGGCTGCGTGATGACCTGAAGGAGCTTTCATGGTCGAAGGTGCTGAAGAGCAAGAAGGCAAAGGCCGCCACTACTGGCGGTAGCCGCGTTGTTCGCGGCGAGCTGGTCAGGAAGGGGCCGGACTATCGAGAGGGCCGATCCGTTACTGGAGAAGACTTCATTCGCACGTTCGGTTTCTCTGGGGTCGAGTACGGGAACTGGACTAACCAAGCAGAGCGGGAAAAGCACCTCAACCTTGCCTATGACAGCATGATGGATTTCGTTCGGGTCATGGGGTGGGAGCCAATGACCCTGAGCCTGGGCGGTAAGCTCGGCCTTTGCATCGGCTCTCGCGGGCGTGGTGGCGCAAGGAGCGCGAACGCGCATTTCGAGCCTGTGAACCAAGCGATCAACCTGACACGGATGCGCGGGGATGGTGCCTTGGCACACGAGTACATGCACGCCGTGGCTAATCACTATGGCCGACTAGCAACAGGGAGCCCAGTAGACGTTACCAATACCTTCGGGTACGTGCTGCAAGAAACCGGAGCTGTGCCAACGGTAAGCAGAACAGGTCTTCGGGATGAAATGCAGACGGCGTTTCACAACCTGGTCGTCGCGATCATGCGCAAGCCGCAGGATGGCGGTGACTACCGTGACATTTCCCAGTACACGGAGTTGAGCGGCATGCTGCAAGCGTCGATGGCTCAGGACGGCGCAACCGGCAATTACTGGGGCTCGCCGTGTGAGATGTTCGCTCGCAGCATGGAAATCTGGTTCAAGGATCGACTTGAGGAAGCCGGGGAGCAGAATGACTACCTGGTGCGGGTTGATAAGGCTGCTGGAGCCAGTGCTGTCTATCCTGACGAGGAGCATCTCAAGCGCATAAACCACTTCGTTTCGCCATGGCTGGATGCGATCAAACAAGAGGTTGCCTCCGTCGATCATCCGTTCCTCGGCAACGTCGAAATGCCGATCCTGAATACTGAGATGCGTAGCATCATGCCGCTGACGCCAGCGGCACTTGCTGATCTTGCAAGCACTGAGCTCGACCGGCTATTTCGTGCGTGTGCCCCGAACCTCATGCTGATCGACGATCCCGTATACAGGGCAGGCCTTTATGACCTCAGCCGCGATCTGATCATCTTGAATGCCAGGGCCGCTGACGAGGGCACTTTCTATCACGAGGCCTGGCATGCTTGTCACAACAAGCTGCTGACGGCTGAAGAGCGGTTCGGTTTGGCTGGCGTTTTCGCCCCCGGTGGCGTCATGGCTGACCAGGTGGAGCGTTTGCTGATGGAACAAGGTGCAAGCCAGGACGTGATTACCCACATGCGTTCGGATGCCCAAGAGGTTCAGGCCTATGCGTTCCAGCTTTGGCAGCAGGGCAAGTTCACGTTCGATGAACCTGCGACCCAGAGCGGTAGCTGCTTCTACAGGGTTGGGCATTTTGTTGAGGGTGTAACCGGCGTTGGCCAGCTGTTCGGGCCTGCTGAAGCCCAGCGTCTCTTCACTCGATTCATCAGTGGTGAATTGGCGACCCGCAGCGAGCACAGCCTGGACGCCAGTGCCCTGCTCAGTGGTGAGATACACCCCGATGCTTGGGATGGCGACAACGTGTTGTACTGGGGGGGAGAGCCCGCTAGGGGTAGCGAGGATCAGAAGGGGAGCAGTGTGCGAGTTTCAGGCTTGCGGTAGGGAACGAGTAGCAGGCAAAGGCGCTGCATGCGGGTCATGCAGCGCCTTTTTTATTATGTGCCGGAACCTATGGTTGCCCAGTCCTGCTCATGCGGCATGCCGCTGATCACTTCGATGCCGCCATCAGGCTTTCGGAATACAACCAGTGGTGTCCCAAGCCTGCTGTTGTGTTTGGCCAACTCGATGAATACGGCGGTTGCATCCTTCGGTGCCGCGTAATCGGTCTCCGTGAGCCCCGACATAGCCGCCGCTACCTCCTGATCTGTCATATCGCCGCTCATGACATGCTCAAGCGTTTTTAGTGCCGAGTCCGGCTTTTCGCGATTGGTCTTCAAGATGTGAGACGACAGAGCCCATCCACCTTCATTGAGGAACAGGGGAATCCAGTGGAATTTGACCCCGTACTTCAGGGCAATGTCGCTGCTGGATTTTACCAAGCGCTTGCAGTGAGCGCAGAGTGGGTCGAGCAACACGTAGACCGGCTTACCCTCGCCTGGAGTTGGAATGCTGGGCAGCGTTTGCAGCTTGCTGATCAGCTTCTCGCGCAATTCTGCTGGGGTGGGTATCTGTTGTGGAGTAACAGGCTGCCCAGCAAGTCCTGGCTGAGTTGCTTCGCCAATGCCGGGAGCCTGACTGGTTGCAGGCTGTGCTGAAGCAGGGGGCGTTGCGCCGGGTGCATAGAATTGCTTCAGGCGCTTTTCCTGTTCCTCGAAGGCTTGCTTGACCTCGCTCGGAAGGGAGTACGTACCCACCTTGCTTCTCTTATCCATGAGGGGGCCATTGAGAAAGCGCTCACCATCGGGCAGCACGTAAACGAAGCCTCGTGTTTCAGGCTTGTCTGCTTCTACCTCCATCTCCACTTCGAGCAAACAGACCGATTTCATATTATCTAAAGAAAGATGTTCGGCGGTGATGAACGAGGCGTTGGGGAAGAGCCGCTTGAGCAAGCCCTCAGCTTGATCCTTGGTTGCGCTTACCTGGCAGGTGGCAGGCTTGGACTCCGCGTTTTCATTGGCCTGTGTGCCTATGTTCTTACCGATAAAGAAGGTAGCGGATGCAGCTGCCAAGCCACAGATTACGGTGATGAGTAGAGCATTGCGCGTCATGGTGTCGCCTCGATTTAATATCGTACAGTGATACTACACCAAACAAAAAAACCCTGCTACGATGTGTGGCAGATTGGTGAGGGCATCATGCTGCTACGAGATTTTCTGAGGTCGCTGCCTTACGGGGAGCGCAAACAATTTCGCGAAAAGCTGGCAGGCGCACACGGCGTGTCTGTGTCCCTGGTGAGGAAGTGGGAGAACGACCCTGCACCTGATGACTGGGATGCGAACAAGCGACGCACTCATGTGCGCAAGCACCCGGCTGCCATTGACGCAATCGAGACAACTGAAGCGCTGACTCAGAACAAGGTGACGCGGTTTGATCTGCGTCCTGAGTGCTGGAAGAGGGGAGAGTAATGACTGACCAGAAAAAGCCCGCAAAGGCGAGCGCAGAACAGCCGAGCCTGCTGGACTTCCAGGGTGTGGCTGCTCTGATTCAAATGGGGCTTTCGTCTGCGGACGAGCGTAAGGCTAAGAACCGCATCATTTTCTTTCTCTGTGCAGTTCTGTTCGTTTCTCTGACCTGGAACGTCATTCAGAGCAGCAACCGTCCTGAGCCCAAGCTGCTGGGTGAAACGCCAGATGGGCGAATCAGGCCGCTTCCGCTGCTCAGTGATCCGATTTTCACGTCGAAGGAAATTCTTGGGTGGGCGGAAAAGTGCGTCACCAAGATTTACAACCTGTCCTACGTCGATTGGCAGACGACAATCCGTAACGAGACGGAATGCCTCTCTGACAAAGCCCGCGCTGACTTTGCCAGCTCGCTCGAAAAGATCGGTGTATTCAAATACCTCAACCCTGAGCTTCAGGGCACCCTCTATGCGGTTCCTGGCCAGGCTGTACTCCGCAACTCGTGGCTCGGTGAGGGTGGATACAACCAGTGGATCGTAGATGTGCCGTACCGCATCGCTGTGGACGGAAAGCAGCGAGGTTCGCTGGAAGTCATCATGACCATGCGTATTCGTCGGGTCAGTCTGACCTGGCGCGATGATGGTGTTTGGGTCGATGAGTACCAGGTTGTGCCGAAGAAGTCAGGGGGTGCCTGATGAAGCTGCACTCCATCTTGGTAGCTCTGGCCGCAGCTATCTCAACGATCAGTGCATGGGGTGAGGAAGCGCAGGATGTGCCTTCCTCTCCAATCGAGTCGCGTACCAAGCAACTTTTGCAAGCTGACCCTCAGTCGATCCTGAAAATGCGCAAGTGGATTCAGGAATCTTCTGCTGCGCGTCAGGCTCCGCTGACCGGCGACTTTGAGCCGGCAATTCCTCAAGAGGTTCTGGATATTGAGGATTTCTTCGAGATTAGCCTGGAGCCGGATCAGCCAGCACCCAAGATTTTCCTGGCCCGCTATCAAAGTACGGCAGTGTCGTTTGTTGATGCCTACGGCAACCCTTGGCCGATCCGCAAGATCAGCAACTACCTGAAGGGGCTGGTACTCATCGACAAGGCTGCTGGTGAAATGACCGAGCAGACCAGTGAGAAGAAGGATAAAGCAAAGGGTTCGTCAGGGATCGATCTGAATGACCCGCAAGCAGGCTCTTTCACCATGACGGCACTGAAGCACGGCGTGGTCGGAAACATCACTGTCTACCTCCAGGGGCTTGCAACCCCGGTGACAATTCTGCTGGTGGGCAAGCCGGCGATGTACCACCGAGTTGCGACCATGCGTGTGAGCGACGTAGGCCCGCAAACCAATGTGGCTGAAATGTTTCAGGGTAACGGCGTCAGCATCGGGACTGAAGAAGACGTTGACCTGAATAGCGCTCTGTACGGCGTGAGCCCGGTAGGCAGTGAACAGATGGTTGTTGAGGGTGCAGAGGGCAAGGCTTGGGTAAAAGGCGACTACCTCTACGTGCAAACCCCCATAGCAGTGTTCAGCCCTGAAATTCTGCGTAGCTCACCAGGCAACGGTAAATACCGCGCATACAAGCTGCCCAAGACAACGGCAGTAATGGGCACGGGCACTGATGGGAGAACCGTGACATTGCGAATCCTGCGGCACCCAGCCGTATCCATTGAGGCGCAGACCTCGCTGCCAAAAGGAGGCTTGTGATGAGTGGCGGGATCAGTGATGACGATCTGAACCTGAATGCCGATTTGAATGATCGGCTCGGGGAAAAAGCCTATGCAGGTCAGGCCTATGTGGGGCCGGTGCGCGGCGTAGATGGCATGAAGGCGATCTTCAGCCCGGCCAATCGAAAGCGGCTCTTTGCTTATGCGGCTACTGCTGTGCTGGTGCTCGGTGCTGGCACTTGGGTGTTCTTTTCGTTCGACGAGGAAGAAGCACTGCGCGGCGGAGTTGGTACGGTGCGGGCTCCAAAGGTTCAAACAGAGGTGAACCAGAATCCCTCGCAAACGCAGGTGGAAGAGGCTGCACGTTACAACGAGGTTGTGTTACCGAAAGAGCAGGAGAAAGACCCAACTCTGCATCCTGTGATCGTTACATCGCCTGAGCCTGTGGCCAATCCGTTTGAGAAGAAACAGGTCTTGGAGCGGCCTCGCAAGATCAGCGAGACGGGCCGTACCACCCAGCCAAGCACAGCAGGTAATACCCGCAACAGCGAGCAGCCTGTGGATTACAACGAGATGGATGACCTCATCCGCCAGTTGATCGCTGCTGAAGGCGAAAAGGTGCCTGAATCCTATTCGGTGGACTGGCAGTACAGAGCTGCTTCTGCTGGGTCAGAGGATGTTGCCGCTACCGGGCCTGCGGAGAGCAGCGGCGAATACGCCGATGCAGCTGCATCGGGGAATGGGAAGTGCAAGAACCCAGCGACCCGTGCAGCGACCATGTACATGGCCACAGCGGATATGGCTCTCAACTCTGATGTGGGTGGGCCGGTTGCACTGACCATTCGGAATGGCCGTCTGAGGGGTGCTCAGCTTCTGGGTAGCTTCGAGCGAAAAGAAGAATGGCTCCGTATGGACTTGAACAAGCTAGTTACTCCTGACCACACCGTGGCCGTCGAGGCCATCGGCCTTGATATGGAGACAACGCTGAACGCTGTCCAGGGAGAGGTGGATCGCCATGTCATGTATCGCTATGGCTGGTGGGGCTTCGGAACCATCCTCAAGGCAGTAGGCAAGGCGGCAGAGCTCAATGCTGACTCCGATGTGTACGTCTCCGATGGGACGGTTGTTGAGTCCACAAAGTCGAGCTCATCTCGTGAGCTGAAGCTGGCACTTGGATCGCTTGGCGAGGATATGGGCGACGCATTTCAGGATCGCCTGAATCGCCCAATCACCGTGAGCCTGAAAGTTAATGATGAGGTGGGCGTCTTCTTCATGGATGACGTGTGCCTGCCTGACACCAACAGTTACTGAGGTATGAGCATGAGCCTAGCCGCTGAAGCCCAAAACAACCGTTCCGACGAAGCCGGCCAAGACTATGATTTCGACATCCAGCTCGATGCTCTGGATTTGGAAGCCATGAGGGGGAGCGCAGAAGCAGCTGAACAGGTCACGATGCCTGAGCAGCAGCATCCATCCGATCCGCTCGACATGGATGAGCTGATAGAGCTCGACGAGTTGAGCGGTTTGGATGCCCTTAATGCCAACGCCCTGGACGATAGACCCAAGGGTGTGTCGAAGAACAAAGCCAACCTGATCATTGTGGTCGGTGTGGTTTGTATCGTTGCCATGCTCGGGGGGCTGGGCCTCGTCGCGACAAAAATACTGCCTGGCAAAAGCGGTCAGGTTCATGACGCGGGGCGTGTGAGCCTTCAGCAGCAGGCGCAAGCATCTCAAGGCCAGGTATCCCCCGAACAGGCCAGCGGTCAGGCCCAAGACCCCGCATTGGCATCTATCGAAACTGCTAAAGCAATTGATAGCGCATTCAGCGGTGTCGATGCGAACCCTATTCAAGTCGAGCAAGCAGCACCTGTCGGTCAGGCAACTTCCGCTGAGTCCGAACAGATGAAAAATCTGATCGTGACTTACAACCCCGATGATGTTGCTGTTCAGTCGGTTACAGCTGAGGCGCAGGTTGTTCAGCCTGTTAGTGGAGATGTGCAGAGTATGCAACCTGCTCAAGCGAAGCCGGATAGCCTGACCGCTGAAGACAAGCTCTACGACGATCTGTTGAGAAGTGTGGATGGCATGGATGTACCACCTGAAGCTATCAAGATCGATGAGACTGTTGTGAAGCGCAAGCTGGAGGCCCAGCGCCTCAGCACTATGGAGCAAGAGCTCCGGCAAGCTCGTGCCTCTGTTGCAGAGGTAAAAGGTGCTGTGGACAGCATGAAGGCACAGCTGAACGGATTCGCCCAAGTCATCGAGAAGAACTCTGCTGATCAGGCGAAAATGAGTGAATCAATCTCGAAGTTGGCTGATTCGGTAGCTGCGGCGAACGCTCAGCACGAGCGTGACTTGAAGGAACTGAAATCGGCAATCGCCGCTGCCGAGAAGCGCGCCAAGAATGCCGAGAGCACCGCGAGGGAGGCCAAGTCTACTGCCCAGAAAGGAGCTACGAGGGAGGTGGTAGTCCGCGAGGTTGTGAAGCAAGCCCCGCCAACGCCTGCTCCATCTCAAGTAGCGCCGGTAATGCAGCAGCCTGCCCAGGTCGCTGCGCCGCAGCCGCAAGCAAACGTGGCCAATTTCACAGTAAAGGCTATGGAAACCATTCCCCAGCCCAAGACAGTGATCGCGCCGGTACAGGCTGACGCAGCTGCAAGCTCCGTGCTGCCGAGCCACTGTGACGGCAGCAGGGTGTCTGCGAACTGGAAGGTCAAGGGCGTGAACAGTCAGTCTGCCTATGTTGTCCGCCCCCAGGACAAGCAGGGCATGTACCTGAAGGTGGGCGTTGAGGTTCCGGGGTATGGCCAAGTTCAGGCATTTGATCCCGGCAGCCGCTCGGTTTGCACCACGAACGGCTTGATTCGCCGCTAAGGGGTAAGAGTTGGCTAAGAACTCAGTTCTCGGCGGGCTTGCCGACATTGGCAAGGGGATTGGTGATGTGTTCATCAATCTCAGCGCTGAATACCCGGCACTACTGGACGGCTTTCTGTTCTTGGTCGCCGCTGCTGGAGTGATGATTTCGGCAACCGCCTGTTTCGAGGTCGTCAAGATGGGGCGGCGGGACTCAGTTTCCTACCAGCCATCTGCCGCTATCTGGTGGAAGTTGATTGGCGGGGCAAGCCTGGTAGACCTCTCGTTCTGGGCAAAGGTCTGGACGGACAGCCTCTGGTCTCTCTCCGACCCCATGGATTTATCCGGGTACTCGGCTGGCCAAGGGGAGGACTACAGCAAAACGGCAATTATGGCCGCACTCGGCATAGTCGTTATTGCCGGCTATGTCGTGCTGGCGAAGGCCTACTTCGCAACAACACGACTGGGATACCTGTCGCCCGAATCTCGCGCTGATGTCATCACCGGGATTGTCTCACGCCTTGTTGCCGGCAGCATGATGATTGCCTGTCTGCACCTGGCAAATGCACTTGAAGAATCAACCGGCTTCAACTGGCTGCCGGTCTAATGGAGAGCGTTATGAAAAAAATGAAAGCTGTGTCCCAAACCCTGATCAGCCTGCTGCGCCGGGCATGTGGTCGCCTTTCTGCTGTTGCTGCTGCGGCCAGTCTGCCCCTCGTGATGGTGTCGATGCCGGCGCATGCGTTCAAGCTGTCCGATCTGTTCACCGGCATGAAGGCAGAGGCGGCGGTGATCGTTCCGGTCGTGCTGCTGATCATCATGGGGTGCGGTGTGATCATCGGCGGCTGGGCGGTTATCAGCGGCACCCTGGCCAAGAAGAACCAGGAGCCCCTGAAGTGGCAGGTTGCCGGCGTTATCGGCGGTGCAATTGCCATCATCTTCCCGCTGATCCTGCTCGCATTCGCCGGCTCCCTGTCCAACGACCAGGGCGATGCTGAAGGCGTAATGAGCGAACTCAACATCAACTACTGATAGGGCGTTCGCGCATGACTGAGGTAGCAGTAGGCACTGTCTTCAATGCGGCTCTTTTCGGAAAGCTGATGACTTGGGGGTGGTTTGATAATCCCAAGCTGAAAGAGCAGGGCTTGCTGATCCTCAGTCGTGATAAACACACCTGCCAGTCCTGTGGCTTTCAAAGCAGGCCGTCGAAGCAAGTTCCCCATGGATTCATGCTGCCTGTCGATCAGAAGAATCCAGCGCTTGTTGCCATGGATGCGCGGGTCGGTAAATGCCTTTGCCCGATGTGCGCTTCGGTTCTGGGAATCAACTGGTCTGTTGTTGGAACGATGCTCGGGGGCCAGATTGTTGAGGCACCAGGCATGCTGATCATCCAGCCGTCGATGAGTCAGGTGGAGATAAACCGCCTGGCTCTGCACACGGTAAGCATCATGGCCAGCAGCGCCACGTCTGCTTCATCTCCACTAGCGTCGGCAGCTCGCGACATCGATGCTGCAATGACTGCCCTTAACCAAGATGTTGGGGCATCGATCCCTTTCTATCGTGGGAAAGACTCTGACTTTGCCCGTGCCCTCGCTTTGCTGGCTGAGCCGTATTACCAGCAGAGAGACGAGATCATTGGGCACCTCCGCTGGTGGCCAAACATGCGCTACTGGAGGCAGCAGGGGCTCTATTGGATGCAGTCAACTTACAAGCACCTTCAGGATCAGGACAAGGCGCTGCGCGAGGTAATGGCCCAATGAAAGCTATGCCCAAGATCGGTGTTGCGCTGTATGCGAATGGCACTCCGTTTTGTAGCGAGGGCAACGTAGCCTGCGAATACCGAAAGCAACCCTTCGAGTTTGCCTCGGTGAGCGACCTTCCAGGCCAGACGCTGTGGATCACCAACGCAAGCCTGAACGACCTGATTGAAGCCGGGCTCCACAAGAACCCCAAAATTGCACATGAGGGGTACTTCAGAACCCGGCTGGCTCAAATGTCTCAAGAGCTTGGGCTCGCTAAATTCTCACTGGATCAGCAAGCATCGCTGCTGGCCGAAATCCTTGGCAACGCTGCTGAAATGGCTCGCTCTCAGCTGGGGCTGACACAGTACCCGAGCAATGGGCCTGCGCAGGCTGTTGGCCAGCTGCACGGGACAAATGAGGCCGCGCCAGGCTCAGCCATGATGCAAGTCGCTGAACAGGCCTGTCAGCGGTACACAGCTTGCGAGCGAGAGCGCAGATACGAGAAGGCGGATGTTTTCTCCTACTGGCTGCCACGCTTTGACTGGGCGGACGAACTGCTGAAGGCACCGCTCCCGACAAACGACAAAATCGCCGCTGTGCCTTCGCATGCGCTACCGGGCATGGGGCGAAACCCACAAGCTCTCGTGGAATGGGCGCTGGAAAACAAAATCCCACTGTTTGCTCGCATCAAGATTCATGGCCTAGAGCAAACAGTCGGCAAGCTCATGAACTACGGCGCAGGCGCGCAGGGGGTCAACAAGCGCGCCGGAAATGGTGACTACGAGGCCCGTAACATGCGGGAGTGGTGCGCACTACCTGAGCTCGAAACGCTCTGCCAGGTGGGCGAAATTGAGGTGCTACAGGTAGCCGTTGCAGGTGGTTGGAGTCGCAGTGGCCTTTCCCTGTTCAACAGCAAGCTATCTCGCATTTCCTATGCCTATGGGCTCGTAGCAGAAAACCTGTGGGTGGGGCTGACGCGCAAGCCGTCGCCCATGGGGAACACCTCGCGCACGTTGAGCACGGCTTGGCTCCAGTCTATTGACCGGATGCGCTGCCTGCGAATTGCAGAGCGCCTCTACAACATGGGGATGGAGGTGGCCAATTACGGAAACGGTCGAGTGACGGTTGTTTGCCCAGCTTCAGTGCGTGCCTTGATCCCGCAGGCAGCTCTCGAAGAGTCGATGCTCTACCCGGCCCACCTACAAGGCCTGCAACACTACCGACCGAGCTTGCAGGTGCCCCATCACGTCATGCAGCACCTAATAAACCAGGGCGACTTCGCACGACTGGTAGGTGTGGATCAACAGGCGTTGAAAGAGCTGGAGGCCAGCCGTGCAGCTTAATCCGCAGCAGCAGATTATCGTTGATCACCCAGTTGAAGGTTCGGCACTTGTAATGGCCGGCGCTGGGTCGGGGAAAACGACCGTTATTGCGCGACGTGCATTGGCGCTGGTGGGGCAGTTGGAGCCTGGCAGCCACCTCCAGATGCTGACCTTCTCGAACAAGGCTGCGAAGGAGATGAAAGAGCGTGTCATCCGCCTTGGTGGTCGCTCGTGCCTGGATGTAGTGAAGTTCGATACCTTTCACTCCTACGGCCTCAAGCTCATCAAAGATGACTACGCAGGCTATGGGCTTTCTGAAGGCTTCTCCCTGCTGAATGAAACAGACTGTACGCGAGCGCTGAGGCTTCTGGCCAAGGAGTACGGCCTTGCGAAGAACCCCAGTGCAGAGGATCGGAAGCGCCTCAACCCCGTCGCTTGGTTTGGCACATGGAGCCTTGCCCGCCAAGCGGGTTTTGATGTCAACAACCCACGGAACAAGGGTGAGCTCTGCCGGCGACTGCAACAGGAACACCAGCTGCGCGGTGATGAGGTTGAACTAGCTTGGAATACCCTTTCCGGCTACGAAGCACAGAAGCGCCAAGCCAACGGCGTTGATTTCGACGATCTGCTGTACCTGCCACTTCTGCGGGTCGCCAGAGAGGATGAATACCGGGCTAAAGTCCGCAATGGATTGGGCTATGTGGTTATCGACGAGGCCCAGGATACGAATCGCATACAGTACGAGTTGATCCGCCATATAGCGCTAGGCCATTGCGGAGTGACATGCGTTGGGGATGACGACCAGTCGATCTATGGGTGGCGGGGTGCAGAAGTTAGCAACCTCAAGCGTTTTGTCTCCCACTTCAGGGCCGCAGAGCTGCGCCTGGAGCAAAACTACCGCTCAACTCAGGCAATCGTCGAAGCAGCTGCCGACCTGATCAAGAACAACCAGGACAGGCTGGACAAGTCGCCCTTCTCCGAAGGGGCGGTGGGGGAGAAGCCCAAAGCCTACCTGAGCAGCAATCACTACGAGATGGCCGATAGCATCGCTGAGCGAATCGCCGCTGGCATTGCACAAGGCCGCAATCCAAACGAGTTCGCGATTCTCTACCGGACGAATCGAATGGCCATGCTGATTGAGCAAAGCATGCGGCGCTACAAGGTTCCGTACCACGTAGTCGGTGGGATGTCGCTGTTCGACCGCTCCGAGGTTGTCGCAGTGACCTCTGCTATGCGACTCGCTGCCAATCCAACTGACATTTTCTCGCTGAAAAGCATCCAGCCATACATCGACGGCTTTGGCGCGGCGAGCAGTTTTGCACTGTCGGACTGGCTGACTGATGAGGTGGGGGCTTCGCTCCTTGATCTGCCGGATGAGATACCGAAACTACCGAAGCGAGGTCTCGCCGCGTTCAAGGCCTTCTACGAAGACCTCCGAAGCGAAGCCGTATTCAGCGAGAGCGCAGCGGACTTTATCAAATGGGTTGTTCATGGGCCGATGGCGGTGCTTGAGCGAGAGAAGGATGAGCAGTTGCGCGAGCGAAAGGCTCAGCACCTTGAAAGCCTGGCTCGCGACATCGAAATGGAGCTCAACGAGCGGAAAGTCGCAGAACCTGAGCTGACCTGGCGCAGCGTGATATTGGAGGTGGCTCTCAGGGACGCTCGACAGTCGGAAGCGGAGCAAGGGCAGGTTACGTTGAGCACCGTTCATCGATCCAAGGGCTTGGAGTGGGATGAGGTCTTTGTCGCCGGCTTCAGTGAAGGGTTGATGCCCCTGGACAGCCGCACAGAGCTCGCTGAAGACGACGCCGCTTGCGGGCACGTCGAAGAAGAGCGCCGACTGGCCTATGTCGCACTAACCCGCGCCCGGAAGCACTGCCATCTGCATCATGCTGACACCTATGCGTTCCCTGGTGGGCGCGAGGACAAGGTGTACGAGCCGTCGCGCTTCTTCGCAGAGATGGGGATGGAAAGCTATAGGCCTTCACTTGAGGCCAACAATGCTGATGACTTTGATTTTTCCCAGTTTGAACAAGAGTTCCTGGGCCTTGCACGAGGAATGCGCTGATGCCGTACACAGCTGTTGATCGCTTCATGGATACGCTGGACGATTTTCGACGTGGCCTGCGCGGCTGGACGAAGGGAGATCACAGCCAGTATTTCCCCGTGGCATGCGCGCATAGCGACAAGATTCTGGCCTTGTACAACGGGTCTCTGGTCAGTGTGATCCGCATTGATGGCTATCTGGGCCAGTATTTTCCTGAGCAGTTTGAACTGCTCAGGAAGCGCTGGGCAAAGTTCCTGCGTACAGCCAACCAAGACAAGTCTGCCAAAGGCTTCGACCTGTTCTGGTCTTATGAGTACGACCCTGAAGGCATGGAGGATAAAACCCTTGCATACAGGAAGCGCACTATTGACGCAGCGAGCCGCCGTGGCCTTGAGGTCAGGGACGTTATCGAAGAAGAGTGCCGGCTGTATGGAAACATCTGCGCCATCGAAGAACAGCTTCTGTTCATCGTCACGCACTTGGACGCGATTCCCAAGGCAAACCACAAGGAGGCCTTGAAGAGCGCAGCAGAAGACCGCCAGCGTGCTGCCAAGGGGCATGGCAGCATGGTCACTCAGCGCGGGCTGAAGATGATCGAGGCTGTCCACGAACAGCACGTCAACAAGGTGGAAGTGTTTCTCAAGGAAGCTGGTCGGGGTTACACCTTTGAGCGCCTATCCAGCTACGAATCGCTTCATGCGATGCGCAAGTCATTCATCCCGTCAACGACCAGTGATGCCTGGAAGGCTCGACTGACTCTGAGGGATTGCCGCTTCCGGCAAACAGAGGATGTCCCCAGCGGTGTGAAAGCCTCTCAGGGCAAGGAAAAGGTCAACGACTGGACTTTTATGCTTCCGCCGCCACTGACGGAGCAAATGGTTCCCGAGGGCGTGGTTGACCTGGGGCAGTACGTAGTGGTGGGCGACCGGACTTATGCGCCGCTCTATGTTAGTGAGCTGGCTGTAGACCCAGCGCCCATCGAGCACCTGCTGAGAATGTGCTACCAGCGTCGTTTGCCACTGCGGATGGTGTACTCGGTGATGGCCAACTCTGAGCAGGCCAATTACTGGAACAGAATGTTCGCCGGCATCTTCAACTTTGCCTCGAAGAGCAATCGGCAAATCGACAAAGCCGATAAGGCGATGAAGGCATACGACGAGAGCGGTGGCGCTGTTTTCGGTTATGGCATCTCTCTCACTACCTGGGCGAAAACAGACGTTCGCTATGACAGCAACGGCGCTGCCATGTATGACGTGAAGGTGCTCTCCAAGCGAGCACAAGACGTTGAGACCCTGATGCAGCAGTGGGGAGGTCAGCAGCTTGACTCGATTTTCGGCTGCTCTGTGGAGGCTGCAATGAGCGCCACGCCGGGCTACATGATCCCCCCGGCCTGCCCGAAAGCGCCTCAGATCGAGATGGATGTTATCGCTCAACTGCCCATCATGCGTCCTGCGAAGCTGTGGCCAGAGGACAACAGTATCTGGATGCGAACCTCTGATGGTGTCCTGCTTCCGTACCAGCCCTTCAGTGACAAGCAGAGCACGATGATTTCTCTCGTGCTCGGGGGGATGGGTTACGGTAAGTCGAACTTTATCTCCGAGAACATCAACTACTTCGCCACCCACCCAGATGCGGACGTGATGCCGTATATCCGGGGCATGGACTTCGGTGCTTCATCCTCGGGCGTGATTTCGATGGTGCAGGATGCCTTGCCCCAGCACCGTAAGCATGAGGCGGTGTTCATTCCGTTCAGCAACAACTCCAGCATGGTCAAGAACATGATGGACACCAGGCTCGGGCTGCGTTACCCGCTGGAAGACCACATGAAGTTCCTGATCAACTGGCTGGTGATCTTGTGTGACAGCCTGATCGACCAGGCTGGCATTCAGAACGTGGTCTCTGTGCTGTTTGCGACCATTGAGCGCGCTTACACGCAGTGCGACCCCGATTACCACGACTACCAGCCGAAGCCATTCCGGGCTGAGCAGGCTGACCCTATCGTGGTCGCCGCCATCGAGCGGGCTGAAATGAAGATCGATCACGAAACAGACTACTGGCTGGTGGTGGATGGTCTGATCGATTTTGGTCTGCGGAACAAGGACAGCACGGCACTGCATGCCGCCAAGCTGGCGCAGCGCTACTGCGTACCTCGGTTCCCTGATCTGGTGCGCGTATGCGACTCGCTGACGGAGCAGTTCAAGCAGATGCCTGACATTGGCGGCAAACCGCTCACGGCAGCCATTTCCAACGCACTGACCAACGCGAACAGCATGTTCCCTTGCTTCTCTGATGTGACCAACACAGACATCAGTGAGTCCCGCATCTGCGTATTCGACATGACTGAGGCGTTCGGGCGTGGCGAAACTGAGTACGACGAGTGGGTGCGAAGCGTATACTTCGCGGTCGTGCATCGTCTGCTGACTGAAGACCTGTTTATCAACTCCAAAATCAGCGGCAAGGAAATGGTTGATAACCAGAAACGCCTTGGCCTGAGCAACGCTTTACTGCGTTATCACCTGCATTACTTCGAGCAGCAAGACCAGTTGATGAAGCTGTACTGGGGCGACGAGCTCCACCGTGTAGGCCGGGTGAAGGGCGCGTTCCAGATCATCGACTCGATGGGGTTCGAGGGGCGGAAGTATCGCGTTGGCCTTCTTCTGGGCACCCAGCTTCCCGAGTATTTCCCCAAGAGCATGGTGGATCTGGCCACGTCCATTTTCGCGTTCGGAACCAGCCAGTCGCCGGAAAGTGCGACAAAATTACAAGAATTATTTGATTTGAGCGACGATGAACGGCAAATTGCGCTCGACATCACAAAACCTGACGCCAAAAAAGGGGCGGAGGTGTTCGTGATTCACAAAACCAACCAGGGCGTGCAGCGAGCTAAGCTGCATTTTCAGGTGGGCAACATCAAGCGCTGGGCATACGCCACCGAACCGAACGAGCGTGCGCTGCGCGGAATCCTGTATCGCTCCGGCCCATCACAGGCCTGGGCGAGAAAAACACTGGCGGAAAAGGTGCCTGACCTGGCTCGTGCCCTCAACAAGAAAAAGAACGAAATGGGCGATGTCAGCCAGGCAGAAGCGATTGAAGGGCTAGCTGCAGACCTCATCAAGTCAGCAGCGAATCAAATTTGAAGTAGGACATTTGCCATGCTTATAACGGATTATCTTGTTGGCCGAGACCAAAATGAACAGTTCCTTAGTTTGGTGGTCAAAGGTGTGCTGCCAACCGATTGTACTGCGGGACGTTGCCATCTCGTGCGGCGCATGAGCCGGCAGGACTTGGTTCAAGAGTTTGTTCAGGACGGCGTTCAGGTTGATTGGATCATGTTCCCTGACCTTCCTGATGATGTTGCTAAGCTGTTGGAAAAAGGCATAGCAGTACGCATTATTGACAAAGACGACGATACAGAAATCGAGTGTCTGATCCCTGCGGAGGAACGGGCACTCCAACAGAAGGCTATGTAATGAGCACGACAAACCTCGATCAATGCGCATCGTTTGAATGGCGGGGACCGTTTCTGTCCCTGATTCGGGTGGAGAACGGCACATTGGACGTGCTCCGCCCTGAAACTGATTGGTCAGATGTTGTTGGCGACAAGCCTGTTATTGACAACAGGAACGCCAACCTGGCTGACCTATTCCCTAAGCCTCGTGTGATGCTTGAACGGATCATGAGCCAGATGGAAGAACAGCAGGGCAGTGCCCAACGGCCAAAGATGAGAAGCCTTGGACGCTAGGGCCAAGGTAGTTTTTTGAATCCTAGCTGACGCTCAGGTATGCACCTTGGCGTTGTGGAAGCCGGGCATAAATTGTGCCCTTGGTATCGCTTCGTTGTGCGTGGTCACGCGGCTGGTTGAACCGGACTCTTTTGCGTGGCCAGCATCCCTCTTGCACCAGGAACGGAAGGCTCGCATGGTACTGGCGGGCCGCTCTGTTACCTTCTGATTGCCAGACTACGTTTGCTCGAATATGCCTGCATACTGGGACGTGCCAGTGAATGGTTGCTTGGGCTGTAAGTGCTTGCAGCTGCTCTAGCACGTCATCTGCCTTCGCCTGCCGCAGCCTTTCGCGAGCTTCGTCAACGGTCAGCACCTCGATGCTGTGCCCGCCTTTGACAACAGTAAAGCCAACGCTTGTAAGGTTTTCTCCGTCGAGCACCACAATCTCACGCCACGCCTGTAGGGGGTGTAGGCGAGGTAGGCCGGCAGCTCGGTAAGCCTGCCTGATCTGGCGACTATCAACGCCCTGGCTTTCGAGTGCGCTGACGGTTTCAGAAAAAAATAACTTGGCTCGATTCAGACTATATGCGGAATCGAGGACAGGCCCGGATACTTCAAACACGCCAGGGAACCGGATGACGGTGCCATTAACGGACTCGTTTGCAATATCCCAGGTGCTAACTGCCTCGATGAGTAGCTCAGATGGCTCGCCTGGCTCGGGCAGGCCATCCATGGCATTGAAGCGCTCACCACGTATGACAGCGCCTGGTTTAGAGCAGGACTGGGTAAAGGCTGCCAGCGCTTCGCGCAGAGCATCAAGAGGCTCAGACAAAGCTGTAGTGATGAGGCTTTGCATTATCGCTTCCTACGAACCAGTGGCTTAGCGGTAGTCGAAGTCTTGGGCTCGGCTTTGCCCCCTTTGCCGGGATTTCCTAGCTTCTTGCTGCTGGACGAGTCGTCGCTGTCGGAAGGCTTGCTCTTGCCGCCCCATCCGCCCTCGCGCCAGACTTTTGAGGCGGGCGTGATGCCACGCGCCTTGGCTTCCAGCTCTACAAATTCCTTGATGATGAACCAGTTGTTGGGATCGTCGGCCATTGCCAGGCTGATCACCTGAGCCAGCGACTGCACCATGGGGTTTGAAGCATGAATGCCGGCCTTCTTGATCCGCGTGCTGCTATTGCGCTCAAGGCCGAGAAGTGGTCCCAGGTGGGTCAGCTTGAATGTGGGGTCAATGGCCTTGATGCGTGCGATCAGTTCATGGACTTCAGGTGCCTTGATGCGAGGCAGATGCTCAGGGAAAGCCGAGTAAATTCGCAGCAGGAGCGACAGGGTGCTGTTTATGCTCTCAGCGCCTTTCTTGGTGTAAAGCGCGGCGGTGTTGACGCCAAGTGCCATGCTGGCTTCGATTAGATGGAGGTTGTGGCTCCGCGTGAAAGTAGAAATTTCCGTTCCCGTTAGAGGGGTCGCCTCACCCATAATAGCCAAATCCGGCGCCAGTTTTTCTCTGATAGCCTGTTTTTCACGAGTATTGTCAGTCATAATCCGCAAATTGCTTGTTGGTTATTTCGTGTATCATAACATATCACAATATAGTGTATTCGCGCTGGTGCTACGATGTCTAAAGTGAATTTGAGCACCGTCCTTTTCTACCGGGGCGACGATGACCATAAGCCGACTGAGGCAGAGCTCGTCCTCGCCGGCGTGGATAATCTTTTCAGAGAGGTGCGTTTCCCAGAAAAGGGGATGACCTTTCTGTATGGGCACAACAGCCCGGCAATCCCACACTTCCTCCGCTATGCAGGCGAAATTGGGCTCGACTCGGCGGTGGTGGATGTTCATGTGGAGATTGGGAAGTGGCTTCGCCACAAGGTTGATCTTTCGGACTCGCCCGAGTGCGGTCTTCAGCACACTCGCTTTTTGAACGTGGCCAGGGCAAAGCGGGACGTGATAACAAAGCTGGAGGACGTGATAGTTCGTCAGCTTGGCCCAGCCAGAGCTGCGGCTGATGATTGGCCTCGGTCGGCTACTAGCCATCCGTACCTGTTGGATGCTGTCATTGAGCTGCCAGAGTTCAAGCACCTGGCAGTGATTGCCTACAGCGTGAAGACTGCAGCCGCAGGTGATATTCAGGTTGCAACGGTATTTGATGATTCTGCGATTACCTCTGTTGATGGTGGCCACCGCCTAATCGACGTTGAAATAGTCTTGTAAGCCCTGCCATCCTTTACATCCGAGTCCCGCTGGTTTAGCTTTAGATAGCCCCCAGCGGGATTTTTTTTGGCTGATTCATGCACGGTACATTAGTCTTATATGGGTGAAATGCGCGAAATACTGGCCTCGCTTCCGCAGGCTGCAATGATCGAGCAAGCCGACGCTGAGCGTTGGATGGCTTCGATCATGCGTTATCACGCCAAAAGGGCCGTCTGGCATGCGAAGCGGCTCCATGGAATAGGCGGCTCTGAAATGGGCGCTGTTATTCGTGGCATGAACAATTTGAAGGAAACCGGGTTCAGCACCTTCAACCGCATCGTCGAGCAAAAGCTCATGAAGCGGCTTCCAGAGTTTGAAACCGTCCACATGAAGCGCGGAACCGTGCTTGAGGACTTGGCGCGCAGAGCGTTCCTGTACCGCTACATGGCTCAACAAGACCTCTCAGCCCTTCAGGCTGTGGCTGGCTCGAAGGGTAGGCCTGGCTATGAGTGGTTGGTCGGGAACCCAGACGATTTCGTGTTGATCAACGGCAAGCGCTTCCTGACGGATTACAAAGTCCCTTCGAGCTTCGACGAAGAAATCGCGTTCGACTACCGGGTTCAACTCCATCACTACGGTCTCCAGGCTCAGATGGCCCAGGTGAAGATCGACGGGATGATCCTGGCGAAGCTCGATATTGCCGCTGAGCTCGCGGCTTCGCTTGTGTCCCGACTTCCGACCATGAGCGAGCAAGCAATCGATGATCTGGCTCAGTCAATCGCTCGGGTTGATATGCCGGGTATGCGGGTTGTCGGGTTTGTGGTTGAGAAAAGCCGCGACCTGCAAATGGACATTCTTGATTGCGGCGCAACTGCTTGGAATGACTACGTTCTGGCTGGTGTCGTGCCCCCAAAGCCAAGAGAGCAACTGGTCGAACTGGACGACCAGCGCATGCTCGCGGTCGCTCAATTCCAGCATCAGTACGCAATGGCGAAAGCCGGTATCAAGTATCTGGATCAGGTAGCAAAAGCAGCTGCAAGCGAGATCGGAAAGACTCTTGAGGGCGTGGACATTGCAGATAAGGCTTTGCCGCTTTCCCTGGTAACTGTCAGCCCGAACGGCTTGAGCGATAGCGCGCTGATCGCGGAAGCCAAATCGCGGGGAGCGAAGCCTGAAGAAATAGGAACCGCGAGCGGGTACTCGATCACCGCCCTAATCGAAGAGATCAAGAAGCTCAACGGTGATCCAGAAGCTGCTCACCTGAAGGCAGAGCCAGTACCAAGCGCTGAAAAGGCGCAGGAGTATCTAAAAACCCTCGGTGTTGACCTCAGCCAGTTCGTTGATCCTGGCATCAGCGTGCGCATGTCCACGAAGAAGAAGGATAAGGAAATAGCCGCCCTTTTCGAGCGTTCGGCGTCAGAACGTTTCGGCAGCTGGCTGGACGAATCTGCTGTGCAAAAGCGCCAAGACGATGACGACCAACTGGAACAAGCATACGAAGAATTTGACCTTGAAGTGGCCACGGGGACGCTTCACGAGGTCTTTGCCGGCGCAATAAGCGACGAGCCAAATGAAACCCTGACTACCCCGAGCACCAAGAGCGCATCTTTGCGCTAGGAGTCGTACCAATGGATGTTCAGCAGCTCTTCGAGACCAAGTTCGAGCAAATGCGCAAACAGGATCAGGCCAAGTATTTCCTGATGCGAGTTGAGAAAGTGGATATGGCCAGGGACAACCCTGACGCATTTCGAGCTATCGGTGTGCGTGTCGATAACGGTCAGAAGGTGGCGGTGTTCTCGACCAAGGGGCCGTCTGGGCAGCACATGCCTGAGAAGGGTGGCATCCTGCGGGCCGACAAGGTATCTCGCATCGGTGCAAAGTCCACCGATCAGATCACCGCCTACCAGGCTGAGTATTTTCACGCCTACCGCCACGACGACTTCTGCATCCGGGCAATTGCGCAAGCGCAACGACCGAAACAAGACCCCAAGAACCGCATGTGGTCTGCCGATATGCGGTTCTTCGACACCGAGTCCTCGCCAGCAATGTTGGACGGTGCTGAGCTGGCGCAGAAGCTGGAGGGCGAGCTCCTGCGCCTTCTCAAGCCATGGAGCTTCCCGGCAAAAAGCAGCATCACCCATGATGTGCAGGGTAATTCGCTCTGGGGTAACGGCCAGCCGCGACCGGGTTTCAGCCCCTTTGTGGCAGTTCGTTCTGGTAACAAGACCTTCTATGTCTACGGAAGCGGCGCTATTCGCCAAACCGAGGGGCGCGAGAATGAAAAGAGCTATGCGCTGCCGACCGATGATCAGCTGCGAGCTGCGATCCAGAAAAACACTGGTGTCCAGAACCTTCTCTCGATCATGAACAGCATCAAGGGCCAGGCTACGCCGGAGCAACTCAAGCAGCTCAAGATCACTCTGATCCCCGGTCTTCAGGTACGTGTTGGTCGTGACAGTCTGGGCGGCGAAAAGCAGAGCTATCTGGCGGTGCCGGATGCTTTCGACTGGAAGCGGCAAGACATTCTCGACGGCGAAGGTAATCCCCAGACTCAACCGGGCTACCGGATGGCTGATGTCCACATCAAGATGTCCCGAACTGGAAGCATGTTGGTAGTGGACGCAGCTCCGAGCGCTGGTGGTCGGCTAACCCAATTCATCCCCGAGACTCGTGTTGAGCGAGAACTTCGCACTGCCAATGAGGCACAGAGTAGTGCTGCTCAGCAGAAAGAGCCGCGCCAGCAAACCGAGACTCGCCAGCAGCCCGAGCGTCAAGCTGCACCTGTAAAACAGGAAGAGCGTCAACAGCCTCAAGCTCTGCGCCCTCAGCCGCAATCGCAGATGGCACCGAACTACGACACGCCGGCTCCAAACACGTTCGATGACGTACCGGATGACTTCGGTGACTTCGATACCTACGCCGAGGATTTGGCTGCCATGCAGCAGGAGGCGAATTACGGGCCTGGTGATGACGACCTGGATTCCTTGCTGGAAGAAGCAAGCCAGCGTCAGCGCAGCA
>AZIG01008358.1_pt1 | contig 22330 bp, 22 predicted proteins | sample 359071 | NCBI WGS metagenome assembly AZIG01 (sample SAMN02429714, study PRJNA222667) | marine sediment metagenome | biome: Sediment sample; isolation source: enrichment culture of sample MGS-AQ(UA) from oil contaminated terminal site... | place: Jordan: Aqaba | collected 2011-05-15 | depth 18 m m | reverse complement strand
CGGCCTGCTGGCGCTGCTCGGCGCGCAGCTCAACCGCGGTGGCGTCGCCTTCCTCGGCAGCAGCCTGGCCATCGTCGGCACCATCTGCACTGCCGGTTTTGCGCTGTTCCCGTTCGTGTTCCCGTCGAGCATCGATCCGGCGTCGAGCCTGACTATGTGGGACGCGGTGTCCAGCCACAAGACCCTGGGCATCATGCTGGTGGTGGCCGGCATCTTCGTGCCGCTGATCCTGCTCTACACCCTGTGGTGCTACACCCGCATGTGGGGCCGGCTGACCGACAAGACCATCGAGAGCAACCCGCACGGGTTGTACTGAGCCCGTGACCACAGGAGCCCCGATGGGGCCAAGGAGATCGACAGATGTGGTACTTCACCTGGATTCTCGGCGTACTGCTGGCCTGCAGCTTCGGCATCGTCAACGCGCTGTGGCTGGAAACCACCCAGAACCTCGACGAGGGCGATGCGGGTGACCGCTGAGCCCCGTCCCTGGCTGCAGCGCGGCATCAGCCGCGCTGTCTCCCTGCTGCTCGCCGCGCCGCTGGCGCTGGTGCTGCTGATCCACCCCGCCGCCATGCTCGACGCCGAGGGCCGCTACAGCCACGGCCTGCTGATGCTGGTGATGTGGGGCATTTCCAGCGGCTTCATCCACGGTGTCGGCTTCGATCCGTACAGCCGGCTGTGGCGCAGCGTCTTCCATCCACTGGGTGGCTGGTTGCTGATGGGGCTGGGCTACCTGATCCTGTGGCAGGCGCAGGGGTGACCCCCGCGCCGGCACCTTCCACTGCACGAGGCCCTCATGGCAATCGCATCTGAATTCATCCCCTACCAGCAACTGGGCGGCGACCAGCCGCTGCGCCAGCTGGTTGATCGCTTCTACGACCTGATGTTCAGCGAGCCGGGCGTTGAGATCGTGCGCGACATGCACAATCCCGACACCCGCGAGATTCGCGACAGGTTCTTCGACTTTCTCAGCGGCTGGCTCGGCGGTCCCCAGCGCTACATCGAGAAGCACGGCCATCCGCGCCTGCGCGCCCGACATTTGCCGTTCTCCATTGGTAGGAGCGAGCGCGACCAGTGGCTGCACTGCATGAATCTGGCGCTGGACGACACGCCGATGGATGCCGAGCTGCGTGCCTACCTGAAAGATGCCTTCGCCAAGACCGGAGATTTCCTGCGCAACCGGGGTGAAGCATGAACGGGCAGCCGAAAGTACCCGCTGTCCCACCAGCGCTGGAGCCGAAGAAGCAGTTCATCGTTGGCGCTAGTTGTCCCGCGTGCGAGCGCATGGACAGCGTACGCATGTGGTTCGTGGAAGGTGTGCCGCACCGCGAATGTGTCGCCTGCGGCTACAGCGACAAACTGGACGAAAGCGGCGGCGCCATTACGCTGGTCGCCGTCGACGAGGAGGATGACGGGCAATGAGCTGTGACTGGGGTCGCAAGTGCGCCTGATCTTGCCCAGCCCCAGTGGATGCCACTGCATGAAGTGAATCATGGCAGCACAATGTTGACTGAGAAATGCCTCCCCGTAGGCACTGCAGGAGCGATGCGATGACGATGGTTCATGAGCGCACCAATAGCTTGGTGCAAACGAGGGAGTTTCTGGAGGAGCTATCCCGAGACTCTCGCTTTCCTGAAGCCATTCGAGAGCAGGCGGTGCGTCTGCTACGGCATTACCCGACGGCAGATGCTATTTATTTGGCAGGGCGGGTAGAGGAGCGATCCAGGCAGGAGCTTGCTCTGGTGGCGGACAAGCATGGGCCTCTACACCCCGTGCTGGTCAGTTGGCTGGTGAGTGATCCGATGTTTTGTGATCAGGGTGCGGAGCTATAGCTCTTCATGACGTGGCAAGAGTGACGCCGGATCGCAGGTCAGCACGCTAGCGATCCGGTATAGCTTCTCGACGGTGATATTCACCTCTCCACGCTCGATGCGCCCCATGTAGCTGCGGTCGATGCTGCAGGCCAGCGCCAGTGCATCCTGAGAAAGCCGACAGGCCTTTCTCTGCGTCCGGATGCGTACCCCCAACGCTTTCGCCAACTGATCCATGACCGCCTCAACTCCACTTGAGGCGGCACTATCCTGCGTTTGCGGACGCATAGGCCACGGACTATAATCCGCATTTCTCCGCTACGACCCCTTGGGGGCCTGTATGAAACCCGCCACGTTCATCCTCGACAGGCGCCTGTATGAGCTGCTTCAAGAGGAAGGGCGCTCACAGTTCACGACCCGTGAGCTGCGGGATGCCTATGCCCAGCGCCTGGGAGGCCTGACCTTCCGTCTTGGCGATGTGCGCCGCTATGTATACGAGCAGATCCGTCGCCTGCTCCGCGCAGGCTGGCTCTTGCCTGATGAAGAGCGCCGCTCGCGGGGACAGGTCTACCACTTGCAACCGTTCCCGGAGAACCTGCAGCTGGAGCTGGTCGACGGTGGGTTCGAGAACAGCCTCAAGGCCGTGTGCGAGCCGGAGCCGTCAGTCCCTGAGCACAGAAGCGTGCCACCCAACCCTTCATCCGATGCGGAGCAGCATCTGGAAGTTCTTCTCAAGGAAATCCGGCTGGACTTCCTGTCGGCGATGGGCGAGGCGGAGCGCTACAAGCAGCTCCTCGATGACATGCCGCATCTGCGCGACAAGGTTGAAGGCGAGTACTTGGAGGCCAGAGATCGCAGCTCGCGGCTGCTGGGACACCTTCGCGCTGTCGAGAAGACGCTCAAGACGCTTGCCTCTACGCGATGACATCATCACTGCGAGACTGGCAGCGCCGCTGCATCGATACGGCGCTGGAGCACTTCCTTTCCTCGCCACACTTTTTCTGCCAAGCAACGCCGGGCGCCGGCAAGACGCGCATGGCGGCAGGACTGGCCCGCTGCCTGCTGGAACAAGGGAAGATCGATCTGGTGCTGTGCTTTGCACCGTCGTGCCAGGTCGTCGACGGCTTCCGCTCGACCTTCGCGGCGGTGCTCGGCAAGCGCCTAGATGGACTGCTCGGTGCTGTGGGGGCTGCGTATACCTATCAGGCCATGGATTACCGTGACGAGGCGTTCTGGCGGCTCCTCGACGACTACCGCGTATTCGCTGTCTTCGACGAGATTCATCATTGCGCCGGGCATGATCCGCTGCTGAGCAACGCCTGGGGACAGCAGATCCTGCAATGGATACAGGATCGCGCCGCTTTCACCTTGGCGTTGTCCGGCACGCCATGGCGCTCGGACGACCGAGCCATTGCCTTGGCCCGCTACTCGTCCCCCGAGGGACACCTGATCTGCGACTACCGCTATGGCCTGAGGGAGGCCATTGCTGACGGGGTGTGCCGCGTGCCCCGCATCGTCCTTCTCGACAACCAGAAGGTGAAGCTCACGGAGGAGCTGGAGACCGAGCGCACCGTCAGGCTGTTCCCCAGCATCGCCAAGCTGTTGGGGGAATCCACCGTCACCTACGAAGACCTCCTACGCCATGACGAAGTGATCGATCAACTGCTTGGTCTGGGATGCGCCAAGCTAGATGAGCTTCGTCAGATCAAGCCGGATGCGGCTGGTCTGGTGGTCGCTACCGATATCGAGCATGCCCAGCAGGTTGCTCAGGCACTGGATGCCAAGGGGGAAAGCTGCAGGGTCGTGACCAACCGGACCCCGGATGCCCAGCAGGTGATCAATGCGTTCAGGCACAGTGATTGCCGCTGGATCGTCGCCGTAGGGATGATCAGCGAGGGTACCGACATCCCCCGCCTGCAGGTGTGTTGCTACCTCAGCCGCATCCGTACTGAGCTGCACTACCGGCAGGTGCTGGGACGAGTTCTGAGGCGCATGGGCGAGCCCGATGACCAGGCGTGGCTGTTCATGCTGGCGGAGCCAACGCTCCGGCGATTCGCTGAGCGCATTGCGGATGATCTGCCGGATGATTTGGCGGTGCTGAGCCGGGTGCAGATGCCCGTTGCCCCTGCTGGCTCGATGGCTGGTGGGATGGGGGCTGGCAGCGAGGCCGATGGTCGCAGTGGTGGCGAAGCTGGGCGGCCTCCAAGGGCTGGTGCGGCGGGCGGCTACTCTCTGGGGGATTTTTCTGCCGAGCCGAGCTATCAGGTCAGTTTTTCTCAGCACTACCGGCAGCTGTTGTTGGCTTGCTTTTGAGGAGCGAGCGCCATCCATTGTTCAGGTTGGCGCCGGAGTAGATCCATCGATGAAACCACGGGCCAACAAGTCCTCTAGGTAGTAGCCAATGCGCTCAAGGTAATCGAGCGCCCTAGCCTGGTCGGTGACGTCCATACCCCGTCCGATCAACTGGTCGAGTTGAGCGGCATAGCTTTTCTATGGGTTGGGGTAGCTGACTCAGCCAGCCATTCCGTTTGCGTGCAAATCAAGTTTCACTTTTGCGTCACCTTGCGGAATTTGGCGATGGAATATCCCTCGGGTACCGGCTTGTATGGGTCATCCTCACGCGGCCAGCGCTTTTCGCGACTTTGGAAGGCCCGGAGGTTGGCAATGTCCAGCTCCACGACCACCACATGCTCGTTTTGCCCACCGCGCAGTCGGCAGGCATCGCGCATGAAGTCCTTCTTGGCGGGGCTTCTGACTCGACTGTCGCCATAGCGCCTATTGTTCACAAGGGCGATGTGTGCATGAACATCCAGGCTCGCCGACTCGACCAGAGCTGCAAATGTCTCCAGATCCTGATTCCAGGAAAGCACCATCATGCAATCTACATAGCCCTGGAACTGCTGGCGGTGCGCAATGTTCTGCAGCTCGGAGCAGACCAGTACACCAAAGCAAAAACCGCCGTGGTTGTACACGGGCTTGCGTTCGCCGGCCAAATGCGCCGGCCATTGCAGTCCAAACAAACGTAACAATGTTTCCTCCTCACCCGCTGCGGGCAGGGACTTCGCTTGTCGGATCTGCACAGAAGACAGAAATCCAAGGCGATCATCAGCAAGCACCAGCACTGCCTCGCTGTGGACATTTGGAGGAGCGCCCCGGTGATAATCGAGCCCGGCGATCAGGCTGATTCCGGCGTCCTGAAGCAACCGGGATACGGTATCGATCCAGCGCTCAGGCAAGGCCAATTCAGGCAACAACAGGTGTGTTGGTCGCGGATTAGCATCAATGGCTTGATTGACCAGTCGTTCGATGCGCTTGTAACGGTCACGAGACAGGTCGGGCCGGCCACTCGCGCCTGCGCTGAAGCTATCGTCCGTGGTCAGCAGGCTACTGATGCCCAATCTCACTTTTGGTGTTGCTTTTCCCACCCCAATTCGTGCGAGGCGGGGTGATCCTGGGGCTCCTTCATCCGTACCCCCACCTTGAGCATTGGGTTCGTGGTCGGACTGAACCAACGAGCCCCACACCCATACCCCCCGCATCGCGCGTACATATCTTGCCCACCCTCGTGCCGGCGCGTTGCTCAGCCCGTCGAAGACGCACTCTTCTGGCAAGAACAACGACACTTCCTGTGTGGTGTAGGGCCGGGTGGGCAGCAGATATGGCAACAGCGATGGCGCCAAAGCATCGCCTGCCGTATCAGTACAACGCGAAGAAACACGCGAGGCGCCTGTGCCGTTGCCCGCATGGATAGATTTGTCCAGAAATTCGCGCAGGTCAGCTTCGTGTGGATAGAGGCCGTGCAGAAGCTGCTCCTGTTGAATAGCGGGGCGCTGGCGTTTCGAGTGGCGGCGCAAATGATCTTTGTAGGCGGTTTTTGCCCAGTCGGTTTCACGCAGCATGAGTGCCTGCATGGCAATGGCCTCAACACCTTTTCCAAGGCCGACCAGCTCGCAGACAGCAAGTGCGGTGTCGCCGAGCGGCCGCATCTCGCCCTTGCTGTGACTCCAGCGTAGCGCTCGAAGAACGGCGTCCCGCGCCAAGTCCAGCGTGGTCTGCCGAAGGCCGTTCCACAGGCTTTCGGTGACCTTATTGGCTTTAATCCCGTTGACCTTGACCGTTCTAGACTCTGTTCTGGCTTGCAGTGCGTTGAGGGCGCTCATGGTTGACTCAATCAGTCGCCGCGCATCCGGCCAGTCCATGAGGGCAGCGGCCAGAGACAGCAAGCGTGGCAGGTAGTCCAGGTGGTCAAGGATCTTGTCCGGACGCAGGATGTGGCTGTGCGCAAACGCATAAAACTGCTTACGCTCTTGTTGCCAATCGTCTTCGCGCAGGTCGCGGGCCAGGGTCTCGACCGCTCGCAGCTGCACAGACCAACCCAGCCGCCGCACAGACAAGCCGTCTGCACGGCGCAGCGTATCGGCCTCCTCGGCTGCGTGGCCAGCAGCCGTCAGCACCTTGGCAGACGCCATGGACTCCAGCCGATCCGGTGACGGCATCAGCCTGCGCTCGCTGGAAACACTGCGGATCTGCGACTCGATATTGCTCAGCAAGTCGATACCACCGTGCCCCTGCAGGAAAAAGGCCTTCTGTTTACTCTGTTGCAGCAGCAACTTGGTCTTGCCTTGAAATCCACCAGGCAGGTTCAACAAGATCTGGCCGTTTTTGACCGCGCTAGGGGCCGGAAAGCAGCGTGTTCGCGCAGCAAAGTAGGCCAGTAAATCCTCAGCCGACACCAGATTGCCGGGGTCGCGCAGTACCAGAAATAGGTCATCCACGTAACGCCCGTAGTAGACCGGCGTCAGGCCGTGCTCTATGTCCCGGTCCAGGCCAACCAGCAGGGTGTTGGCTACCACACGCGAAATGGACAAGCCAATGGGCAGGCCGCCAACCGTGACCTCTCGTTTGCTGCAACCCAGCGCGTGCATCTGGGCCGCGATACGTTTGGACCACTCCACCAGCCCGGCAGTGAACGCCTTGGTGAAGTCGAGCTCCCATTCCGACAGTTCGATGCCGCTTTCGGCGAGGAAACGACTATCGGCTATAAAGGCAGGATCGATCCGGTGGTAATAGCTGTTCAGGTCCATCGAAATGGCAACCACCGCGTTGCCAGCTTCTAGCTCGGTGCGCAAAGCCTTCAGGCCTCGACTGCGCCATTCCTTGTAAGGGCCGAAGTAAGGCTGGAAGGAGCCCACCGCTTCCAGATGGTAATCCCCCACGCTGCCTTTGGGTGCACCAGGCTCGGGGCGATAGCGGCGCAGCCGCGAACCATAGGCTGATTTGGGCAGCACTGCGTCGAACCTGTGGCCAACCAGGTTGATCCACAGCGCTGATAAGACGTGCATATCGACCGGGAAATCGCCAATCAGTCGAAACTCCGGCGTCAGCTCATGCGAGGCACACAAGCGATCAAAAGCACGGGCAGGATCAGAGAAAAAGCCGTGTCCGTCGGGTGCCGCGCCCTTCATCGGCGCAGTGACCAGCTTCTTGGCCACCACCCGCGTTATCCCCAGGTTCTGTATCAGTACCTCAGCCACCTGCCCAGCCTGCAAGCTGGCAAGCAAGGCCGTCAGCCTGCTCGCCAAGTCCTGCTCATACTCGGCAAACTGGCTGGCAATGCAGATGGAACGCTCGAAAAAGCAATCAGCCTTGGCCTTCCTGAATGCAAAAAACAGATCCGCCAAGGTCACATGCTGCCAAGTGCCGATTGCTTCCTGTTTCATTGCGTGTAGTCCTTAAATTGTTGTGTACAGGCCGATTGCGACCAGCATCAAGGCAGCTCGCCGACTGGCGGGGTGCGATCTCGTTGTAGGTCGTCTCGCGGCAGACGTATGCATCTTTGAAGCTGGGTGGTGAGGCGAAGCTTGCGGGCAATCTGCTCGGGTGAAAAGCGTTGCTGCAGCAGATAGGCGACCAATTCAAACCGTTCACTTCCGGGAGCCAACTTCTTTCGGGGCCGGCAGGGCAATCGGTGCCTGCGCATGGTCCGCTGGGCATGTAGGGTGGTGTACGTACCTTGGGCATCGCGATTGCGCCGGATCTCGCGGCTGATCGTCGAAGAGCGGTTGAGCATTCCGGCCATGGCACGTAGGTTGCTGCCTGCGTAGCAGGCCGACCTGAAGGGTGGAGCGTTCTTCGACGCTGAGTTCGTAAAACATGGCAAAACCGCACCGGAAAGGTCGGGTGTTGCACTCAGTTTTTGCGGTCGCCCATGGAAAGGATGAAACTTTATTTTCACGTTTTCGGCGTTTTTCGAGGTTGGCCGAAAATTAGGATGGTACTTTAAGGCTTTTGGTCGTCATCCTAGCAAAGACTTAGCGAAGTACCTTCTCATGTTTGTAAGCCGCTTAAATGATTGAATTTTAAAGATTTTTATAGTGATTAGGCGCGCGTCGTGGTTTCCTTCTGCTCTCAGTATTAGGATGAAACTTTATTTTCATCCCACAAAAAGCCCTCCAACCGGAGGGTTTTTCTTTTCTGATTGTCAGAAAACGGCCACTAACTCATACGATCCAGATCCAGATCCAGATCCAGATCCAGATCCAGATCCAGATCATAGTCATGGTCATGGTCATGGTCATGGTCATGACCTGTCGCAGCGAATGGGGCTCGTCAGATTTGCATGGCCATGCCATCCACATTCATCGCCGCCTGGCGCAGGGCCTCGGAGCGCGTCGGGTGTGGGTGGCAGGTGAGGGCGATATCTTCTGCCGAGGCCGAGAACTCCATAGCCACGCAGAACTCACCAATCATCTCGCTGACGCTTGGGCCCACCAGGTGCACACCCAGTACTTCATCGGTTTCGGCATCGGCGATGACCTTGGCGAAGCCTTCGGTCTCGTGGTTGATCTTGGCACGGCTGTTGGCGGTGAAGGGGAACTTGCCAACTTTGTAGGCACGTCCTTCGGCCTTGAGCTGCTCTTCAGTCTTGCCCACGGTGGCCATCTCCGGGCGGGTATAGATCACGCCAGGGATGAGGTTGTAGTTGACCTCGTGGGGCTTGCCGGCGATGCGTTCGATACAGGCCACTGCTTCGTCTTCCGCCTTGTGCGCCAGCATCGGGCCCGAAGTGACGTCGCCAATCACCCAGACACCCGGCACTGAGGTACGGTGGTGCTCGTTGCCGAGCATGCCGCGCTTGTCGGCTTCTAGGCCCACGCTTTCCAGGTTCAGTCCTTTGGTATAAGGGCGGCGGCCGATAGCCACCAACACGTAATCGGCTTGCAGCGATTCTGCGGTACCCCCGGCGGCAGGCTCCAGCGTCAGGCTGACGCCATCGGCACCTGCGGTAGCCTGAGTCACTTTACTGCCCAGCTTGAACACCATGCCTTGCTTGGCGAGAGCCTTCTGCAGGGTCTTGGCCGTTTCCGTGTCAGTGCCGGGGCAGATGCGGTCCAGGTATTCGATGACAGTGACCTGGCTACCCAGGCGGCGCCAGACCGAACCCAGCTCAAGACCGATCACGCCAGCACCGATGACGACCAGGTGCTTGGGCACTTGCGGCAGCGACAGCGCGCCGGTCGAGTCAATGATGCGCTGGTTGTCGACGGTCACACCTGGCAGAGGGGTGGGCTCAGAGCCGGTGGCAATGACGATGTCCTTGGCCTGCAACGCGGTTTCGCTACCGTCTTCGGCCTTGACCACGACCTTGCCGATGCCATCCAGGCGGCCCCAGCCTTTGATCCACTCGACCTTGTTCTTGCGAAACAGGTATTCGATGCCCTTGGTCAGGCCTGTCACGCTCTCATCCTTCTGTTTCATCATCTGGGCGAGATTGAGGGTGGGCTTTACTTCGATACCGAGGTGGGCGAACTCGTCACCGCTGGCAGCTTCGTAAAGCTCCGAAGCATGCAGCAGTGCCTTGGATGGCATGCAGCCGACGTTCAGGCAGGTACCGCCCAAGGTCGAGCGGCCTTCCACGCAGGCAACGCTCATGCCCAACTGGCCAGCACGGATGGCTGCGTTGTAGCCGCCAGGGCCACCGCCGATGATCACCACGTCATAGACTTTCATGGGTTCAACTCCAGGATGTAGAAGCGCGAGAGGGGCACAAGGTTAAGCTGAGATGCAGAAATTGTATACAATCTGCTGTATGGATAAGATCAGTTGGTTCTAGACCATGGTCTTGCTTAGAGGAAACATCCTACAGATGAACTACTCTGATCCGGTGACGTTCGAAATATTAGGCGTCGTGGCCAATTACGGACAGGAGGGGTGTTTCATGCTTGCTCAACTTCCACCTGCATTGCAGAGCTTGCATCTGCCGCTGAGGCTGAAGCTGTGGGACGGTAACCATTTTGATCTTGGGCCTAGTCCTCAGGTCACCATTCTGGTGAAGGAACCACAGCTGATCAGCCAGTTGACCCACCCAAGCATGGACCAGCTGGGCACTGCATTCGTCGAAGGCAAGCTTGAGCTGGAAGGCGATATCGGTGAGGCCATCCGCGTGTGCGACGAGCTGAGCGAAGCGCTGCTGGCGGATGAGGATGAAAGGCCACCGCAACGTTTGTCTCATGACAAGAGCACCGACGCCAAAGCGATCTCCTACCACTATGACGTGTCCAACGCCTTCTACCAGCTTTGGCTGGACCAGGACATGGCCTATTCTTGCGCCTACTTCCGTGAGCCGGACAATACGCTCGACCAGGCGCAGCAGGACAAGTTCGACCACCTGTGCCGCAAGCTGCGTCTGGATGCCGGTGACTACCTGCTCGATGTCGGCTGTGGCTGGGGTGGGCTGGCGCGGTTCGCTGCCCGTGAGTATGGCGCCAAGGTGTTCGGCATTACCCTGAGCAAGGAGCAATTGAAGTTAGGCCGCAAGCGAGTGCAAGCGGAAGGGCTTGCTGACAAGGTCGACCTGCAGATTCTCGACTACCGCGATCTGCCCCAGGATGGTCGCTTCGACAAGGTTGTCAGCGTGGGTATGTTCGAGCATGTCGGGCATGCCAATCTGGCGCTGTACTGCCAGAAGCTGTTCGGGGCGGTGAGGGAAGGGGGCCTGGTGATGAACCACGGCATCACTGCCAAGCACGTCGATGGCCGACCGGTCGGGCGCGGGGCGGGTGAGTTCATCGATCGCTATGTATTCCCCCACGGCGAACTGCCGCACCTGTCGATGATCAGCGCCAGTATCTGTGAAGCCGGGCTGGAGGTAGTGGACGTGGAGAGCCTGCGCCTGCACTACGCTAAAACCTTGCACCACTGGAGCGAGAACCTGGAGAACCAGTTGCACAAGGCAGCAGCGCTGGTGCCTGAGAAGACCCTGCGGATCTGGCGTTTGTACTTGGCCGGGTGTGCCTACGCCTTTCAGAAGGGCTGGATCAACCTGCACCAGATATTGGCAGTGAAGCCATACGCCGACGGGCATCATGACCTGCCTTGGACGCGGGAAGACTTGTACCGCTGAAATCGTAAGCGTCACAGCCCTGATATGGCTTTGCAGGAGCGGCCTTTTTCGCGAAAAGGCCGCTTCCAACGGGTGTGCTCACCCTAAAGAATCGGCGATATCAGTCGCGCAATCCGCATCCCCAATTGCTGTAGTCGATGGGTGTCCTGGGTGTCTTCTGCAGTAATTTCCCGCGCTTGTTCGAAGTCCTCGTGGAGCATGTGCTCGACCTGGTCGGCGAAGCCGCGATCGACTGTCAGCAGGGTAATCTCGAAGTTTAGGCGGAACGAGCGGTTGTCCAGGTTGGCGCTCCCAATGGCGCTGATGTCGTCATCCACCAGTACCACCTTCTGATGCAGAAACCCGGGTTGGTAACGGAACATACGTACCCCCGCGCGCACCGCTTCGAAGGCAAACAGGCTGGAGGCGGCGTAGACGATGCGGTGGTCAGGCCGTGAGGGGATCAGCACCCGCACATCGACTCCCCGTAGCACCGCCAGCCGCAAGGCGGCGAACACGGCCTCGTCAGGGATGAAGTAGGGGCTGGTGATCCACACCCTATGGGTGGCCGAATGAATCGCTTCAAGGAAGAACAGCGAGCAGGTTTCTTGTGGGTCTGCCGGGCCGCTGGCCAAGGCCTGACACAGCACGCCGTTATCCGGGTACGTATCGGGCAGGATCAGCGGCGGTAGCTGGCGCGTGGCCCAGTACCAGTCCTCGGCAAAAGATTCTTGCAAGCAGGCCAGTACCGGCCCGCTGATCTGTACGTGGGTGTCACGCCAGGGGGAAAGCTGTGGATGTTCACCCAGGTACTCGTCTCCCACATTGTGACCGCCGATGAAGCCGAGCAAGCCATCCACCACCACAATCTTGCGATGGTTGCGGAAGTTCACCTGAAAGCGGTTGAACCAGCCGCGACGGGTGGCGAATGCATGGATCTGCACACCACCGTCACGCAGCACCTGGCTGTAGCTGGCCGGCAGGGCGTGGCTACCGACACGGTCGTACAGCACGAACACCTGCACGCCTTCGGCGGCTTTGCGTAGCAAGAGTCGCTGCAGTGCCTTGCCGAGATTGTCGTCATGAATGATGAAGAACTGCACCAGTACCACATCGCGTGCTTTTTCGATGGCTGCGAAGATGGCATCAAAGGTGGCCTTGCCATTGATCAGCAGTTTCACCTGGTTATTTGCCAGGCATGGCATGCGACCCAGCTTGGGCATGGCGCGCAAGGCTGTGTAGCTTTCGGACTCGCGGGCGGTAAGGGCTTCTTCAACCCAGGGCCGCCAGTTGAGGTTGGCCATGGCCACGTGCATTTCCTGGTTGGCCTGACGCCGAGCCTTGATGTAGGCATAGAACGAGCGGGCGCCGAAAATCAGATAGGGGATCAAGGTGAGGTAGGGGATGAAGAGCAAGGGCATCGCCCACGCAATGGCCCCCTGAGCTGTCCGCACCGTGAACAGCGCATGCAGTGCGGCGACCATACCCAGCAGGTGGATCAGGCCGAGTAGGTAACCAAAGAAGTAGGGGCTGTGGTAATCCATATGCATCCTGCTTGCCGAGTACACTTGAGGTAACAGAACACGTTCCCGGTCCGCCTGCAACCTGCAGGTGGATTTGGCGTCTAAGGCTCAGTCCGGCCCGTTTGACCGGCTTTTTTCCAGGAGCGTTCATCCATGAAGATTCGTCTGCCACTGTTGGCGTTGGCCCTAGGCATGAGCAGTCCGCTGGTGCAAGCCCAGATGCTGCAACCGGGTTTGTGGGAGCTGACCACCAGCAACATGCAGGTCGATGGCAAACCGCTACCCGACATGGAATTCATGCTCGGCCAGTTGAAAAACCTGCCGCCCGAGCAGCGCGCAATGATGGAAGGGGTGTTGGCCAAACAAGGGGTCAGTGTAGGTGGCAAGGGTGTGCGTTCGTGCCTGACACCAGAACAGGTGGCAACGAATGACATTCCTCTGCAAGACCCGAAATCGGGCTGCACGCAGAAGATTACCGATCGTACCGGTAACGTTTGGAAGTTCCAGTTCAGCTGCCCGAAGGCGCAAGGAAGTGGTCAGGCTACATTCCTCAGTGATCGGGAATTCACCACCCAGGTCAGTGGCACGTTCAACGCTTCGGGTGTGCAGCAGCAAGGCAGCATGAACACGCGTGCGGTGTGGTTAGGCAATGACTGCGGGGCGGTCAAACCGCGCAGCTGAAGTTCCATTACCAATGGCTGGTGGCAACCCCGTCGTGGGCATGCAGGCCTCTGCTGTCGTTCGAGCAGCCGAGCCTGGGTAGTTCCAGGAGTCGGTCGGGAAACGAATAGTTCCACGTGGAACATTTCATTTTCGGTCCTTGCCTCGATGTGGTTGCGGCTTAGCTTTTCGGCCTGACGGAGAGCTGATCAAGGCCGGCGTTTTCAGCAAGCGCTCGAAGCTGACGTGCAAATAGGCTGCAGAGGAAAAGCCTTCCAAACAAAAGAAGGCGTCAACGGCAACCCTCGATCAAGCTGCAATGCACCTTGAAGCGCTCCCCGCTGGAACTGGATACGCGGTTTAAGGTGGTCCAGCCTACACGGCGGCTGTAACCCACCCAGGCCTCACCATCGCTGGCCAGGCCTGTAAAAAAAGTCAACATGCCATAGCGGCTGTTGGTTTGTGCCCATAGTCGGCGGCTGGTGAAGTCGTAGCCCCGAAGGTAGAGCGTGCTGCCTTCGGTGCGCACACTGTAGTAGTTGCCCTTGCCGTCTTGGCAAGCGAGCAGCGTCGCGCTTCGCGTACAAAGGGCCAATTTACTGTCTTGCGGCGTGGCCAACAGCGAGGCAGGCATGGTGAGCAGCAGCAATGCCATGACGCGTGGCAGATTCATTTTTCATCCTCTGTGAGCACTCGTCCGTCGAGAACCACTTGGCGAAAGTGTATTGTTACCTTATAACATTATGCAATGCATCGTTTCGAATGCGTCTGCCTTAAGAGGTTCGCCATGTCCAATCGTCTTCCCGTCACCGTGCTGTCCGGCTTTCTGGGCGCCGGCAAGAGCACGCTGCTCAACCATGTGCTGCGCAACCGCGACAACCTTCGGGTCGCGGTTATCGTCAACGATATGAGTGAAATCAACATCGATGCCAGCGAGGTGCAGCGAAATGTCAGCCTCAACCGCGCTGAAGAGAAACTGGTCGAGATGAGCAACGGCTGCATTTGCTGCACGTTGCGCGAAGACCTGCTTGAGGAGGTTGCGCGACTGGCCGAAGAGGGGCGTTTCGATTATTTGCTGATCGAGTCCACCGGTATCTCTGAGCCACTGCCAGTGGCTGAGACTTTCACTTTCCGCGACGAGCAGGGTCGCAGTCTGTCCGATATGGCGCGACTGGACACCATGGTCACCGTGGTCGATGGCTTGAACTTCCTGCGCGACTATCAGGCAGCAGACAGCCTAGCCAGCCGCGGCGAAACGTTGGGCGAAGAAGACGAGCGGTCGATCAGTGATTTGCTGATCGAGCAGGTCGAGTTCGCAGATGTGCTGCTGCTGAGCAAGATCGACCTGATCAGCCAACATGAGCGCGAAGAACTCATCGCTATTTTGCGCAGTCTCAATGCCCGAGCGCAGATCGTACCCATGGTCATGGGCCAAGTGCCGTTGGCACGTATCCTCGACACCGGGCTGTTCGACTTCGATCAGGCGGCCCAGGCATCAGGCTGGTTGCAGGAGCTGCGCGGTGAACATGTACCAGAAACCGAAGAGTACGGTATCGCGGCCATGACCTGGCAGGCCCGACGCCCGCTTCATCCACAGCGCTTTTACGACTTTATCCACAAGGACTGGGAAAACGGAAGGCTGCTGCGTTCCAAAGGCTTTTTCTGGTTGGCCAGCAAATATCAGGAAGCTGGCAGCTGGTCGCAAGCGGGCGGCATGATGCGCCATGGTCTGGCTGGCCGCTGGTGGCGCTTCGTGCCACGCGAGCAGTGGCCACAGGATGTGGATAACACCAGCGAGATCTTGAAACACTGGACCGCTGAGACCGGTGACTGCCGCCAGGAGTTGGTGTTTATCGGGCAGAATATCGACTTCGAAAAATTATCCACAGCGCTCGATGCATGCCTGTTGACGGATCAAGAAATGGACTTGGGCCACATGGGCTGGTTGCGCCTACCTGACCCATTTGGCCCATGGCATGAGGAGGCGGCAGCATGAACCTGGCGCACCGACCTGTGGATATCTTTCAGGTGTTTGGCGAGACGCCCCAGGTGCTGGCCGAAGTGCTGCAGGATGGCGTGAACCTGGCCGTATGGCGGCGGCGCTTGCCGGCCCAACTGGAGGACTTTGCCGCACTGGTGATCAGCCTTGGCCAGCCCTTGGCTGATCAGCGGGTAATTGATGTGGACGAGGAACAGAAGCCGGTATTGCCAGATCTGCTGCGTGAAGCGGCGGACTTGCATGGATATGAAGCTTTCGTTGCTGATGTGACCTGGTTGGTGGCGGCTTATACCTGCCTGGTTGGCGCACGTCGGGTCGGTTTGCGCTTGCGCGTTCTGGACGGTCCCATGTGTCCACGCTTCCATGTGGATAACGTACCTTTGCGCCTGCTCACCACCTACGTCGGCCCAGGTAGCGAATGGTTGCAAGAACGGGATAGCGGTCGTGGTGAGTTACACACAGCTGAACCATCTGTGGATAACATCCAGCAACTGCAAGCCGGTGAGGTGGCGATACTCAAAGGTGAAAAATGGCAGGGTAATGAAGGGGCAGGCCTGGTTCATCGGTCCCCTTCGGCACAGCAGGGGCGTTTGCTGCTCAGCCTTGACTGGCTGGCCTGACAGCGCATAGTGAGGCATCACCGCCGCCTGAAGCCACGCCATGTTGCAGAACATTCCAACCCATGTAATTGCTGGCCCGCTGGGTGCTGGCAAGACCACTTTGATCCGTCAATTGCTGGCCCAGCGACCCGCAAACGAGCGCTGGGCGGTATTGATCAACGAGTTCGGCCTTGTCGGCCTGGATGCAGCCTTACTTAGCCGTGACGAGGACGGCATCGCCATCGGCGAGGTTGCAGGCGGCTGCCTGTGCTGCGTCAACGGCATGCCGTTCCAGGTGGGCCTGGGCCGATTGCTACGCAAATCGCGGCCTGACCGGCTGTTTATCGAACCTTCCGGCTTGGGCCATCCGTTGCAGCTGCTGGCTCAGTTGCAACAAGCGCCTTGGGTTGGAGTGCTGACAATTCAGCCACTCTTGATGGTTGTGGATGCCCAGGCCATGGCTCGAAACGAGCCGCTTCCAGAGGCTCAACAGCAGGCTTTCAATGCCTCTGAACACGTGGTTTTCAATAAATCAGAGGCTGTGGATGAACAACATAAGTTGTTGATAACTAATAAATTTAAAGAAAAGAGCATCATGTGGACCGTGCAAGGGAAACTGCCGCTGTCCGGCCTCCTGCCGGCATCTCCACAGATTGTTGACAGCTCATTACTGGAAAACCAGATTGTCGACAATCTTGGAATAGCCCCCGCAGTATTGTGGACAGACCCCCGTCAGCCTATCTGCCTTGCCCAGCAAGGGGAGGGCGGTTGGAGTATTGGCTGGCGGTGGCACCCTGGCCAAGAGTTTTATCCACAGCGGCTGAAGGCTTTCTTGTGTGCTTTGCCATGGCGACGGGCCAAGGGAGTTATCCACAGCATAGAGGGCTGGTGGTCATTCAATGGGCTGAATGGGGATATGCCCGCTTGGCAGCCCAGCGACTGGCGCAGGGACAGCCGTATCGAGCTGATTTTCGATCAGCCGCAACCGCAACCCGCGTTGCAAGCCGGGTTGAATGAATGTCGCGTCAGTTGATCAGTTGCGCCAGCGATTGTGCTCCTGGCGCCATTGCTGCATCTCTATGACGTTGTCGGCGCGTGGTGGGGTCTTGATTTCGAACGGGTAGGGCGCCAGCTCGATCTGCACGCTGTGGGCGCCGAACTGGGTCGCGGTGCCGGGGTGACGTTGCTCACCCGTGACGGTGAATTCAAAGGCATAGACGCGTGCCAGGCGCTTGCGGCCATTGGCATCCCGGACAAAGGCGATGCGCTTGAGCGCTACGGCATCGTCAAGCAACTCGAGGTCGAGTTTGGCGCAATGCTGTTTGACCCGTTCCAAGGCCTTTTCACGCAACCCATGGTTGTGCCACAACCAAGCGCCTGCCGTGGCTACCAGCATCAGGACGAAGAGGTTCTCCAGGGTCAACATTTGCATATGCTCCAAACAGATAGATCCAGCTTAACTGCGTTCCTGGCCTGTCGTACAGGTAGCAATCGAGTTCATACTGCGCTGCGCACAATCCTTGAAACAGCTTTGGAAACCTCCCGCATGAAACGTACCCCGCACCTGCTCGCCATTCAGTCCCACGTGGTGTTCGGCCACGCCGGCAACAGCGCCGCGGTATTCCCCATGCAGCGTATCGGGGTCAATGTCTGGCCACTCAATACCGTGCAGTTCTCCAATCACACACAGTATGGCCAGTGGGCGGGTGAAGTGCTTGCCCCAGCGCAAATTCCTGCGTTGGTGGAAGGCATTTCCAACATCGGCGAGCTGGGCCACTGCGATGCAGTGCTTTCCGGCTATTTGGGCAGCGCCGAACAAGGGCGAGCGATCCTGGCCGGCGTCGAACGGATCAAGGCGGTAAACCCAAAAGCGTTGTACCTGTGCGACCCGGTCATGGGGCACCCGGAAAAAGGCTGCATCGTGCCGCCGGAAGTCAGTGAGTTCCTGCTTGACGAGGCGGCAGCCACGGCGGACATCCTGTGCCCCAACCAGCTGGAGCTGGACAGCTTCTGTGGGCGCCGCGCCCAGTCGCTGGAGGATTGCGTGAACATGGCGCGTAGCCTGCTGCAGCGTGGGCCGCAGGTTGTACTGGTCAAGCACCTGGCGTACCCCGGGCGGGCCGAAGAACAGTTCGAAATGTTGCTGGTGACCGCCGAGCACAGCTGGCACCTGCGCCGCCCGCTGCTGGCGTTCCCGCGTCAGCCGGTTGGGGTGGGTGACCTGACCTCAGGTCTGTTCCTGGCCCGCGTGCTGCTCGGCGACAGCTGGGTGCAGGCATTCGAGTTCACCGCTGCGGCAGTGCATGAAGTGCTGCTGGAAACCCAGGCCTGCGCCAGCTACGAATTGCAGCTGGTACGGGCCCAGGACCGCATTGCGCACCCACGGGTGCGCTTCGAGGCGCAGTTGCTGGCGCTTTAAATGGCGTCGGTTTTCAGGTCCTGGTAGCGCTTTTCCAGTTCCTGGCGGATCTGCCGACGCTGCTGGCCCTGCAGGAAGCGACGCTTTTCTTCGCTGCTGTACGGCTGGCGCGGCGGCACCGGCACTGGGCGGCGGTTGTCATCGACCGCGACCATGGTGAAGAAGCAGCTGTTGGAATGGCGCACCGAGCGCTCGCGAATGTTCTCGGTCACGACTTTGATGCCAACCTCCATCGAAGTGTTGCCGGTGTAGTTGACTGACGCCAGGAAGGTCACCAGTTCACCCACATGTACGGGTTCACGGAAGATCACCTGGTCGACCGACAGGGTCACCACATAACTGCCGGCATAACGACTGGCGCATGCATAAGCCACTTCGTCGAGGTACTTGAGCAGGGTGCCGCCATGTACGTTGCCAGAAAAGTTGGCCATGTCCGGGGTCATCAGGACGGTCATGCTCAGCTGGGCGTTTCCAGGTTCCATAGTGTGCTCACGGTGAGGTTGCGCTGAATCGGGCGAATGGAGGGCGTTATCTGCTGACACTTCTGTTCCCCTCTTTGAATTTGCCTTGCTGATACGGGACGTTGGCTGGCGCGCTGTCGTCACGCTGATCATGCCATCACGAGCGCTTTTCCAGCCGATCTGTTTCGGCATATTGCACCGACTTTTAGCGGCGGAGTGCGATGTTAACCTGAGTGCGCCCATGCAACATGGGCGTCGCTGCATTCAATACAGTATGTACTTGCTGCTCGCTCAGGTATGCCTCGGCAGGAGCGGTCTGCCCAGGCATTCATAAAAAGACGAGATAAGGAGTATCACGCCATGCATGCCATCAGCTTCATCCAGGACCTGGCAGTCATCATGCTGATCGCTGGCGTCGTCACCATTCTTTTTCACCGCCTCAAGCAACCGGTGGTGCTGGGCTACATTGTCGCCGGCTTCATCATTGGCCCGCACACCCCTCCGTTCGGCCTGATTCATGACGAAGAAACCATCAAGATCCTCGCCGAACTAGGGGTGATATTCCTGATGTTCTGTCTGGGGCTCGAGTTCAGCCTGCGCAAGCTGTTCAAGGTCGGCGCCACGGCATTTATCGCAGCGTTTCTGGAAATCGTGCTGATGATCTGGATCGGCTTCGAGATTGGCCGCTGGTTTGGCTGGAGCACCATGGATTCACTGTTCCTGGGCGCCATCCTGGCCATTTCCTCCACCACCATCATCGTCAAAGCGCTCAACGACTTGAAGATGAAGAACGAGCGCTTTGCCCAGCTGATTTTTGGCGTGTTGATCGTCGAGGACATTCTTGGCATCGGTATCATTGCCCTGCTGTCAGGCATCGCGGTCAGTGGCACGGTCAGCTCGGGCGAGGTGTTCTCCACTGTCGGCAAGCTGTCGCTGTTCATGATCGTCGCTCTGGTCATCGGTATTTTGCTGGTGCCGCGGTTATTGGCCTATGTCGCCAGGTTCGAAAGCAACGAAATGTTGCTGATCACCGTTCTGGGCCTGTGTTTCGGCTTCTGCCTGCTGGTTGTGAAGCTGGAATACAGCATGGTACTGGGCGCTTTCCTGATTGGCGCGATCATGGCCGAATCACGGCAGCTTTTGAAAATTGAACGCTTGATCGAGCCTGTACGCGACCTTTTCAGCGCCATCTTCTTCGTCGCCATTGGTCTGATGATTGACCCTCAGGTGCTCCTCGACTATGCCTGGCCGATCGTGGTCATTACGTTGGCGGTGGTACTGGGCAAGATGCTGTCTTGTGGCATGGGGGCGTTCATTGCCGGCAATGATGGGCGCACGTCACTGCGTGTTGGCATGGGGCTTTCGCAGATCGGCGAGTTCTCCTTCATCATTGCCGCGCTGGGCATGACCCTGCAGGTGACCAGCGACTTCCTTTACCCGGTGGCGGTGGCAGTATCGGCAATCACTACGCTGCTGACACCCTACCTGATCCGCGCGGCTGACCCGTTGTCGCAAAAACTGGGCAATGTGGTGCCCGCTCGCCTCGCACGCGTGCTGTCTTTGTATGGTGAGTGGTTGCGCAACATCCAGCCGCAGGGCGAGAGTGCCATGCTGGCGGCGATGATCCGGCGCATCCTGTTGCAGGTTGGGGTGAACCTGGCGCTGGTGATCGCCATCTTCTTCAGTGGCGGCTACTTTGCAGGGCGTATCGGCAATTGGCTCAGTGAGTGGGTCAGCGATGTAAGCCAGCAGAAGGCCATCATTTGGGGGGCTGCATTGCTGCTGTCACTGCCTTTCCTGATCGCCGCGTACCGCAAGCTAAAGGCACTCTCGATGCTACTGGCAGAGATGGGCGTGAAGCCGGAAATGGCCGGGCGACATACCCAGCGCGTGCGCCGTGTGATCGCCGAAGTGATTCCGCTGTTGTCGCTGCTGGTGATTTTCCTGCTGCTGTCGGCATTGTCCGCCAGCATTCTGCCCACCAGCGAATTGCTGCTGGTGATTGCCGTGGTGGCTGCGGTGGTGGTGGCGTTGTTGTGGCGCTGGTTTATCCGCGTGCATACGCGCATGCAGATCGCGTTGTTGGAGACGCTGGAGAACAGTCGCGAAAACTCGCACTGAGGGGCTACGCCCTAGGCAAGATCTCCCGTTCGCCCGAGAAGATGGGGCTATAGCGACGTCGCCAGGCGCAGAAAGCCTGGCGATTTAACGACCTTGACGCGCTAAGACGTCATTTTTCCTGCCTCAGATCGCGAGCTTCTCTATAGGCTCTAGCGATCAGCTCTCCAGCCAAACATCTCGCGCCCAGTGCCACACCGATTCCCAGCTGTCTTCGCCGACAATTTCCTCTTCGGCATCCCACAGCACCACGGTGCCGTCTTCTTCGACGCAATAGTAATTGTCGCCGTCCTGGCACAGCGGAATCAGGTCACGCGGTACGCCGGCATCCCAGGCGTTGGAGGCCACATCTGGCAGGTAGGTGTGCGACTGCGGATCAGTGACGGTAACAGGCTCAAGGGAGCCGTAAACCACATCACTTACGGTCAGCAGAAACTCTTTGAACACGAATGGAATATTGATGAACAGCTGCTCTTCGATCTCTACCAGTTGGTCTTCGTCGGGAAGCTCCAAGGGCACCGGTACCGGCTCATTCGCTTCACGGAGTTGTTCGATCACTTCTTCCACGGTTCACTTCCTCTAACCTAGATGACAACGCTGCGCCTTATACCCTAGTAGCCCACTTTGGCAAAAGCAAAAACCCCGGGCAAGCCCGGGGTTCTCTGTTTAGCACGCAGCGATTAGCCGTTTTGACGGATACCGGCTACCAGCCAAGGCTGGTTCTCGCCTTGGGCGCGAACCATGTGCCAGCTTTCGCTGAACACTTCGCCCTGGTCGAAGCGCGAATTCTTCGACACGCCACGGAAGGTCAGGGTAGCGTCGGTGCGGTCGGCGCGATCATCGACACCGTCCAGCTGCACTTCCAGGTTATCGATGTAGGTAGACTGGAAGCCATCACCCAGTTCAGCACGCTCACGCTTGAGGAACTCGAGCATTTGCGGGGTAACGAACTCGCTGATCTTGTCCATTTCGTTGGCATCCCAGTGCTGCTGCAGCGACTGGAAATGGCTACGGGCTGCAGCCAGGAAGCTCTGCTCGTTGAACCAGGCCGGCGCGTTGATCACCGGGGCTGCTGCGGCAGCAGGTGCGGCCGAACCACCGAAAATCGACGGTTGCGCAGGCTGAGCGTGAGCCTCACGCTGCATCGGCGCATGGCCCGGCATGGCCATTTGTGGCTGCTGCTGGCGGCGGCGTGCGGCGATGAAGCGGAACACGAGGAAGGCGATGAGCGCCACGATCAGGAAGTCCATGATCTGGAAGCCTTCGAAACCGTCGCCCATGAACATGGAAGCCAGCAGGCCACCGGCGGCGAGGCCGGCCAGTGGGCCCAACCAGCGCGAAGCACCGCTGGCGGCAGC